>Ga0206922_1008_pt1 | contig 67575 bp, 61 predicted proteins | sample Alteio_BWOrgHeat_63_FD_152976 | JGI IMG/M metagenome (GOLD analysis project Ga0206922, IMG submission 152976) | Enriched cells from forest soil in Barre Woods Harvard Forest LTER site, Petersham, Massachusetts, United States -... | ecosystem: Environmental > Terrestrial > Soil > Temperate forest >... | reverse complement strand
CCCCCTGCTGCCGGCAGGCAAGTTCCAGACAGAGCCCGAGACTACGGACTGGCTTTTTATTGAGGAACCCCTGGAGCGCAAAGCTAAGGATGATGCAAAATTTAAACTTGATTCTGCATCCATAAACATCAAAATGAAAATGGCCTGTTGATCTATCAAATTTCCAAATAAAATGATCATGAATAAAAACAGTTTTTGGAAATGGCTGCTGCTTGTAAACCTGGCAACTTCATTTTATTGTGTTGGTGCTGTTTGGCTGGCGCAATTGGACTGGATGCTTTGGCAGTATGTTGGCCAGGCAGATTTTATCCTTTATCACAATGCGTGGTGGCATGGTATATGGTGGTCTATCTTTCCGCTGGCGGGGCTTTCTTTTTTGGGTATTTGCTTTCAGCTTAAATGGCGGCCTCCTTATGTACGTGTTTGGGTGCTTTGGCTTGCACTTCTGCTGCAGGTTATAGTTTATGCAGGTACTGTTTTTTGGTGGGGACAGGGACAGTCGAAATTAAATATCATTCATTTGGCCGATGGTGCCCTTAACCCCTTATATGTTCAGCTCATTAGTACCAACTGGCTTAGGGTGGCGTTGCTAACCCTAAGCGGGTTGTTGGAAGGATGGATAGGAATTAAATGTTTTGTAAAAAAAGACACTTAGTAACACGAATTAAATTACTTAACGACGCAAATTACCTATTACCGCATTAAAACCACCGTGCCCTTTAGGGATACTGCTGTTCCAGTTGTGGTATTAGTGCCCCTGATGAGATAAATATATGTGCCGGGATTGGAGCGCCTGCTGTTAAAGGTGCCGTCCCAGCCCCGGTTTATATCGTTAGAAACAAAAACCCTGTTTCCCCACCTGTCAAAAACATCCAGTTCCTGTAATGAAAGCGGAACGCCAGGCGGCACCCTGAAAATATCATTATGCCCATCGCCATTTGGTGTAAAAGAGTTTGGAATTAATAAAGGCAGCCGTGCGAATACCGTTACCTTACCGGTTGCTGCGCAACCCTGTTGACTGTTCACGGTCAATTGGTAAGTGGTGCTTTTTAGAGGGTTGGCAACAGGGCTTGCAACAGAATTAAAAGGAAACAACCCATCAGAGGGTGACCATTGGTATGTGGTAACTATACCAGAAATGGAAGGCGTTAATGTTACACCGGAATTACCCGAAACATAAACGGTATCCGGTTTAAATATAATAGCGGGGGAAGGGTAAACAGTCATATAAACAGCCGGAAGAGTATCAGGCAGGCCGCAGGTAATATCCGCACCGGCTATACAGTTAACGCTGTCCCCATCCCGCAGGCTGCTGGTTGTAAAAATATCTGTGCCTGCATAATTGCCGTTTACAAACCATTTATACCCCGAACCGTAATTGCCATTACTTGATAGAGGAGCAAAAATTACGGGTGTACCCGAACACACGGTATCACCAGGATCTGCAGATACTGTTATAGCCGGGGCCGCAGCCGTAACATGCACTGTGATAGTATTACTTGTTGCGGTATCAATACTGCAGCCTGCGTTGCTTGTAAGAAAACAGCTAACTGCATCGTTATCGCCAGGAGACGTATTTTTATATACCGGCCTGCCGGAACCAACTTTTTGTCCGTTAAGCAGCCATTGATAAACCGGGGCGTTGCCGCCATTGTACGTTGTGCATGTAAACGTAACAGCAGTACCAGGGCAAATATTATTTGATGAAGATGTTATGCTTGCGGAAGGCACGGCTTTATACGCATTTATATACCCGCCATACAGGCAATCTACCTGGCTTTGGGTTAATGCCGTGTTGTAAATATTAACGTCATCAATAACCCCGCCAAACGGATACCAGATGGTACCGCCACCATTCATACGGCCGATAAAAAAATCCTCCTTATTAGCTGCTGAAAAATCAGCCTTCTTAATTGCCTGTTGCTTTTGCAGCTTCCCGTCAAAATACATGCGCAGTTCATTTCCATTTATAACCACAACATAGTGTACCCATTCGCAGGTATCAAAGCAGGCAAATCCCGCATCGCCGGCAAAATTAACCGGCTTATTGCGTCCTTTGCCATTTTTATTATTAAACCCAACAGCCAGGAGATTGGCGGCAGAGGTGTACGTGGTTGACCAAATACCAGGGTCTGCATCTATACCATCGCCCGCTTTACTGAACAGGATATCATACCCGTTTGGCGAGTATTTTCCATAACCATCCATGCCGCCAAATGAACATTGTTTAAACCATAATGAAACAGAGAACGCTGAATCGAATTGAAGGGTTTTGCTGTTTGGTATTCTTATCCAGTCGGGGTCATAAAATCCTCCGAACAAATATGCGCTGTTCGGGTGCCCAAACCTGTCAGTAGTTAATGTAGGTGTATTGCCGATAATTCCATTATTGCCGTTTCCGCTCACATCATTCGCATTGCCATTAAAAGGAAAACTCGCTACCAATCCCTGCCTGCAATTGCTGCTGTCTGGCTGGGCAATAGCGTGGCTTAAAAACAAAAAAAAATTTATCATACCAAAAAATATCCTGGTATTTATAAAAGCAAAAAAGTTTTGGTTTCCCGCCAAACTCATCAGTATTTTTTGAGGATCTAAAGCATGTTTTGTGCTTAAATTTACTGATAATTGCCGGTATTACGCTACTTTAAAGGCCTGTTTCACAAAATTAAAACGGCTGCTGTCATATATAAAATTTTTGCAATCAACAACCTTTTGAGTGTGTTAAGTTTGTGTTTACTTAGGGAAATTTTACCTAACCGCAGGAGAATATAAATGGGTAAATTGAAATAATCGCCTTGCTAATATTCAAAAAAGGCCATAAGACAGCCGCCTCACTCCAATTCATCAGAATTCACCTTTCACTTTTTCCTCAATACACATGCCTGGGGCACCAATCGCCATTTTTGTTGCCAATTAAAAAACCAATAAGTATTTCGTGCGTACCATGGCTAACAGTGTTTAACTGAGAAGTAGTAAAATCGTATGAGTAGCCAAAATTAAGCGTGCTGCTAATATTGAAACCAAGCATAGCTGCAAAACCATCGTTGGGGCGGTAGGAGCCACCTGCCCAAATGATGTCGCGGTATTGAAATTTGGCATTTATATCCACCCCAACAGGCAGAGGCGTGATATATTTGAAAGTAAGGGACGGCAGGAAGTTAATATCCTCACCCAGCAAAAAGCGGTAACCAAATTGTAAGAACAGGTGCGGAATAAGCTTGCCATCTACCAATACAACTGTATCGTGGGTTATTTTATTTCCGTAAGAAAGGTTTTCAGGTATTATTTGCTGGGCGGATAATCCAATAAAATAATCCGCAGAATATAAAAGTACGCCCGCGTTAATATCGGGTTTTACCCTGTTTAAGTAACCACTGCCTGCCACTGCGGGATCGACAGGATATTGCGTGCCAAAATCAAGCTGTGAAACATCTAAACGCATATTTTGAATCCCTAAAGATATGCCGCCGCTAAGGTTTGTTTTTTCACCAACGGGAATGTGATAGGCGACAGTACCAGAGGCTGCAAAACGGTTAAGCGGCCCGGTGGCATCGTTTATAACCGTAAAGCCCAAACCAAAATGCGGCTCAGTTGCCTTGTAATTCTGGTAGTAAGCTTCCCCACGGGGGTTTTCTTCGTCCGAATGCACAGTAACAGGCGTTTCTCTTGCAAAACCACTGGTTTGCAAAGGGCCCTGTATGGTAAAGTAGGTAGTAACAGGAGCGCCATTTATCCCAACCCATTGATGACGGTGGCTGGCCTTAGCATCCCAGTAATTTTCAATTCCCGCCAGGGCGGGGTTAATTATAAAATCATTCAAAATATATTGGGTATAATAAGGCCTTTGCTGCGCATGCACCTGCAGGCAACACAATAAGAGTAAAAATGTAGTTAGTTTGTATCTCATACTGCAAAATTCATTATCGCAATATAGTCACAGAGCCGTTTAACGGCCTGGGCAAATGCGTTGTTGTAATTATATAATAATAAGTGCCTATGGGCAACATTTTTCCATTGTACGTTCCGTTCCATGGTGTTGAATAGCCGGTTGAATGAAAGACTATTTGGCCATACCTGTTAAAAACTTCCACTATACAATCCGGGTAGGAACTTAAATAAGCTATTTGCCAGCTATCGTTAATGCCGTCGCCGTTTGGGCTAAATGCGTTTGGTATTGCGGGGTATTGAAGCACTTTAATAAGCACACCTGCCGAATTAGAGCACCCATTGTCATTTGTGGCTGTAAGCGAATAATAAGTATCAGTTTTTGGCATAGCTAATGGTTGCAGAATAGTATTGCTGTCTAAATATAAGTCAGGCGTCCATATGTAAGATAAATTATTCCCGCCACTTGCTGCACCTTGCAAAACAATTTGTCCTCCGTTGAGAATAACTTCTGTTTGCCCGGCTGATACTGTTGGTTGCGGGCCTACTGTTACGGTTTGTGTTACTGTATCGCTGCAGCCATTGATCAAAGTATAATTATATGTAATGGTATGCAAACCGGCGCCCGCTGATGCAGGATTAAAATAGGCGCCGCCTGTAACGCCATCCCCGCTATAAACGCCATTGCCGGAAAATACCGTGGTATCTTTGGCTTCATTTAAAAGAATGTTTTGATTGGTATTGCTGCAATAGGTGGGGATACTGTCAAAAACAAGTTTTGGGGAAGCAAATAAAATACTTGTACTGGTGTCCTCCGTAAAGCAGCCTGCGCTTGAATACGCCACTAATTTTACAGTAACCTGTTTGGAATTTATATTACCAAAAGTGGGGTAATTATGCGTATAAACCGATCCTGCAACGGGGTTATTGATGAGTGTCGAGTCAGGAGACGCCGGGGAATCCCAAAATATCCTTAACTGGTCAATAACTGCATAGTTAACACTGGAATTATTTTGCAATTGCAGCGGCAGGTTTCCGCAAAAATTGGTTGTTAGTATGCTAAAATTAACAACAGGGTAATCGCTTATGGCAATATTGGCAGAAGAGGTATCGGGGCACCCGTTATTTGACATAACAATAAGTTGTACCTGGTAGTTGCCTGCATTGGTGTAAGCATGGGAGGGCTGCTGGGCAGTTGAGGAGGCCCCATCGCCAAAGGCCCAGTTATAGGTAAGCTGGCTTTGAGTATTATCTGCAATGGTTGAGCTGTCAATGAAAGTTCCGCTCACACCCTTACAAACAAATGGCGCCCCAAATATTGCTACCGGCTTAGCATTAATAACAATGTTTTGCGAAACCGGACTGCTGTTACATCCCTTAGAGTTTTGTACTGAAAGGGTTACCGTGTGTGTTCCATAAGCACTAAAACTATGATCAACAATGGGAGTGGCGGCTTGTGTGCCATCGTCAAAAAGCCAGTTTCTACTGCTGATGGTGCCAACAGATGGCTGCGAATTATCTTTGAATTGAATTAATTGTTTCTCACAATTTAACCCTGAAAAAGAAAAGGCAGCAACAGGTAATGGATCAATGAGCACACTTGCCGAAGCAGTATCGGAAATACACCCTTCACCTGTTATTGCGTATAATTTAACGATAAATGTGGCCACGGTGTTGTATTTGTGCGAAGGATTTTGTGTTGAATCAACGCTATTATCCCCAAAATCCCAATACCATTTTTGAATGTTAGGTGCAGTTGAGCTTCCATTAAATGCTAAAGCGGTATCCTGGCAAAATTCCGATGGCGCGGAAATAGTGGTTTTTGCCTTCGGGTTGACGGTAAAGCTTTTAGAAACAGAATCTTTGCACCCATTTGAAGAGGTTGCAAGCAGGTTGATGGAGTAATTACCTGCAACTGGGTAGTTGTGTGCAGGATTCGTTTGGGTGGAAGTGCCTCCATCGCTAAACTTCCAGTTATAGGCTATTTGGCTTTGGGTACCGTCATTTATTACCGTTTTATTAGTTATAACTGTATTGCCCTGCGGTAAACAAACAACAGGGGCACTAAAATCAGTTAATGGTTTTGGATTGACTGTTATAGTAACGCTGTCTGTGGAAGCGCATCCTGCATTAGCTGAATAAGAAGTTTTTACATAATATTTCTGGTATAAAACATTGCCTGTTGTATTATTAACAGTGGCTGTTGGGTTTGATATGGATATATTACTAAGCCCGGTTGCCGGTGTCCATGAATACCTGTAGGCAGTATCACCAGCTGTGCCTAGTTGTACTGTGTTATTCGGGCAAATGGGTGAACTAACCTGCCCGGCAACAGAAGGCGGCATTTGTGTATAGATAGTTACATTTTTTATGGATTGGTTATCATTTGAGCCGCCCGTACTGGATGTAAAACCAAGATACCCGGTAAACGTAAACTGCTGGTACCCCGTAATTATCTTTATATTGTTCAGGGTTACGGCAATATTGCCGTTATCATAAGTTATTTGGGCGTGTACGTAACTGTTTGACCGGATAAATGATAACTGGCCGTTTACATTAGCTGCCGTGGGCAAATTTGAACATTCAGTGTAGCCGTTGCCCCACCTTAGTTCAACTTTAGGCATATTAAAAGCGGGGGTATTGGGGGTACAATTATCCCAGGTATCAAAACAAACTTTAAGGCCATTGGCAGTTGACGGAATGCCCATACCTCCACCCAAAACAAAGCCAACAGGGGGCACATCTAAAAAGCAAAAAGCAATACCATCTGCCGCAGTACCATCAAACATCCTAAAATCAAAATCCGCCTCCCATTTATTGCACAAACCCAGGTTAATAGGCTGGTTTACAAAAGCTGCACCGCTTTGATTATTTATAGCCGGGCAAAGCAACAGCTCAGTATTGCCTGTTCCTGTTACATTGGTAACTTTTGCAGCGCCCTGCAGGTTCCAGCCTGCGGTATTTAAAGGGGTGCCTTGTAATTGTGCGAAAATGTAGGTTTGGGCCTTTACAGGCAGAACAAACAATAATAGGGTAAACGAATGGCAAATAGCTTTTTTTAGCAAAATAAATGGTTGCTTTTTAAAACGGAAAATTATTCACTTTCTTGCTAATAACCAATAATTTATGCCTTAAACAATTTAAAGATAGCTTAAAAAATAGTGCCCCCTGGTAGATACTGAATTAAGGAAGAGAAACGGTTTTTAACAGGGCAGAGGCGTTTGGCCCTTCGTTGAACAAAAGATCAAGAATACTAAGGTTTGGCTGAAACCCGATCCTGTTTTCAAAAACCTGGAAATATTTGGGTAAAAAGTCAAGGGAGGGAGGAAGCCCGGGCTTACCTAAAAAACCATCCTGGAAATTTTTTGGCAACCATTTATTTCTCAGATCAACCAAGTCAATCCCCGGATCTAAAAAACCGGGTGTATCCACAACATCAATTTCAGCGGGAAAATTCAAAACCCTTTTTAGCCAGGTGAGGATATTTAAGTTAAGGTCAAAAAGGAAAACTTCCTTCTTCAAGAAAAACTGCTCAACGCCATCCCGGTAAAATTCAAAATAAGCTGACTTATTATAGCAGGAGGTAAGTGTCGTCCACTGGTGTTTTTGCCAGGCTTCCCGGTAACTGACCCTTACATCCCGGTAGGGGAGTTTCTGATCCCTTCCTTTTTCCAACGGAACCGACAAATTAACCAATCCATTACTGCCTGCAACTATGCAACGGTTGCGAAAACTCATTTTTTGGTAAGGTTCATATCCAAAAATTTTAACATTCGAGTGAGAAAACAAATATTTAATGCAACTAATCAATGTAAAATATTGATTATCAACTAATAATAATTTATTATCTTTTATTTCTTCCTCCATTATAATCATCTTATTGACAAAGTGAATTGATATATTTTTTGCAATAAAAAATACTTAACTTTTTATATTAATAAGCTATATAATTAATTGATAAGTAGTTATATACATTGTGTTATATTAAACTAATAAATTTGGACTACTAATCTTATCATGATTTCTTAGGAATGCGAAAATTTATAGCTGAAAAATTTAAAAATTAAGGGGCGACGATATACCACTTTACCCCGCTCCTTTTAAGTTCTTTAGCAATATGAAGGTAGATTGATTGAAGGGCTGAAAATGGCTGTAAAACGGTTTGGGGAAAGAGGGTGCATAAACGCTAATCTATTTAGGATATAAAAATCAATGCAATTATTTATATTTAAATTTGGTAATTATAAAGTTATCATTTAACTTTACGGAAAATTAAAATGATTATGGAAAAGAAAACAGTTGATGAAATAATTGAAGAGCTTCAAAATCGTATTGCTGGGCTTGAAGAAAAAATCGCTCCTGACATCCGTGAGATTGTGGAATTGAAAGCGCAAAAGGAAAGATTAGTATCGCTTTTTAATACGACTGTTCGATTTGGCTGGACAGATATGGCTTTAGATTGTCTAAAAAAACATAATGAACTTTTGCAGACAAATGAGATTTTGGCAGCTTCATTACCTGCATATCAAGATGAAAATGATGAAAGAAAGAAAAAAGCTATGAATGTAGGATTGTCAGTTGCATTGAACAATATGTGCGATAATGGGACTTTAAGGAAAGTGATAATTAAGGGTTATAAAGGACATTTTTATGGATTGCCGCATTGGTTTGGGGAAAAGGCATTGTATGGTGAATATGCAGCTAAGCTAAGGGAGAAAACAAAAAGGAATGAATATGCACCTGTTATTCTTAGCGAGGATTTTAAAGTAATTGAGAACTAATAAAAACAACATTATGTTTTTAGAATTTAAAAGCCTGCCACAGCTAATTAACCACTTTCACTATGAAAAAGTATGTTGGGACTATTTAGAAAAGCAGCTTTGGGATGGTAAGCCCGTTTGCCCTCATTGCGGAGCAACCAACGAGCGTTTTTTGCGACCTGTTTTCCTATCGTTTCAGCACCCGCAAAATGACAGAGCCACAACGTTTTGACAATGTAACCAAGATGGGCAAGGGGAGGCTTAAGTAAGCCAATTTAACTAAATAATTAATCTTCGGGTACTTTTAAAGCGTCCCAAGCCGCTTCTATTTCTTCTTTCGTATAGTTTTCTGATTTAGTAAAATCTATGAGCGGTTCAGGATATTGCGGTGGTTCTGGTTTTGATTTACCTAAGCTGCGCATTTTCCTATCTAACTCATCTTCTTCCACCGGGGGCAAGTTTTCCAAATCTTTTTTAGCCTTTCTTAAAGTGCGGTATGTTCCTATCCCCTCATAGAAGCACATCACTATAACTACGACAAAAAGCATTAATAGCTCAAAGGCTACCATGTAAATTACAATTCCCCACCAAGGATAATCTAAAAATAAGTGATTAAAAAAGTGGGGATCGGAGATGTAGCATAGTGCATGAAAAGTAATTATAGTAAACCAAAGAAATATCTTTTTCATACGTTCTCTTTTCATTTTGTAAACTCTTTACAGGCAATGTTTAAAATGGCTTCTGAAATAGTGTCCGGCACAACATCCAGCCATTTGCCTGTATCTTTTGTGTCCATGTGGCTTGCAACGGCGCTCCCCTTGGAGTTGTATATAATAGTGGTTAATATGAACATCCTTCTACGGGAACAATCCATTATTGTTAAATCTTCCCGGCTTACATGTTTGTACTTTTTGCCGTACCATTCCAATACATCCCTGTCATTCTTTACCCATATTTTAACACCATCTTCATTTTGGCTAACAGCATCCGACCTGTAATACCATTTACTACCCTGCATTTGAGCGGCAACTATTGGTATCCATTTAGGAGTCAAATCATTTGTAGAATCAGATTGAGAAAAGGCGCTATTGGCGATAAAAATAGCAACCAGGAACAAGATTACTTTTTTCATTTTAGTAGTATTGGGCTGTAAGTTCCGACAGCGGGTTAAGGCAAAAAAATAGCGTGGAACTTTTGGTTTCGCTATTGCTTTCTCCAGTACTTGGCAGAACCTTTGCAATACAATAGACAAATCAATAAAGCCCACTCCTTAGCATGAGCGTTTACTGCTGACTTTCCTGTGTTGCTTTAAAAACTGCCAAGTTTTGAGAAAGCAAGCAAGAAGCTAAACGCTAACCAATATTTTCAACTCCAAATTAGTGCTTTCATACAATTTTTTGTATATCTTTAAAATAAAAAGTGGTAACGAAGGCTAAAAAGAAAAAATCCAGCAAAAGGGAGAAGCCCCTTAAGCTGGATATGAGTTTTGAAGATGCTATTGCTCTAAGCATCAAAACCAAAATTCCCAAAAAGAAGAAAGCTTAAATGCCCAGATTCCCCCTTACCGTCAAGATTTACAATAAGGATTTGTATCAGTGGGATTTGATGCCAGTTGATACCAAGACTTTGTATAATGCTACTGAATTTGCGAGATTAAAGGCAACATACGAAAATCACCCGAACATATATTTAGAATACGAAGGCGAAGAGGAAGAAAGTAAACCAGACCCAAGCCAAATCATAAACGTTGGTTCTAATAGTGGAATAATTGGGCACGGCAGTACATTTCAAGATTTTGATTTCCGACCTGACCGATACCCAAGCCAAATACCCACACAAGAAGCGGTCACTACCCCGGCTAACAAAGAGGGGGTTAAAAATGGGACTGCCGAAATTGTCCGAAATACTATCATTACGATTATATCAGGGTTAATAATTGCGTACATAGTTTACAAATTAGGATGGAATAAATAAGGATTCTTTTGTATATATCTTCTCTTTAATATCCCCGCTTTTACCCTGTTTTGTGGTCATGCAAGGTTTATCTAAATTTTCCATATAAAGCATTTTTAATATTAAAATTTGTGATTAAGTGTAAGTAATTCAGCTACTTAGTGAGGGGTAAAGTGCGGGATAATTTCCAAAATCGTCGCCAATATATTCCTTTAAAATCGCCTGATTATTTTTTGGCTGGGAAAATGAACGAAATGCCGGAGGCTGCGTAATAGCCCTCGTATTGCGTTTTTGAAAATGAAGCGAACCCTTAACAAAAGATTTTTACTGGCAAAAAAATTTCTACGCTATTTTGCATCAAATATGGTTATGAGATATTTCCTGGTTATTTTACCCACCCTGTTTATATTCAGTTGTAAAACCCCGCAAGCTTTTGAATACCGTGACCTGAAGAATTTTAAAATAGACAGCCTGGGTTTTGACCACTCCAACATAAGCATGGATCTTTTTTACTTTAACCCGAACAACTTTGGTGTTGACCTGCGGAAAATTGATTGTGATGTTTATGTGGAGCACAACTATGTGGGTAAATTTAATCTTGATACGGTTATGCATATATCCAGGCGGTCGGAGTTTGCCATAACCAGCCACATGCAGGTTAACATGAAAAACATGTTTAAAAATGCCCTTGCCACCGTTTTTGCCAGCGATTTTTTGCTGGAAGTAAAAGGCACAATGCGGGTAGGGAAGGCCAGAATATTTATAACTGTACCCTTTAATTATTCAGCCCGGGAGAAACTTACCTTGTTTTAACAAGTTGAACTGATTGCAGATTGACAATATACAGCGCAAACGGACACAACGTGCCCTACAATAACCGCCGGTCTGATCCCGGTACTACCTCTATGGACAATGGACTATTGACCATGGACTTTCACCCGTTTTCACTTAACTTTGCACCTCTTTTAAATTAATTGATATGATCACAGTTGAGCTTGAGAGGGTGAATGGCGATTATGGCTTTGAGGTAAAAGATACCCTTGGCCATACCGTAAGAATTGATACAAGCCCCGAAACAGGGGGGGAGAACTTTGGCGCACGCCCAATGCAGTTATTGCTTATGGCGCTTGCAGGATGCAGCGGAATTGATGTATTAAGCATTTTAAAAAAGCAGCGCCAGGATGTAAAAGGATACAAAATGGCGGTAAAGGGAGAGCGGGAAAGCGGTGTTGAGCCCTCTTTGTGGAAAGATATATGGGTTGAATTTCATATTTATGGTAATGTGGATGAAGATAAAGCAAAGCGCGCCGCGGAACTATCAATAGAAAAATACTGTTCAGTGGCTGCAACCCTGCGTGGAGCAGGCGCCAATATCAAATGGACGGTTACGGTGCATGAGGAAGAGTTAAAAGTGAAGAGTGAAAAGTGAAGAGTGAGAAGTGAAAATTTGGGCGGGTATTAAAACTTTAAATGAGTGAATTTAAAGTTTAGTTTTCTTAAACCATTACGACGTGGTGTTAAATGGGTTTTGATTTTCACTATTTATTTTTTTGCGTCTTAGAAGCTGTTTAAAATTATAAATATCTTATGCTGCCTAAATACTTTTTGGCTAAAGCCGTTCGCACCTTCTTCAAATAACCCCAGCTTTAAAGCTGGGGTTATTTAAAACCACGAGTATTGGCTTTAGCCCAAGTGTATTTTTAAGTAAAATTTTAAACATTCTCTTACAATAATTAAATTAATAACAAGCAATTTAAATGAGCGACAAGCCGAACGAATTACATCCCGTTACTAAAGCAATACGTATTCAAACACCTGCCAGCCAGCAGATGGAACACTCAACCCCATTATTCATCACCAGCAGCTTTTGTTTTGATGACGCTGAAGATATGCGTGCAGCCTTTGCTGACGAAACGGATGCCAATATTTACAGCCGTTTCAGCAACCCGAACGTAGATGAGTTTGTAGCAAAGATGGTTGCGCTTGAAGGCGCGGAAGCAGGTTTTGCCACCGCTACAGGCATGGCCGCAGTATTCTCTTCCATGTTTGCATTATTAAAGCAGGGCGACCACCTGGTATGCTGCAGCTCAGTATTTGGCAGCACATATGCCATGGTTACCAAATACCTGCCCCGTTTTGGTATTGAGTGCACGCTTGTGCCTGCTGATGATAAAGAGGCATGGGAAAAAGCTGTAAAGCCCAATACTAAAATGATCTACCTGGAAACGCCAACCAACCCGCAATTAGAGATCATTGACCTTGAGTGGGCGGGAGAATTGGCAAAAAAGCATAACCTTATTCTAAATGTTGATAATTGCTTTGCCACACCTTTATTACAGGAACCTATAAAATTTGGCGCCCACCTGGTAGTACATTCCGCCACCAAATGGATTGACGGGCAGGGTAGGGTACTTGGTGGCGTGATAGTTGGCAAGGCTGACCTGGTAAAAGAAATTTATTTATTCTGCAGAAATACCGGCCCTTCACTATCGCCGTTTAATGCATGGGTATTAAGTAAAAGCCTTGAAACGATGGATGTACGGCTTCAGCGCCATTGCGAAAACGCTTTCGCACTGGCAAAAGCTTTGGAAGGGCACCCAAAAATATCAATGGTAAAATACCCGTTTTTGCAAAGCCATCCACAATATGATATCGCCATTAAGCAAATGAAGGCGGGCGGCGGTATTGTTTGTTTTGAAATAAAGGGCGGCATGCAAGCTGGCAGGGATTTTTTAAATGCCCTGCAACTGTTATCCATGACTGCTAACCTTGGCGACAGCAGAAGCATCGCATCGCACCCGGCCAGCACTACCCATTCAAAATTAAGCGAGGCAGAAAGATTATCTGTTGGCATAACTCCCGGGTTGATACGCATTTCCGCTGGGTTGGAGTATATAGACGATATTGTTAATGATATAATGCAGGCGTTGGATAAAAGTTAGTTTCTGAACCCGAAGGGTTCAAATGTTTATAGGAATGGAATAGCACGGTTTATACGACCCCTGTTGGGGTCGAATGTTTTGAAGGGGTTAATGTTTCTATAAACATAAAATCCCGTTGGGATTAAAACTCGAAGTTCAAATTACGTTAAACATCAAATTAACGCCTCTAATAACTTAATAAATTCCTTTCTTTCAATCATTCTTGCGCCAAGGCTTTCAAGGTGGGCAGTGTAAACTTGGCAATCTATCAACGTTACGCCCTCTTTTTGTAGTTCATCCATATAATTTATAAAGGCGTACTTACTCGCATTGCTTACCAGGCTAAACATGCTTTCGCCAAAAAATACTTTCCCCAAACGAATACCGTACAAGCCTCCCGCTAGTTTATCATCCAGCCATACTTCTGCGCTGTGTGCATAGCCAAGTTTATGCAATTTAATATAAGCGGCCTCTACCTCATCGGTTATCCATGTGCCGTCCTGGCCGGTGCGTTCGCTTATTTTGCATTGATTTATAACGCCTGAGAATGCTTTATTTACAGTAAAAGAAAACTTTTTTCGTTTTAAGAGCTGCTGCATGCTCTTGCTAACCTTCAATTCGGGGGGAAATATAACAAACCGCGGGTCGGGACTCCACCATAAAGGCAATGTTCCGTCATACCATGGAAAGATGCCCTTCCGGTATGCAAGCAGCAACCTGTCAACAGAAAGGTCACCGCCCATAGCCAACAAACCATCCTCAAGTGCTTCCCCTACTGGAGGAAACCATAAGCGATGATCTAAAGCGTATAAAGGCATGGGAATAAAATAAAGTACGAGGTACGAAGTTAGAGGTACGATTTCAGATTTTCACGCGCGAGGTACAATTCAAGTACGAGGTACGAGGTTATAAGTACGATTCGCGGGTTTTAGATTTCAGATTTTCAAGTGCGTAGAGTGTCGCATTTTTCACGTTTCATCTCTCACGTTTCACGTTTCACTTCTCACCTTTCACGCCCTCACTTATTCGCCACTGCCTCGATGGTTGCACCAATACCACGTTCGGTAATGCTGTCGCACATAGGTTTTAGGGTTTCATAATCGCCGTTCTTTACGGCGTACTTTCCCTGTACGTGAATTATCATAGCACATTGTTCTGCCTGTTCCTGGCTATGGCCGCAAACATCTATTAATGTTTCAATCACCCATTCAAATGTATTTACCTCATCATTCCACACAATTAAATTGCATGGAAACTCAGTTGCCTCCAAAACATCCGTTATATCCTTTTCAAAAGGCTTTTCACTTGTATTGTACATCACACCACTCATACCTGCAAAATTATTGTATCATTTATACATTTCATAGCTTTTTACAAAGCATTTACTTTAGGGCAATATTACACTTAACCCGGCAGTAAAAAAATAGTGCTACTTTAGGGCCACAAACCAACACAGCCTGCCTAATGAAATACTTGTTTTGTTTCATTCTATTTGCTTTTTGTAATAAAACTTTTTGCCAGTACGCCGGCCATGCGCCTCTTTTTTTTACTACTAAAGAAAACAGCCGCGTTTCTGCTAATGCAATGTACTATTACCAATTCGCTGCATTTGATTCATCCGGTAACCAATTATCTTATTCTGTTGAGAACCTGCCTGGCTGGTTAATGTATGATCAATCAAACCATTCTATTTCAGGCAAAACTTCAAAGGCCGGGCAGTACCCGGTTCACCTTGTTGTTTCAAACGGCAAAACAAAAGTGTACCAGCATTTTATGCTTACTGTGTATGATAAAAAAACTGTGAATATTCTTTGCCTGGGTAATTCAATAACAAATGGCACCAGCACCTTTAACAGTTACCGGCGCGATCTGTGGCAAATGCTGCATGCCGGCAAATATGATTTTGACCTTATAGGCTCGTGGAGCAAACACCATTGGGGTACTGAAGTGCCAGACCCCGATTTTGATATGGATCACGAGGGCCATTCAGGCTGGACATTAAAAGATATGTTCCAGGCGCCGGGCTGGGACAGCATAAAAGGAAACATAAATATTTGGCTTCAATCATACACCCCCGATATTGTTTTAGTAGAACTGGGGACAAACGATGTCTTTCAATGCCGGAAAATAGAAGATATCCTTAAAGACCTTTCTGCTTTGATTGATGTGCTGCGCAAAAAGAACAGCAACGTGAAAATTTTTGTGGCACAAATACCGCCGCTTGGCCCACAATGGGCGCCCAAAAAACTTTGCGGCGACAACGTTACCTACGATGAAAGGATACACGAGTTTAATAAAGCCATTGCTGCATTTGTTCCAAAACATACAACGGCCCGGTCGCCGGTAATAGTAGTTGACCAGTTTACCGGGATAGACTCAAAGATTGACCAATATGACGATATACATCCCAATTTAGCAGGTGAAAAAATAATGGCGGAAAGATGGCTTAATGCGATAAAGGGATATATACCCCTCCGCCCCTAAAGGGGGACTATGAAGGAGGAAAAAACCTCGCCGCTCCTAAAGGCGGCTTGGCGTAGAACACAAAGAAGATTAAAGTTAGATAAAGCAAAGGGATAAAAATAAGATTCGATTTTTATGCAAAGAAGGAAATTTTTAGGGAGTACCTTGTTGGTGGCGGGATATTCTTTGATAGGTAAAATATCTAATGCTGCTTTAAAATCTTCCGCAAGAGGCGGAGGGGTTGGCATTACCAATGGCCCGCAGGCCCCGCTTACTGTTTATAATAACTGGTCGTCATATGATGAGTTGTCGGATAATACACCGCTGACCGAAGAACTTGCCATGCGCGAATTAAATGAAGTGCTGCGGCTTAAGAAGAGCGGCGTACATGTTGACTATTATATGATGGATGCATTTTGGTTTGACAAAATGGGCGGTTACCGAACATGGCACAAGGAACATTGGCCTAATGGCCCTGATGCGTGGCTGAACGCTTGTAAAGAAAATAATATAAAACCCGGGATGTGGTTCTCCACCAATCTTATTGCAACACATAGCGGTCGTTTTTTGGAAGTGATACCCGAATGGCAGGACTCGCTTGCGACCGACCCCAACATAATGTGCCTTTTCAGCGGGGGATATTTAAGACATCTGCAGGGCTCTATGCAGTTGTGGTACGATAAGGGCGTGCGCGCATTTAAGTTTGACTTTGCTTATTTCCAGGCGGCAACACCAGCAGCGCAACAAGTGCACACTCCGGAAGAAATTGCAGAAATGAATAAGCTGGCAATGATGGATATGCTTAAGCAGTTTCGTGTAAAAAATCCTGGTGTTTTAATCGTGGGATATAATGGCTTTGGAGGAGAAATGGAAAATACTATTGCAACTTTTAAAAAGACAGTTGACCCAAGATGGATGGATGTATTTGATACTATTTATTGCGGCGACCCGCGTTTTGCCGATGTGCCCACAATGAATATATGGCGCTCGCAGGATATATTTTCCGATCACATGGTAAGACAGTTTGAATTTAACGGGCTGCCGTTGAAGCGAATTGATAACTGCGGATTTATGACCGGTAAAACGGGCACTTGTTATTACCGGGCTGATAATGCCTGGAAAGGAATGCAGATACTTGAGCTGGCAAGGGGAGGCTGGGTAAATGTATATCATGGTAACATGGAACTAATAAAAGGTGATGATGCTGCATGGTTTGCCAAAACACAAAGCATGTACACCGGCCTGCAGCGCTATGGGTTATGGAGCACCTTTGGCGCCATACCCGGTACGGCAAAACCCTATGGTTTTAAAGCAGAAGGCATTAACGGAAGTGTAGTAACTGTTGTAAACCCATCGCAAAATATGGCGAGTATTGAATTGCCAGTGGATAGTTTTACAAAGAGTGCGGTAATTTATGCAGACGGAGGTTTCAAGCCTGTGGTAACGGGCAAAACGTTGCAGCTCGGGCCTGAGCAGTTAGCAGTTGCAGGCTTTGACGAATATGCAGCAGAAAAATACAACCTGGGTGTAGATGAAACCATCCGCATACCTGTTTCCATCTCAAAAATGAATGCTGCATTTAAAGAAACAGGAAATAATATTATTGAGGGGCAAACCAACTATACAACCGGCAACCATATTCGGATAATTTTTCAACAATTTGATGAATGGGGCTATGCGTACCGTTCATGGGGTGGTGCGCCGCCGGACGGCAAGAAGATGACGGAGTATTTAAAGATATCAGTTACACAGGATGGTAAACAAATACCCTTGCATATTGAGTATGATAAAATGATCTGGAGCGGTTTATCCTGGGGCGCGGCAGAACTGGATGTAAAAGATATTGATACTTCGAAGCCGATAGAAATAAAATGCCTGTCGGTAGAAACGGGGAAATTGCAATTGAAAGCGGATGTGTATGGATTAATGTATGAAGCCCATGAAGCCCCCCGCCCTAAAGAGAGTTAAGAATAAGCCCCAAAGTAGCCGCCGCCCTAAAGGGAGCTAAGAAGAAGCCCTAACCCTAAAGGGAGTTAAACACAGAGTAGGGAAATAAAAAATAGTTGTGAAAATGATAAACGGAATAAAAATAATAATCAAACATACCAGTTCCCCCTTTAGGGGGCGGAGGGGGCTGTTCTTCCTTCTTCTCCTTCTGCCATTCTTCTCTTTCTCTCAACCAAAATTTACTACACCATTGTATGGTGCGGCGTATTATTATGAATACATGCCTTATGAAAGATTAGATAAGGATGTACAGATGATGAAGGAATGTAGTATTAATGTGGTGAGGATAGGAGAGTCAACCTGGGCAGTACTTGAGCCTCATGACGGCCAGTTTGATTTTACAGATATTGACAAAGTGATTGATGCTATGGGTAAGGCCGGTATAAAAGTAATTGTTGGCACACCTACATATGCAATACCCGCATGGATGGCAAAAGCGCACCCTGATATTTTAGCTACAACACTCTATGGCAAAAACCAATACGGCGGCAGACAGAACATGGATATCGCTAATAAATGGTTCCGATTTTATGCGGAAAGAGTCGTTCGTAAACTAATAGCACATGTAAAGGACAATCCTGCGGTTATTGGCTACCAGGCTGACAATGAGACCAAACATTACAACGTTGCGAGCGATACGGTGCAGGCAATGTTCGTACAATATTTAAAGAATAAATTTAAGACAGTAGAGAACATTAATAATGCCTTTGGGCTTAATTACTGGAGCAACAGCATAACAAGCTGGGAAGATTTTCCGCCGATGAGCGGAAATATCAACGCCAGCCTGGGTGCAGAGTTCTCAAAATTCCAAAGGAAACTGGTTACAGATTATTTGGCGTGGCAGGCCTCTATCATTAATGAATATAGAAGGCCTGATCAATTTGTTACACAAAATTTTGACCTCGAATGGCGGGGGTATTCTTTCGGCATTCAACCCGATGTTGATCACTTTGCAGCAGCAAAGGCCTTTGACATAGCAGGTATAGATATTTATCATCCAACAGAAGACGAGCTTACAGGCATTGAGATATCCTTTGGAGGTGATGTGGCCCGCTCTATGAAGCGGAATAATTACCTGGTAATGGAAACGCAGGCACAGAGTATTAATAACTCGTTCTCACAACAATTGCCTTACCCGGGCCAGTTGCGCCTGCAGGCATACAGCCATTTGGCGTCTGGCGCAAATATGGTATCGTATTGGCCCTGGCACTCCATACACAATAGCTACGAGACGTATTGGAAAGGGATATTAAGCCACGATATGGAACCTAACCCAACCTATTACGAAGTGCAAAAGATAGCCAATGAATGGAAACAGGCAGGTGGCCACCTGGTAAACCTGAAGAAGAAAAACAAGGTTGCTTTTTTAGTGAGCAATGAATCGCTTACGGCGCTTAACTGGTTTCCTTTCAGCAGGCAGCTTAACTATAACGACATTGTAAGGCAATTATATGATGCTTTGTATAATATGAATGTTAGTTGTGATTTTGTGAATACATCCAGTGACAATATAGAAGATTATAGTTTACTGATAGTGCCACCGTTATATGCCGTTGCCGACAGCGTACTGATGCGTTTGAATGAATATGTTAAAAGAGGCGGCCACATACTGTATGCCTTTAAAAGCGGTGTTAGCAACGAGAACAACCAGGTGCGCAGCAGCCGTATGCCTGGTTTGTTAAGAGAAGCTTGCGGTTTTTACTACCAACAGTTTACCAATGCAGAGAAGTTGCAACTGAAGGATACTTTCAACATACCGGCTGGCGAAAATTACGTTACTGATTGCGAAGAATTTCTTGTGCCTGAAACCGCTAAGGTTTTAGCCTGGTATGATCATGAGTACTGGAATAAATATGCTGCTATCACTGAAAATAATTTTGGCAAGGGTGTGGTAACCTATTTTGGCGCGGTGCTTTCAAAAGCGGTAATGCGGCAATTGCTTATTCGTGTGATAAAAGGAGCGGGGTTATGGGGAACTGACCAGCAAATAAACTTTCCGATCATTGTAAAGCATGGTATAAACCAATACGCTAAAACCATTCATTATTATTTTAATTATTCTGATAAGCCCCAAACATTTATCTATCCTTATCACCCATGTATTAACTTGCTTACAAAACAAACAATTTCTACAGGGCAGCGCGTAACACTTGAGCCATGGGGGCTTGTTGTGCTGGAGGAAGATGAATAAGGCAACTACAGTAAAAGCAGGTTGAAAATCTCTTGCTAATATGTTAAAGAAATCATAAAGAGGAAATAATATTTTGAACGTACGTTTTTAATCGTACCTTAGTTTCATGAAATTGAAAATTAGCGCAGCTAAGGAGCCAGTTCCAACAAAAGGGGAGATGGAAGTATTGCAGGTACTATGGCAATACGGCCCCGCCACCGTGCGCTTTGTGCATGACAAATTGAATGAACAAAAAGAAGCTGTGCAATATACTTCTACCTTAAAGCTGATGCAGGTAATGACAGAAAAGGGTATGCTGCAAAGGGACGAGACAAATATGAAGCATATTTATAGTGCTGCCCTTGAAGAAGAAAAAACAAAGAAGGCCATGCTGGAACGTTTTGTAGAATCTACCTACAATGGTTCTGCAAGCAATTTAATGTTAGCTTTATTGGGAAATGACAAGACATCAAAAGAAGAGTTGCAGAAAATAAAAGACCTGTTGAATAGTATGGATATTAAAGATTGATCTGGTAAACTTAATTATATGCGCCTGATTTTTTTTAATGAAGTATTTGCCGGAAGAGCCATACAGGCCCTTTGCTGGACCTTTATACATTCCTTATGGCAGGGGTTGGCTTTTATAATTATTACGGGCCTTGTAATGACGGGCACCAAAAAGTCAAGCGCCCGCATGAGGTATAATATTTTGACTGCATTGTTCTTTTTATTTATAGCTGTATGTGCGGTTACATTTATACGGGAATTTGTTGGCAGCAGTAATGGAGAAATGGCTGCACAATCAACTTTGTTAAACAAAGGCACGAATAATAGTTTTCAATTAATGTTTAAAAAGTTCAGTGATTATTTTTCTGCAAACGCATCGGTTATAGTGATGTTGTGGTTTATTGTATTTTGTTTTAAGTGTGTAAGAATGATGAGCAGTGTTGTATATAGCCAGCGGGTAAAAAGCCACAAAATACATGAGCCATCTGCGGTTTGGAAAAATAAAATAGTATCACTTTCTAACCTGTTGCAAATAAAAAGAACTGTTTTGCTGTTAGAGTCCGAAATTGTTAAAATACCCGTGGTGATCGGCCATTTAAAACCGGTTATTTTTATTCCGCTTGGGTTGTTAAATAATATGCCGGCGGGAGAAATAGAAGCCGTTTTATTACATGAGCTTGCCCATATACGCCGCAACGATTATTTTGTAAATTTTATACAGATCATAGCGGAAAATATATTTTTCTTTAACCCGGCATTGCTTTGGGTATCCTCTCTTTTGCGCGAAGAACGGGAGAACTGCTGCGATGACATTGCTATTAAACAAACAAAAAGTAAAAAGCAATTTATACAGGCATTGATAAGCTTTAAGGAGCACGCATTAAATGTTTCCAATTACAGCACTGCATTTCCCGCCAGGAAGAACCAGTTATTTCAACGGGTAGCGCGAATAGTGAACAACAGGAATAAGACATTGAACCCCGCAGAAAAAATATTTTTCCTCATAAGCTTTGTATTGCTTTCCGCAATGTTAACTGTTGTATCTGGCGGCCAGGTTGTACATAATAAAATTAGCAACAGCATAAAAGGGCAACAGGCAAAGGATGTTGCTCCTGCTCAAATTGTTCCCCAGCTTAAAACGCAGCAGCTTTATAACATTGACAAGCAAACTTATTATACTGCAAATGCCGAAGGCGGGGAAAAATTACCTGTGCAAAAGCATGATCCGGTAACTATTGAAATTTATACGAAAACAATTGATGATCAAAAACAATTGGCCAAAATTGACAGTAAGCAAATAAAAGCAGTTGCAGTTAAACCGTTGACTGATGAACAACAGGCTGAATCGGACAAATTGCTGGCAGTGAAGGAACAGTTAGACGCGGTAAAAGAGCAAGAGCAGGATAAGAAGCAGGCATTGGATGATAAGGCACAGGCTATAAAAGACCAGGAACAAGCAAGGCTGGATAGAATAGAAGCTCAAAAAGACCAGGAACAAGCATTATTAGATATGAAGCAGGCAGAATTAGACAAGAAGCAGGCATTAAAAGACCAGGAGCAGGCGGAAAAAGATAAGAAGCCGCAACAATAAATCATGCAATTATTCCTAAAAAATAAATGATCTTTTCAAAACAGTTTCCACCATTATTTAAGATGCGCACTTTTAATAATTAACAGAAACACATCCCTTTCATCATAACAAACAACATTTCAAAAAAACTCACAAAAAAGTGAGGAGGGGCTTTATTGTGTATCACTCATAAAAAAACAAATCAAAATGAAAACTAAATTTTTAAAGTACAGCATTGTATTAATAGCGTTATTGGTATGTATTAGATCTGCTCATGCCCAGGCTATAAAACATTCACTGTCCTCGCACTCCAACGGCGATTATTATATGTACGTGGATGATGACAGTTCTGTAAACCCGGTACAAACACTTATTACTTACAGGAAAGGCGGGGAGCGGTATGATATTAAAATAGCTCTTGATAAGATAATAGAATTATACGTTGATAACAGGAAAATACCTGCTGATAGTTTTTACCTGTACAACGGCCTTATTGACAAGCTAAAAGAGCAAATTAAAAGAGACAGGATACAGGCTAAGGAAGACGAAAAACAGGCTGAATTAGACAGGGTACAGGCTAAGGAAGACGAAAAACAAGCTGCATTAGACAGAGTACAGGCAGGTAAAGACCAACAACAAGCTGAAGAAGACCGTAAACAGGCTTTGAAAGATATGAAGCAATCTAAAATAGACCAGGAACAGGCAGAACAGGACAGGAAAGAATCTTTAAAGGAAATTGAAGAAGCAAAGAAAGACAAGTTCCAGGCGGATGAAGATAGAAAACAGGCAGAAGAAGACCGCAAGCAGGCAATAAAAGACCAGGAACAAGCTAAGTTAGACCGGGTGCAGGCAGAGGAAGACAGAAAGCAAGCCGAAGAAGACAGGGCATTGGTAAAAGCGCTGATAACTGAGCTGGTAAAAGAAAATATAATACCAAATGAAAGTAGCCTGGTAAGTTTAGTGCTGACGGACGATGAAATGGTGATCAATGGGAAAAAACAATCAGAAGAACTTCACGCCAAATTCAAAGCAAAGTTTATTAAAAAACCCGGCTATAGCGTTCATTATGGCGGTTCTACATCGGGCTATGGGATATTCATAAATAATGATGATTTGAAAAAGAAAGAATAATAATAGGAAGCTTAAAATAGAACTTATTAAAACTTCAGCATCGCTGAAGTTTTTTTATGTAAAATAGTAGGGAAAGATACGGTAAAGTAACACAAGGAACAGTTCAGGACAGTTGAGTTATTAATTGTTCTACATTTACTGGTAATATATTTCAATTTTAATGGCAAATATTTTTCCTTTAAAAATTGGATTGTTTGGCATAGGGCTTGAGGCCTATTGGGATCAATTTGAAGGCCTTAAGCAAAGGCTGGACAGATACATAGATATTGTTGCTGATAAATTGCAAAAATTCAACGCGGAAATAGTTAATGCAGGATTAATTGACACACCTGAAAAAGCTATGGCGGCCGGGCATTTGTTTCGCCAGGCAGATGTTGACCTTATTTTTTTGTATGTAACAACCTATGCGCTTTCGTCCACTGTTTTGCCGGTTGTACAACGGGCGAAGGTACCTGTTATTATACTCAATCTTTCACCCGAAGCAAGCATTGATTATGCGTCTTTCAACAAAATGGCAGGCCGTACTAAAATGACAGGCGAGTGGCTGGCCCATTGCTCGCCATGCTGCGTTCCCGAAATAGCCAACGTATTTAACAGGGCAGGCATACAATTTCATCAAATAACGGGCATTTTAAATGATGATAAAGATGAATGCTGGAATGAAATAAAAGAATGGGTAGAAGCTGCGCATGTAGCCCATACAATGAGCCATAACCGGCTTGGTGTTATGGGGCATTATTACAGCGGGATGCTTGATATTTATTCAGACCTTACACAACAATTGGTGTTTTTTGGCGGCCATATTGAAATTATTGAAGTGGATGAATTATCTGCGTTGAGAAACGGTGTTTTAGCCTCTTCTATTAAGGATAAAGTGGATGAATTCAATTCATTATTTGATGTACAAAAAGATTGTCTTGCTGAAGAGTTAGAACGCGCAGCCAAAACTTCTGTGGCGCTTGATGAATTAGTGGAGAAATATAAATTAGGTTCTCTTGCTTATTATTATAAAGGTACAGGCATTAAGGATAACGAGGATGTTATCAGTTCAATTATATTGGGCGCTTCATTACTAACGGCACGAAATATTCCCGTAGCAGGGGAATATGAGATAAAGAATGCACAGGCGATGAAGATACTTGACAGCTTTAATGCCGGAGGCTCATTTACAGAATACTATGCCATGGATTTTGAGGGTGATGTAATTCTGATGGGCCATGACGGGCCGGGGCATATTGCCATTGCTGAGGGAAAAATTAAAGTACGCCCTTTGGAAGTATATCATGGCAAAGTTGGCAATGGGCTATCTGTCGAAATGTCGGTTAAGAACGGGCCGGTTACATTACTTTCAGTGGTACAGAAAAGAGATGGAACGCTCATGCTTTTATGTGCAGAAGGCGAATCGGTGCCCGGGCCAATACTTGAAATAGGCAATACGAACAGCCGGTATAAATTCTCCATTGGTGCACGAAGGTTTGTAAACGAATGGAATGAATATGGCCCCGCACATCACTGCGCAGTTGGTATTGGGCATATCGCTTCCAAAATTAAAAAACTTGGGAGTTTATTGAAAATGGAAGTAGTGAAAGTTTGCTGATGGATGAATTAAAGGCAATCTATCTCTTATAATATAAACCCGCTTGTATATGAAATTGTATAAAACATTGGTCACTGCTCTGCTTATTGCTGTGACAAATATTTGCGGTTTTGCGCAAACTAAGCTTACTGTTGACTGGAGCAAAACAACGATGGTATCAAAATCAACGCCTACACTACAGGTGGTGGTAAACCCTCCGTTGCGCCGCGGTTCTTCCATCCACGATCAATCATTTGCAGCTCTAAAGAATCTTGGCGCCGACTATGTGCGGTATGTGCCCTGGCTGCCTTATCCAAAGCTTGCTGTAGCGGAATTGCAACCTCCCGCCAATGGAAAAACTTCGTGGGATTTTACCAATATAGACCCCATGACGATTGATTTCCTGGAAGCTACAAAAGGCCACGCTGTTATACTTAACTTTAGCACGATGCCTGCATGGTTTTTTAAAACGGATAAACCGGTTGCTTATCCCGACAAACCTGACTCAGTTATTTGGAATTATACGCAGGGCAGCGAACTGGTTGATACGACTGCGAAACAGGTTGCAGACTATTACGCCAGGCTGTATAGCTGGTACACAAAAGGAGGCTTCACTGATGAGTTAGGTAAGCTTCACTCATCGGGTTATCATTATAGTATTCCCTATTGGGAAGTATTTAACGAAATAGAATTTGAGCATGGCCCTTCGCCAAAACTATACTGTAAAGAATATGATGCGGTAGTGAGTGCCATAAAAAAAGTATCGCCATCAACCAAATTTGTGGGCCTTGCATTAGCATTTGAAAACGACCCCAACTGGTTTGAATATTTTTTAAATCCAAAGAATCATAAACCGGGTGTTCCGCTTGATATGATCTCTTATCATTTTTATGCAACTAATAGCAATGAGCAAACTATAAATGACCTGCAGTACACTTATTTTGAAAGGGCGGATAATTTTGTGAACAGGGTTCGTTACATTGAAAACATTCGCAAGAGGCTTTCACCCACTACCAAAACAACTATAGACGAAGTGGGCAGCATACTGGCAGACGAAGAACATGCTATAACGCCGCCTTACTGGAATTTATCCGGTGCGCTGTATGCCTATCTCTATATTGAATTAACACACCTTGGCATTGATGTAATAGGAGAGTCGCAGTTAGTAGGTTACCCAACCCAGTTTCCCAGTGTGAGCATGATGAACTGGACAAACGGAAAGCCTAATGCCCGTTATTGGGTGCTTAAGTTGATACACGATAATATTGGCGCGGGCGATGCATTGGTGCAAACGGATTTTGACAACGATAACATCAATGCGCAGGGCTTCAAAACAAAAAACGGGAACAAGGTTTTGTTGGTTAATAAACGCAACCGGGCAATCAAGTTAACGTTGCCGGAATCTTTTAAAGGGATGAAACTACAGGCGGTTGATGGTTCAACCGGTGACGGGCCTGCCGCCGAAACTGTTATAAACGGAACTGAGATTGAATTAAAGCCGTTTGCTGTTGCAATGATAATTGCCGGCAATTAATCGGGGTTTTACAGTGTTTCTGTATTGGCAGATATTTCTTTTATCACTGTATCTAAATTATTTGCAGACTGCATTAATAAGCGTATTATTTCCGCATTAAAGGGCTCTGCGGCATTCCCGTAATCAAATAAGTTTACCAGGCCGAGTATGTTTGCAAGATGATTGCGCACCTTATGCGAATGTAACCACGCAATATCTTTTAGCTGCTTATTTTGTTTTTCAATCTTATCCTGGTAGGTCTGTTGTTCAGTTACATCCCTTGAAAAGCAGCTTATGCCAACCACCTGGTTATCCCTGTCATAAACGGGGTTAAAACTTACTTCGTCGTAAGTAGTTCTTTCGCCATCATTCTCTATCCAGGTTATTTTGTAAGCTTCTCCCTTAAATGCCCTTATATAATATTCCTGCCAGGCATTAAACAGGCCCGGAGCATAATCGTCGCTGATTATTTCGTTAACTGATTTCCCGCTCATTCGGGCAACTCTATCCCAAAATGCTTTATTAGCAGTTACAATTTTAAAATCTTTATCTATAGACCAGATAATATCCTTAGTGTTATTAATAATTGCCCTAAGGCTTTGTTCATCATTAAATAATTTTTCCTGTATCTTTTTTTGTTCTGTAATGTCTAAAAAAAATACCGCGATGCCTTCTTTTGTAGGATAAGCATTAACTGATGCCCACACCTGCAGCGGCGTATAACATTCTTCGAAGTGAACAGGTATTTTTTCATTCATAGGTTTCTGGTACTCTGCATAAAATTTCAGATAGTTTGTTGCCGGAAAAATCTCCCAAACGTTCTTTCCCAGCACGTCTTCCCTCTTGCATTGTAAAACCCTCTCAAATTCTTTATTGATGTAGGTAAATTTCCATTCCCGGTTTAAAGCATAAAAGCCATCTGTAATACTTTCCAGGATATTTTCTACTTCGTGTATCTTTTCTTCAAGCGCTTTTTCGGTTTTTATTTTCTCATCTATATTCACCGCAAGTACCATGTTCGCTTTTCTTCCTTCAAACTCCGTGCTGTGTGAATAGGTGTGGACGATAAATAATTCCCCATTTTTTCTTTTGTGCAGCCACCTGCCTGCATCAACATACTGATCAGGTATCTTAATATTGGCACGTAAAAATTTATCCAGTTCTCCAGGCGGCCTTATATCTTTTGCAGTTAATTGTAAAAACTCTTCGCGTGAATAACCATATTGCCAAACCGCAGCTTTGTTCACAGCAAGGAACTGAAAGGTTTCCGTATCAAAAATGTACATGGCACATGGATTCTCTTCAAAAAGCCATTTACGGTCGCTTTCCAATGATATATGTTTGTCTGAAGGCATGTTTGTTTTTCACCGGGTTTGGTATCCCATTATTTTATTAAAGATAAAATGAATTTTTGCACATATATATTAGAATATAATAATCACCTTTAAAATACAAACGCCTGTTCAGTTTGCAAGGAGTAAACGCAGTCATAAGGGTATGCAACAGAGCCACTTATCATTATAGTGCAACAGGCATAATTATTTATTTTTTACGCGGGTAAACGGGTTGGCCATATTTTCTTTTTCCAGCTTTAAAACTGCCATGGTTAAGCGGCTTATACAAACAAGCCTGTTATTTTCATCAACAATTTCTATACTCCATACCTGCGTAGAACCGCCTCTGTGTATGGGTTTTGCTGTTCCGGTAACTATACCTCCTTTCGCTGAACGAATATGGTTGGCATTAATGTCTAATCCCACACAAGCAAACTTTGCAGGATCAACTGAAAGATTTGCCGCAATGCTTCCCAATGTTTCTGCTAATACAACCGATGCGCCACCATGTAATATTCCCATTGTTTGTACGGTTCTTGTGTCAACAGGCATTGTACCTTTCAAATAATCATTTCCAATTTCTGTGAATAATATACCGATATGGTCAACCATGGTATCAACCTTAAATTGCTGAATATCATCAAGGGTGTATTCACTAAACCAAATAGAAGGCATAAGTAATGATTAAAGAGTTAATTAACTATTGTTACGGGCCAATGCAAAAATTTGCTGCATGTCTTCAGCGCTTATTTCAAAATCAAATATCTGCATGTTTTCTATACTGTGTTTTTCCGAACCAGCCTTTGGAATTGCCGCTACATTATCCTGTTGCAAAAGCCAACGGAGCACAACCTGGCTTGCAGATTTATTATATTTTTCCGAAAGCCGTTTTATTAAAGGCTCTTTTAAAACTTCACCGCGGGCAAGAGGGCTATAAGCAGTGAGCATCAAATTTTCTTCGCGTATATAATACAATAACTTTTTATGGTTATTATACGGCGAATATTCTACCTGGGTGCAAAATACAGGAGCAATTTTTTGAGCAGCAATTAATTGGTCCAGCGAAAAATTACTTACACCAATAAGCCTTGTATATTGCAAACTCAGGCATTTATAAAGAAGCTCTGTTGCAATATGAGTGGTATTTTCATCAGATGGCCAGTGCAGCAGTAAAAGATCTACATAAGCAACCTTCAATTTTTTTAAACTACCCTGCACTGACGGAATAAAACTTTGTTTGCTAAAATTAGAAGGCCATACTTTAGTGGTAATAAAAATATCTTTTCTTGAAACACCCGAATTTTTAATAGCGTTGCCCACTACATCTTCATTCCCATAAAACTCAGCAGTATCTACATGCCTGTAGCCTGCAGATAAAGCATATTCAATAGCTTTTTCACCATCCCTGCTGGTTAGCTTATAGGTTCCAAAACCAAGAGCAGGTACTTCTTCCCCATTTATTTCCAATATTTTTTGCCGCATAAATTATATAACCTGGCTGGTGTTTTTAATGAATAAATTGCAGCGAAATTAAAGCTTAATTTTTTATTACGTTTAACAGGTATTTATGGAAGATATATTGGGCCTCGCGCTATTGGATAAATATCATGATCTCTCAACAACCAAAATATGGATATATAATAAGTATGGGCCAAAAGAAGAAATGCCTGTTGATGTTTATTATCGTGAAAAAAACGATATGCCCAAAATTGAACTCGTCGCTTTAAATGAATGTACTGGAAAAGTCCTGGATATAGGTGCAGGAGCAGGCAGCCATGCATTAATATTACAGCAAAAGGATATAGATGTTACTGCACTTGATATTTCACCAAAAGCCGCGGAAGTAATGAAATTGCGCGGCATTAAAAAAATAGTTTGTGATGATATTTTCTCTTTTAAAGAGGAGAATTTTGATACGCTGCTTTTATTGATGAATGGAATAGGAATAGCAGGAACTATTACAATGCTACGCATTTTTTTACAGCATGCAAAGAAGTTGTTGATGCCGGGGGGGCAGCTTATATTCGATTCATCTGATATTGCTTATTTGTACGAAGGCAGGATACCTGTTATGGAAAATTACTATGGTGAAATATTGTACCAATACCAATATAAGAATAAAAGATCAGGCTGGTTTAGCTGGTTATATGTTGATAAGAAAACACTTTTAAAAATAGCAACGGAAGAAGGCTGGGGGATGGAGGTTTTATTTGAAGATGGGTTTGATCAATATTTGGTAAAGCTAACGGTGAAATGAAGTTGTATAAATAATAGTTGAAAATTTGTATCGGTCTATATTAATTTATTGTCTGCTGTATGTGTTTTGGTAAAGAACTTGGGCTAAAGCCCGAAACCTGTGTTTTTGATTGACCCCGGCTTTAAAGCCGGGGCTAAATTATTTGCGTAACTTTTTAAATGCATTTATCAATCCGTTGGTGGAAGAATCATGTGATGTTACTTTTGCATCATTGGTTAGCTCAGGCAATATTTTACCGGCTAATTGCTTGCCCAGCTCAACACCCCATTGGTCAAAGCTGAAGATATTCCAGATAATACCCTGCACAAATATTTTGTGCTCGTATAAGGCTATAAGATTACCAAGTGTTGACGGCGTGATTTTTTTCAACAGGAAGGAATTTGTTGGCCTGTTACCTTTAAACACTTTAAAAGGAAGCAGTTTTTTTATCTCTTCTGTTGATTTACCTGCTGCAACCAGCTCGTCGCGAACCTCTTTTTCTGTTTTGCCTGTCATCAAAGCCTCTGTCTGGGCAAAAAAGTTGCTCAATAGTTTTACATGGTGGTCGCCAATAGGGTTGTGGCTTATGGCGGGCGCTATAAAATCGCAGGGTATTAGCACCGTACCCTGGTGAATAAGCTGATAGAAGGCGTGTTGCCCGTTTGTGCCGGGTTCGCCCCAAATAACAGGCCCGGTCGAATAATTTATATCGCTGCCGTTACGGTCAACATGTTTGCCGTTGCTTTCCATATTGCCCTGCTGAAAATAGGCGGCAAAGCGGCTCATATACTGGTCGTAAGGCAAAATAGCTTCCGTTTGCGAACCAAAAAAGTTGGTGTACCACAAACCGATAAGCGCCATGATCACGGGTATGTTTTTCTCAAGATTTTCTGTTTTAAAATATTCATCAACTGCGTAAGCACCCTTAAGCAATTGCTCAAAATTGTCATAGCCAATAGTTAACGCTATTGATAAGCCTATTGCACTCCATAAGCTATACCTTCCGCCAACCCAATCCCAAAACACAAACATATTCTTAGGGTCAATACCAAACTTTATTACACCTTTTTCATTAGTGCTTAGAGCAACAAAATGACCTGCAATGTGCTTCTCATCTTTCGCATGTTTTAAAAACCATTCCCTTGCAGTGTTTGCATTGGTCATGGTTTCCTGCGTGGTAAATGTTTTGGATGCTACAAGAAAAATAGTCTCGTCAGGGGTTATCTTTTTTAATGTTTCTGCAATGTGCGTACCGTCAACATTACTTACAAAATAGGCTTGTACACCCTCTATCCAATAGGGTTTCAATGCTTCGGTTACCATTAACGGGCCAAGATCACTTCCTCCAATACCAATATTTACAAAGTATTTTATTTTTTTGCCGGTATATCCTTTCCACTCGCCGCTGTGAACTGATGTACAAAAATCTTTCATTTGTTTTTGTACTCTTTGCACTTCGGGCATAACATCTTTTCCTTCGCTATACACCGGGTTGCCCGAAAAATTCCTCAAAGCCGTATGCAAAACAGAACGCCCTTCAGTTTCATTTATCAACTCCCCGTTAAACATGCTTTCTATTGCTTCGCTCACTTTACAATCATCCGCGAGCTGCAACAGCAATTGCATCGTTTTAGGGGTAACCATATTTTTAGAATAATCAAACATGGTATCGCCAAAACTTAGGGAAAACTTATTAAAACGGTCTGCATCATTATCAAAAAGGGTTTTCATCTGGCAACGGCTCATCTCTTCATCAAAATGCCTTCTAAGTAGTAACCATGCCTGTGTTGTGGTGGGATTAACTTTTGGTAACATGCTTTAATTTATCTGTTTGTATAATAAGTTAGCTAAGAACGTTAAATGGCAAATTTAATTGAAAATCAATTAAAATATTTGTTATGATATATTTATTAGCAGGCAAAACAGGGAGCAGGCAGCAGGAATGGTGGCTAAATATGTAGGCAAAAAAAATCCCGCCAAAACATGACGGGATTTGTATAAGGTTATTTTGATATATAAAAACTATTCACCCACAACTTCAAATTCAACTTCGGTGCTTTTGCCATTGCCGAAATCTATTGTTGCCTTGTAAGAGCCTAATTCTTTAACGTCATCAACAATAGTAATGCGTTTACGGTCAATTTCATAACCTTTCTGGTCACGGATAGCGCGGGCTATCTGCAAAGCAGTAACGGTACCGAAAATTTTACCGCTGGTGCCTGTTTTTGCGCCAATTTTAAGCGGAGATTCTTTAAGTACGGCTATTACTTTATTTACTTCGGCAAGCATCGCTGCTTCTTTCTTGCCTTTAACTTTTAGCTTTTCTTCCATCTGCTTAAGGTTGGACGGATTAGCTTCTACCGCAAATTTTCGTGGTATTAAATAGTTACGGGCATAGCCGTTCTTTACATTTACCAGTTCACTTGACTGGCCCAGGTGATCAACATCCTGAATTAAAATTACTTGCATGTGTTTGTTTTTAGTTCCCAAAGCCCAATCATTTTTTTGATAAGACTGTCATTCTGCACACAGTGCAGAAATTAGGGATGGTTACTAATGAGCTTTAAGCTGTTAGCTGTATGCCAGAAACGGTTAAACTTGTATTGCTTATAGCGTATAGCTTACTGCTTATAGCCTGCGGCTTACTTTAAAAGGTCTGTTACAAACGGCAACAATGCCATTTGGCGTGCTTTTTTAATAGCATCGCTTACTTTACGCTGGTATTTTAAAGAATTGCCCGATAAACGGCGTGGTAAAATTTTACCCTGTTCGTTTATAAACTTCTTTAAAAACTCAATGTCCTTGTAATCAACATACCTGATACCGTACTTTTTAAAGCGGCAGAATTTCTTCTTTGGCTTTTCCTGCTTAATGGCGGTAAGGTATTTAATTTCGTTTGGTTTCGGCATGGTTTATACCCTCGCTAATCTTTCGGTTCCTGTTGGTAAGCCACTTCTCTTTTTATAATTGTACTCGACGGCGTATTTATCGAGAACAGTTATCATGTGACGCATTACTTGCTCGTCACGCAGCAGTTGGATCTTAAACTTCTCATTGAAGCTGGATGGCGCACTGTACTCCAGAACCCAGTAGATACCTGTGGTTTTCTTCCGGACAGGATACGCCAGTGATTTTAATCCCCAGGGATTGCTGTGCGTTACACTTCCACCGTTCTCAACAATGAAATCGGCGTACTTTTTCTGAGCGGCTTTAAAGTCCTCTTCAGAAAGCACAGGGGTAAAAATCACCATCAATTCGTAATTACTCATTACCCTGATTTTAGTTTATAAAAATTGTTTATTTGCCAAAGAAGGTTTCTTTGGGGCGGCAAAGGTAAGGGTAAATTAGATATTTTATGATTTTTTGAAGGTGAGATTTTGAGATTTCCCCCCTTTATGCTGCAAATACACCCGGTAAACGGTTTATTAACCGATTACCGGCATTTGTAACCTATTTTTGGGCGGTATTATAAATTAAAAATATGAAAACGCATCTTTTTCCCGCATCAGAAAGAGGGTTGAAGGATATAGGATGGCTTAAGAGTAATTTCTACTTCAGCTTTAGTGATTATAGTAACCCTGTTAAAAGCGCCTTTGGAACGCTTGTGGCGTTTAACGATGACTACATTTTACCGGAAAAAGGCTTTGGCATTCACCCGCATATTAATATGGAGATCGTTTCCATTATGTTACAGGGCAAAATGAACCATAAGGATACGCTTGGGTACAGCACCATTGTAGAAGAGGGTGGCGTACAAATAATGAGCGCAGGCAGCGGGCTACGGCATGAAGAATATAATGTAGGGGAAGACGATGTAAATTTTCTGCAGGTATGGATACAGCCAAAGCAGCAAAATATTATCCCCAGGTACCAGCAACGCGGTTTCCCAAAAAGTAAAAGAAAAAACCAGCTTAAAACAATCATATCGGGCGAAGAAGGGCAGGAGCATTGCTGGATAAATCAAAACGCAAAATTCTCATTAGGCTACTTTGATAAAGGGCAAACCATACAGTACAGTTTAAACCCCGTAAATAAATGCCTTTTTATTTTTGTGATGGAGGGAAGCATAAAAATAGATGATATAACAATACCTAAGAGAGATGCAATAGGTTTGTGGGAAACAGAAAATATTTCTATTTATTGCGAAGATGAAGCGCATTTTTTAATAATCGAAACACCGGTAAACCAGAAGTAGCGATTGTATTTAAATATCCGGATCAATTGCAATTTCTAAAGATTATCAGATGAATATTGAAGAAAGAATTTATCACTTCGTGAATTATATTTCCCATTCTTTCAATAATTTTTTGCCAGCCCTGTTACGCCATGCACTTGTTATAAGTGTCTTAAGGTCTGTTGTGCCAACAGTTGCCAGTGCTATCAGCATATAAGAATAATTTTTATAATGATCTGTAATAAAAAATGTGTTATAGTCTTTCTTCATCCATATTTCGCGTTCAATAGTATGTATCACTAATACATCTCCTTTTTCTTTCATTCTTGCAAACAATTTTTTGTTTACATAAAAAGCAGGCGTGCCAAAACACGTGCTCTCAGTAACTCCCGGGAGTTGCATTGCAATCTTTCTTACCCGGTCTAAATAAATAAAGCTGTCAATATTCATAAAAAAATTATGGAGGGCCCGCGCCTGTTTATTTCTCTTGTTAACAATGCGTTGCCAAAATTTTAACTTTTACAATACTATTCTTTAGCATTTACGATAGTCTCATTTTTAAATAAAGGCACGGGACTTGTAAATAGTAAAGTAACAAGAAAGGAAGTAAGAAGCTAATGTAAAAAAAATAATTTAGAAACAACAGCTTAAAAACAAGGAACGTGATTTACAAAAATTATTAAAAAAATTTATGTTATGAAAAAGATGATAAAAATTTTTGCTTTCGTATTAGCTGCCACTTTGGTTACAGCTACAATTGCAACACCTAAAGCAAACGCGCAAGTAAGTGTTGGTGTTGGGCTATCGGTCCGAATAGCGCCGCCGGCCTTACCTATTTATGAACAACCACTTTGCCCTGGCGAAGGATATATTTGGACGCCTGGTTATTGGGCATGGGGTGATGATGGTTATTATTGGGTACCTGGTGTGTGGGTATTAGCGCCTGAGGTTGGTTTTTTATGGACACCACCTTATTGGGGTTTTGAAGCAGGCTTTTATGGATTTCACGCCGGTTATTGGGGGCCGCACTGCGGTTTCTATGGCGGTATAAACTATGGATACGGATACGGCGGTTTTGGGTATTGGGGTGGCCGTTGGGAAGGCGGACACTTTATGTATAATACCGCAATTACCAGGGTAAATAACACCTTTATACGTAACACCTATGTTGACCGTACTGTAATAAATAACACAACTGTTAATAACCGTGTAAGTTATAATGGCCCGGGTGGGGTACAGGCAAGGCCAAGGCCGGAAGAAGAAGCAGCAATGCGTGAAAGGCACATAGATGCAACACGGGAACAAACGGCGCATCAACAGGTTGCTTCTAAAGACCGTAGCCAATTTGCATCAGTTAACCACGGACGGCCGGCAACTGCCGCAATGGACAGGGTTAATGGCCAGCGTTTTACTGCTGAAGGGCACGCAGCAACAAGCACAAACACCACAAGGTTAAATAGTGAGAACAGGAGCCCTGCTAATATCAATAACCGTTCTAATGCCCCGGCTGTTGAAAAGAGATCTTCACGTCAGCCTTCTTATCAAAGGCCGGCAACGCCTCAACGGCATATAACGCCTCAGCGAAATGCCCCAACATCTCAACGAAATGTAGCACCTGCAAGAGGTGCTACATCTCAACGTAGCGTAACATCTGCATCTCAACGGCATATTGCAACGCAGAGAAATACTGCATCATCTCAGCGGTATGCTGCATCGCAAAGGCGTGCAGCAGCTCAACGAAATGCAGCGGCACAACGAAGTGCAGCTTCATCTCAGCGATACGCTTCATCTCAACGGCACATAGCGCCTCAACGTAGCTTTACACCTCAAAGAAATGTAGCTCCTCAGCGAAATATGGCGCCGCAAAGACAGATGCAACAACGTGCCCCAAGCCCACAACCAAGACAGCGTCAGCCTCAGCCACGTCCTGCTCAACGGAGATAGAAGTAATTATTTAAATAGTGTATAATTAATTCAACAAGAAAGTTTATTGGATCATTCAATAAACTTTCTTTGTTTATGTGGCATAGTCGCCATATTAAACATTTTTACATCCATCAATTAAAAATGTGCTGGCTCTACTTATTTGATATCTATTGTAAACACCCTTTTATTAACCAATGCATTATTGCTGCATGCTGATATAAGCTTTTAGAAAACTTTAACGTATCAAACAGGTGGTTTTACGGTGATCGCAAAATTGCCCTTAAACAGGCACGGGACTTGTATTTATTCAAATAATATCTATTTAATAATTAAAAAATTTTTTATGAAAAAAGGTATAAAAGTTTTACTCTTTTTATTGTTTACATCTTTTGCAGTGCCGAAGATGTATGCACAGATCAGTGTGGGCATTGGAATATCTGTTCGTATAGCCCCGCCTGCATTACCGGTGTATGTACAACCAGCATGCCCTGTTGAAGGTTATATCTGGAGCCCGGGTTATTGGGCGTGGGGGCCGAATGGTTATTATTGGGTACCTGGTGTTTGGGTAATGCCACCCCAGGTTGGCTTTTTATGGACACCGGCCTATTGGGGCTTTGAAGGCGGCGTTTATGGATTTCACGCAGGTTATTGGGGGCCTCATATTGGCTTTTACGGAGGTATAAATTATGGCTTTGGTTATGGAGGATTTGGTTATGGCGGTGGCATGTGGGAAGGCGGTCGGTTCCGTTATAATACCGCGGTTACCAATGTAAATACAACCATAATACACAACACCTACATTAACCGTACGGTAATAAATAATGTAACGGTTAACAACCATACAAGTTTCAATGGCCCGGGCGGGGTTCAGGCTAAACCAAGGCCGGAAGAAATAACCGCAATGAATGAAAAACATGTTAGTGCAACAAGTGTGCAGACTGCCCATGAGCAAACCGCGAGTAAAGACCGTAACCAGTATGCATCAGTAAACCATGGCAAGCCGGCAACCGCTGCTATGGATAAGCCCAATGGTAAACGCTTTACCCCGCAAGGCCATGCAGCCACAGCCACAAATAACGCCGCCCGTTTAAATACGGAGAACAGGAAAACTGTAAGTCCTGCGAATAAGCCGGCGAATGCTCCAATAAAAAAGAATGTTTCAAAGCAGCCAACTACCAATAATAAGGTAACGGCGCCTAAACCGCAGACCCAACCTAAACCGCAGACCCAACAAAAAACACAACCGAAACCTCAGCAGCCTGCTCCTAAAAAAGAAGAAACCCCCAAGCCTGCTGAGCCAACACCGCCAACAGGCAAAAAGTAGCATCAGCAGCAGTACTTTTATTATAAGGTAGATCATCATAAAGAGAGTTTATTGAAAGCAGTTTCAATAAACTCTTTTTTTATGTGGGATGGGTGATATACTTTTTACAAGCAACCTTAAATTTTCTCCACGAAAAAATTTATAAGGTTAATTGACCATCCGCATATGCCAACCGGAATAATCCTTTGTGTCTTTTGTGCTGTATTTTCTTTGTGGTGGTTTTAATTTTTTTTACCACTGAGGACACAAAGGATGATCACAAAGAACCCGTCCGGCCAGTCATCCGGGCGAGCACAAAGTTTGTTACAAGTGTTTAGGTTGCCATATGCGGATAGTCAATTAAGATTATGCTATTGGATCATAATTGGCTAAAACCTTAGAGATAGTTCCGGAAACACTGCAGGGCCAATTCTGTTAATAATAAGGTTTTCCCAAACGGGGCACGGCACTTGCAATAAGGAAGCATCTATTAAAATAAGATAAATATTTATTATGAAAAAGATTATAAAGGTTTTATTCTTTTTGCTCCTTACTGCCATTGCGTTGCCAAGGATGCATGCGCAAATCAGTGTAGGTGTTGGAATATCCATTCGGTTAGCTCCGCCTGCGTTACCTATTTATGTACAACCCGCTTGTCCTACAGAAGGATATCTTTGGACGCCGGGCTACTGGGCTTACGGACAAGGAGGTTATTTTTGGGTTCCGGGTGTTTGGGTAATGCCACCCCAGGTTGGTTATCTTTGGACTCCTACTTATTGGGGATTTGAAAACGGCCTATATGGTTATCATGCAGGCTATTGGGGCGCCCATATTGGATTTTATGGTGGTATAAACTATGGCTTTGGTTATGGAGGAGTTGGTTATGGCGGTGGAATGTGGGAAGGTGGACGTTTCCGTTATAATACGGCAGTTACCAACGTAAATACAACTATAATACACAATACCTATATTAACCGTACCGTAATAAATAACACAACAATTAACAATCGCACAAGCTTTAATGGCCAGGGTGGTGTTCAGGCAAAACCGAGGCCCGAAGAGATAACTGCAATGCGTGAACAACACGTTCAGCCCACAAGTGAACAGTCTATGCATCAACAAACTGCGGGTAAAGACCGCAACCAGTATGCATCAGTAAATCATGGTAAGCCTGCAACTGTTGCTATGGATAAACCCAATGGCCAACATTTTACACCACAGGGCCATGTAGTAACTCCCAATACGGCAGCACGTTTGAATACTACAAACAAAAAAACTGTAACACATACAGCACCGGTAAATAAACCTGCTGCCAACGTTACAAAAAAGAATGTATCAAAATCAAACCCTGTAAATAACAAGGCTACTACGCCCCGCAAACAGCCGGCTACTCAACATGTTGCGCCGAAGGTTCAACCTAAATCACAGCCGCAGACGCAACGTACAACGCAGCCCAGAACTCAGAAGCCTGCTCCACAAAAAGCACCAGCTCCAACACCAGCGCCAAAACAGCCTGAGAAAACTCCGCCTCCTGTTAAAAAATAGAATTAGCTTATAATAGTTTTATATAAGGTGAATTATTGAGAGAGTTTGTTGAAAGAAATTTCAATGAGCTCTTTTCCTTTTTTATAGGAAGCAATATGCCTATTTTGTTTGATCGCGGTACTATCTGTTTAGTTGTTGCCTGATGTTGTATAGAATTATACCCACAATATTCGAAGGATCATTTTGTATAGATATAATAAAAAAAATTGTGAAAACAAATGATGAAGGTATTCTTACCGGGTTGCGTTCATTTAACATGCACGCTATCTTTCCACTAAACCTACATTAATGTCTATATCAGGGTTATCTAATAAAAAACTGGCCATTTCTTCATTCATGCTAAAACCAGATGCAATAGCAAACAGGCTTAGTTTAAGATTTTCCACCGGCTCAAATATATTAAACCGCAATTGCGCCTTACCAGGGTTGCTTCGCAGATTTTTTTCTATAAAATCAATAAATGGCTTGTTAACAGCAGCGGGGTGCACATTAATTTCAAGCTTACTTGTAAGCATTTGCTTGGCTGTTTCTAATAAGGTTAGCTGGCTCACTTTAAATTCGTATTGCTCGCTGTTATAACGTTGTTTAAAATACCCATTTACCAGCACATTTTTTCCTTTATCTATATAGTCCTTAAATTTTATATAATCATCACTCCAAAGCATTAGTTCTGTTTTACCGCTAAAGTCTTCAATGACCATAGAGCCAAAAGTGCGGCCTGTTCTTGTAACACGGTGTTGTGCATCTATCACAAGGCCTGCTATGCGAAAATTTTTGTTTGCATTCCCCGCAATAAATGTGAGTGATTCTTTTATTTCGTTAAAATCGTTTAGCGGCATAATGCCATAATACTTAAGCTCAAATTTAAAATGGTCAAGCGGGTGGCCGCTCATAAACATGCCTGTTACTTCTTTTTCATGATCAAGTAACTCGGTGAGCGTCCAGGCTTCGCAGTTAGGCAGTTTGGGTGCCGGTATTTCAGCCATTACAGAATCCCCGAAAAGGCTGTTACTGCTTTGCTGTTTATTTGCATGAAACTGGTTGCCAAAATTTATGATGCGCTCAAGGCCGTTCTTTGTATCGCCGTTGGGTACGTAAAAATATTGCGCGCGGTGCATTTCTTTAAAACAATCGAAAGCACCAGAATAGATAAGACTTTCCAGCGATTTTTTATTTGCTGCGCGCTGGTTAACACGTCTTATAAAATCAAACATATTTTTATAATAGCCACCTTTATTTCTTTCTTCAATAATATTTTCGATGGCGTTTTCGCCAACGCCTTTTAAACCACCCAGGCCAAAGCGTATTTCGCCCCTTTTATTCACTGCAAAACCTTTCAGCGATTCGTTTATATCAGGGCCCAGTACCCTTATGCCCATGCGTTTACATTCCTCCATGTAGAAAGTTATTTTTTCAATAGCTCCTGCATGGTTGAGTACTGCCGACATAAATTCGCCCGGATAATGCGCTTTTAAGTACGCTGTTTGATAAGCAACCAATGCATAGCATGTAGAGTGTGATTTATTGAACGCGTATTGTGCAAAAGCTTCCCAGTCAGTCCATATTTTTTCTAATGAATCAGCAGCATGGCCTTTGGCTGTAGCACCATCAATAAACTGCTTCTTCATTTTATCCAGCACCGATTTCTGTTTTTTACCCATTGCTTTGCGCAATACATCAGCATCGCCTTTACTAAAGCCTGCAAGGCTTTGGCTAAGCAGCATCACCTGCTCCTGGTACACTGTAATACCATAAGTGTCTTCCAGGTATTCTTTCATGTCCTCTACGTCATATACCACCTCTTCGCGGCCGTGTTTGCGGGCAATGTATTGCGGTATATAGGCCATAGGGCCCGGGCGGTAAAGGGCATTCATCGCAATAAGATCGTCAAACTTATCGGGCTTTAATTCACGCAGGTATTTTTGCATACCGGGGCTTTCAAACTGGAAAGTGCCGTTGGTTTCTCCCTTTTGATATAAATGGAAAGTTTCTTCATCATCCAGTGGAAGGTTATCAAGATCTATTTCCCTGCCATCGTAATTTTGCCTTATAAGTTCCAGCGCGGTTTTTAAAATAGAGAGTGTTTTCAATCCCAAAAAGTCCATCTTAATTACACCCGCTTCTTCAATAATACTTCCGTCAATTTGTGTAACCCACAGGTCGGAGTCTTTTGATATCGCAACAGGGATCAATTCTGTAAGGTCTTTTGGCGCAATGATGATACCTGCCGCGTGAATGCCCGTATTGCGTACGGAGCCTTCCAGGCGTTCGGCTTCCTTCAGTACTTGGGCACGAATATCTGTTCCGTTGTATATTTCCCTGAGGCGTTTTATATTCTCGATATCATCTCCCTGGAAACCTTCTTTTTCTTCAAGGCTTTTTTCACCATCTTTAGCTTCCTTAATTGTAATTGGTGCAGTAAGCACCCTGCCAAGATCAGTGCCTGGCCTGTCGGGAACCATTTTAGCAAGCATATTTGCTTCTGCCAGCGGAAGATCCATTACCCGCGCCACATCTTTAATACTCATCTTGGCGGCCATGGTGCCATAGGTGATGATCTGTGCTACCTGGTTCTTGCCATATTTGTCAACAACATAGTCAATTACCTTTTGCCTGCCTTCATCATCAAAATCAGTATCTATATCCGGCATGGATTTCCGGTCAGGGTTTAAAAAGCGTTCAAACAGCAGGTTGTATTTAATGGGGTCAATATTAGTTATGCCGATACAAAATGCCACCACGCTGCCTGCAGCGCTGCCACGGCCAGGGCCAACAAACACCTTCATTTCGCGGCCGGCCCTTATAAAATCACTCACTATTAAAAAGTAACCCGCAAAGCCCATTGTTTTAATGGTGAATAATTCAAAGTCTAAACGTTCGCGTAATTCTTCTGTTATTTCACTATAACGGTTCTTAGCGCCATCGTAAGTGAGGTGGTGCAGGTAATTCCATTGGTTTATATTGCTGTCAGTATCTGTTTGAAATTCTTTTGGAACAGGAAAGGCAGGAAGAAGAATATCTTTTTTAAGGTTCAGCACTTCTATCTTATCAACAATAGCCTGCGTATTATCTAATGCCTCCGGAATATCACTAAACAATTGCCCCATTTCTTCCGGCGTTTTAAAATAGAACTGGTCGTTCGGAAATTTAAAACGGCGATTCTTCAACTGAAGGTCATCATTCACAAAATCATCAAAGCCCGGGGTGCTTTGCTTTTCACCTGTGTTTATACAAAGCAAAATATCATGTGCATTAAAATCATCCTGGTTCGTATAGTGACTGTCATTCGTAGCAATTACAGGTACATTGTATTTTTTAGCAAATTTTAATAAGGTTGTATTTATTTTTTCCTGCTCTAAAATATTATGGCGCTGCAGTTCAATATAATAGTCTTCTCCAAACATATCCAGCCACCATTTAAATTCTTTTTCGGCAGCCTCTTCGCCATTGTGCAAAATGGCCTGGGGTACATAAGCGCCGATGCAACAGGTAGTGGCAATCAGGCCTTCACTGTGTTTTTCAAGCAACAACTTATCAATACGCGGGTACTTGCTGTAATAGCCTTCAATAAAACCAAGGGAGGTTAATTTAATAAGATTTTGATAACCGGTTTTATTTTTAGCCAGCAGCACCTGGTGGTAACGATGGTCTTTTTGCTCTTTTGAGAAGCTTTTTTTAAACCTGTCTTCCACTACATAAAATTCACAACCAACGATTGGCTTTATAACAGGCGTGCTAATATCCTTGCCTTTATCGTCTTTTAACCCTGTAGGCTTTGTGTTTTTCCATGCCTGGTTCACAAAATCAAATACGCCAAACATATTACCATGATCGGTAATAGCCAATGCGGGCATATTATTTTTAGCCGCTTTTTTGTACAGGCTTTCAATAGATGCAGCACCATCCAGCAAAGAATATTGTGTATGAACGTGAAGATGTGAAAAAGCCATGATAATAGTTAAAAGTGAAAAGTGAAAAGTGAAAAGTTGAACGCGCCTTAAAAACATGAAACAAACCATTCACTTTTCTACTGCTTCTGCAACTGGCAAATTTCGTCTATTTTATTATTTTATCCAAGCCCAAATTTTATACAGGTGCTAAGAATGTGTAAAAGATTTACATGGCCTTTTGTATTTTATTTCTCCTTGCTCTCCTCCACCCCCTCTCCATTGCATGGAGAGGGGAATAAGGGGTGAGGGGTTTATCCACATTCGTGCTTAATGCAAAGAATATGAAAAAGTTTTGCAGACAGCTTGTCTGCTATCTTTTAGGCGGTTATATTGCATAGTATATTAATGATGAAAAATTCAATAGCATCATATATCACATTGCTTGTTTTACTCAGCAGCTGCAAGGCATTTAAAACTCTGGCTGTAAGGGATAACTCGGCAGCGACGGCTTCCACAAGTGATAATAATAAAAAAAGCATCGCTTTTTTGGATGATATATCTGTTACACCCGGAAGCCCCGGCACCAAAGGCGGCGAGACTTATATAACGGGGAATAAAGTTGCAAAAAATAACACTCCTGAACCTGCCCACACTGTACATAATATTGCCGTTAATAACAATACAACTAATGTAGCTGTACTGCAACTGAAATATGCAGCTTTATTGGATGTTAGTGCTGACAAACTTACCAATATTGCATTATTACAGGATATTGACCATTGGTGGGGAACAAAATATTGTATGGGGGGGGAAACCGAGGATTGTATAGATTGTTCAGGATTTACGAAAACAATTTTGATTGATGTTTATGGAATAACTATCCCCCGGGTAGCCCAGGCGCAATACGATAGCTCGGCACATATTGACAATGCTTCTTTAACGGAAGGCGACCTTGTATTTTTTCACACATCCGGCAGGGGTAAAAGTATAACACATGTAGGCGTTTATATTACCAACAACAGGTTTGCCCATGCTTCTACAACCGGGGGGGTAACGATTGGCGACCTCAACGACCCTTACTGGCAGCAGAGATACAGAGGTGCAGGCCGGATAAAGAGGACATAAACCGGAGAACGGTTAATACAACAAGGCACAGCGTTTTAACGCGAAAGCCTCTTTTTAAAATTATCATACAATTGCATGGCGTCCGGTGTTAGCTTCATAGAAAAAACACCAGCGATCATTAACCCTGAAAAAACAACTCCCCTTATGACTAAGCCCGTCCATCCGCCCATATTGCCTAATGTTAAATACACAATAAAATAACTTGCACCCCCAAGCAACAGAGAATAAACTGTTTTCATACTAAAAGGCTGCATCTTGTATTTTCTGCGCAAAAATTCAAACCTTATAAAATTATATATGCTTAACGATATTAGCTCAGCATAAGCGGACCCGATAAGCCCATAGCTCTTTACAAAATAATACGCCAGCGGAATACGGATGGCAAGCATTATTATACCACTAAAAAAATCAAACTTCCATTTGTTGGATGTAAGGATAACGACGTTATTAATGCCTGTACCTGCGTCAATTATGCGGGTTATACCGATAATAAGTATCGCCTGTATGCCTGCTGTATAATCATCCTGTATATGCAGCACTTTAAGGCCATTGATAGCATTTAGCCATACATTACCAAATATGAATAAGCCAAGCAGCAACATATTAATGCAGGAACGTTCGTAAATGCGGCTTATTTCAGTATAGTTTTTTTCTTTCCACTCCCTCACTAATACACCGGTAGAAATAGCCTGTATGCTGCGTTGCGGCACTTGTACAAGATTTGCCGCGTATTGTGCAAATGTATAAATGGCCGTTTGCGTTAAGCCTTTAAGGCTGGCTATCAGTATCCCGTCAATAGTTTGGCCAACATTTGTAATGCAAACGCCGCTGAAAATAAGGCTCTGCATTTGCAGCATTTTTTTCCTGAACTTTTTTGTTACCCTGCTTACACTGAAGGTGATATGTATTTCACCAATGCTATACAGGTATATGAAAAGGATAATTGCTATGGCAAGATATAAGCCGGAAAACCAAAATATAAAATGCTGAAATGTAACAACCTTTAAATAATATAACGCGATAAGAAGGGATGTTAAAATACGCAAACCCGTTTCGCGAAGAAAATTAGAGAAGATGGTTTTTTGGAGCACCCATGCATACCCTTCGAATAAGGAAAACATGAGTATGCCGAAAGCAAATGGGAAAACCCAATGATAATAATCCACAAATAGTTTTGAGCGCTCGGAAAATTTTCTAACTACCAGCGGCTGAAAAAAATACCCGGCAACAGCAACCAATACAAAACCTGTTAAAACCATTAATAGTGTGCGTGTAAAAAGGTCGTTTTTTTTATCTTCAAGATTGTCTTTGTAATAAGGATAAAATTTATACATAACCGGTATGGCGCCAAGGCTTGCAAAGCCTATAAATAGCTGCCCTACGTCAAAGAACAGCCGGGTTAAGGCATATTGGTCAGGGGTGAATAAAAAGTTCTTTTTTACAAAGATCAACGTGTTTGCAGCACCGATACCAAAACCGATATAAACTAATAAACTTGAGACAATTGTTTGCTTCCTTATATTGCCCATGGGAATGAATAAATATTATTTACTGAGGTTGTTTAACTTCCCTTAGGGTTATGTAATAATTTTTATCTATTAACGAAATAAGTGCCGCTGTGTCTGTACCATCTTTAATAGTGCTACTGCCCCAGGTTTCGGAAGGGTGTAATATTAAAGTACTGTTGTCCGGGTGTATTACCAGCCGGAGGTTGAAACCTATTACACAATTCACCCACCTGGAATACATTGTTTTTTTATCGGCTGAAAAATAATATTCCAGCACGGGTATTTGCGTTGTTCTCAAATATTGGTCGAATATTTTACTAAAATCAATATGTGAATGTTCGCTGATATAATTCTCTATTTGCTGTGTTGTAACTGTTTGATGGTAGTAGGTTTTATTCACCCCCCTTAATATTTGCCTCCAAAGCGAATCATTATCAATGGAATGGCGTATCAGCTGCATCATATTGCCGCCTTTGTAATACATGTCGCCGCTGCCTTCTTCATTCACACCATAATGTGCGATGATGGGTTTATCATTTTTTATATTCCTTCTTATCCCATAGTTATATTCATTGCCTGCTTCTTTTCCAAACCAATAATCTGTAAACAGGGTTTCACTGTAATTGGTAATGCCTTCATGTATCCACATATCAGCAAGGTCTTTACTGGTAATACTATTGGCAAACCATTCATGGCCACTCTCATGCACAATAATAAAATCCCACTTCAACCCCCAGCCTGATCTTGACAGATCCCGTCCCAAATACCCGTTTTGAAATTTGTTACCGTACGCAACCGCGCTTTGGTGCTCCATGCCTAAATGCGGCGCCTGTATAAGTTTGTATCCATCTTCATAAAAAGGGTAGGGGCCATACCAGTATTCAAATGCTTTAAGCATGTTGAGGGATTGCTTAAACTGCACCCTGGCCCTTGCCTCATCATAATCCAGCGCCCAATAAAACAGGTCAAGTTTACCTTTTTCGCCATCGTAACTATCAGTCCAGCCCACATATTTACCTATATACGGAATGATGTTGTAGTTATTGATAGGGTCTTTAACTTCCCATTTCCAGGTAGTTGTACCGTCGTTATTATTGGTTTTATTTGAAAGCCTTCCATTACCCACAGCTACCAATGTATCCGGCACAACGATTGACAAAGAAGCGCCGTTATCCGGTTCATCGCTTTGATGGTCTTTGCAAGGGTACCAAACACTTGCGCCAAGCCCCTGGCAGGCAACGGTCATCCATGGCCGGCCAAGCGAATCTTTTGTCCATATCCAGCCGCCATCCCATGGTGGGCGAACGGCTTCGCGGGGTTTACCGTGGTAGTAAATATGCAAGCTATAAGTCTTTCCCTTTTGCGTGCCGGTAATAGTTACATACCACACATTAACATCTGCTTTATTAAATGAAAGTTTTTTGTTGTTCATTATCATGCTGTCAATTACAAGCGGCGGCTGCAGGTCAATTTGCATTACTTTGTCGCCCGACGCCATTGACTTGTATGTAATAATATTTGAGGCAGTAATTGTTTTACTCCCATAATCAGGCTTCACCCAAATATCATATCTTAATACATCCCACCAGGCTCTTTCGGGGGTTATGGTGCCACGCAATGTATCGGCATGGGTAAAGGTTTTTTCCTGTGCTTTTAAAATAGATAAAGGCAGATATAAAAAAAACGCTAAATAAATTACTTTCTTCATGTGGGTAAAAGTAGGATATTCGATAACCCCTAACCCTTAAACGGGGAAATTTTTTTATGAATGGCATTGTATTTAACATGTTTGTAAGGCGGATTTTCTATTTTTTGGGTTTTGCTTTTTTGTTATCATGCAACCGTTCCGGCCATGATAACAGGAAAGTATTTTACTATAACGAAACCACCGGAATTGCCACGCTTGACCCGGCTTTTGCCAAAAACCAGTCTATCATGTGGGTGGTACACCAGCTATATAACACATTGGTGGAGGTGGACAGTAATTTAAACATTGTTCCCTCGCTTGCCAAAAGTTGGGAGGTTAGTGCCGACAGGCTCAGCTTTACCTTTCATCTTAGAACAGATGTGTTTTTCCAGGATAATGATGCTTTTGTAAACAACAAAGGAAGAAGGTTTACCGCGGAAGATGTGGTATATAGTTTTAGGCGTATCAAGGATAAAAAAACCGCCAGCAGCGGCGCGTGGATATTCAACAACAGGATTGATACTGTTAATGGATTTATCGCTTTAAATGATTCTACTTTCCGGTTAAAGCTTATACGGCCTTTTCATCCCATACTCGGTATTTTAAGCATGCAGTATTGCAGCATTATTCCACATGAATCAGTAGAGAAATATGGTAAGGATTTTGGCAGGCATCCCTGCGGCACAGGGCCATTTCAGTTGTTTCTGTGGGATGATGGCCAGGCAATGATATTACACAAAAATGAACGCTATTGGGAGCATGATGAGGCTGGAAAACAACTGCCTTACCTTGATGCCGTTAAAATAAATTTTTATGATAATAAAGCCACCGAATTTTTAGAATTCAGGCAGGGAAGATTGAGTTTTATTAATGATATTGACCCCTCGTTTAAGGATGAAGTGCTTACAAAAAAAGGCGAGCTTAGAAACGAATGGGTTGGCAAGATAAACCTTCATAAACATTCTTATCTTAATACAGAATACTTTGGGATATTGATTGATACAACCAATGTGCTTGTAAAGCATTCACCATTAAAAATTAAGGCCGTGAGGCAAGCCATCAACTATGCCATAAACCGGCGGCAGTTAATGATGTATATCCGCAATTCTATAGGTACACCTGCTGAGGCCGGCATGGTACCAACAGGTTTGCCATCCCAAAATACTTTTTTTGTAAAGGGCTTTATTTACAACCCGGATACAGCAAGGCTTTTGTTAAAGAAAGCAGGTATTAATACAGATGATATGCCTGTTATAAAACTGCTTACTATTGCAACTTATGCCGATATTGCCAGTTTCGCCGCGAAGCAAATAGAAGATATAGGTATTAAGGTACAGGTTGAAGTGGTTCAAAAAAGCCTTTTACTTGAACAAACCGCGAAACAGCAGGCATTATTTTTCCGTGGAAGCTGGATAGCAGATTATCCTGATGCAGAAAATTATATGGCCATGTTCTACAGCAAAAACCCCAGCCCGCCAAACTATACACGTTACAACAACCCGGCTTTTGATATTTTGTATGATAAAGCCCTGCAGGAAAATAATGATTCAGCACGCTATATTTTGTACCGTCAAATGGACCAACTGGTAATAAATGATGCACCGGTTGTGCCTGTATTTTATGACGAGGTAATACACATGGTAAACACAAACATAACAGGCATGCAACCCAATGCACTTAATTTACTGGAGTTGAGAAGAGTGGATGTGAAATAGCCTTGGGGGGGTATTAGGGCACTAATATAATTTTTTATATGCTTCAAATGTTGCTTTTGCAGCATTAGGCCACGTAAACGCATTCCTGATAAAGTTATTTATTGCAGTCATATCCCTTTGCATATTCATTTCGTGTAAGACTCCATTTTTAATTGATGATAGTGAGGAAGGATTTATTACAGTTGCGATATTTTTAAAATAGGATTCAACAGGGGTAAAACGTTTATCTGCTACAACAATTTTACAGCCTTGCGATAAAGCTTCAAGGGATACAAGCCCGGGAGACTCTCTGAAAGAAGGCAGGATATGAAGAGCGGCTTTTTTATAAAAAAAGAAAACTTTTTCATGCGGCACTTCACTGAAAAAAAATACGTTCCCCCTTAATTTTGATATTTTATATAATTTATTTGCATAAGCCTCATCATTTACGCGGCCGATAAAAACTATAGGGATCTCCGGGTTGTTAAACAGCGCTTTTACTATGTTAAGCTGATTTTTTAAGAACTCAATTCTGCCTACCTGTAATATGAAGTTTGATGGCAGGTTAAATTCGGGTTCAAAATTTTCGTAGTTATGTTCTGAAAATTCAGTTCCATTTAAAACAACATGATGTTTTTGGTTTAAAGACCCGGCCGGCAGGTTAACAAAATTTTCTAATTCACTTAATTCCTCTATTGAGTTTGGTAAAATAATATCTGAGTATTCAATACATTCACGGCAGAATTTTTTAAATGGTGATGAAACTGCCCATGGCTTTTTTAACAGGAGAGAAATAGTCTTAATTATGCCTAAGCTTGCTTGCGTATGCCATTCGCGGGTAGGGATATTAAAATTAAAAATTTTTGCAACATCCTTAGTGGCGGGGTAATAATAATTCCAAAAAATTGGCGATAAGGCAATTTTTACATTTTTTAAAGAAACAGCTTTTTTAAAAAAGGCCTTTGTTTCAGCTAACGTAGCCAGGTTAAATATATGTATTAAATCATAGCTGTTGTTCAACTCATCAATTTGGGTTACAATATCAACATGAATATCATAGAGCTTTTCAAGATTCTCTTTTGTTTTTAGACACTGAATGGAATCCCCACCGATATTTTTGTTGTAGTCAGCCCGTATGCAAAATGCTACTTTCATTTCTCCAGGCTTTTTAGAATTGTCACAATTTCCGCCGCGCTATTGCCTGTACCGTAAGGATTAACGGCCTTGGACATTGTTTCATAGGCGTGCATATTATCAATCAATTTTGAAGCTTCAGTAATTATTTTTTCTTTTGAGGTGCCTACAAGCATAGCTGTTTTTGCTTCAACGCCTTCCATTCGTTCCGTTACATCACGCATTACCAGTACGGGTTTGCCGAGCGACGGCGCTTCCTCCTGTATGCCGCCGGAATCGGTTATAACAAAATAACTTTTATCCATAAGCCATACAAGATTTGGATAATCTAATGGGGCTATCAAAAAAATATTTTGCTTACCGCTCAATTTTCTTTTTACTACTTCCTGCACATTGGGGTTTAAGTGAACCGGATAGACGATTTGTATGTCTTTGTAGGTTTCGCATAAATAAGCCAGGGCGTCACAGATATTTTCAAATGGCTCTCCAAAATTCTCCCTGCGGTGGCCTGTTACAAGAATTATTTTTTTAGAAAAATCAAGAAAACGGAAATTTTCTTCAAACTTTTTATCACCCCTTACTTTTTGTACCGCCCACAGCAATGCATCAATAACCGTATTGCCTGTAACAAATACATTTTCACGAATGTTTTCTAATGAAAGATTGTGCGCGGCAGCAGGTGTTGGTGCAAAATGAAAGTCGGTTATAACCCCTGTCATTTTCCGGTTTATTTCCTCGGGGAAGGGGGCATATTTATTATGACTGCGAAGGCCCGCTTCAACATGCGCCACTTTAATTTGCTTATAAAATGCAGACAATGCACCGGCAAACGCAGTTGTTGTATCGCCCTGTACAAGCACAACATCGGGGTTACAATCATTCAGTACATTTTCTATACCTTTTAAAGCGCTGGCTGTAATATCAAATAATGTTTGGTTAGGTTTCATCAGGTCAATGTTGTAATCCGACCTGATCTCAAAAAAATCCATAACCTGCTGCAGCATTTCGCGGTGCTGGCCGGTTAAACATATTTTTACTTCAAGTTCATGGGGGTACTTATTACATTCATGAATGAGGGGCGCCATTTTAATGGCTTCAGGCCTGGTTCCAAATACAAATAAAAGTTTTTTCACTATTTCTGTTTATGCAGTAATTAAATTCAATAAAGTTTTTCCAGGTTCCGGGTCGTACAACTTCATTGCTTTTTCATGTGCACTTTTTCCTATGCTCTCCCAGTTATTTTTTTCATCCCATAGCCTTTCCATTGCATTGCCAAATGAATGCACAGTTGGCGCTTCTGCAATAAAGCCTTGTTGCGCTTCTTCAATCCACTCAGTATTCCCGCCAACATCTGTTACAACTACAGGCCTGCCGCATATCATTGCTTCTACAACAGCTAAGGGCATGCCTTCCATGTGTGAAGGCATTAATAATACATGGTTTGTTTTCCAAACTTCCCTAATATTGTTTACTCTGCCATGAAAAGTAACGTTGTCGTTCAGTCTAAAAAAATCAACCAGTCTTTTTAAATGAGCTTCATCTTCTCCCGAACCATAAATATTAAGATGCCAATTCCTTTGTTTCCATTTATTTGATGACAACACTTCCAATGCAATATCCTGCCCCTTATGTACAATTCTAAGATTACCAACCATTGCAAACTGACTTTTTTCTGATGATGGGTAGGGAATAATTTCAATAGAATCAATATTAACGGGGTTGCGAACGACAAGGGCGTTAGGAATGTTAGCTGCTAAATGCCTTTTTGCGTTTTGGATACTTCTTTGTGCTATAAAAAAAACCTTTTCACTTGTGTGATACGCCTGGCTGATAGTTTGTATTAACCCTGGTGTTAAGCCTAAACCCGTTTCATTATTGAAATGCCCTAAAATAAAGAACCTGCATTTTGCTTTATTTAAATGCTTTAGCAGGATGTGCTCCTCTGCTATTGAATAACAAGTGCCATTGTATAAAACAATATCGGGGTTGTGATTGAATACCTTTGTAAAAGAATTATTCATCCTTTTTTTTACAAAAAAGATTGCTTTTTCAGCAAGTTGTAAAAAAGGGGTGTTAGAACTTGGTTTGAATGATGGCCTCGAATAAGTTATAAGGCCTTTTGCTATCAATACCTGCATTTTAGGATGAAGGGGTGTAAATTTGTAGGACAGATGAATGACCTTATGGTTATTTTCAATCGCCTTTTCAGCCATTACAGCCCATAATTCTTCACTTCCGCCCCAAGCATCTCTTATCATCGAAATTATTGCAATAGTCATAGTTTTCTTTAGAGGCTAAAAAAGATTAAACTTCTTTTAAGGTGAGTAGGAATAAGTTTTTGTTATTTTCGTCAAAATTAAACATTTATGTATAAACCCCTCGCCCTTATCCTTGCAGTGCTTATATTTTTTGTATCCTGTACAAAGACATCACCCCCTGTAACGGTTACTGTTATTATAAGAGATACTACCAAAACAACTGTTACTGATACAGTAAAAGTAACGGTTACTGACACTTTACGATCGAATTTTGATTATGTTACAGCCCATCAATGGATGTATAGCAAATATTATATTGGGTTCGTTGACACCACTAATCCCGGGACTCTCCAATATCAGAGAGGGGCTTCGGGAAATATTACTAATATGGATAATGAACGGGTAACCTGGAATGTGGATGGGACAATTGACGAAATTGATGACAATGGAAATCATATTCCCGGAACATGGATATTCGGTAATGACCAGGGGACAATAATGTTAGAACATAATTCTTATGGAAATTTCACCGCGATGATTTTAAAGCTTGATAAGGGGCATTATGACTGGTATTACCTTGCCATAGACGGAACAGTTCGATATGGCCAAATGATTCCGGCACAGTAACTATTTCTTCCTGCACAACACTACATTGTTCAAATAAAGATCCATACCTGCCGGCAAGATCTTGCTGAATAATAAAGCAGTTAAATTAATACTGGTATAAGTTATAAACCTGAATACCGATCGTAAGATCGGTATTTTTCTTATATAGGGTGTTATGTGCTGATGAATGTACATAACCCAAAGCTGGCACACGGTTTCTACACTGTTACCAGTTTTATATTGTTCTATTATTTCAAAGCCATTTTTTTCCAGCAAATATTTAATGGAATAGGATGAGTAACGCGCAAAATCGTTCGGTACTTCATGCTCGCAAATAGAGAATGGGCAGGTAATAAGCAGTAAACCGTCTTTCTTCATTACCCTGTTTATCTCTGTAAGAATTTCTTCCGGGTTAAAGATATGTTCAAATACTTCGGAACTAAAAACCGAGTCGAAATGACCGTCATTAAAAGGTATGTTTTTCCCATTATAAAAAACATCAATTTGCTCATTCAAGTGGGGGTGGCCCGGGTTTTCAAAATCAACCCCTATATATTCATCAACCGTAAATAATGTTTTATACGGTTTAGCGCCACAGCCAAAATCCATCAGCCTGCCTTTCAACTGCGGGGAAATAGAGGAGATTGTTTTTAACAGCCTGTTCCTTGTAAGATAAGCCGGGTAGGTTATGTTTGGATTGAATGCGTATGGTATGTTTTTCCAATCCATTACTATCATTGTTTAACGGCAATTCTGCCTGTTTCGTCAATGCGGTTAAGCAAAATTTGAATTGAATGTTGGGCAACATATTCATCAACCGCCTTTTTAGCGCCGGCCCAATGCCCGTAATCATCCAATATTAATACGCCGCCCTCTTGCAGCAGGGGAAATAAATAAATCAATTCGTGCAGGGTAGATTCGTACCAATCTGTATCTAAACGCAATAATGCAATTTTTCCCGGTATTGTTTGTGGGATCGTGTCCTCCACTTTGCCTTTTACGTAGGTTATTTTATCTTCAGGGTAACCTGTTGACTGCATATTTTGCTTTACAGTTTCCAATGCAGAATACGCCCAAACAAGGTTCTTTTCTTTATTCAGGTCGATCTCTAACAGCGTGGCTGCTTTATCTCCTGAAAAGGTCTTGTCATGCTCCGTAGGGGCGCTCATTCCTTCATAGGTATCATATAAGTATAACTGCCTGTTTTTATTTCCTGTCACTTTAAGCGTCTCAGCAACCGCCATCATACTGCCGCCTTTCCAAACGCCACATTCAACAATTGAGCCCTCTATGTTGTTTTTTTCAATATAGCGCACTGCTTCAACCAAACTGAAAACCCTTTCGGGGCTTGTCATCGTGAATTTTCCAACTTTGGCCAATACCATTTTATGATGATCATCAAAATCACCTGGAACAGGCTGCGGTTGCAACCCTGCAACCTTTACAATATCGTAATTATACCTGTTTAATATTTTCCTTATCAATCGTTTCATATCTGCTTATATCTTCGCGCCGCAAGATAATTATTTGAATTATAACTCTGTTTTTTCTTTGTAACCCTTACCGAATCCCTCTCACACCACCAATAAACTACAGCCCCGTATATCGCTGTTGTCCATCCGGCCACACACTTCAAAACTGCCATCATCTCCGATGATACCAACATCATCTGTAGCTATAAAGGCGCAACTGTATATATTGGCAAGGTCTATGATGTTAAGAACGCCTTTGCCGCTTGTTTTAACTTTTAGCGGGTCTTCCTCATCCCGCACTAATACTTTCATCCAGTGCGGGCAAACAAAGCGCCCATCACCATTTGAATATGCCTGGCTAAGCAGTTCCGTCATACCATATTCTGAATGGATCTGTTGCAGGCCAAATGCCTCTTTCAACGCTGAATGCACTTCCTGCCTGGTTAACTCTTTTCTTTTCCCCTTCATACCGCCTGTTTCCATAATGATGGTACTTTTTAATGGCATGGGGTACTGTGCAGCAAAATCGAGCAGCGCATAAGTTACCCCGATAAGAATGGTTGGCTGGGCAGCCTTCTCCAGGTGTCGCAAGGTGCGGGCAAGTTTGTCAATATCATACAGGTAAAAACCACTGTCAGGCTCGCCGGATAGTTTTATCAGTTCATCCACCATCATAACAAGGGATGAATCTTTCCTTTCTAAGTAGGAGGGGAGCAAACCTAAGATACACCACTGGCCTGCCTCGCCATAGAAATGACTGAACGCCGTTAAAAAGCTTTGCTTATATAAGCTAACATCTTTTACAAAGTGCCTGCTGTTGGTGGTTTGTGTTGTGCCGCTGCTTTGAAAAATTACATCCGGCTCAAAATTTCCGCAAACAACTCTGTGTGTTTTAAAAAAGGAAATAGGCAGGAATGGGATGGATGATAGCTTTTTTATTGAAGATGGATCAACATTTAATATACTACACCAGTGCCTGTAAACGTTATTATTTGCATACTGGTACCGGAAAAGCGCAAGCGCTTTTTCTTCAAATGAAGCGGTTTCAGCAAAAATATTGTTAACAAATACAGTTTCTAACATCGGGTGATGGTTTGTTTTGTTTAAATTTGAGGCGAAAGTAATAAAGATGAAAGCAAAAATATTGATACTGTTGGTGATAGCAGGCACAGTTTTAATGGCATGTAATAAAAATAATTTTACGTCAACACCCCAGTTAACCTTTAAAGGCGTTAGCCCAACGGTATTATATCCAAATGAAAGCATTGAATTTCAGCTTAATTACACTGACAAGGAGGGGGATATTCAAAACACTATTTATGTACAAAAAATAACCCAAAACTGCGGGGCAAGCGATTTTGCGGAGGCTTATCCTATGCCCACAGATGTTCCTAAAGTTGGAGATTCAAAAGGCGAGATAGATATAACTTATTCCTACGGCCCTAATCTTGCATATCCTGCCATTAAAGAGCCGGCCTGCCAGGGGCAGAATGACACCTGTGTTTTCAGGTTTGCGTTAACCGACCTGGCCAATCATACCAGCGACACCATCACTTCCCCGCAGATCGTACTAATTCACAGATAGACCCTTGTTTAAGAAGCTTATAGCAGCTATTTTTTTTGGCAATTATTTTTACGGTATTTGCACAGTTGCTCTTTCCATCGAGGCAAGTATGCAGCAACAATACCCTCTGAATAGCATCGCCTGGTACATCTTTTTGTTTGCGGCATCCGTTTTATATTACATACAAGCTTATACAGGCGAGGCATCTGTTAACAATCCCAATAAACGTACGCAGTGGTATATCCATAACCGCAAATGGGTAAAAATAAACCAGGCGGCATTCCTCATTATTATTATTCTTGCCACAGCCTATATTTTATTTTATAATGGCAAAAACATCTTTCAAATAAAGGCATGGCAGTGGCTGGTTATAAGTGCTTTTCCTTTGGTTGCATTGTTGTATTATGGTTTTCCTTTCAAACACTATAACCTCCGCCAAACGGGCTGGCTAAAACCCTTTGTAATAGGGTTTGTTTGGGCGGGCTGTATTACTGTTTACCCGCTTATATTTTACCAGGTGCAAACCGGGCATCCCTATATAATTACAACAGTTGGTGTTCTCTTATTCATAAAAAACCTGATGTATATATCTGTACTCGGTATCTTGTTCGATATTAAAGATTACGCCTCAGACTCCAACAAACACCTTAAGACATTTGTGGTTAGGGTAGGGCTGCGTAAAACCCTTTTTTATATTATTATGCCCCTTACCATTTTGGGGTTTCTTAGCTATATACCGTTTGCAATGCTTAATCACTTCCCGCCAATACGCATTTATTTAAACAGCATTCCATTTATATTGTTATTAATGGTGGGGTATTCAATGCACGAGCGCAGGTCAATCATGTACTACCTTATCGTTATTGATGGCCTGATGCTTGTTAAGGCAATTTGTGGCATTTTAGCTATGTTATTAATTAATTAAATACTTTGCGCATATAATAAGCAAGATGACCCTCAGTGTTCTTTGTGTTGTATCTTCTTTGGGGACTCTTTGTGGTTTTGATTTCTTTTTTACCACAAAGCGCACAAAGGATGATCACAAAGAACCCGTCCGGCCAGTCATCCAGGCGAGCACAAAGTTTGTTACAAATTGTTTAGGTTTATACATGCGGATAGTCAATATTAATTAAATACTTTGCGCATTATTTATGTACCCGGCTGCGGTAACGGTATGAGGCTTTCGGGGCGTCGCACTCTTGTACTGCACCGGCACAACTGAACTTTGATAAAGAAAGAACTATGGCAAAAGAAAAAAAAGTAAAGAGCAAGTCCATCATTACAAAGGAATCATTTGAGTTTTTAAAGAACTATATCAACAACCCTTCGCCCGTTGGTTTTGAAAGCGGTGGCCAAAGGTTGTGGCTTGAATATATAAAACCCTACGTGGATACCAGTTTTACCGATCCTTATGGCACCGCCGTTGGCGTTATTAACCCAGCAGAAACTTTTAAAGTAGTGATAGAGGCCCATGCCGACGAAATTAGCTGGTTTGTAAACTATATAACCGCCGAAGGGCTTATTTACCTTAAAAGGAACGGTGGTGTTGACCACCAGGTGGCGCCCGCGAAAAGGGTACTGATCCACGGTAAAAAAGGGCCTGTAAAAGCTGTTTTTGGATGGCCTGCCATCCACACCCGTTTAAGCAACCCTGACCAAAAAGAAACCCAGCCCAAGGTAGATAACCTTTTTCTCGATTGCGGCGCCCGCAGCAAAAAGGAAATTGATGCCTTAGGTGTGCATATAGGCGCTGTTGTTACCTACGAGGAAGGGTTTGAAGAATTGGCATACGACTATTATATAGGCCGCGCATTTGATAACCGTGTTGGCGGTTTTATGATAGCCGAAGTTGCCAGGCTTTTAAAAGAACATAAAAAGAAACTGCCATTCGCGCTGTACGTGGTAAACGCCGTACAGGAAGAAATAGGTTTGCGCGGCGCGGAGATGATAGCACGCCGTATAAAACCGGATATCGCCATTATTACCGATGTTACCCACGATACCCAAACACCTATGATAAACAAGATGGTAGAAGGAGATGTTGCTTGCGGTAAAGGCCCCTCGCTGGCATACGGCCCGGCAGTGCATAACAAACTCCTTAACCTGGTGCAGGACGTGGCGGAAAAAAACAAGATTGATGTTCAGCTACGGGCATTAAGCCGCAGTACAGGCACTGATACCGATAGCTTTGCTTATGCCAACGACGGCTGCCCGTCGGTGTTGATATCTATACCGCTGCGGTATATGCATACTACTGTTGAGATGCTGCATAAAAAAGATATTGAAAGCACCATCCAGTTGATGTACGAAACCGTTTTAACCCTGACCCCACAAACCAACCTGAGCTATTTTTGACGGAGATTTGACGGAGATTTAGGTGGATATATATCGGATTTTGAGGATTTTTATTGATCGCAACTCCACTGCTCCGCACCTTTGTTGTATAATATACGCCACGAGATTATAGTGAGTTCCTAAACTCCTCCCGCTGCAAAATAATTTATTGCAAGAGCGCCGGTTATAATAAGTAATCCAAAAAACTCGCGGGTTTTTTCAATATAGGGCTTTTCGGCCTGCATGGTCTCAACAATGCTGGGGCGTTTGTATTTTACTATCCAGTCGCGCACGCCGTCTTTGGCAAAAAAGAGTATGGCGGCATAACCAAGATAAAATGCAATGGCGGCAAGATATACCATGGGGTAGTACATTTTAAAAATGGCAAGGCCGCAACAAATGGCGGCTACCATGTATATAGGCACCCACAGCCATGCATCGTTATCGTTTAAATTAACATAGGCAAAGGCTAAGAATGCCAATAGGAATATGGAGTTGAGTATGGTTAATAGCATAAACCAAATATACTAAAAAATGGGGCTAAGAGATGAAAGGGGTAAAAGAGAAATTTTTTGGGCTAAGAGATTAAAAGAGGCAAAAGGGAAGAAAAGAGAATTTCGGGCTAAGAGATGAAAAGGGGAAAAGGGAAGTTTTTGGGCTAAGAGATGAAAGAGAGAAAAGAGAAGGAGAATTTTTGGGATAAGAGATGAAAAGGGGTAAAGGGAAGAAAAGAGAGTTGGGCTAAGCTGGGTATTGAAATTTTGGTTACTGTTTTTTGCACAGTAAGACGGGGCCGGCAGACTGCGGCGAAGCTATTTGCCAAACCCATAAGCAAAGTTTATCATAAAATGCCTGGGGGCGCCGGGCCATTTGGATGCATAATTATAACCACCTGTCCAATAGACGGTGTTTGCAATATTGTAAACATTGGCGGCAATTTTAAACTTTGCATATTGATAGCTCAACCCTGCATTTACAACACAATAGCCGGGCAAGGTAAGGCCATCGGTAAGTGTGTTTCTTGCGCTCTCCTGGGAGTGGCCGGCAGATATGCCGAAGCCGCGTGCAAACCCTTTATTAAAAACATATTTTATCCAGCTTGCACTGGTGTTTTCGGGGGCGTTTTCTTTTATTTTACCTATCTCTTCAGGCACTTCACTTTTTATAACCTTTGCAATGTTGTGCGAATAGGATAATGTAACACTCAAATTAGATAATATATTCCCGTTCATTTCAGCTTCTATGCCTTTTGCCTGTTCTTCGCCGCGTTGTGTATAAAGGTCGGGATTTGAAGGGTCGTTTGCATTAACCGCCACATTTTTAAGCGTAAGCTGGTATAATGCCAGGGATGCATAAAGCTTGTTTTTTATAAGGGTTGCTTTTGCCCCCGCCTCCATCACTTCGCTGTTAATTGGTTTAAAAGGCTCATTAAAAACCTGCACAATCACAGATGCTTCGTACGGATCAAAACCTCTATTGTAGGTTGCATAAAAGCTCACATGGTCGTTTGCAGCATACACCAATCCTATTCTTGGCAGGAAAACGTTTTCGCGGGTGCTTCCGCTATCTCCTCCGCCGGAGTAATAAAATTCTTCTCTCAGGCCAAGCAGCATCTGCCATTTTTGTTTGGCAACCTGTTCCTGTACATATACGCCCTGTGTGGTATAAGCATCTTCACCATCACCGCCTCCTTCATCGCTTTGCTGGTATGTATTTACCGGCCTGTTAAAATATTGCGGGTTTTTAAGGCTGAAAGTACCCACAATGCCGCTGCCATTTCCAAATTGATCAGGCAGTTCCCCATTAAATTCATCAACATTAATGCTGTTATTTATAAAATCGTAACCGGCTACCAATTGATGTTTAAACCCGCCTGTATTAAAAGCAAATGATGCATAATTGGTTAAAGTAGTAGTAATGGTATTAAAGTTTCGGCGGGTATAATATAAATATACCGAGTCGGGTGTTATGTAGCTTTGAATACCATGCTCTGCCAACTGCTGGCTTGTAAAATAATTAAGTACCGCGCTGTTGAAAGTAATATGGTTGTTGAATTTATAGGAGAATGAGATGATGGAAGTAATATCTGTTTCATTCAAATGGTCACCCGGTTGTGTTACCATCAAACTGATGGGCGTGGATTTTAACGTATTATCATTTAGAAATCCGGGCTGGCCCCTGTCTGCAACAGTGCTGGTATGCGATATAGAGAAATCAGCATTAAGCCGAACTTTTTCATTAGGTATATAAGACAAGGATGGGGCAAATTCAAATGACTTTGCAAAGAATTGGTTACGGAACGACTCTTCATTTTCATACCCGGCATTAAACCTGTACAGTAAACTTTTTGATTTGTTTACAGGCCCGGTTACATCGGCCTGCGCGCGAAAAGTATTCCAGCTTCCGGCATATACATCGAACCCGTATTGGTTCTCGCCCAATGGTTTTTTTGTAACCATATTAATAGTGCCGCCGGGGTCGCCGTTACCATATAAAACTGAGGTAGGGCCTTTTATCACTTCAATCCTTTCTATATTAACCAGCATTGGGTTGGTAAGTGCGGTATTGTATGCGCGCAGCCCGTTGATCAAATGCGCATTATCCGCACGAAAACCTCTTATAGCGTATTCATCATAGCCTGAATATTGGTTAACGCCGGCAACATCGTCTAACGCATCTTTCAGGCGGAACTCCATTTTGTCTTTTATCAATTCTTTTGTAACTGTTGAAATGGATTGTGGAATATCCTTCAACGCGGTTTGGGTTTTAGTGCCCAAAAAGCTGTAATCGCTTTTATATGATTGTGCAATACGCCCGGTGATCTCCACGTCCTGCAGCTTCTCTACCGAATATTGCACCTGTATATCGCCGATATTCAATTCGTTTCCCCCGTTAACGCTAACCGGTATTTTATATGTTTTTATAGTTACGGAAGAAATAAGTAAAGTATCTTTTAGCGTGGGTAAACCATTAAGCTCAAAATTGCCATTTTTATCAGAAACAGTTTTTTTCCGGTAACTTTTAAGCAATAAAGTTGCATAAGGCAGCGGTTTATTATCGGGGGCAATAATACGCCCTTTAATAACTCCATTTGACGGCTGTTGAGAATAGGCGTTGAAAGAAAATGAAAAAAAACTAAGAATAATATAACAACTATTTATTCGCTTCCTCAAGACCAGCAGTTTTACTTATGGTTTAATAAAGGCAATACTACTGCAAAAATTGATTATTTTATTTGACGAAATAAATAAACTAAATGAATGAATTATTAAGGATTTTTTGGGCGAATGGGTAATAAAGAAGTTTGGGCTAAGAGGTGAAAGAGGTAAAAGGGGAAGAAAAGAAGTTTGGGCTAAGAGGCGAAAGAGGTAAAAAGGAAGAAAAGAGAGTTGGGCTAAGAGGTGAAAGAGGTAAAAAGGAAGAAAAGAGAGTTGGGCTAAGAGGCGAAAGAGGGAAAAGGGGAAGAAAAGAGAGTTGGGCTAAGAGAAGAAAGGAGGGAAAAGAGAAGGGGATCTTTTGGGTTAACCCGGTTATTGAATTTTACTTATAAAGTTTTTGCGCAGTCAGACGGGGACCGTCAGACTGCGAATATCAGACTGGGATTTTATAAACTACAACCGGATTTTTCTTAACTTTATAAAAATTTGGTAATGGCAAAAATTCTTACATCGGAATATAGCATGGATCTGATAGCCCCCCAATTAGAGGGTATGGCGGACGATGATTTTTTTATCTTTTGCCTGCAAAATAAGCACCTGAAAATTGAAAGAGAGGAAAATCATCAAATTATTTTTATGCCACCGGAAGGATTAGCAACCGCTGCAATGAACGCTGATATTTTATATGAATTAGCCAGGTGGAATAAGGAAAAAAATAAAGGCATTGCATTTGGCTCCTCTGCCGGCTTTTATTTGCCTGACACTTCAATGAGATCGCCTGACGCAGCCTGGATGAGCATGGAAAAATGGAATAACCTTGACAAAGAAGAGCGTTTAAAATTTGCGCATATTGCCCCGGAGTTTATAATAGAACTGATGTCGCCCTCTGATAATCAAAAAGATGCTAAAGCTAAAATGCAGCTATGGATTGAAAATGGAGTTTTGTTAGGCTGGCTTATTGACCCGCAGAAAAAGGAAGCTTACATATACCGGGCTGATGGTACCATTAGTAAAACAAAGGGCTTTAACAATAAGCTCAGCGGCGAAGATATTTTACCCGGCTTTATACTTGACCTTGCAGCGTTAAGGGGCTAAGAGATGAAAAGAGGAAAAATTTAGGCTAAGAGGTGAAAAGAGGGAAAAAAGAATGTATATGTTGCTCTTTCTCTCTTTTAATCTCTTAGCCCTTTTATTCTTTTAGCAACCTACGCGTGTATTTCCTGGTCGCGGAAAGCTTTTATTTCGTTGTGAGAGGCTTTAAGCATAACTTTTTGCTCAGATATCATGTCACGCAAATAACCGGGTAAATGCTCATTTTCCAGGGCGCTTGCATACGCTTTTTGGGCAGCATCTTCCCCAAATTCACAACTTTCTAATATGGCATGGCGGTTATGGCCCGTAAATGCAGCTTTTACGCCCATCCACGCCCTGTAAATGGGCCCGCTGGCTGTAGTACCGCTGGTTATATCGCCTTTTAACACCTCCATTTCTTCTCCAAGCTCCATTTTTGCGTTCCGGCTTTCATCAATCATGCTTACAAATAAAGGCCTAAGATCCGCATCTTCGTTTTTTAATTCTTTAAGGGCAGTTTCGTACCCTTTAATGCGGTCGTTGTTTATCTCAATAAGATCATTGAGTACTTCAACAACTTCAACATTTGATGTTTCCATATAATTATAGTTTAGTTACAGATGATAAACTAAATATTGTGCCATTTTGCCTGCAGGATATTTTTACATTTTATTTAATTATCTTTTAAAGAACTGTTTTTTGGTAATTTCATACTTATAATTAAAAACTATGCGTATAGCCTTTATTGGCTCCGGCAATGTGGCAACCGTATTGGGAAGGTTGCTTAAGGAAGCCGGGCATGTTATTGCAGGCGTATATAGCACCACTTTTGCCAATGCCGAAGCGCTTGCCAGGGAATTAGAAACCCCTTATTTTGGCAACCTTGATAAAATACACAGGAACGCCGACCTGTATATAGTGGCAATATCTGATGACTCCATTTTTGACATAACTAAAAACCTGCGTTTGCCGGGCAAAATAATAGTGCATACCTCCGGCGCTACACCAAAAAATGTATTAAAAAACATCTCGAATTTTTACGGTGTATTTTACCCCTTGCAGAGCCTGCGGAAGGAGGCCACGCACCAGCCTTTGATACCCATATTAATTGATGGCAGCGACAGCATTGTAAAAGAACAAATAAGGATAATTGCAGAAAGTATTTCGTTTATGGTTGAAGAGGCCAATGATGAGCAAAGGCTAAAGCTGCATTTATCAGCGGTTATCGTATCTAACTTTACCAATTACTTGTATAGCCTTGCAGATGAATATTGCACCAAAGAACGAATACCTTTTAAAATATTAGTGCCTTTAATACAGGAGGTGGCAAACAGAACAGCCTACTATTCGCCAACCGTTATGCAAACAGGCCCCGCAATTCGTGGCGATGAGCTTACGATTGAAAGGCACCTGCAATTGCTTTCGGCACACCCCGCGCTGATGAATACCTACCGGCAGTTAACTGAAAGCATCCGGCATTTTTACAAGAAATAGGGGCAAAAAAATCCCCGCCGGAGATCAGGCAGGGAGTGGTTATGAGCAAGCAACCGATCAAATCTGAAATAAACCCAATTATCAAAACTCTGCTTAGAAATTCGTTACTAAAAGTAAAATAAATATGTGATATTTTAAAATAATTAATATGTGGTAGGCTGTTAAGGGGGTATTCTGCTTATGTTTAAGTAAAAGTAGATGTTTTATATAAAACAAACAACTGTTCGTTAATATTTTTTTATCCTTTTTTGGTTACCTGCCCACAAAATGTTCCTGTGGAAGATAAAATGCCTATTTACCTTCTGAAAATCTTTTCTGCAAATTCATGTATTGCCTCTTATTTTGCACTCTATTTATAAAAATACCCCCCCCGCGACGGGAGATCAAGCATGCAGGTATGAATGTTCTTGAACTGTTTAAAAATATCACCACTTTTGTTTTTGACATGGATGGCGTGCTTACTGATGGCACCCTTTTACTAATGCCGGGGGGTATAATGGCCCGCAAAATGAATATTAAGGATGGATATGCCCTGCAGCTTGCCATAAAAAAAGGGTATAACGTGATAGTAATTTCAGGGGGAGCGTTACCGGAGGCGGAAGAAAGGCTGCGTAAATTGGGGGTGAGGCATGTATTTATGAGCTGCCAGGATAAAAAGGCCACCCTGCAGGATTTTCTGTCAGCAAATAGCCTACGGTGGGAGGAAGTGCTGTTTATGGGAGATGATATGCCGGACTACGAAGCGATGAAATTAACAGGCTTGCCCTGCTGCCCGCTGGATGCTGTAATGGAAATAAGGCAGGTATCGCAATACATTTCCCCGTTAAAAGGCGGGGAAGGGTGCGTCAGGGATGTGATTGAAAAATTACTAAAGCTGCGCGGCGACTGGGCCGTTGATCCCTTAATTAAAGCCCAATAACCAGCTTGTTATTAAATTGTTGATTTTACTTTATAATTTGTGCAACAAAATTACCCTGTTTGAAATTAGTTTCTGCTTTCATGCGCTTAGTACGTTGGCCTAACCTTGTGTTCATAGCACTTACCCAGCTTTTATTTGTGTATTGTGTTATAATGCCGGTTTATTCAAATGCAGGAGCTATCCCGGTTATTTACGGGTGGAACTTTGTACTGCTTTGTTTATCCTCCGTATTAATTGCGGCCGCAGGATACATTATTAATGATTATTTTGACCTGGATATTGACAGGGTTAACAAGCCCGATAAACTGGTGGTAGATAAAATAATACACCGCCGGTGGACCATTATCTGGCATCTTATATTAAGCATTGCGGGTATTGCTATTGGGTTTTACTTAGACATTACTACCAAAATATTTTTGCTGGGGGTATGTAATTTTATTTGTGTTATGCTGCTTTTTATTTATTCCATTTCATTCAAAAAAAAGTTACTGATAGGTAACATAATTATATCATTACTTACCGCCTGGGTTATATTGGTGGTTGCCTGGTGCGAAAACAATAACCTTATTAATGGGCACAATAATTTAAGGGTAGATAAAATATTGCGGGAAACATTTTTATACGCGGGGTTTGCCTTTATTATTTCGCTTATACGCGAAGTGGTAAAAGATATGGAAGACATTGAGGGCGACAGGCGGTATGGTTGCAAAACAATGCCTATAGTTTGGGGTATTAATGCCACCAAAGTATTTGTAGCCGTATGGCTTATCGTTCTAATAGCGGTGCTGATAATAGTGCAATTGTATGCTGTAAGTTTAAAATGGTGGCTAAGTATTATTTATTGTTTGATACTTATAATTGCGCCCCTGTTATATATTTTTCAAAAGCTTTTTACTGCAAGAACAAGTAAAGATTTTCATTCACTTAGCTCTCTTATAAAGCTGGTGATGTTTACGGGTATTTTGTCAATGTTCTTCTTCAAGTATTATGCGCAATATGTATAACGGTGTGTCTTGTTTTTATATTTTTGGACATTTAATTTTCTATGCAAAAAATAATACTTGCCTCGCAATCGCCGCGCAGGAAACAATTGCTTGAGTGGGCGGAAATTCCGTTTGATATACTTGTAAAAGATACAGACGAGAGTTACCCTTCAGAAATATTTATTGAAGATGTGCCGGTACACATCGCGCGTAATAAGGCTTTTGCCATAAGCAGTTTAATAAAAGACGCAGGTAAAAGGCCGGTAGTACTTGCAGCAGATACAATAGTGGTACTGGATGATAAAATTATTGGCAAGCCTGCAAACAGGGACGATGCCGTTGCCATTCTGCAGGCGTTATCAGGCAAGGTACACAGGGTAATTACGGGCGTAGTAATAATACATTCAAAAGGAGAGGTTGCATTTGCTGATATTACAAAAGTTTCTTTTCATGCCCTTTCAAAAAAGCAGATTGAATTTTATGTTGATAAATACAAACCCTATGATAAGGCCGGCGCTTATGCCATACAGGAATGGATAGGGGTGGTGGGTATAAAAAGCATTAACGGCGATTTTTACAATGTAATGGGCTTGCCTGTTAGCAGGGTTGTGAAGGAATTGGAGAAAATAGAAAATAGTTTGTAATTTGTACCTTATGACCGAACGTTTGCTGCAGTTCATCTGGCAGTTTCAATACTTTAATAAACAAGCTCTTGTTGCAGCAGATGGGTCTGTTCTTCAAATACTGCACCCCGGTTCGCTTAATACCAACCAAGGGCCCGATTTTTCGCAAGCAAAAATTAAAATAGCCAATACAGTTTGGGCAGGCAATATTGAATTACATGTAAAAGCATCTGACTGGAATGTTCATCAACATTCAAGTGATAAAAATTATTCCAATATAATATTGCATGTAGTGTGGCAGAATGATGAAGCGATTAAACACACAAATGGGCAGGAAATTGTTACGCTTGAACTGCAGCCTTATGTGCCTGTTATAATGTTACAGAAATACGACCAGTTGATGCAATCGCAGGGGTTTATTCCATGTGAGAGCTATTTGCCAGTTTTATCGGGCATTGCCTGGTTTTCGTGGAAGGAGAGATTGGCCATTGAACGGCTAATGCGAAAAGCAAAAGATGTGCTGGCATTATATGATGAGTCAAATAACCATTGGGAAGAAGTTTTCTGGTGGATGCTGGCAAAAAATTTTGGCATCCCTGTAAATGCAGATGTTTTTCTTAGAGTAGCACGGAGTGTTTCTATCAATATTCTCGCGAAACATAAAAATCAACTGCACCAACTGGAAGCTTTATTGCTTGGGCAGGCAGGATTGCTTAACGGCGATTTTACCGAAGATTATCCAATAATGCTGCAAAAGGAATACCGTTTTCTTAGTAAAAAATATTCCCTGCAACCGGTAAATCAGCAGCCTGCATTTTTGCGTATGCGGCCTGCCAATTTTCCAACGGTAAGGCTTGCGCAACTGGCTATGATCATCCATCAGTCATCCCATTTATTTTCACGGATGAAAGAAGCATCAAATGTTGCCGAATTGCAATCTTTATTAAATGTTACCGCAAACGATTACTGGCATTATCATTACAAGCTTGACGAGGCTTCAGATTACAGCCCCAAAAAGCTTGGCAAACAAATGGTAAATAATATCATCATCAATACAGTCATCCCTGTTCTTTTTGCGTAT
>Ga0206922_1005_pt1 | contig 86029 bp, 82 predicted proteins | sample Alteio_BWOrgHeat_63_FD_152976 | JGI IMG/M metagenome (GOLD analysis project Ga0206922, IMG submission 152976) | Enriched cells from forest soil in Barre Woods Harvard Forest LTER site, Petersham, Massachusetts, United States -... | ecosystem: Environmental > Terrestrial > Soil > Temperate forest >... | reverse complement strand
ACCCGGTACTTTCCTGGTAGCGGGTGCTGATAGTTCTTTCTACACCCTTGATGCGGTAAACGCAACCATTTTATGGAAAAAGAATACCGGGAGAGACAGTGTTTTTGCAACCTACCGCGTATTTCCCTTAAAACTAAACGCCTCCGCGCAACGTTACAGGTACGATAGTATAAAAAACAATTTTATTGCAGACCGTTCGTATTTAGCCCGCCAGGCTGCAGGCGATAATTCGCTGATCAATTTTGGCAAACTCAACTACAATGGCAGCTTTGGAAGAAGCCTTAGTTTTGGTAACAGCCAGGATGCGGTATTTAACTCACAATTCAATCTTCAGCTTAACGGATATATTGGCGACAGCATCCTGCTTTCGGCTGCTATAACTGACAATAATATACCCATCCAGCCGGATGGTTCTACCCAGCAATTAAATGAATTTGACCAGGTGCTTCTGCAATTCAGAAAAAAGAATTGGGAAATAGACCTCGGCGATATTGACCTAAGACAAAATGAGTCTTACTTCGTCAATTTTTACAAAAGGCTGCAGGGTATTTCTTATATGCAAAAGTTTAATATTGGCAATAATATCAGCAATAAAACTTTGGTGAGCGGGGCTGTTGCCAAAGGCAAATTTGCAAGGAATGTTTTGGCAGTTCAGGAAGGCAACCAGGGGCCCTATGCTTTGCAGGGTAATAACAATGAGCTTTTCTTTATAGTGTTAGCAGGCACAGAGAAGGTTTTTATAGATGGTGTGCAAATGCAGCGCGGGGAAGACCAAGACTATGTAATTAATTACAACACCGCGCAAGTAACTTTCACACCAAAGCACCTTATTTCAACAGATACGCGCGTGCAGGTTGAATTTGAATATGCCGACCGAAATTATTTAAATTCAATGCTTTACTTAAATAATGAAACAGATTTTGGAAAGCGGTTTAAGCTTACAATTTCAGCTTACCAGGATGTTGACGCCAAAAATTCGCCCATCAACCAGCCGCTAGACGCCAACCAGCAACAGTTTCTCGCTAACCTTGGCGACAGTATTCAAAATGCTTTTTACCCGGTTAGTTCCATTGATTCGTTTTCTGCTACAGCTATCCTGTATAAAAAAATAGACACGATTTACAATGGCACCCATGACTCTATCTATGTCTATTCCTCAAACCCCGACAGCGCAAAGTACAATTTGAGTTTTGCCAATGTAGGCCCGAATAAAGGTAATTATGTGCCTTTGTTCAGCGCGGTAAACGGACAGGTGTTTCAATGGATAGGCCCGGTGAACGGTATTCCCCAGGGCAGTTTTGAAGCTGCAACATTTTTGGTAACGCCCAAAAAGCAGCAGGTGATAAGTGTTGGAGCAGAGTATAAATTAGACAGTAAAACAACCATAAAAACAGAACTGGCTGCAAGCAATTATGACGCAAATACATTATCTATTTTAGACAAAGAGAATGATAAAGGTTATGCCGCGAAAATAAGCATACTCCGCAATACATCCTGGCAAACGAAAAGCGGTAAAACGTTTCACCTGGATGAGGCTGCCGGTTATGAATGGGTGGACAAGAATTTTCAACCCATTGAAAGGCTGCGCCCTGTTGAGTTTGGAAGGGATTGGGGCCTCCCTTTGCTGTTAAACCCTGCGACAGAGCAGTTACCCTCACTCCATTTAAAATTAAGCGACGACAAAAATAACAGTATAGCCTACGATTTTATAAGCTATATACGCAGTGACAGTTTTACAGGCATACGGAATGTTATTACACATACTCAAAATTTTGATGGCTGGCATCTCAGTGATATATTTAACCTTACCAACAGCAGTACGCCTGAAGACAAAGGCTACTACCTGCGCCCAACTATTGATCTAAACAAAACATTTACAAGCTTTCATAATTACAACATTGGGGCAACATATGCGGTGGAGCATAACGAAATAAGAAATAGCCTTGCTGATACTGTAACCCCGCTGAGTTTTGCATTTGAAACTTTAACAGCTTACATAAAATCAAACCAGTCTTTAAAGAACCATTGGTCATTTACTTATTACACAAGAAGCGACCAACTGCCGCTTGGCAAAAATCTTGTACAAACAGACCGCAGCAACAACTACAATTTTCAAACAGAGTTGTTGAAAAATTCACACAGCCAGTTCAGGCTAACAGTTACTTACCGGCAATTATTCGTTAGCGACACAAACCTTACAACCATAAGGCCCGATAACAGTTTGCTTGGCCGGGCAGAATACATTGTGAACAAATGGAACGGTTTTTTAATTGGCAATGTATTGTATGAACTTGGCGCAGGCCAGGAACAAAGAAGAGATTTCTCCTACATACAGGTACCTGCGGGGCAAGGGCAATATACATGGATAGATTACAATAAGGATGGCATTGCGCAGTTGAACGAATTTGTGCTGGCTGTGTTCCAGGACCAGGCAACTTATATTCGCGTTTATACCCCAACCGATGAATTTATCAAAGCCAATTACACACAATTCAATTATAGTTTTGCATTAAATCCAAAAGCCCTTGCCGCAGGTATGCACAATAAAAAATGGAAAGACTTCATCACAAAGTTTTTATTTCAGTCGTCTTTGCAGGCATATAAAAAACAAGTATCAAATGGTTCCACCGTATTTAACCCGTTTAAGGGCAAAATAGAGGATACTTCACTGCTCAGTTATAATTATGTATTAAGTAACACGCTATCCTTTAACCGACTAAGCTCAAGCTGGGGGTTTGATATTACCAACCTGGTGAACTATAACAAAAGCTTGCTGACCTACGGTTTTGAAACGCAACAATTAAACGAATGGAATGTAAAAGGCCGGGTGAATATCGCCAAAGTTTACACGCTGGAATTGATTCAAAAATATGAGAACAACGACCTGTTCACTCCATCATTTGCCAACCAGAATTACGCGATAAAAGAATACTCGGCGCAACCACAGTTGACCTATACAGCAGGCACAAAATTCCGCATATTGACAAGCTACCAGTTTGATGAAAAAAACAACTCACCATTATACGGTGGTGAAAAAGCTGTGAGCAATGCTTTTAACATTGAGAGCAAATACAACGCGGTTTCAAACACAAGCCTAACTGCAAAATTCACTTACAATAATATTACTTTTAACGGCACGCCCAATTCCACAGTAAGCTATATTATGCTTGATGCGTTACTGCCCGGCAAAAACTTTTTATGGAACATCAATTTCACCAAACGGTTAGTTAACAACCTGGAAATAAGCTTTGAATATGAAGGCCGCAAACCCGGCGATGGCCGCACTATAAATATTGGCAGGGCAAGCTTAAGGGCGCTGCTGTGATTGCTGATTTTGAGATCGAGTGATATTGGGATTTTTGCCCCAACTGACAACTCCACTTTACAGATTCTTTTATAGAAAAGCGGGACACGATTTTTTATGAAATTTTTGGATTAAACCGAATAGGAGATGGTGTTATTGGGCTGAAATGTCAGTACATTTATATATGCATATTTTAATACTATGGCAGCATTAAAACTTATATTTCCTGTAATTTTTTTCTGCTCACTTTGTTTGTGTGGGCCTGCTCAAACAACAAAGACAATTGACAGCTTAGAGAATCAATATCAAAGTTGCCTGGATAAAGGAGATTATATGTTTGGGTGTGCAAAAAAATTTTATTTCCAAATGGACAGTATGCTGAACGTTATTTACTTCAAGCTCCGTTCTACTCTTGATACTTCCAAACAAACAGGGCTTAAAAAAGAACAAAAACTCTGGCTTGCAAAGCGTGACACTTATTTTAAAAAGACCTTTAGTGAGTTTAAGAAGAAAAATCCAAACAACTCACCGTACGGTTCTGCATGGGGTGCTCAGGATGATGCAATGTTTATGTACAACGATAACGCAGAATTTATAAAATCAAGGGTGCTGATATTATTGAGAAAACTTAACTAATAATATTCCATTACTTTAACTTCATAAACCCTTTGCGTCTTTGCGTGCAAATTATGCATTACCATTTTTTCACCTATCTCACGCAAAAGGTTCGAAGTCCGATACTTTGGACACAAAGTAAAATACAAGTTCAGATGATTTGATCAAAGCGTTCCTGATTTTAGGATTCGGTGATTTTTTTGGCTTGGAATTTAAAATTTGGGATTTATTCTACTCCTTTCACCTGCATCTGCAATGTGTATATAGATTTTGAGGCAGTGATAAACAGCAACTTCCTGTCTTTTCCGCCAAAGCAAATATTGGCTGTCCACTTCTCGGGTATATTTATATGCGCTATTTTTTTGCCCTGCGGGTTATATACGCTTACACCATTGTTTGTAAAATAAAGATTACCGCGTTCATCAATTGTCATACCATCAGAGGCTTCGTTTGCGAAAAGTTGTTTATCGCTAAGTGTGCCATCAGCATTAATGATGTATCTATATGTTTTCCAGGGGCCCATATCGGCAACATACAGGTATTTTCCATCAGTGGTGCCAACAATACCGTTTGGTTTTTTTGTTGTGCTGTCAACTAAGATTAATTCTTTTTTATTGTGCGGCAGGTAATACACTTTCTCGCCATTTAAAGCAGGGTCAGGGTTTTTTCTTGTCCAGTAATCACGCTGAAAATAGGGGTCGGTTATATAAATGCCGCCATGGGCATCTATCCAAAGATCATTAGGTCCGTTTAACAGGTGGCCATGATAATCTTTTACCAAAACAGTAACCTTGCCTTTCGGGTCAATTGACCATAATTGGTCATGTTCATCGGCACAACTTATCAAATTGCCTTTTGCATCAAAATACATTCCGTTAGACCTGCCTGTTTTATCCATAAAAACAGAAAGCTTTCCATTAATATCGTATTCCCAAATTTTATCGTTGGGCTGGTCAGTAAAGAAAATATTTCCGGCTTTATCCACTGCAGGGCCTTCTGTGAAGCTAAAGCTGCTGTCAACTAAAACAGGCTTTGCACCCGGCGCAATAATAGCAGTATCGGGGCCGGCATTTTGTGCGGATACATAATTAACAAATGAAAAAAATACGATGGAAATAAAACAAGTTAATTTAATTTTTGCAGGCATCATTTTCATAAAAAAAATTAATACTTAGGCCAGGTTATTGCTATAACATTCATTCTGAATTGCAATATACCCACTTTATTAAAAACCTATTTCACTAATATGCGCGAAAGCAGGGTTTCAAAAACTTTGCGTCTCTATTTTGTGAGCGAAATACTATTGGCGCATTTATAAAACACACTTATCCCTTTTCTTTTTCGTTATTACATTAAATAAGTAGTTTTAACCCACAGAAATGATCTTATGCGTTTTATATTTTGTGTATTATTCACTTCTTTTTGTTTTGCCGCCATAGCGCAGGATGATGATATGCCCGATTACCGCAGCAAGCGGGATATGCTTTCAAAAATCCCCGAAAAAGACGTACAGGCCGATGTTTCAACTTTTGCCATGGCAGGCCTTGATCTTGGCATAACAAGATTACCGCTAAGAAGCATGTCAATTAGTGACTACGGAGATAATTTTTTAAAATTTGACAGCGGCAATATTAAGATCTCCATTACATCAACCACGTTTTACCCTGCAAGGCATAAACTGCAATACATTGAAAAATACCTTACGCGTATTGACAACAAAGCCTATTATGGCTCGTATGGCAAACTTCCTAAAAGTGTAATCCAGTCTGTAGTGGTTGTTGTGGATCATGATACAGTTCCTATCCCCCCTATTGCATACACCGATCTTTATGAGCCCAGGTTTACTTATAAGGAAGGAGGCACTGCAAAGTCATATAATTCCGTTTACTTCTCGCCCAATAACCATGCTATTTACATTTACCTGCTTTGCAATGATGGCATGGGCGGTTATGAAGTTACATGGGTGATACAGGATAAAAAATACCTGCGGAGAATAGTAGATTTTAATATTTTGAAGAATTAGGTTTACCAAAAAAATATCAATCTGCATTATTTGAAAATATCTCCTCCCCTCTCATATAACAATCTCTCCAATAACTCCGTTATATTTGCCTTGAGAATATTATGGCAAACAGCTTAAAAAAGAAAACGCCTCCCCCACCTAATCCCGACGAACTAAAGCAGGAGAAGGAAGAACAGGTTACGGTAAAGGAGGTGGTGAAGGATGAACGTACTACTAAAATAGCGGGTGCAGTAAGCTTGCTTATTGCTGCATTCCTTTTTGTGTCGTTTACCTCGTATTTTTTTACCTGGCAAAACGACCAGGATAAGGTTTTTCAGTTTACCGACGTGTTTAAAGAAAATGTGAAAGTTTCAAACATGATGGGCGTTTTGGGTGCGTACTTTTCCCATCTTTTTATTTATAAAGGTTTTGGTGTCGCCTCTTATTTGTTCTGCACTTTTTTCTTTGTATTGGGCATAAATCTTCTTTTCGGCAAAAAAATATTCAGCCTTGCGCGTAACCTTAAATATGTAATTGTTGGCCTGCTGGTACTAAGTGTGGCTACATCATTCTTCACCACTGGAAGCTCTTTTTCATGGGGTGGCGCTGCGGGCGAATTAATGAATGACTGGCTGGTAAAATGGATTGGCAGCACCGGTACGGGCGCCTTGCTTGCTGTTGCAGTGCTTAGTTATATTATCTGGCGTTTTAACCCGACGTTCCGTTTGCCGGAAAGAAAACCGCGCATAAAAAAAGAACTTCAGCCTGTAGTTGCCGGCCAGGATGCTAAACTATTTATTGATGATGAGGCGGTGATAGATGCAGAGCCTTCGTTGGTACGATCAGTTAATGACCTTTACACAGATGATGACGCCGGAACCAGCAATAATAAATTAAAAAAAGAAGGGAAGGGTGTTTCTGTAATAATGCCAAAAAATGAAGACGATCCGCTTATTGCGTTTGATATTATAGAAAAAGATACGGATGACCTGACAGAAGACGAATTGGATGATATTAATAAACTTCCGCTTGATGTAAAGGAAGAAGAGCTTGCCAAACGCGCCAGGAAAGGGTTTGCGCAACAACCGGTTGAAAAAAAAACCGGAGTTAAAGATACAGTTTGATGATGAGGTAGATATGGAGCTGGAATTGCAGCACATGTTTGAGGATGAAGAAATTGAGAACATAAAAATTAAAAACCCTGTAATAAAACCGGGAGAGCTGTACGACCCTATGCTTGACCTGAGCGATTACAAATTTCCTTCGCTTGAATTATTAGAAACACATGGCAGCGAAAAGATTGTTCACGATGCGGCAGAACTGGAAGCAAATAAAAACCAGATAATCGCCACTTTAAAAAATTACGATATTGCCATACAGCGCATAGCCGCCACCGTTGGGCCTACCGTTACTTTATATGAGATCGTTCCTGCACCCGGCGTGCGCATCAGCCGTATTAAAAACCTGGAAGATGATATTGCGCTTAGCCTTGCCGCGCTTGGCATACGTATTATCGCACCCATACCCGGCAAGGGCACGATAGGCATAGAGGTGCCCAATGTGCGCAAAACAGTTGTGAGTATGAAGACATTACTTGCAAGTGAAAAATTTCAAAACAATACTTTTTCTCTTCCCATTGCTATTGGCAAAAAGATAGATAACGAAAATTTTATTGTTGACCTTGCCGCTATGCCGCACCTTTTAATGGCGGGTGCAACCGGCCAGGGTAAATCAGTTGGTATAAATACTATACTTGTATCGCTATTGTATAAAAAACATCCGGCTCAGTTAAAATTCGTTTTGGTTGATCCAAAAAAAGTGGAATTGAGTTTATACCGTGTGATAGAGAAACATTTTCTTGCCAAATTGCCGGGTGAAGAAGAATCTATTATTACAGATACCAAAAAAGTGGTTCATACACTTAACGCGCTTTGTACGCTGATGGATATACGGTACGACCTGTTGAAAGAAGCATCCTGCCGCAATATTAAAGAATACAACGAAAAATTTATAAAGCGGAAGCTTAACCCGCTAAAGGGCCATGAATTTTTACCCTTTATTGTTCTGGTGATAGATGAATTTGCCGACCTTATAATGACTGCGGGCAAAGAAATAGAATTACCTATTGCACGTTTGGCACAGCTTGCCCGCGCAGTAGGCATTCACCTTATTATCGCCACGCAAAGGCCATCTGTAAATATTATTACAGGAACCATCAAAGCGAATTTCCCCGCGCGTATTGCGTTTAAAGTTTCTTCAAAGATTGACAGCCGTACCATTCTTGACGCCGGCGGCGCCGAGCAACTGATAGGTAAAGGAGATATGCTGATCAGTTATAATGGAGAGATCACCCGTTTGCAGTGCGCTTTTGTAGATACGCCTGAAGTGGAGCATGTTTGCGAATTTATTGAGGGCCAGCGTGGCTATCCGCAGGCATTTTTATTGCCTGAATATACAGATGAAAAAGAGATGGAAGGAAAGGAGGTTGACCTTAAAGATAAAGACCCATTATTTGATGATGCCGCACGTTTAATAGTGCAAAACCAAATGGGCAGCACATCTCTGCTGCAACGCAGGATGAAACTGGGTTATAACCGTGCCGGCAGGTTAATGGACCAATTGGAAATGGCCGGTATTGTTGGCCCCAACCTCGGCAGCAAAGCAAGGGACGTAATAGTTAAAACAGAAAGTGAGCTGCAGGAGATATTGGATAGCTTGTAGCCCATATCACACCTTCTTATATACATTCAGCTTATGCAATTCTAAGATCGTAGTATCACCACTTTCGCGGTACATGGGTACAAACTTAAAATTAAATTTTATTTCTTCGTAGGTATAAGAGGTGCGTTGCAGTACAACATTTGAATAAACATCATCAAAGGCTTTTACGAGTACATATAATTCCAGGTCTGCTGCCTTCATATCTTCCAAATGCAATTCAAATAATGGGCTTTGTTCATCAATCGGGTGAACCACGGTAAAATTCATAGGCAGGTTATCTGCACGGCTGCGCTCAAGAGGTAATGTATAAAATTTGTAGTTAAAATTGCCGTCTTCCTGCACCTGCAAACTCATCGTTACCACAACTTCCACATTGGTTAGTACATGGTTATCTTTTACCGAGGCAAACCGGAACATCAAACCTGTTTTATCCTGGTAGGGGCTTATAAGCGCATGTTCGCTAAATGAAAGGTTGGCCTTTGGTTTAGAGAACCTTCCATAAATTAAGCCGGTGGCAATGGCAAAAGATAAAAAGCCCGAAAGTGCTTCAATAGAAGCAACGAAATTTGCCGCGGTCCCAACAGGATTTATGCGCCCATAACCAACGGTTGTAAATGTTTCAGTACTAAAAAAATAAACCTCTTCAAATTTTCCCCAGTTGGTTTTTGCCATCATTCCTTCCAGTTCGCCAAAACCTATAAGCAGGTAAATACCTGTATAAATTATATTGATCACAAAGAAAAAGATGAGTATTATGGCAATAAATTTCCACCTTGACATGTTAAGCATGCTATGATACACACTAAACCTTTCCCAAAAGGGCAGCCCCTCCTTACGCATGTTAAAAGTACCGTCCTTATTAATAAACCTGCCCCCGACATTAGCGGAGCTGCCAAAACCTGTATCGTTGTTACTCTTTAAAGTAGTGTTTATCTTCTTGTGTGTTGCCATAGTATAAGCGTAGTTTACAGACGTTAAAGATATATTTTTTTTCGACCGGGTTGTATTACCGCTATTATACATTCTTGTCCAAAGGACTCCTTTGGAGCGTTGCGTTTCGTGCATCGGCAGTAATATCTTTCGGCAATAACTACTAACAAATTATTTAGTTACACCATAAATTTTGAAAGAGTAATTTTGTTGTCCACAAAAGAACATCATTTATGATAGAAACAAAAGCTTATGCTGCTTATACTCCCACTACCCCATTGGCTCCATTTGATTTTGAGCGCCGCGAAGTTGGCCCGCATGATGTACAGGTAGAAATTTTATATTGTGGTGTTTGCCATTCAGACCTGCATCAGTCACGGGATGAATGGGGCGGCTCCATTTACCCTATGGTGCCGGGGCATGAAATTGTGGGCAAGGTGGTTAAAGCAGGTGAGCATGTAAAAAAGTTTAAAGCGGGCGACCTTGCAGGCGTAGGCGTTATGGTTGATTCCTGCCGGGTTTGTGACCATTGTAGGCAAAGCCTGGAGCAATATTGCGTGGAAGGAATGACGGGTACCTATAATACTATGGAACGTGACGGTAAAACCGTAGCCCAGGGCGGCTACTCAACGCAAATTGTGGTAGATGAAAGATATGTACTAAGTATTTCGCCCAAACTTGACCTTAAAGCTGTTGCCCCATTACTGTGCGCAGGCATTACAACATATTCGCCGTTAAGGTATGTAAATGTAACTAAGGGTACCAGGGTAGCTGTTGCAGGCCTCGGCGGCCTGGGCCACATGGCTGTAAAATTTGCTGTATCATTTGGTGCAGAAGTTACCATGTTAAGCACTTCTCCTTCCAAAGAAGCCGATGCAAAAAAATTAGGCGCGCATAAGTTTGTTCTTACTTCAGATAAGGAACAACTAAAAAAATACGAAGGCTATTTTGATGTTATCATAAATACGGTTGCGGCCAATCATAGTTATGAAACATACCTGAACCTTCTTGCCCTGAACGGTAAAATGGTGGTGGTTGGTATTCCTCCCAAAGCATCAGAAGTACCGGCTGGCAAATTGCTTGATAACCGCAGGAGCATAATAGGCTCAATGATAGGCGGGATGAAAGAAACACAGGAAATGCTTGATTACTGCGCAGAGCATAATATCGTTTCAGATATTGAGGTGATCAAAATGCAGGATATTAATGAAGCATACGGCCGTATGCTAAAGAACGATGTAAAATATCGCTTTGTAATTGATTTGGCTTCTTTAAAGTAAGAACCACGATTTTAACCTGATTTTTCGGATTGCCCTGATTGTAAAAACATATGATGAGGGTTTTAAAAAAATTGACAAGTTTTGAAAACCTGGCTTCTTTTATTTTATTTCCCATCAGGAGAATCTGAAAAATCAGGTCAAAATCGTGGTCATTTTTTCTTCTTTGCATATTTTCCCAGCAGATGAAATCCGAACGAGGCTATACAACATAAAACAGCCAATAGCCACCACAAAGCACTGTACCCTTTACGCTCAATTACCTGGCTGCCAAAAGTGGGGGCGGCAATTTGTGCTACACTCCAGGCAATGGTGTACATGGCGGCATATTGGCCACGATTATTTTCAGCAGTGCGGCCTATCCAAAAGGAATTCATAAAAGGCATTGAAAATATTTCACCAATTGTAATAACTATCACGGATAATATAGCCACCGGGGCAACCTGTGGTAAAACGTTCACCAACGCATAGCCAATTCCTACAAGAAAAATACCCGTGCGGATAAAAGTTGTAAGCGGTTTGGTTCCTTCCAGCGAATACACCAATATCATTTCAAAAGCTACAATAATAAGGCCGTTAAGCGCCATCAGCATACCGATGAAACGCTCATTCAAATGCCACTGTGTTTTATAAAACAAAGGCTGCATGCTGAATAATTGGAAAAAGCATGAAGCAAATAAAATGGTCAGCGCAATAAAAAACAGGTAGATTTTATCTCTGTACGGCGAAAGCTTTACATCCGTATGTTTTGGAATAATTCTTTTAGAACCGCTTTTTACAAATGGCAGTAATTTAAGCAACAGTAACGCTGCCACTATATTAGTGCAGCCATCTACCCAAAACAATAAATGATAATTAATAGAAGCAAGAAACCCGCCCAACGCCCCGCCAACCGCCCATCCTAAATTAATAGCAAGCCTGTTAAGCGAATAAGAGCGTGTACGATTTTCCTCGGAGCAATAATACGCTATCGCCGTTGAATTTGCCGGCCTGAAAGATTCGTTACAGGTGCTTAATATAAACGTACCCACGCACAGTGAAATATAGGTTTGCAAGTAGCCAACTGTAATAAACATACATCCTCCCAATAGCAGCGATGCAACCTGCAGAGGATAAAAACCCCATGTATCAGTAATTCTTCCGCCAATAAAAGCGCCTAATATAGCACCACCACCAAACAGTGCCATTACAAAACCAGATTGCACCACACTAAACCCAAGTTTGATATGGCAATACATGGTGAGAAAAGGAACAACCATTGTACCGCTGCGGTTAACCAACATTACCAGCGAGAGATACCATGTTTTTTTAGAAAGGCCTGAATACGCGTTCTTATACAAGGCCCTTGTTGCAGCAACCATACTGCGAAAATAATCAAAGCAATTGCTTGCTTTTTACATACTGGATAAAAGGTGGAAAAACTTTGCCGGCGTACATGTAAAGCGCGGGGCCGGTATCTATACTTTTTTCAATATTATTTTTGATTGGGAGAACTTATAACCTGCATCAAGTATATTTAACATTAACGGCCATTTTGAAGCATCAAAGTTTTGTAGTTTGTATGTTTTTTTTACACTGATAACTATGTTATTGTCTTTTAGCAATGCTACACTCATAAAACTGCCACATTCATTAACAACCGATTTAGTTAAGCCATCAAGCCCTTTAACGGCGTACCCCGGGGGCACAGGCATCGAGATGGTCCATAAAAGTTCACGGGGGTAACTTACATTAACCGGGTAACTACGCACCCTTTCTTCTTTTTTTATTTTAGGCTGGTTGCCTGTTAAACTTGAAAGCGACACAACAATATCGTTGCCTGCAGAAGCGCTCATATCGCTTATGGTAAAAGTCTCCTGGTATTTTAATGCCTTTTTCTTAACGCTTCTTCCATCCTGCAGCAAATGAAAATCAGCAAAAGTGTCTATCCTGCGGCTATACTCATTCTCTGCAATGGCTTTCATCATCAGCGGTTTTTGTTCTTTCCACTCCTTTTTCACCTGGTTAAAATCATTCATGGCTTTTTCCTGTTCTTTTTCATTTAGCCCTTCCCACATGTCGGTACCATCATAATTAACGTAATCATTCTGCATAAAGGGCGTTAAAGCAAGCGCCTCATCAATTACATCCTGTTTTATTAAGCCGTTGGCCTCTACATTTTTTACAACAGCCATGCTGCCTTTGGCTATGTCCAGGTTGGCGCTTATTTGTTCGCTATATTTATTACTCAGTGTATCGCCCGGGGGTATTACTTCGTTTGCAACCGTTGCCCCGGCCTCAAGGCCACTAAAACGAACTGCTGTATTGCCTAAAATATTATAAGGCATCTCGCCGGGATTAAGATGCTCACCAGGATTACAATAATAATTGTTCTTATATTTTACTATCCATACTAATTCCCGGGCAAAAGCTATTCTATTCAAACTGGTACTTGTATTGGAAGCAGTCACTACAATTTCATTGGGTATTTTCTTTTCATCAAGCAATGCCGAAAAAACTTTTGCAAATGCATAATCGCTCCAGTTATGAAATAATGTTTGCGACCTTATAGTATAGTACGCTTTATTAACATAATCGTCATCGGACAAATCAGTAATATTCCTCTTCTTTAAAATTTTATAAATACTTTTTTCTGTTGAAACCACATTGCCTGTTGGCGGGGCATAATTACTTTCATCAAGCAGCCTGGATGAATTAAACCAAAATGCTTTTATTTTTTCAGAGAGGTCATTTGGATCTACATCCTTTTTCATGTCCTCGCTATTTTTAAACCATACCAGTTGATCGCTGCTGGTTCGGGCATACACCATTTGAAATTTAACAGAAGGCAGTTCAAGAAATTCATTTAAGTAGCGTGTGTCGGTTATTTTATCGCGGGTATCATCTTCCCAACGGTAAATGTGTTTTCCTTTTGAGCGGCTTTCTGTAAAATCAGGGGCGCCCTGCATACTTTTATAGCCTACATGATAGCCATTATCTTCCGAAACTACTTCAATAGCCTGGTGTACAACAGGCAGGCTCCTGTTACACAAATAATATATCGGGTCAAATTCAATGTAGCTGGGATTGTGGGAGAATACTTTTTGGTTCATGTTCACATATTCATACTCGATCATGTCCCCTTCTTCAAGATCAGAAACTGCAATTTTATAATAATCAGGGCGATAAGACGAGGAGAACCTTCTGTCTGTGTAGCTTTTGAATAATGCGGGCACCGAACTTAAATTATCAACAGTCAAAGCCTCGGAAAGATCAACTTTTTGAACAGTGCCATTTGCTTTTATTACTCTTGCAGCAAAAGCATCACCCTGTGCTGAAAGCCTAAAATAAAGAATGGCATATTGATCTACAGCAAATTTATCCCGCAGCAGTATTTTTCTCCTTTCTTTTTCTTCTATAAGCATGGTGGTGGTGTTATTCGAGTTTGCCAGTACCACAGATACCCCCATAGTAGGCAAAGCAAATAAAGCGCCCCAAATATTGCGGCCAATACGTTGCCCTGCAGTAACGCCTTTTTTATTAAAGTCAAAGCTGGTTTTCTGGCTTAATATCACGGCGCTTTCATCACTCCATTTTCCTGAAGGGGCAGTATATTTAAAATCATTGTCGCCATCTTCCAACAGTGCATTTTGTTTAAGGCCTTTGTCTAAAAATGCAAGCTGGCCTTTAGTAATATGCTGTTGTGCAAAAATGACTATAATATTTATACAAAAAATAAGCGCCAATGATATTTTTTTCATATGCGGATAATTGCCACGATTAATAATTTTATTGTACATGTATGCTTACATTGCTCCTGTTAAATTCCCTTATTTTATTAATAAAATCATTCCACGCGGCAAACTCTGACGGATAAATTACCGGTGAAGCCAACTGCATTTTTTTAGTAAGCAGAATAGTATTTCCATTTACTGCATACGAAGCATTCAGGCTGTTATTTTTAAAGGCAGATTGAAAAGGTTTGGGTGTTGCCTCTACTTTAGAACCGGCAGGTAACTCAAGCGTAACCTGGCTATTATCTACAAAAGTGCCATCAAAGTCAATTGGGTTTTCGCGGTCGTTGCCAGGAATAAAATCGGTTAGTGTTCCCGGAAAAAAGTCAATGCTTGTGTAAGAAATGTTGTCCACTAAAGTAACCTGGTTGCTAATTTCCACATCTCCTTCAACTGTTATAGGTATATCGCGGTTGCTGAAATCGGATGTTTTTATATGTGTGGCTTCAGCATTTTTATTCGCAAGCTCAACAAGGCTTTTTGTAAAATCTTTTCTTTTATCAGCGGGAATATTATTGTAGATATAATGAAAAATGCCCCGTGAATCACCATTAAAGGTCATTGTTACATGACCGGTTATCTTATCATCATCAAGTGTAAGCTTTGCGGTTGTGGTTGCCTGGTTTTCATCCGGCGGCGCTACGGGAACGGTTTCCACTTTAAAATTGTCCCCATCCTGAACCAGCACCTGCTTGCCTGTTATACGGTAGGCATTTTTACCGAACGACTGGTACTTTTCCGTTCCGTCAATAAAATACGTTTTGCCGTTAAAGTATAGCACACAAATAGCGTGATTATCCACACACATAGATTGCACCTGTGTGCGGTCGTATGGAATATCGCGGGTGCCTATCCACGCAAAATGCGCATCATAGCCTGCAAGCTTAAGCATTTCTGTAACAAGGTTAGCCATGCCCTTACAATCGCCGTATTTATTTTTATATACTAACTGCACTGTTTGCGGAACAAAGCCTGAGTAACCTTCTTCAAAAGCCAGGTAGCGAATATTATCCTGCACCCAATAGTAAATTGATTTAATTTTTTCTTCGTCTGTGCTTTTACCGGCAATCAACTTGTCAACCAATGGCTTTAACTCATCCGTTTTATTTTCTGCCTTTTTATACAGCAGGTTGTACCACCCGTACATATCCGCCAGGGTTTTAAAGCCATTATATTTTTTTTGATTAATGGTATAACTTCTTACCGTAAAAATTAAATGCGGCAAATAATATGGCCTGGATAGAGAAGAGGGTTCCTGCTTTATGGCCGCAAGGTTATCTGCAGTATAGGTGTAAGTTGTTACGTCTTTATCTTTTTGTACTGTTTTTTTAATATGATAAACCGCGTTGAAATTTTCTTCCTGTATCTCAAGCTCAAGCCAGGAAGGGACTTTTATGATAATCGTTTTTTGCTTAACAGGGATGCCTTCATGAAAAAACATCCGGGTAAAATATTTTGCATCTGTGTACAGGTATTTGTATGTAAACCTGCAGCGCTGCCCCATTTCAGCCGCCCTAAACCCGTAAAACTCGCCATAATTATCATCAAGAAAAATATCTTCATTTGTAAGCGACACCCTTTCTGCGGGATATTTCTGGCTCTTAAAACCGTTTTTGTACCAAATATAAAAATTATAATCAGCCAGTTTTTCAAACTGGTTATAAGGCAGCATGTACCCCATAAAAGCATTGTTCTCTAAGGAAACCATACCAATATCGCCATCTTCAAGGGCTGCTACAACCGGTTGATCATTGATGCCTTTAGCGGCAGCAAAATTTACTGTTGTTTGAATTGAGTTGGCCCCATATTTTGCTTTTTTGGCCAGCTTTTTTAATAAAGCAGCCTGCGTTCCTCCTTCATCGTCCGGAGTTTGTTGCTGAGCAGTACAATATAAACCGGCAAGTAAAAAAATAATTAAAGGAAAAAACTTATACATTTAAACAAGATTTTTTAAGGGTTATTATATAACGCTTTTAGGTGTTTCGCATCAAATATAAAACAAATAGTGAAAAAACAGTGGTTACTACAAAAGAATCGAGCCGGATATCCCTGTTTAACCTATGTGGCAAACTGTTTAACAACTCATTGAAAATACTACCATCTTACGATTTTACATATATAACAGCATGCTTCCGAATTCCTGGCGTGCAGGTATTCTACCCTGGAGTTTTCGTCAAAAATTTTAACGATCAGCTCATCAACATCATCATCGCCCACGAGTTGTGTAAATACCATTTGCTGCTTTTTATTGTATGCTATCAATGATAATGGAAAGCTTTCCTTATTTACTTTTATCTCTGGTGGGAAACGGTGTATGTCCTGGTATTCTTCTACCTCTTCCGCATTAATAAATATAGGCCCGGGCTGGTTGAAAGCGTTATTTATTTCAAACGGGCTATGGCTTAACAACAACCGCCTATCCTCACCAACCTTGAATGGTTTTAGCGATACCCTGCAAGGCCCTTTGCCTGTTGCAATGTGTTCTATTATTGCGTTACCAAACTCATCTGTTTTTGTTGAGCGCATTTGATGCGCATATTCCTTTGAAAGAGGAATGATCGTAAATTTATTCATAAGATTATTTTTAATAATTACACAGCATTACTATTCCACTGAAAGATTATTTCCGGTGAGATGATCAAAAACCTATGTATAGGAATGCTTAATATCCCACTCGATTACCCATCAGGATGAGGCAGCTTCACTCTTCGCAGCTTCCCAGCCTATGATAGCTGTTTTACGGGCGCTTCCCCAATGGTACTCTCCAATTACGCCTGTTGACCTTATAACGCGGTGACAGGGTATTAAATAAGCAACGGGGTTGCCTGCTATTGCTGTACCTACCGCACGTGAAGCATTGGGCGTTTGTATTGATTGAGCGATAGATGAATAAGTGCTTATGTTGCCAAAAGGTATCTTCAATAATGCCTCCCACACTTTTAATTGAAAAGGTGTTGCTTTAAGATGAAGCTTTATTTTATGAATATTATTCCAATCGCCGGTAAATACCTGCAGGGCATGCTGCTGCTGTATATCTGTTTTCTGTGAAAATGCTGCATTGGGAAATAAAGATCGCAACTGTTCTATGGCGTTATCATTACCTGTTGTAAAAGCTATATGGCAAATACCTTTTTGAGTGCTTGCGATTACAATATCGCCGAATGGTGTTTCAGCATAGCTGTAATTTATCAGCAGGCTTTCACCACCATTTTTATATTCACCCGGCGTCATGCCTTCTATATTTATAAAAAGGTCGTGCAGGCGGCTTGTGCCGGATAAGCCGGTTTCAAAACTAACATCAGCCAGCGAAGCATTTTTGTGCAGCAATGCTTTGGCATGCTCAATACTTATATATTGGAGGAATTTTTTAGGGCTAACGCCTGCCCACTCTTTAAACAACCGCTGAAAATGGAACGGGCTTAAATATACCTGCTTTGCCACCTCATCCAGTTCAGGCTGTTGCTGAAAGTTTTCTTTTATATAAAGGATTGCTTTTTCAATGCGTTCAAAATCTGTTATCATGGTGTAAAGGTAAACAGCCGCATTAGGGTAAACAATCTGATAATTGCGGAATATTTATAACACGAATTATTGTGCAACACGAATTAAAATACAGTGTTATACGAATTACACTAATTAAAACAAATATTTATTTGCTATTCATTTTGCTAATTCGTGCAATTAGTGAAATTCATTCTTAATTCGTGAACTGATTTTGTGTAATTATTTAACCAGCTCACCTAGTTTCTGTGCCAGTTCTTCACCGCGAAGGTTTTTTGCGATGATGGTACCGCTGGGGTCAACCAAAAAATTTGAGGGGATAGATTCAATATGATATTGTTTCGCTACTGCATTGCTCCAGTACTGAAGGTCGCTCACATGGTTCCATGTAAGGCCATCAGCATTTATAGCATATTCCCAGTTGGCCTTTGTCTGGTCCAATGACACACTTAAAATGGTAAAGTTTTTAGTTTTAAATGTATTGTATGCAGCTACAACATTAGGGTTTTCAGCACGGCAAGGCCTGCACCAGCTTGCCCAAAAATCAACCAGTACATATTTGCCTTTAAACTGCGATAGCGACACCGGTTTGCCGGTTGTATCGTTTTGTACAAAGTCTGGCGCTTTTGTTCCTACAGCGCCAATTTTGTCAACGCTCAGTACCTGTTTTATATTATTAGCAAACTGGCTTTTTAAGGCATCCCCGGTTAAAACATTGAATCTTTTCTCCAACAGCATTACATCTTTATTGGGGTCGGTATCATAACTGAATGCCAATATCAGTGCGGCCACGGGTGAATTTCTTTTGCGGGCAATAAACTGGTCAATACTTTGCTGGTAAATATTGTATGCGGTATTAAGCATGATCACCACAGAATCCCTGGAACTTTTGGTAGTGGCGGATTGTACCTGGTTGCGATAATATTCAACAAAATCATTCAGAGGTTTTATGTGATACATAAATTCTTCATAGTCGTAGTTGGTTGGCGCGCCGGTAACCTTAACGTCTGAGAAATTGGCGCTGTCGCCCGAAATGTTCACATGGTCATTCCCCATAAACAATACAATACGCTGGTTTCTTGCAGGGAAAGTTATGATATGCACATCGGGTGATGACAATTTGCCTTTCAGCACAAATGATCCCTTCATCACTTTTGCCTTTGCAATTGTATCAGTTCCGGTAAACCCGGATAGCATTACAAGGGTGTTATCGGGTACAGAACTTATGTTACCCTCCACCACAAAACCTGAACCTGCGTTTTGAGCAAACAGCCCAACCGGCATCAATAACAATAATAAAAATCTTATCTTCCTCATTTTGAATGTCGTTTTTTTAACACGTCAATTACGTCCTGCAATTTATAACCTTTGGCGTTAAGCAAAATTAAATAATGAAACAAAAGGTCGGCCCCTTCGTTCAAAAATAGTTCTTCACTGCTGTCCTTGGCTTCTATAACCAGTTCAACCGCTTCTTCGCCAACTTTTTGGGCAATCTTGTTTATCCCTTTAGAAAAGAGTTTGGCTACGTAACTCTCCTCAGCCGACGCTTGCCTGCGCAGGTTAATAATGTCCTCCAGGTAATATAAAAAGTCCTCCTTATGGTTCCGTTCACTCCAGCAGGTATCCGCTCCTGTGTGGCAGGTTGGGCCAACAGGATGGGCCTTAATAAGCAGTGTATCCTTATCGCAGTCAATAGCAACACTTTTAACTATCAAAAAATTACCGCTTTCCTCTCCCTTTGTCCACAGGCGCTTTTTGCTGCGGCTGTAAAAAGTAACCTTGCCGGTTTCCTCGGTTTTCTTAACAGCCTCCTCATTCATAAATCCCAGCATCAGTACCTTGTAGGTATCATAATCCTGTACAACAGCAGGCACAAGGCCATCCGCATACTTCTTAAAATCAATGCCCCCCTCTCCCGTCCGTACCGGCGCGGGCTGGCCTAATGGAGCGTTTAATTGCCTGTTGCTGCTTTTTTGCGCCATGTTATATTTTTATGATGCCATCTGATGTTTTGCTATTTAGCTTTCGTTGCACCCCCCTCTTGTACCTCCTGCCCTAACCTGTGCCCAAATAAATGTTTATCCCACTTATTTACCAGATCAAAGACACACTGTAGTTAGCGAACATATTGTCTTTGGTAATTATCCGCAAATTATTATTAATTGCTTGTGCAATCAACATTCGGTCAAAAGGGTCCTTGTGATGGAATGGTAAACTGGAAACAACTAATGCATCCTGAAATGACACAGGCAATATTTGAAAGCCATTATATGAAATATAATACGCGAAACTGCTAAAAGGAGTTTTAGCCTGTAATTTGCCTAAACTTATTTTAATCGATATCTCCCAAATACTTACTATGCTTACATAGTTGACCGAATTATCTTTTTCAATTAGTGATTTTGCTTTTGCTGATAAAGAAGAATCACCTTCCATATACCAAAGCAAACTATGCGTATCAAGCAAATTATCCATTTACATATATTCTTTAAAATCTTCCAGCGGTTCGTCAAAATCTGGCATCATCTTAAACATGCCTTTGGCTGAACCAAATACCGGCCTTCTTTCATCCTTTCCATTTACATTTTTATTTGTCAAAAAATCGACAAAATCAGCCACCTCGCTTTTCAATTTTTCGGGCAGCTTCGATAGTTTTTCCAACAATATTGCATCATCCATAACGTAACAATTACTTTCACAAATATAAAACTTTATTTAAGGATATTGAGGCTTTACTGGTCATTAATCCTTTCTCAATCGTTCTAACAACTCGTTCAAAATATAGTCAAATCTGTCTGTATAATAAACCCGTCGTTCTTTTTGTTTGCGTTTCATCCAGTTGAAAACGGCAATAGCTATTATATTTATCGCCAGGACGAAATACATTATTTATATTCTCACATTTATTGCCTCCTTCTGCAAATATCGCTTCAAATCAGGAATACTGATCTCCTTAAAGTGAAAAATACTGGCCGCAAGAGCTGCATCTGCATTACCCTGTTCAAATACATCCACAAAATGCTGCATGGTTCCACCGCCGCCGCTGGCAATTACCGGCACAGGCAGGCCCTCAGCCAGTTGCCTTGTTATATCCAGCGCAAAACCCTGCTTTGTACCATCGTGGTTCATAGAGGTTAACAATATTTCTCCTGCCCCAAGTGCAACACCCTTTTTGGCCCAATCAAAACACTTTACATCCGTTTTTACCCGGCCTCCGTTTAAATAAACATACCATTCGCCATCATCCTCTTTCCGGGTATCAATGGCCAAAACAACACACTGGCTGCCAAATTGTTTCTCCAGTTCCTGTATCAGTTCGGGCCTTTTAAACGCCGCGGTATTTACCGAGATCTTATCTGCCCCATTTTGTAACAGAACACTTACATCCTCAACAGAAGAAATACCCCCACCAACCGTAAAAGGGATATTAATGTGATGTGCAATGCGGTTAACAAGTTCACTTAGGGTTTTGCGTCTTTCATTGGTGGCAGTTATGTCCAGGAAAACCAATTCGTCCGCGCCTTGCTGCGCGTAAAATGCGCCAAGTTCAACCGGGTCACCCGCATCGCGGAGGTTTACAAAATTGGTGCCTTTAACCGTTCTGCCATCTTTAATATCCAGGCAGGGAATGATGCGTTTGGTGAGGCCGTGCACCCTCTGCTCCCTAAAGGGGGAACTTATAGCTTTGTCCGTTTTATGTAACTCTTCGCTCATAATTTTGCTTTCACTTGAATAGCGTGCCTGGAAAATACCCTTTAATGTCCTCTGCTCCCCATTGCCACTTTTACTCCCAACCCAACTAAAATCAGCCCCGTTACTTTGTTTTGCCATTTTTGAAACCATGCAGACCTGCTAAACCATGCGCCAATCTTACCAAATAACAGCGCAACAAGAATATTGATCAAAGTTCCCCCAACATCGAACCAAGTACCTAAAAATAATATTTGCGGCCACACATGTTTCGCCGATAACTTAATAAACTGGGGTAAAAATGCCAAAAAGAATAAAGCAACTTTTGGGTTTAACACATTGGTTAAAACACCTTGCCAAAATATTCTTTTGTAAGAAACATCAACCGCTTTAGCATTAACAACAAATGCATTTTTTTTACTGATAATTGAGCGGATACCAAGATAAATTAAATACCCCGCGCCAATATATTTTATCGTTTGAAAAGCCACTGCCGAGCTTGCAATAATAGCTGACAGCCCTATTACCGCCGCAAAAATATGTACCATGCAACCGGCCATTACACCAAGAGCGGATATAACACCGCCCTTAACCCCCTGGCTTGTGCTTCTTGTGGCTACATAAAGCATATCGTTGCCCGGTGTAATATTCAGCATAAGGCTCGCCAAGGCAAACAACCAAAAATTGTACCCTTCTGTAACTACATGAACGTTTAGAATTTGATGCATATTTATTCTTTCATATTTTTCTTAAAGTCTCCCTTTAGAGGACTTAGATGGTTGCCAGTTCCTCTAACTTTATCCTGCCTTCATATATCGCTTTTCCCACTATCGCTCCTTTGCAACCAATTGCTTTAAGGTCTTCAAGGTCTTTTACTGAACTCACTCCACCGCTTGCTATAAAATGCAATGCCGGGAATTTGGCAATGATGTTTTTATACAACCCGATAGATGGCCCTTCCAACTTACCGTCTTTGCTTACATCAGTACAAAAAATTTGCTGTACGCCGCAGGCAATATATTTTTCAATAAAATCATACACCAAGTTGTCGGTTGTTTCAGCCCATCCGCTTATAGCTATCCTTTCTTCTTTTACATCGGCGCCCAATAAAAATTTACCCGCACCAAAATATTGCAGCCATTTTACAAACTCCGCTTCATTTTTAACGGCGAGGCTTCCAACAGTTGCAAATGCTGCGCCTGAATTAAACACAACCTGCACATCTTCCTTTTTTTTCAAACCTCCACCAAAATCAATGATCAACGATGTTTGGGAGGCAATCGTTTCAAGCACTTTCCAGTTTTTTACTGCACCCGCCTTTGCTCCGTCCAGATCAACAAGATGCAATCTTAGTAACCCCGCATCTTCAAATTGTTTGGCAACCTCAAGCGGGTTTTCGTTGTATATCGTCTTTTGCAAATAATCGCCCTGCGTAAGCCTCACACATTTTCCATCAATAATATCAATAGCAGGTATTATTTGCATTGTTGTATTTATAGACTGATAAAATTTTTAAGTATCTGTTCTCCAACCACCGCACTCTTCTCAGGATGAAACTGCACGCCATAAAAATTACCCCTGTGCAAAGCGCTGCTGTAAGGCTGTACATAATTGGTTGTGGCAATAGTATGCTCACCTAAAGCGGCATAATAACCATGTACAAAATAACAGTAGCTCTCTTCAGGAACATTTTTGAATAATGGCGATTTAAGATCGTAAATATTATTCCAGCCTATTTGTGGGATCTTAATACCCCCCTTTAGAGCCTGTCCCGAACTTGATTCGGGAGGATGGGGGCTTGCGAATTTCTTTACCTCTTCACCGAATATGCTTAAACACGGTGTATCATTTTCTTCTGAATACCTGCACATTAATTGCATACCCAAACAAATGCCCAGCACCGGTTGAGTAAGATTTTTTATCACTTTATCCAGCCCTCTTTCATTTAAGTAATTCATGGCACTTCTGGCTTCACCAACACCCGGAAAAATAATTTTGTCTGCCGCAATAATTTGCTCATGATCATCTGTAACAATAGCAGAAACGCCAATGCGCTCCAAAGCGTACAAGACACTTTGAATGTTGCCCGCGTTGTATTTGATAATTGTCACAGGATGCCCCTCCGCCCCTAAAGGGGAACTTTGAAGCCGGTTTATTGTTTCTATCTCCATAATTTATATGATCTTTAAAGCCCACCTAATATGAAGGCTTTATTTCTTAGCCTCCCTTTAGGGGGTGGGACTTTATTCCTTCCAAAAACTTTTTTGTTGCTTCATTAATATCTTCTGCATGCTCCAATGCTTTTATGTACGCAGTGCCTATAATAGCGCCATCAGCATATTTGCATGCTGCTTCAAATGTTTGTTTATCCTTAATACCAAAACCAACAAGTACCGGATTTTTTAATTGTAATGATTGTAATTTCTGCAGGTATTTTTCCACCGCATTAAAATCCTTATCCTTCCCTGTTGTAGATGAAGAGGATACCGCATATAAAAATCCGCTGCTTAGTGCATCCAGTTGTTTAACGCGTTCATCCGATGTTTCAGGCGTTACAAGAAAAACAAAATCCAGGCCGTATTTTTTTATTACAGCGCCATACTCCGTTTCAAATTCATATTGTGGCAGGTCAGGCAATATCAATCCATCTATTCCGACTGCAGCAGCATCTGCACAAAATTTTTCAAACCCATATTGCAATACAGGGTTCATATATCCCATTAGTATCACAGGCAGAGTGATGGAGCTATTGCGGAGGGCTTTTAATTGTTCAAACAATTTTGCGATAGTCATTCCATTATGTAAAGCTACTGTACCACTTTCTTGTATAACAGGGCCATCAGCAAGAGGGTCACTGTATGGCATACCAAGTTCTATAATGTCGGCGCCATTATCCTGTAAAGCCTTCATCACCGTCAACGTACTTTCCAAATGCGGAAAACCCGCAGTGCAGTACACGTTTAAAATATTGTTCTGTCTTTGCTTAAATAATTCTGATATCCTGCCCATTAGCGTGTATTCAATTTATTAAATGCTATTTGCATATCTAACGTTTCATTTTTCGCTTTCCCATTCCCCTTCAGGGGTTAGGGGCTTCTATATTCTTCATATACGTTGCCAAATCCTTATCTCCTCTCCCACTTAAACATACTACCAAAGTATCCGTTCTCTTAAACCTCAATTGATTTAATGCTGCCAGGGCATGCGCGCTTTCCAATGCGGGAATAATGCCTTCCAGCCTGCATAATTCAAAAGCTGCCTGTAATGCTTCATCATCTGTAGCGCTTAAAAAGGTGCCCCGGCCGGTTTCAAATAAATGCGCGTGCATTGGGCCAATGCCCGGGTAATCCAGCCCCGCAGAAATACTGTGCGGTTCAACCACCTGCCCATCTTCTGTTTGCATTACTAAACTTTTGCTGCCGTGTAATACGCCGGGCCTGCCTAATTGCGTGGTGGCCGCGCTCATCCCACTGTGCACTCCATGGCCTGCCGCTTCAACGGCAATTAGCTTTACAGTTAGTTCATCTAAGAAATGATAAAACGCACCTGCAGCATTACTGCCTCCACCCACACAAGCAATAACATGTGTTGGCAATTCACTGCCCGTATGTTCCAATAATTGCTTACGGGTCTCCTCACTGATGATACTTTGAAAGCGTGCCACCATATCCGGGTAAGGGTGCGGCCCTACAACGCTGCCTATTACATAATGTGTATCATTAGGGTTATTTATCCAGTCGCGGATTGCTTCATTGGTTGCGTCTTTTAATGTTTGGCTTCCGCTTGCCGCAGGGCGCACTGTTGCACCAAGCATTTTCATACGTGCAACATTCGGCGCCTGACGTTCAATATCCTTTACACCCATATATACTATACATTCCAGCCCCATTAATGCACATACGGTTGCTGTTGCCACCCCGTGCTGGCCTGCGCCCGTTTCCGCAATAATCCTTTTCTTGCCTAACCTTTGCGCAAGCAGCACCTGGCCTATTGCATTATTAATTTTATGCGCACCGGTATGGTTAAGGTCTTCGCGTTTTAAGTAAATGTTGGTGTTATGTTTTTCGCTCAGCCGTTTTGCATAAAAAAGAGGAGTTGGCCTGCCCACATAATCGCGTAGCAGATCACGAAACTCTTTTTGAAACGCAGGCTCGTACATGATCTCCAGGTACCTCTCCTTTAATTCCTCCACATTCCTGTGCAGCATCTCCGGAATATAAGCCCCGCCATAATTGCCATAATACCCAAAAATATTTGGCTGCTTATATGTGCCCCTGTTCAGCGATATTGTTGTATTTATCATTAACCACGATTTTAAACTGATTTATCTGATTGCCCTGATATACGTTTTCTGTTTTGTGTTTTATGTTTTTGTTACCGGCTGTTGTGGTGCTATGAAGCGGCGGTTGCGTCGCACACTGGAACATCTGCAACTTTGTCCATCACTCATTTTCGCGTATGATTTAATGGAGGCGGCTCAATATGTTTTTTGCAATATTCTTCTAAAATTTCCTTCTCTAATTCTTTAGCTTTTTCTTTTGTTTCAATAATACAATAAGACACATTAATATTTATACGCAAATTTTTGTCTTGATATATTCTCTTTAAATCTTTTTTCGCACTGTGCTTCCTTTTTGTTTCATTGCTATGATTTTCAAAAATAAACTCCAAAATTGGTATCAAACGTTTATAAATTTGTCCATGTCCAACATATATAATTTTCGACTTCCCTTTTAATCGAGAGATATTTGTAGAAGAATAAAATATATAAACACCATTTTCGACCGCGAGATGGTTCTTAAATGCTATATCTTCTAATTCGCGTAATCTGGTACATGGAAAATTTTTCCAAGAATATAGTTGATTTTCTAAAAACATATTTAGCACGGTCATATTCATTTATCTTAACTTTCTTAACTTTCTTAATTTTTCTTAAATACCCTCTTAAAATTATGTTATGATAAACCTCTCTAATAATTTATCGCCTTTTTCGATGCACATCCCACATTTGACAATGTTGGTTAAGAAGTTGATTTGCTAAAGAAGCGTCCGTTAATTTACTAAGTTTATCTCTCATGTTAATATCGAAATCTAAATCTCTTTCCCAATCTTCCATAAATACTTCATAGTACTCTGTTATACTGTTATAACCCATATTTTTTGCTTTGATATCTCTATTAGCATTTTCTTCATTCTTTAACTTCGAATACGCGATGGCAAGGCTTTTATCAGAAATAGCCCCTGATAAGTCCCCTATTGTGTGTCTTGATAAACCCCTACAAAAATATAAGTTACAATCTGTTGAATTATGTTTAATAGCTATATTGAAATCTTCTATAGCGTCAATATAAAATTCAAGAGACATTAAACAATGTCCTCTTTCTTGATAAGCTTCTGCTATTGCATTATTAATAGCAATATCCAAAAAAATTAGCGCCTCTTCACATTGTCTTTTATCGGCAAGGGAACAACCTTTTTTGTATGCTTCATTCCCCTTTGAAAAGTCAATTTTTAAAGAAGGTTTTTTGCCACGTAGGAATGAAAAAAAGGAGTCCATCTTTAATAATTTTTGGGTTAACCTTTCAGACGCATCAAAAAAATCAGGTCAAAATCTTAGTCAAATATCAACTGTAAAAACTTCAAATCCAGCCACCGGTCGAACTTGTAGCCTACCTGTTTAAAATGCGCTACTTCCTGAAAGCCAAAACTTTTATGCAACTTTAAACTTGCTTCATTGTTTGCATCTATACTGGCAATGATAGTGTGCATTCCCAACGTTTTTGATGCTTCAATCAATGGCTGCATTAATACTTTTCCCATGCCCTTACCCCTGCAATCCGCTTTTACATATATAGAATTCTCCACTGAATATTTATATGCCGCCCATGCCCTAAATGACCCGATAGAACTAAACCCAACTATTACTCCATCCTCTTCCGCCACAAATACAGGAAAACCCTGTTGCTGTTTTGTTTCAAACCATTGTTTGCGCATTTCAAGTGTGTGCGGCTCATAATCGTACACAGCAGTAGTATGCAGGATAATATCATTGTATATATCCAGCAGTTGCGGCAAATCATCTAAAACGGCATCTCTTGTCTGAACCACGATTTGGGTAGATTTTAGGGATTAAAGGATATTGGGAGAATACTTATTATTTCCCAATCGTCTTACTTCCAAGCTTATTGCGCCAAAATTTAAAAGTAGTCCCACTTCAACATTATAAGCTTCCAGGTAATTTTTTGCCTGGGCCAAATGAACGTTTTCTAAATTAATTATAGCTTTTAATTCTACCATTATTTTCCCTTCTACCAAAAAGTCAACACGCCTTTCTCCAATGTCATTCCCTTTATAATAAACCTTCATATTATATTCTCTTTCATAAGAAAGTCTTAATTCTTTAAATTCTATTTCAAGTGCCCTTTGATAAATTACTTCCTGAAAGCCATTGCCCAACACTGAATGGACCCGCATAGCAGCACCAATAATCTTTTGGGTAATATCGTGATATTTATATTCAGGCATTACTAAATATTAAATGTTATTGCTACAAGCTATCCTCAAATCTCTAAAATCTACCCAAATCGTGGTTCTGACAACTCCTTCACAAATTTTCCTATCTTTTCAATATCCTTCACTCCGGGAACTACTTCAAATTTGCTGTTTATATCAACAGCAAACAGGTCTTTTGCAACGGGCTCTCTTTGAAATATTTTTAACGCTTCAGCATCTGCGGGTGTAATGCCCCCGCTTAAAAAAAAAGGTTTCCCAATATTCAGGCCTTTCAGCAATTCCCAGTTAAATTTTTTACCGGTACCTCCATATCCCGCGCCTTCGGTATCAAAAAGAAACATATCCACCACATCCTGGTAATCTTTTATTTTCCAAAGTATATTTTCATCTTCTGCCAACCTGAATGCCTTTACCACGGTTATATAATCAGCAATTTTTTCACAAACTTTTGGTGATTCATCACCGTGCAATTGCACAAGGTATAAGCCGCATTTATCTACCGTACGCAATACTTCCTCAGCAGTTGCATTTACAAACACACCTACCTTATTTATACGGCCTCTTATTTTTTTTATCTCCTCTGCTGTCATATGCCTGTGAACAAAGCGTGGCGACCGGGGATAAAAAATAAAACCGGTAAATTCTATTCCCATATCATCCAGTTGCTGAACCTGTTCCGGGCTTGTCATTCCACAAACCTTAACACGTACGCGCGAAACTTTACCCCCGGAAGAAGGATTTTCTGCATTGTTCATATTCAAATCAGCCCCGCTCATGTAAAAAATATTATGCTCTCCTATACTTCTTTTAAAGAAGCACGAAGGGCTTTTACAAAATCAGCAAAGGCAATCGAAGGCTTGGCTTGTTTCATAAAGTTTTCCCCGATGAGAAACCCTTTAAAACCGGCTTTTTTCAAAGTTACAATTGTATCCACGTTACTAATGCCACTTTCTGCAATAGCCAATTTTTCTTTTGGTATAAATTGTATTAATTGCAGGGATGTATTAATATCAACTTCAAATGTTTTAAGGCTACGGTTATTTACACCCACCAAATCCACTTCATCACAGATATGCCCCAGTTCTTCTTCATTATGTATCTCGAGCAACACCTCCAATTGAAGGGCTTTTGCTTTTTGGGCTAATTGTTTTACTTCTTCTTTTGATAAGCATGCAGCTATCAGCAATATAACATCAGCGCCTATTCCCAGGGCCTCATGCAACTGGTATTCATCTATGATAAAGTCCTTGCGCAAAAGAGGTACGGATACTATTTCTCTTGCCGCCATTAGGTCGTCATTGGTACCTCCGAAATATTTTTCGTCTGTAAGCACAGATATACCCGAAGCAGCCATGTCATAAGCAGAAACCACATCACTCACTTCAGCCTTGCCATTGATAAAGCCTTTAGAAGGGGACTTTCTCTTAAACTCAGCAATGATGCCGGTTGCATTTGGTTTAAGTAAAGATGCTTTTAAAGAAACTCTTTTCTCCTGCCAATGCGGCAAATACTCCCACGCCTCAACAGGGATAAGCCTTTTTTTTAAGGCTACTTCTTCCCTTTTATCTGCAATTATTTTTTCTAAGATATTACCCCCTCCGCCCTCCCGAAATGAATTCGGGACAGGCTCTAAAGGGGGAACTTGAAACTGGTTAAGTTTGTCTGCAGCATCACTCATAATTGTCATTTTTTGTATAGTTTATCATGTACTATCATTCTCCGCCTTCATCGTGCGCCATAGTCCCCCTTTAGGGGCGGAGGGGCTTGTATTCAGTTCTGCAACTCAATCAATTTCCGCAACGATTGATATGCTTTTCCGCTTTCCAGACTCTCTACCGCTGCATGGTATGCATCATCATAGGTTTTGTATTCGCCTGTGCAATCCAATGCCATCGCCGCATTGGCGAGCACTACCGCGCTTTGCGCCCATGTACCCTCCCCTTTTATCACCTTTAAAAATATTTTCGCTGCTTCTTCCACCGAGTTGCCACCATAAATATCCTGCGGCTCTACCATACGCTTGCCAAGCTGTTCAGGGGTCATGATATATTCACCTTTATTTGTGATCACTTTTGTATCGTTTGTAAGGGAAATTTCATCGTAGCCATCCAGCCCGTGAATAATAGTAAAAGCTTTTCCTGTTGATTGTAAAAGATAATTATAAATGCGTGCCATCTCCAGGCTATACACCCCTATCAACTGGTATTGCGGTGAAGCAGGGTTAACCATTGGCCCGAGCATATTAAAGAATGTGCGCAACCCAATATTCCTGCGTATGGGTCCCACTGCTTTTAATGCAGGATGGAATACCGGCGCATGAAGGAAACAAATGTTTGCTTCTTCCACTTCCTTCTTAAGCTGGTCATTGTTGCTTTTAAACTTGTAACCAAGCTGTTCCATAACATTGGATGCGCCGCTTATGGTTGATGCCCCATAGTTACCATGCTTTGCAACCTTTTGCCCAGTACCCGCAACAATAAAACAGGCGAGCGTTGATATATTAAAAGTATTTTTTCCATCCCCGCCGGTACCAACAATATCTATGGTTTTATAATCGCTCATGTCCACTTTCACACACAACTCAAGCAATGCATCGCGAAAGCCCTGCAGCTCTTCAATAGTAATGCTTCGCATAAGGAACACTGTAATAAAAGCTGTAACCTCATGATCGTTATATATACTTTTGGAAATATTGGTAAGTATTTCTTTAGCCTGTTCGCGTGACAGCGTTTTATGTTCGAATAAAAATTGAAGTATCTTTTTCATATGCCCCTACCCCTAAAGGGGAGATTTTTGCCTTAAACTTTTTCACATCCTCTTCAAGATGTGAAGTTTAAGAAGTGATCGTATCTATTTTAATAAAATAAACTAAATATTCGCGTGGTAACATTCATACTCCTTACACCCCCTTTAGGGGATGGGGGTTTACGTTTTTAACCAATTCCTCATTATCTTTTCCCCATCGGGCGTTAACACACTTTCCGGGTGAAACTGTACGCCCTGCACATCGTACGTTTTATGTTGCAAAGCCATTATCATGTTATTTTCATCCTTTGCTGTTATTTCCAATACTTCGGGGAAGCCTTCTCCGCTTATTACCCAGCTATGGTAACGGCCCACGGTTAATTCACCCGGTAGCCCTTCAAAAAGATCTGCTTTACTCTCTTCACTTTTAACTTTTAACTTTTCACTTTTAACTACTTCAATCTTCGTCGCAACTCCATGATACACCTTTGATAAATTAATCAGCGTGCCACCAAACGCCTGCCCAATGGCTTGATGCCCCAAACAAACACCAAGTATAGATTTAGACGAGGCATATTCCTTTATTAAAGGCAATAACAACCCTGCTTCTTCCGGTATGCCGGGCCCCGGCGAGAGTATGATCTTGTCATATTCTTTTACCCTCTCTAATGGTATCATATCGTTTCTATGCACATCCACTTTTTGGTGCATGATCTTCTCCACTAAATGAACAAGATTGTAAGTAAAGCTGTCGTAATTGTCAAAAACTAAAATTTTCATGTCACCCTCCAAACCTCCCTAAAGGGAGACTTATAAACCTGTTAAGTAATTATTATTCCTGTTAAATTTTCAACTGCCGCGCTTATTTCCGCGAGCACCCCGGCTGTTTCTTTTTCTGTTCTTTCATTTGTAAATCTTAATATATTATATCCCCAATCTTTTAAATCATTTTCCCTTTTCATATCATGCTCTTTCACTTCAACTTCATCATGAATACATCCGTCAATTTCAATAATCAGTTTTACTTTATGACAATAAAAATCGGCTACATAAATTCCAATTGGATGTTGCCTCCTAAATTTTAATCCTTTAACTCCTTCTCTTAAATATCCCCATAATATAACTTCTGCATGTGTCATATTTTTCCTTAGCCGTTTTGCCAATTCAAACATTAACGGATTTGCTTCGTTAAACATTCCGTCCTTTTTGAACGCCGATCTTATATTTTTTCTTTCTTCCATTCGTCTTAATATCTCTTCTTTAGCACATGCTTAATAACAATTTTTCTGTTTAACTCTAAACGTCTTTCAAAGTCTCCCTTTAGGGAGATTTAGAGGGTCTCCGCTAGTTCAATCGCTTTTTTCAAAGCACCCAGTTTATTGTTCACTTCGTGCAACTCACTTTCAGGATTGCTTGCGGCTACTATCCCTGCACCTGCCTGGTAATGTAACGTATTCTGTTTGCTCAAAAAAGTACGTATCATTATTGCATGAACACAACTGCCATCAAACCCAATTGAACCTGTGCACCCACCATAATAACTCCTTGGCGTTGGCTCATAAAAATCAATCAGCTCCATCGCTTTATATTTGGGGGCGCCGCTTAAAGTACCTGCGGGAAAACTCGCTGCCAACAGAAAAAACGGGTTAGCGCCTTCTTCTATTTTGCCAACCACTTCGCTAACCATATGTATTACGTGAGAGTAATAATGCACCTGCCTGTATTTACTTACTTCCACATTCGTGCATAGCCGGCTCAGGTCATTTCTTGCAAGGTCAACCAGCATGGTATGCTCGGCATTTTCTTTGGCATCTATCAACAACGCATCTGCCAGCTCTTTATCTTTTTCGTCATTCCCGGTACGTTTGAATGTTCCCGCAATTGGATGAACAATGGCCTTGCCGTTTCGTATGATTATTTGCGATTCGGGACTGCTGCCAAATAATTTGTAATCGCCATAATCAAAATAGAAAAGGTATGGTGAGGGGTTTACACTCCGCAATGCCCTGTACACATTAAACTCATCACCGCTAAACCTCTTTTTGAATCTTCTGCTCAACACTATCTGGAAAACATCCCCTCTTAAGCAACTCTTTATCCCCTTCTTTACCATCTGCATATATTCCTCATCCGTCATATTGCACGATTCATCGCCCGAAGTTTTAAAAGGATAAGAAGGCACATCCTTGCTTTTTATCAGCGATTCCACTACTGCCACTTCGCTTTCAATACCCGCCATTACATTCTCACACAAAAACATTTCGTTCTTAAAATGATTTATCACGATCACGTATTGATACAGGCGATAACGCATTAACGGTATTTCCGGGTTAGCCTTGAACGATTTTAGTTTTATCGTTTCAAAAAATTGTACTGCGTCAAAAGTGGTATATCCAAAAAGCCCCTGGGCAATACTTACTGCTTTTTCTTCCGATTTTTCTACCTCAAACCTGCCCATAAAATCCCATATCATAGCGGGCACATGCATTGCCTCCTTAATATCATTTTTTTCGGGTTTTTGGCCTGGCAGTTTGTACTCAAATGATGTGTAGTTGCTTATCTCAATGCCCGCAATGGCGTTAATGCCAATATAAGAATAGCTATTCTCTGCAGCCCTGTTATCAGCACTTTCCAACAGGATGGTATCCCTGAAACGGTCGCGCAACCGCAGGTAAATACCAACCGGCGTATAGACATCAGAAAGCATTTTTTTAAACTTCGTGGTAACGTTTATCTTTTTCATTCCCCTATCCCCTTAAGGGATCTTTTTGCCTTAGATACCAACGCATCTAAGAAATGATTAAATATTTTATGTGCTCCGGGCTTTTAGCACTTACCTCTTCTTCGTTGCGTCGCCCTCTTATACTTTTATTTCTTTATTCTGCAGAAAGCCTTTTTATTTATGCCGCCCTTACAGGGCTTTGCTAAACAACGTATGCTTTCCTTCTACTAACGTTTCGCCACTCTGTGGCTTATGTTTTTTTCTACTATTCACTGTTACGCTTCTCAATAAATCCTGCTAATAACAATTTCTCCTCTTCAACCCTCAAAGTTCTTTAAGTCCCCCTTTAAGAGGATAGGGGCATAGGGCATAAAAAAAGCCCCGACGTTTCTGTCGAAGCTTATATGTTTTATAAATACATACTGGCAATGCCATTACAAGCCCCGACAGGAGATTGAATGCCACCACCAATTAATATTTAATGTTGTTTTCTTCATTCCACTGCGAATATGGAACAGAAATTTGATTTGAACAAAAAAATTTTAGAGTGGAGTAAATTATGAGGCATCAGAATATAAGAGACGATTGTGTTAAAGAACTTGTTAAAACAAACTGAATAATAATTTACCTCTGCTATAAAAGGAAGCTTAGCCATCAACTTGTGGGGCAAGCTATCCACAGAAATAGAAAGCTACGATAAAAAAACGTAAATTTGCAATTCAAACAGAACATTATGGGCAATACATATATAGCTTTTGATGATGTAAAAAAATTGTATCCTGACGAGTGGGTGCTTTTAGGTAATCCCGAAATGAAAAACGCTTCAGTTCTGGGCGGGATTGTTTTGTACCATAGCAAAGATAAAAAGGAAGTTTGTTATATTGGCAAAGACAAAACCGACGGTTTCTCAACTGTTACAATCGCATTTGCCGGTAATCTGAAACAACATCGTAAAACCGGAATATTGAGAAGAATATGAAAGTATTCCCCTTCGACCTCCCTACTGACGAAGACGTTATCATTGTAAACGCAACGATTGAAGGGAAATTCAAATTTCGCATTGCACTTGATACTGCAGCGACGCATACTACCATTGACAGCAACGTTCTATATTTTTCAGGATACGAATTGAAAAATAGCAAAGGCGAAAAAGAAATTGAAACTTCTAACGGGATTATAGTAGTTGAAACATACGACATTGAGCGTTTAGAGTGTTTAGGAATTGTCAAAACTAATTTTGAAGTACAGGTTTATGACTTTTTATCTCATGGCATTACTTCTGATTATGACGGTGTAATTGGACTAAATTTTTTACGGGAACATAAATTTTGTATAGACATTATGAAGCGTGAATTAAGTGTTGACATATAGCTGCGGTGACACAAACCGCGTAATTCGTAAATCTTACTTCGTACTCACAACACCCCCTTCGTACTCGGCAAATAATTACTGAACGGGTCGCGTTTAACAGCCATCTTAATAGCTTTTGCAAAGGCTTTAAAAATAGCCTCTATTTTGTGGTGCTCGTTCTCGCCTTTACATTCAACGTTCAGGTTGCATTTTGCCGCGTCACTAAATGATTTAAAAAAGTGAAAGAACATTTCAGTAGGCATCTCTCCTATTTTTTCTCTTTTAAATTCAGCATTCCATACGAGCCAGTTCCTTCCGCCAAAATCAATCAGCACCTTAGCCTCGGCTTCATCCATGGGTAATGCAAAGCCATAACGCTCCATTCCGCGTTTATCTGCAAGGGCTTTTGCAAACGCTTCTCCTAAAGCAATACCAGTATCTTCAATGGTATGGTGTTCATCAATATGCAGGTCGCCTTTTGTTTCAATAACAATATCCATTTTGCCATGCCTGGCTATCTGGTCAAGCATATGGTCAAAAAAACCCAGGTCTGTATGAATATTGGCTTTGCCGCTGCCGTCAAGGTTTAATTCAATATGAATTTTTGTTTCACTTGTGTTGCGGTCGTGTACAACTGTTCTTAACCCAAGTTTAAAAAATTCATAAATACTTTTCCAGTCTTTAGTTTCCAGCGCGATGGTTGGTTGTAATGCATTAACTGTATCTTTTATTTCGCCGGAACCCAGTTTTTCATCATTGTTAAGCCAAATAGCTTTGCAACCCAGGTTCTTTGCAAGTTGTACATCTGTTATCCTGTCGCCAATTACAAAAGAGTTTTCAATATCATAGAAAGGATTATTCAAATACCCTGTAAGCATCCCGGTATTTGGTTTGCGTGTGGGCGCATTGTCTTTGGCAAAGGTCCTGTCAAAATAAAATGCTGAAAAATGCACCCCTTCATCTTCAAAACTTTTAACCACAAAATTTTGAACAGGCCAAAATGTTTCTTCAGGAAAGCTTGGCGTGCCCAGCCCGTCCTGGTTACTCACCATTACCATTTCATAATCAAACTCCGCCGCTATCCTGGAAAGGTATTGAAATACGTAAGGGTAAAACTGTAGCTTATCCCAGCTATCTATCTGGTAAGTGGGTGGCGCTTCGTTTATGATCGTCCCGTCGCGGTCAATAAATAAAATACGTTTACATGTTGTAACGGAAGACAATGAGGTATCAGGTGAAACTGTTTCTAAAGACATTATTTTAATGGTTCAATTTGGATAAAGGTACCTCCGATAGCAGTTATTTGCCAGTTTTGTAATAATTCCTGCTGATGAGTCTGTGCCCACTCAATCACTAAGCCTAAAACACGCGGTGGTAAATATCCAACGCCAACTGAAAGTTCATTAATAAGTATCTCCGCTGTATATTCGCCATATTCAGCATGAAAGTGAGGAGGGTTATGATCTTTAAAATAAAAATATATTACTATTCCAAAAAAGCGGCTAACTGAAGGCATATTTGTTTTGTTTAAAAAGCTCTCTGTATTCATCAAAACCCATATTCCTTATATGCAAATAGCAATTAAGTGTATCTATTTCTAATTCTTCATCCCAGGCAATTGCATTGTTTTCAGGATTAATAAATACCCGGTCAAAATACCCCGGCGTTTCCCAAATCTGAAATACACCTTTCCCGGCAAGATCACTTAAATCATAATCTCCTTCTGTGCCATCATTAAAAACAGCATGTATTTTGTACTTTCCTAATGATTGTACTTTTGTTACTTCTATTCTCATACCCAAATTTACTAATCATTTAATTACCGGTAAAAAATTGCTCCGCTTTACTTAACAACCACCGCCCGTATTGCTTTTACGTCTGCCGGGACTATTGCACTGGCAGTATTGCCAAAACTATTGCGTACATAGGTGAGTATATCAGCAATTTGATCGTCTTTCAAATAATTTTGCGCAGGCATATTATTGCTGTATGTTTTGTCATCAATGGGGATATTCTCCGTTGATCCTTTTAATACCCATGTAATAAGTTTTTTCTTGTCCCCCGTAACATAAGACGTTTTAACCAGCGGCGGGTTCATATGCGGCACTCCATTACCACTCTTTTGGTGGCAAGTTAAACAATAGGTTTGGTACAATTTCTCCCCTCTTGCTATACTCGCGGGAGTATCACCCTGTTTTGCAAAAATACATAGGCTAAAACAGCTTATTGCGACAACACTGAAAATGATTTTTTTCATCAGCTTTTATTATTATTTGCTATACATGATTCTATAGATCGTTCCGCCCTGGTCGTCTGACACATATAGGGAGCCATCCGGGCCTTGTGCCAGCCCGCATGGGCGGTGCTTTGCATCCCCGGGTGAATCTACCTGGGTCAACCCCGAAAAACCATCGGCAAAAATTTCCCAATCGCCGCTGGGTTTGCCATCTTTAAATGGCACAAACGCAACAAAAAATCCTTTTTGTGGCTCTGGCGCCCTGTTCCACGAGCCATGGAAAGCAATAAACGCCCCATGCTGGTATTTTTCAGGAAACATGCTGCCTGTATAAAATAATAACCCGTTTGGTGCAAGATGGCCGGGGAAAGCCACTACAGGGTCTTGCGCATCTTCACCGGCAGTTTTCTTTCCATCGCCGCCATATTCAGGGGCGAGTATTTTTTTGTGCTGCAATTCATCATAATATATATAAGGCCACCCGCAATTAGAGCCCAGGTGTATTTGATACATGCATTCCGCAGGCAATTCCGCGCTTTGTTTATCATCAAACATAGTTGGGAAAAGGTCATGCAACTGGTCCCTACCATGCTGCATTACAAATAAGCTGTTTATATCGCTGTTCCAGTCAAGCCCAACCACGTTACGCAAACCGGTTGCATAGTGTACACCTGTACCATAAGTTTGGTTAAGCTTGTCCACTTTAAATTGCCAAATACCGCCGGCAGAATCGAGTATAGGGCAGGGCTTAATGCCCGGAGAGCCTTTCTGGCGGTCTTTTTCCTGGCACGAATTAGAGTAGGCGCCAACATTCACATAAACATTTCCGCTGTTATCCAGGGTTATCGCTTTTGCTTCATGCTCGTGGCGTACAACTAAACCAGTAACAATTTTTTCAGGCTTTGCGGGGTCAATTACTTTATCACCGCCATCTAACTTATATCTAAAAACTTCCTCGTCGGATGAAGCGTATAAATATCCGTCCTTGACGTACATGCCTGTGCCTGTATAACTGCCAAACCCGTTCTTTTCATCAACCTTGCCATCGCTTTTTGGATGTAGCCAATATATGCCTTTGCCCCCCTTCAGGCTTGCCAGCTTTACATATATATCGCCTTCCTTCGTTACGGCTATATGCCTGGCTTCGCCAACGTTACCTGCAACTACCAATGCTCCAAACCCTGCAGGTAATTTTAAACCTGCATTGTCTGCATCGGGCTTGGGTGTTGCAGACGCATTTGTCGTCTTGAGGGAATCGTTATTACATGCCAACAGGCTGTTTGCCGCCATCAGCAATAGTGTACTCAAAACAAAGTGAAAGAATGTCTTTTTCATATGATTAATTTCAAGTTATATAAAATTATGAATACTATACGTGCATCAACACCCACTCATGTAATGCATCCACCAGGTCAGTATTTTCTTTTTCCGTACCTACGGTTATCCTCAAACAATCTTCGCACAATTTTACCTTGCTCCTGTCGCGCACCACAATTGCTTTTGTAAGCAAAAAATCGTACACTTTCCGTGCCTCTTTTATTTTTACCAAAATAAAATTGGCATCTGAAGGGTACACCTTCTCAACTGTTGGTATTTGTGCCAGTACATCTGCCAGTGCCGACCTCATATCTGTTAATTCCAGTATCATGTCATTTACCTGGCCGGTATTCTCAAGCGCCTGTAATGCAATTTCCTGTGTAGCCTGCCCAATATTATAAGGTGGTTTTACCTTATCAAGGGTATCTATAATGCCTGTTGATGCAAAAGCAATTCCTAACCTTAACCCAGCCAGCCCCCATGCCTTGCTGAATGTTTGCATAACAACCAGGTTAGGGTAGTCCGACAACTCTTGCAAAAAACTCTTTTGTTTCGAAAAATTTATATATGCTTCATCAATAACCACGATGCCATTAAAATTGTTTAGCACTGCTTCAACATCCTGCCGGTTCAGCGAATTGCCTGTTGGATTATTTGGCGAACACAACCATACTATTTTTGTGTTTGTATCCGCTAAATTTTCAAGATGTACCAGATCAAGCTGAAAATCATCCAGTAAAGGAGCTTTTCGAACTTGAACATCATTAATATTTGCGCTTACTTCATACATGCCGTAAGTGGGCGGGCAAATAATTGTATTATCTTTTCCAGGCTCACAAAAACATCTGAACAAAAGATCTATACATTCATCACTGCCGTTACCTAAAAAAATATGTTCCGGTGCAACCCCTTTTATCACGCTTATTAGCGCCTTAAGCTTTTGTTGATGCGGGTCAGGGTAACGATTGTACCATTTTGGTAATGGCGAACCCAGGCTGTTTTCATTTGCATCTAAAAAAACTTTTGCTTCCCCGCTAAATTCATCCCGCGCTGAAGAATAAGGAACAAGTCTTTTAATGTTTTCTCTTATAAGTTTATCCAGTTCAAACATCTTTTTTATTTCTGCTTTAGTAATGCTCTGGCTTTTCTTGCCTGCCCGACTTTGTCATTCAGGCGGGTGTCACACCCTTCAACCCTTTGTTATATCTTGAGCAACGCCCAGTTTGTTTTCATGCCGCCCCTACGGGGCTTGAAAACCCATGGCGCCGACACTTTCTTTCTTTCTACTAACATGTCGCCACTCTGTGGCTTATCGTATTTTATTATTAATAGAATCATCATCTGTTTTTTTACGCCTTTTTTAGTCAGACTGAGGCCGTCAGACTGCGGTAGTAATGACCAATGACCTATTGACTCAATGACCATTTATTATTGATTCAATGACCTTCTATTATTGACTTTAGCCTGATACTTACAGCATTTTTATGCGCTTCCAATCCTTCAAATTCAGCCAAAGTTTCAACAGTTTTCCCGATATTCAGCAATCCCTCCCTACTAACTTTTTGGTAAGTGATTTTTTTAACAAAGCTGTCAACACTCACGCCACTGTATGTTTTGGCAAAGCCATTGGTTGGTAAAGTATGGTTAGTACCGCTTGCATAATCGCCCACACTTTCAGGCGAATAATTGCCCAGGAACACTGATCCTGCGTTGATTACGCGTTGTGAAATTTCTTCATCATTTTTACATGCAATTATTAAATGCTCGGCAGCGTATTCGTTAACCAGTTCAATGGCTTCCTCAATATTTTTTAACACAATAACGAGGCTGTTTTTTAACGCTTCATTTGCAATTTCCTTTCTTGGCAAAACATTCAATTGCGCTTCTGTTTCAGCTATAACTTTCGTAGCCATTTCTTCCGAATCCGTTATTAAAACAACCTGGCTGTCGGTTCCATGTTCTGCCTGCGATAAAAGGTCTGCTGCAACAAAAGATGCATCGGCGGTTTCATCTGCCAATACACAAACCTCGCTTGGGCCGGCGGGCATGTCAATGGCCACGCCATCCATCTGAACCAATTGTTTTGCACACGTAACATATTGGTTGCCCGGGCCAAATATTTTATCAGCCCTGGGTATTGTTTCAGTCCCATATGCCATCGCGGCAATAGCCTGTGCCCCGCCAACTTTATATAGTTTTGTTACCCCGCATAAAGCTGCGCTGTACAAAACAGCAGGGTGTATTTTTCCATTTTTTTGTGCCGGGGTACATAATACAATTTGCCTGCAACCTGCAATTACAGCCGGTATCGCCAGCATTAACACCGTAGAAAATAAAGGCGCTGTTCCGCCTGGAATATATATACCCACCTTCTCAATTCCTACCGATTTTCGCCAACAGGTTACACCCGGCATTGTTTCTATTATTTCAGGTTGCTGTAATTGCTTTTGATGAAAGGCCTTTATGTTTTTTGCCGCCGTTTTTATGGCTTCTTTTAATTCAGCCGGCAATAACCCTTCTGCTTCTGCTATTTCAAATTCATTTACAGAAATACCCTCCGGTTCAATCCCCTCAAATTGTTTAGTATATTTTTTAACCGCGTCATCACCATTTAGCCGTACATCATCCAAAACAGAACGCACTTTGTCCTGCAGGCCCAGGGTATCAAATGCCGGCCTTTTAATTATTTGTTGCCATTCGGCTTTAGCAGGATGTATATAAATTTTCATTCGCCAACTATTTGCATTTATCTGCCCGAATTTATTTTCAAACGATCATTTTTTCAATAGGCACAACCAGGATACCCTGTGCACCTGCCTGTTTTAATTGTTCTATTATGTGCCAAAACTCATTCTCGCTCAATACGCTGTGCACACTGCTCCAGCCTTTATCTGCCAAAGGCAAAACAGTGGGGCTTTTCATTCCCGGTAATAACGATATTATTTCATCCAGCTTGTCATTGGGGGCATTAAGCAAAATATATTTGTTGTTTTTTGCTTTTTTTACTGACTGTATCCTGAACAATAATTTGTTCAATATTTCCTGCTGAGGAAAGGCCAGTTGTTGGTTTTTTATTAGCACCGCCTGTGAATGTAGTATGGTTTCTGTTTCCTTTAACCCATTCATAAATAAGGTGGAGCCGCTGCTTACAAGGTCACAGATGGCCTCCGCCAAACCTATGCCCGGGGCTATTTCAACGCTGCCGCTTATTTCATGAATCTCTGCATCAATACCTTTTTGTTGCAAAAAATCTTTAACCAAAACAGGATAACTGGTAGCAATGCGCTTGCCTTGCAAAAAGTTTACTCCGTCATACACATCCCCGCGTTTTACGGCAATGGAAAGCCTGCACCTGCCGAAACCAAGCTTTTCCACAACATCAACCTTTTTCTGCTTCTCATACACTACATTTTCGCCCACAAAGCCAATATCGGCAACGGCATCCTCTACATACTGCGGAATATCATCATCCCGCAGAAAAAATACTTCTAATGGAAAATTGCTGGCTTCACTCTTAAGTTTATTAACTCCATTACTTATATCAATGCCGCATTCCTTTAGCAATTTGATTGAATCATCATGCAACCTGCCTGATTTTTGAACTGCTATCTTAAGTTTCATATCAAATATTTAAAATAAAAAAGGCTTACCTAACGGTAAGCCCAAACTGTTTTATATGTGTAATGCACACAGCAACACCGGCTTACCTGCGTGGTAAGAAATGATGGTGATGATGAATATGCATTGTTATTTTCATGGCGCAAAAATAAGCGATGGCGGGATATGAACAAATTTTATTACTGTTACCTCAAAAAAAAGCCACGCCGGTTAAGCGTGGCTCGAGTTTACCACTCTAAAAGAACCCCCAAAGATCGTGTTTTCCAAGGCTAAACTTACGGGAAACATAAAAAACAAAACAGACTTCAAATTATTTTTATATACTTACTTAATTTTTTTTGTTATACCAATGTTTATACCAATGCTTGTTATGGGTAAGTTACCTAAGCCTATACCCCTCAATGGCAACCTGTAATAAGGTTCAATCCTAAAGTTACAAAGGCCACCCAGCGAACTTTCGTACCCCGCACTAAAACTTACATTTGAGAATAAGTTATTTGATGATATTCTTAACGATTTATCCCAATGGGAAATAACATTATTCTTATCAAACTCGTAATTATAATTCTCCTGGTGCACTATATAAGAAACAAGGCCGGCTGAAACAAAAAAGTTACCATCATTCTTCGGCTTAAAATCATATTTAAGGTTTAAAGGAAATTCAGTTAATGTAGAGTACCCGCTAACATTAAGAATGGTGCCTTTATTATTTATCCATTGGTACGTTGAATTAAAATATTTTCCATCAGTCCGGTAATATTTCTTATCACTTGCTATACCAATTTCAACGTTAAGATTTTTTGAAAAATTGTATCCGATCACCCCGCCTAAATTAAACCCTACTTTACTACCGGGCTGATACTTTATGGTAGAAAAATCCGGTGCCACAAAAGCTCCAATGTACAGACGTTTAACTTTATGAACTGTAACCATCGGTTGCGTTTTTCCTCCACCGGTGCCAGGTTTTAGCTGTTGATCAGGCGAGGTTTTGCCAACCGGTGGATTATTCTGCGCAACTGCATCCGGTTGTGTTGCGTTATCCTTTTCTGCGCCTGCATTACTGTTAACACTCTCTGCAGTGCTGGTGCTATTTACGGGGGCTGAGGGTGAGTAAACCTTACCCTTCGCAATCTCTTCTGTCCGGGCAACCTGCTGTTCCAAAGCAGGCAGGTCCTTTAACCCTGGTACTTGTTTTACATTATCAGCTGTTCCTGAATTAACGCTATTATACTGATGATCTTCTGTAACCTGGCCTGTTGATGATTGTTTAGCTGATATAGCGGCATGTGCGCGGGCATTTTCAGATCCTATACCTCCGTTATTGTTCGTTGTTGTACCTGCAACCTTATTATTATTTGTAACAACTTCAGCGCTCTTGTTATCAGCACTGCTGCTGTTATTCGCAGTTGTGTTATTGGTACCGGCTGTTGCATCAGCAGGTTTTTGGGAATTAACAGTTGAAATTTTACTGCCTGTTTGAGTTGCCTGAAAAGTTTTTCCGCTGCCCATCCAACCGGCATACCTGGCTGTTAAAAACCCGACCGGTAATAAAAGAAGCAATAGAAGATATTTGTATCTTTTGCTTGTTCCTGAAGCAGGAAAAATTGCTACAGGTGAAAGCTCATCTGCGCTTTCCGGCCTGCTTAAAATATTGGCAACACTCTCCCAATTCGCACTATTTGTCCTTAGCGGATAGTTTTCTGCTGCATTCCTCAATAAATCATCCATATCGTCATTTATATGCTGCATCAATTTCCTGGGTATCCTGATTTATATATTTTTGCAAATGCATTCGTGCTTTTGATAAACTCGACTTTGATGTACCCACCGATATTCCCAATTGGTCTGCAATTTCCTGGTGTGTAAACCCATCAATCACATACATATTAAAAACTGCTCTGTAAGATGGTGGTAGTTTTTTCACCTGCACAATTAATTCTTTGTAAAGAACTGTTTGATCTGCGTACCCCGATTTATCAGGTTCCTCCCACACATCATCCGGTATTGCTCCAATATCCGGCATCATATTTTGTTTTCTTAGCTCATCTATCGCCGTATTCACCATTATCCTCCTAAGCCATCCCATAAAGATCTTCGTAATATCCTCTTCATTGTCACACTTAAAATTCTTAAAGTTCCTGAACAATTTTACGTACCCGTCGTTAACTACATCCACCGCACTTTCATATTTGTATATGTACCTGAAAACCACCTTTAACGAATATCCATAAAATTGCTCGTAGAGTACTTTTTGATGCCTGCTGTCATTGTTTTTGCACCCTTCTATTATATGGCTTAAGGAGTTCAAACGTTTTACTCAATTGTAGTTGTTTATAAAAAAAATACGGACAAAAAAGAATTTGGTTGCTTCATGGTTAAAAAAAAGAAAAAACAATTTCGGGTTAAATTTAGGGCAAAAAATTATTATTTGGCGGTAAAAAAATCACGAAACCAATAGCCCGAGGCCTTAATTGTACGTAACCGGGTGTCAAAATCAGTATAAACCAGCCCAAAACGGCTTTTATATCCTTCCGCCCATTCAAAGTTATCCATTAACGTCCAAATAAAACACCCTTTAATATTCACCCCTTCATTTTTGGCTTTTAGCAAGGCAGCAAGGTATTCTTTAAAATAATCAACCCTCTCAACATCATTTATAACCCCATTTACCATTTTGTCTTTAAAAGCAGCCCCGCTTTCCGTAATAATTATCTCTTTTATGCCCTCATATTCCCAAAACCGCTTGATTATATTGTAAAAACTTTCTCCATTTATTTCCCATCCCATTGAAGTGTATGGAACTTTGCGGTATGCGGCCTTTACTTCCGAAGCCTGAACTACCGGAATAAGCGGGTTATATTTTACTACCAGGGGAAAATAATTCTGCAGGCCAATAAAATCAAAGTCAAACTGCATGCGGCTGGTGTATTTCCATGCTTTATTGTGCATCTCAAGCCGCTCAATCAGTTTAAAATCTTCCTTTGGGTAACCACCCCCCAGCAAAGGCTCAACCGGCAGCCTGTTGAGTAAGATATCCATTCTTTTGGCGGCTTCAACATCTTCCGTTCTTTCAGAGAATGGTTTTATCTCTGAGCATGAAAAGCAGGTGCCTATGTGGGCGTTCTTTACCAACGAACGTATTATTCTGCCCCCTTCCGCCTGCGCCAACACTGCGTTATGCAATGCAGGCAAAAAATTGTTTAAGCCCATTTTACCCGGCGCATGCATACCCAGCATATACCCTAATGATACAAAACCCATAGGTTCGTTTAGAATGATCCAGTCCTTTACCTTGTCGCCAAAGGCTTCCGCGCAAACAGTAACAAAATGGTTGAACCATTTAAGCATACGGTAGCTTGCCCATCCGCCTTCGTTTTCAAGTACCTGTGGCAAATCCCAATGATAAAGTGTTACATAAGGTATTAACCCAAGTTTTAAGCACTCATCAATTACCCGGTGGTAAAAGGCCATCCCTTCTTTATTCACCCTGCCTGTTCCATCAGGCAAAACCCTTGGCCATGAAATAGAAAAACGAAATACTTTGAAGCCCAGTGCTTTAACCAATAAAAGGTCGTCTTTGTAACGGTGATAAAAATCACAGCTTGTATAGGGGTTACTTCCGTCTTTTATTTTACCGCGGCGGAGTGAAAAGGTGTCCCATATTGAAGGTTCACGCCCGTCCTGGGTGTAGGCTCCTTCATTTTGAGCAGCGGATATCGCTACGCCCCACAAAAAATCATCCCCAAACGACTTTGCTGTAAGGTCAAATGCAGCCATTTTGATTTTCCATTTTTGCAAAACTCAATGGAAACTGTATTATGGGAATATTAAGATTACGTTACATTTTGTAAAGGCTGGGGCGGCCTCACCCTAAATCCCCGTCCGACCGGGTCATCCGGGCGGGCCTCTCCTCGCGGCAGAGGGACTTTGCGAAGAACCCTTTCTATTATGCGAATCTTCCTTCGCCAATGTTGCGTGTTTTCAACAACATTTAAATTATTTCGCACAATAAATTCGCTTCAGTTATGGCAACAAAAGGGAAAGTGGCCATCCACGTTACAAAATGTTACGCATGAAGGGTGTTTTTTCACAAAATTCTTCAACTACCAGTCAATCGCGGCCATCTTTTTACCAGTCAACTTCACCGCCAGTCTTACAGGTTTACGCCAATGACAACGTTTTTGTACGGCTATGTTTTCCGAACCACGATTTTGGTGGATAGAAGGATGATGGGGATCAAAGGCCTCAAGCTTTATGCTATAAGCTATACGCTCCCAGGTTTTCATCGCGTAAAGCATGCAGCGGGTTCTTTGCTTTATGTTCTCTCTTTCCTTCATCATTCAAAATTCCTTGTTTCTTGCTCATTATTCAAGCCCCTGAGTTATGGCAATAAAAAGCCATGTACCGGGGTACGTTACAAAATGTTACGCATGAAGGGTGTTTTTTCACTTTTTACCGCAGGGAAAAATACCTGGCAGCGGTAAAATACTATGCCTTTATTGTGACATGAATTATAATTTTTACAACCACGAATTGAGTTTTAGCCACGAATTAGAGCGAATTTTACGAATTACACGAATTGAATACAAAGCAACTTTCACATCATCCGTACAACTTTACGCCAATGACAACGTTTTTGCACGGCAGCCTTTTTTTGTTTTTTCTGTCGTTTGTTTTAGCCAAACTATAGTTACCACATCTTTCTATGCACATTACAAAACATAGCTGTAATTTACTAAATATGATTGATATTACCAAATTATTTAGTATAATATGATAATATATTTAGTAAATTCCCTCCTTCCGCAATGTGTCTTTCAGCCTTGTGAAGGTTAGTGAATGTTATGGTGTGTATAGTTATTCAGCTAGTGTTTTGCGAAAGCCTCGAATTACAGCAATATACCACTTGTTAAGCTGAACTGCTAACCATGCCACAGAGTTATCCGGCTAAAGGCACAATGCCGTGGGATAAACTCTGTGGAGAAAGGAAAGCCTAAAGAATTAAGGCCAACATACCATTATTCGGCTGCAATACTAATCATGCCACGGAGTTATCTAGCCCAACAGCACAATACTGTAGGATAAACTCCGTGGGGAAAGGAAATGCCCCTATAACAGTAGCTTTGTCATTCATTCATTACTCATCATTCATGCCGTTTTCTTGGCATCTTCCAAAAACTTGGCTAATCCCAGGTCAGTAAGTGGGTGCTTAAGCAATGCCAGTATAGATTCTAACGGGCTTGTTACAACATCAGCGCCTAATTCCGCACACTTAATAATATGATTGGCATTGCGGATAGATGCGGCTAAAATTTCTGTTTCGTAACCCTGGACTGTGAATATATGTGCAAGCTGGGCAATGAGTTCCGTACCCTCCCAGCCGCTGTCGTCTATCCGCCCGATAAATGGCGAAACGTAAGCCGCCCCTGCTTTTGCGGCAAGTATGGCCTGGCCGGCAGAAAATATAAGCGTGCAATTTGTTCTTATGCCGTTATCAGTAAACCATTTAATAGCCTTAACGCCATCTTTTATCATAGGCACTTTTACCACTATATTGGGGTGTATGGCCGCAAGCTTTTTGCCTTCTTCAACAATGCCTGCAAAATCGGTGGAAATAACTTCTGCGCTAATGTCGCCATCAACAAGCTCGCAAATGGTTTTATAGTGGTTATAAATAGCTTCCTGGCCCTTTATGCCTTCTTTTGCCATAAGGGATGGGTTAGTAGTTACACCATCAAGAATGCCCAGATCTTTTGCTTCTTTTATTTGAGCGAGGTTCGCTGTGTCTATAAAGAATTTCATAAGTTTTGTTTCCCTTAAGGGAATATTTTTTGTGAATAATGAATACCATAATTAAAAAAACCCTCTAAAGGGTTTAAAAAAAATGGCAGGCTTATTACATCGCACCGCTACAACCGCCTACTCTTGCTGCCTTCCGGCCCTGGGAGGGTTCGGCAGGAGCTGGCCGTGTAAGACCTGCCGCTGCAAAAGTAATATTTGAAGCTGAAAATACCTTACATTTTTTTGGGAATGAACAAACCACTGTATTTATTAGTAGGTGCCTGAGCCCGAAATCGTATAATCTGTAGTGTGTTTGCCTGCCGGGTGCGTTGTGCACGAAAATGTAAAGCTCCTGGGCCCTGTTTTGGTAATCTTTCCCCCTTTATTTGTCAAACTCAGCGTTGGAAAATCTTGCCCATGTTGGCGCATATAAAGGCCGGTTACATAATTCTTGTAGGTTATTACATCATTATTATTAATATCTACTATGGTGCTGTCACCGCTTGTAAAAGCGCTGCTCCATGTGCTTTTATCCGGCATATTATAAAAAGTAAACCCTATTGAGTCGGTACCGGTTCCAACTATTATGCTAACTAAAGGAATGGCTGCAGTTGGGTGCCTGTAAAGGGTATCATATCCAAACAGGCATTTCCCATTTGTATAAGACTTACCATTTACGGTTAATATTGCCTTACCATCTTCAGGATAGCGGATTCGATAAAATTTGCCACTTGATTTTCCAGCTGAAAAAATTACCAGTGCGGCGATGGCAAAGCCATACAGCATCTTTTTTCCGTTCATATAGTAGCTATTAATAAGTGGTTACATTTTTACAAATTCTACACGCCTGTTGTTAGCCTTGCCTTCAAAGGTGTTGTTGTCGGCAACTGGCAGGAGTGGCTTTATTGCTTATTTAAAATTATCTATCCTGCATATTCGTATGCAACACCTTTGCTGCGCGGGTTGTATTGCTTAATACGCGGTGAAAAAAAATGCATAAGTGGGAATTATTACACCACCAGACAGGTGGAGAAATAAGAGAGCAGATTAAAATAGTACCGCCGGTTGTTAAAAATGTTGAAAGCCGGGGCCACAATTTGGAAGTATTTATTGGTGGCAGTAAAAAAAAGAAAGTTGTAATGTACATTACAACTCATGGTAAAATTTAAGGCTGTGTTACGGCAGTACGGCCCTATAAAGTAACTGTTATTTATTTTTCAAATTTTTCGCGCCAGGCCAGCATACCACCTGTAAGGTTAACCATATGCTTAAAGCCAAACTGTTCCATAAACAGGCAAGCCATACCGCTGCGGTTGCCGCTTCTGCAATAAACGATCACCTCTTTATCTTTCCAGTCATCTATATCGTCCAGTTGCATGGCCTGCACTTTACCGATGGGGATGTGAACGCCGCCAATATTGTAATCGGCCCTTTCATGATCTTCACGCACATCCAAAAGATTTACTACGTCACCGCTGTCTATTCTCTTTTTTAATTCCTCTGCTGTAATGGTATTCATACTATGGGTTTATTCCTCTCTCCATGGTTGTATTAGAGCGGGGATGTGATAATCTTTTGATGTTATTGGTTAGGCACCAGTTCCGGCTGTACTGCGTTACTGGTATCAATTTCAGGCCGTGTTGTACCAATCCAAATATCCATTAACTGGCCTGGCCGTATTTTATTAGCCACTATTTGCCCAGGGCCTAATGTTGAAAATGGCAAAGGGCTTTGCTTGACTATATAGGCGCTGGCGGTATCGCTTATCGATTCATTGGCTAATATGGTATTGATGTTTATGTTTTTATTGCTCAGGTATAACCTGGCTTCCGATACAGTCATCCCTACCAGGTCTGGTACGTTTAGTTCCGCTTCTCCAACGCCACTGCCAAGTACAAGGCTTATGGCGCTGCCCATGTTTACTTTGGTGCCGGGGTCAACAGGCTTGCCATTCAGCAGTTGTTCTTTTACCGCATTCAATGCGATGTCAGGCGTATAAGAAGTATCGCCAACCCTTAACCCAAGGCTTTGCAGGTAAAGCTGCGCACTTTTAAAGGAAAACCCCCTGAGGTCGGGCATATCAATCTGTGGGGCAACCGCACGATTTATGGTTAAATATATGGTTCTGTGAATTTTTACTGTGGCATCTGCTTCGGGGGATTGTCGTATCACTGTTAATGGTGCGGCAGTATCAATATATACTGAGTCCTGTACCGTTACTTCAAATCCACCATCTTCAAGCAGTTTTGTGGCCTCATCGGCATTTTTGCCCACAACAGAAGGCACTTTTTCAAGCGAGCTGTGGCGCGTAATAACACCAAGCGCACTAAAAAATAGCAGGAAGAGTATAATAACCATCCCTATTGCTGCCACCAGGTTTACCCAAAAAGGCTTTTCAGTAATAAACTTAAACACTTATAAAGTTTTATTTTGCAGATGTACAACCTGTCAAATGTAAGCACTAAAAATCTTTGATCTGTACCTTTCTATATATTAAAACACTCTTCAATTAAAGCCGTGTAAAACTGCTTTAATGTCCATCCCATTGCTTTAACCTGTTGTGGTACAATACTGGCCTCGCTCTGGCCTGGTACGGTATTTACTTCAAGCATATACGGTTGCCCCGCCGTTTCGTTATAAATAAAATCAATCCGCACTATACCACGGCAATTTAAAGCCGAATATATCTTTTTTGCTGCAACCCTAACTTTATCGGCAATACTTTCCTCAACTTTTGCAGGGGTTATTTCCTCACTCATGCCAAGGTATTTCGCCTCAAAATCAAAAAACTCCTTTTTGCTTATTATTTCGGTTATAGGTAACGTTATAATATTGCCTTTTGTTTTAAATACTCCAATAGTAAATTCCCTCCCTTTAATAAATTCTTCTACCAGCACCTGGTTATCTTCTTTAAAAGCTTTTTCAATTGCTATGCCTAATTCTTCTGAAGCGCTGTTAACTTTAGACATGCCAATGCTTGACCCCCCATTATTTGGTTTAACAAAAACCGGGAAATTTAAAGTAGCTGCAATTTCGTCGGCGCTCTCAAAGTTATTTTTAATAAGCAAGGCTGATCTTGCAACATGTATGCCATTAAAAGCAGCCACCGCAACCGTATATCGTTTATTAAATGTTAGGGCCGATGTGGCCGCGTCGCAACTTGTATAAGGCAGGTTAAGCATATCAAAATACCCCTGCAGTTTGCCATCTTCGCCCGGGTTGCCATGAATGCACATAAGCACGGCATCAAACACAATTTTCTTATTGGCAAGGTTTATGGAAAAATCATTTCTGTCAATAGCAACGGCATTGCCTTGCTCATCCTTATAAACCCATCCCTGCGGGTTAATGTCAATGGTATAAACGTCAAATTTTTCTTTGTCAACGTTATTTTCAACAGTTATAGCGCTTTTATAACTAATCTCCGCTTCTCCGCTATACCCGCCGGTTACCAGTGCTATTGTTTTTTTCATTGTTGCTTTATTGGGCTATGCAAAGAAATGGATTTAAGGGGATGAATGAAAAATTATGGCAAAAATTGGCTAATTATTTATTTGGTATTCAGAGAGTTTTAGGGTAGCACGCCTGCCGCGGGCAGATTCGCCGTAATTCGTGTTATAAGTGCACAAAAAAAGGTGAAGAACTACTGATCCTTCACCTCTGCTACGGGAAATATCACCCGTTTATTTAATGTCGCTTTACAGCAACAATCATTAACAAGCAAGTTACATTGTCAATCTAAGGTTTACAAGTTTACTTTTGCACACCGCTATGTGCATTAAATGTGCAATTTATCTTTCTTTGCCAGCAGATCTTCAATAGTTTCGCGGTACATTTCATCCGGTACGCAGCAGTCAACCGGGCAAACGGAAGCGCATTGTGGTTCTTCATGAAACCCCTGGCATTCAGTGCATTTATTGGGTGTTATATAATACGTATCAACGCTAACGGGTGCAAAACGGTCGCCGGCATCAACTATTGTGCCGTCCATCATTACAACGGGCCCTTTAACATTTGTTCCATCAGCAAAAGACCACTCAACGCCTCCCTCATATATTGCATTATTAGGGCATTCGGGTTCGCAGGCCCCGCAGTTTATACACTCTTCTGTTATTTTAATAGCCATAGTGTTAAGTTTATTATTTTATAGTTTATGGTTTGTAAGCTGTTCTCAATTTATATCATCAAAAACTTAAACGTCCGCAATATAAAGAACAAATGAATAATCTTTTACAACTCCTGCCAGTTTAAGATATTTTTGTCGCCATAAAAATAAGGTTGAAAAGATGAAATTGCAAGAACGAATAGATTTATTGGTAAAATTGGGCGGCTATTTAAAAACCGGTGATGGTGATTTAACCCTGGTAAAAAATGATGCAGCCCTGCAAAACCCATGGTTTGTTCCTGAATTTATAGAACTGGCGGTGAAAAATATAGCAACCGGGTTTTTAGAAAGAGCAAAATTGGAACCCTGGGTTGCGGGGTACAATATTCCTCCTGAAAATAACAGTCAAAAAAATGTGGGCATTGTAATGGCCGGCAATATACCCCTGGTAGGGTTTCACGACCTTTTGTGCGTATTTATTTGGGGGCATAAAGCGGTAATAAAGCCATCATCAAAAGATACTTTATTAATTAAACACCTGGTGCAAAAGCTCAGTGAATGGAGCGATGAAGCAGCGGAACTAATTTCTTTCAGTGAGAATCTTAAAGGCTGCGACGCTTATATTGCCACAGGCAGTAACAATTCAGCCCGCTATTTTGACTACTATTTTGGGAAATACCCAAGCATAATACGCCGAAACAGAACGTCGGTTGCCGTTTTAGACGGAACTGAAACAAAGGATGAACTTAACAGGCTGGCAGATGACATTCAACTATATTTTGGGCTTGGCTGCCGCAATGTAACCAAGCTTTTTGTGCCGCAGGAATACGATTTTATTCCCCTGCTTGAAGCGCTAAAAAAATACCATTACTATTCAGACTTTCATAAATACCGCAATAACTTTGACTACCACCTTGCCCTGCTTATTATGAACAGCAAATACTATATGAACAACGATTCAATGATCGTTACAGAAAATGAATCCCTTTTCTCCCCTGTAAGCCAGGTGCACTTTGCATATTATGCTGATAAAACGCTGTTAAGCCGGGCTTTGGAAAATAACAGCGACATTCAATGTATCGTTGGGCATAGTTATCTTCCATTCGGATCAGCACAGGAGCCTTCGCTGCCTGATTATGCTGACGGAATTGATACGATGGCTTTTTTAAAAAGGCTTTGATAACACATTATTGATTTTTACAAATGTTAATTGGCAGAAAAAGTATCTATGCCAATGTCATTTTTGCCGAAAGAATGTTATAAAAATTAAAACGAGTATGTAACTTTGCCACATTGTACGACAAGCTTCGTCAATTATTTGTTAAATGGGCTGCAAGGTTAACTGACGATTAAACAGGTTCGTTTCTTTGCTATCTATAAGGCATATAATTTGATTAGTTTAGTTACATTAAAAAATTAAAGCACAATGAAACTCAAAAACATTTTATTAGTGGTACTGATCAGTGCGTCAACTGCAGTTTTGAGTGTATGGGGTTATGGCAAATGGATGGAAAACAAGTATGGCATCACACAGGAAGCCGGTAAACTGCCGGTTAACTATGCCGGCTTTTTTGACAAGAACAATAACAACGCCGGCCCTGTTGACTTTACGGCGGCTGCAACGTCGTCCGCTCCTGCAGTGGTACATATAAAAACCCGTACCAAACAAAGACAGGTTAGCAACAACTTGCCCAAACAAAAAAATCCGTTCTCTGACTTTTTCGGCGACCAGGATCCTTTTTCCGACTTTTTTAACGGCCCGCGTGTAATTCCGGAGCAACGTGCCAGCGGCAGTGGTGTAATTATCAGCAGCGATGGTTATATAGTTACAAATAACCACGTAGTGGATGGGGCGGACGAAGTAACCGTTACCCTTACAAACCGTAAAACATACAAGGGTACTGTAATAGGTACAGACCCAAACAGCGACCTTGCAGTTATCAAGATTGATGGAACTAACTTTCCTTATCTTGTTTATGGTAACAGCGACGATACAAGGCTTGGCCAGTGGGTGCTGGCAGTAGGTTATCCTTTAAACCTTGACGTTACTATTACAGCAGGTATCATCAGCGCAAAAGCAAGGTCAATTGGCATTAACAAAGCTGACCGTCCAATTGAATCATTCCTGCAAACAGATGCTGCGGTAAACCCCGGCAACAGTGGCGGCGCACTCATAAATACCAATGGCGAACTGATTGGTATAAATTCGGCCATCGCTTCTCCTACAGGTTCGTATGCAGGTTACTCTTATGCAATACCTGTGAATATTGTAAAAAAGGTAGTAAACGACCTTCTTAAGTTCGGCGCGGTTCAAAGGGCTTATCTCGGTATTCAATACCCGTCTGATAACATTACGGACGACCAGAAAAAACAATTCGGAATTAAAGACGGCGACGGTGTGTATATAAGTGAAGTTGCCCCCGATGGCGCTGCTAAAGAAGCAGGATTGCAAAAAGGCGACTTTATAACTAAAATTAATGGAACAGGCATAAGCAGCGGCCCCGAATTACAGGAACAAATTGCCCGTTATAAGCCAGGTGATAAAATTAGCCTTACTTATTTCAGGGATGGAAAAGAAAACACTATTAATATTGAACTCAAGAATAAGTCTGGTAACTATAGTGTAGTAAAAACAGAAAGTTTCTTTGAAAAACTGGGCGGCGAACTTGTAAATGTTGACGCGGCTACAGCTAAAAAGAATAGCCTTTCCGGTGGTGTGCTGGTGAAAAAACTTGGCGATGGCTTATTGAAGAACACACGTATGCAGGAAGGCTTTGTAATTACCAGTGTTGACGGACAGGCAGTAAATAATCTTGATGATCTTAAAACAGCTTTGGGCAGCTCCCATGGCACGGTAAGATTAGAAGGTGTTTACCCTGGTTACGAAGGCACGTATGGATACCCATTAAATCTTGACAGTGAAGGAAGCGATAATAGCGGTGATAATGGTGGTGGTAACGGACAGTAAAATTTAGAAGACAAATTATAATATAAAAAAGTCCCGCAGTTTAGCGGGACTTTTTTTATGATAGAACCGTGATTTTCAGGATTGCATCTGATTGGAGATACAAGTTGGGAATTCGCTTAGTAACCCCAGTTTCATTTGCCCCATTAATTTTGGTGTTTTCACATTAAGTGTTTGGAAGATAGAAGCAACAGGTTTCTTCCCGTTGCCAAAATTATTTAAAAATCAAATCCCGGATCGCCATGCCTTCGCAGGAAGGCATCTCAACAGTGAACAGGCTGGAATGATGCTATATATAAATTTCTTATACACGATTGGGTAGATATGCTTGTTTAAACTTATGAGATGCCTTCCTGCGAAGGCATGACGGCACCTTGCAGTTGGCAAAACTTACAATTGTGTTCTTCCGAACACCTATAGTGTTTCACCAATATTGAGTCGCGTTATAAAAATAGATTTTGATGATGAAAACAACATCAAAGGCAGAAAAATTTCTTAATCAATTTTAATAGGTGTCAATTCCTTTAATTCAATTTTACGGCTAAAGCTTTTAAATGTTCTCCATGGAGCCAAATCAGAATAAGGGGGAATGATTCCGCTATTTTTTTGATAAGAAACTAAATCACTTTTATTAAAGGTTTCATTAAGGGAAATTTTGAGTACGTATGTTCGCGAATCAACTATTTTACAACCATGACATGTTTCAGATCCTAAAACTGAGATTAAAACGTCATACTCATAATAATATGAAGTATCTGTATCAAAATCTTGTTCAAAATGTAACAATGTCAAATTGATTTCTTTACGTAAAAGGTTGGATTTTGATAAATTGTTTTCTTTTTTATCAATTCCTATAGTACTATCATACTTATTTGAACTTTTTATTTTATAAATAAATTCTTGCTTTACAATTGAAGAAACTTTTTTCCAATCAACCGATTTGGGAAATGAATTTAGATCAGATTGGGCCATAATTTGACCAGACATTAAAAGGGCTGTGATAAATAGCATTCTTATCTTCGTATTATACATATTGCTCATCGTGTGAAACCTCCATCAAAGGCAGAACCATATTCGCTTTAATGATGAATTATAAAACTAATCAACTACAACTTTCCTGCAGCTTGCTGGTTCCTGTTCTGATCAACCTTAGCCATGCCTATTATTTGCTGCATTTGTTTACCCATACCTTCGGGGCTGCCATCTAAGAATATTACGTTGCCTTTGCTTACCTCTGCAAAATTTTTGATTGCCTCAGTCCACATGCTAAAAAGTATCACGTTTGTATCAAGGTTAGCCTGTTTCATTTGTTCAGCAGCCTGGCTCATACCACGCGCAACTTCTTCCCGGAAAAGTGCAACACCCTGCCCGCGCAAGCGCGCGGCTTCTTTTTCTGCCTCTGCTGAAATTTTTATTGCATTACCCTCTGCTTCTGCTGCCTTGGTTTTTGTAATAAGCAAAGCCTGCCCTTCATTTTCCGCAGCCGCTTTCAGGTTGTTAGAAGCAACCACTTTGCTCATACTGTCCATAATAGCCTGGTCAAAAGTTATATCGTTAATTTGAAGATCCTGTAAATGGTAGCCCCATTCTTCAAGCGTATGGTCTATCTGGTCTTTTACAAACTCTACGATGTCTTTTCTCAATAATAAAATCTCGGCTTGTTTTTTTGTGGCTACAAATGCGCGTATGCTGCCTTCAATCGTTCTTACCAGGGCTTGCATAAGGTCTTTATCGGCAATAAATTTAAAGGCCACTTTCTTTATTGTTTCTTCATCGGCATTCTGCACTGCATATAGCAGCATCGCTTTAAAATATACGTTAGCCTGGTCGAGCGTTACCGCCTGGAATTCCAGTTCAACAGACCGGTTTTGTATGCTTATGCGCCTATATACATTTTCAAAAAATGGCAGCTTAAAATTTAACCCGGGCAATAGAATACGGCGGTACTTTCCGAACATGGTAACCACTGAAATATAACCCTGGTTTACTGTTACAAGGCCACTAAAAAAGATTAGCAGTATTGGTATTATCCACCAATAGTCCTTTATAAGGTTTACATCCATAGTTGAAATTTTGTGGAAATGTAAGCTTTAGGAATGATTTTCCCTGATTTTACTTGTCGCCCCTGAGAAGGATAATAAATTATTCATGCTGTATAACTCCACCATTCCTGCAAGGGATAGCTTTGCAACGCGGCGATCGTTATGTTTGTCATAACCACATGAAACGAATCCTTTACCTGCTCGTGGCAGTACTATTTTTTAGCCCCATAGCCAAGGCAAGCTTCGCCCCACCGCTAAAAGATACTGCAGCCCGCACAGGTTATTACAACGGCTATTTTTATATACCTCCCGTAAAGACGATTGAAAATTACCTCGGCAGAAGGTTAACACTTCGGGAAAAAATTACGCTTTACCTTTATGAGCGAAAATTAAAAAGACACGACGCTGAGCAGGATAAGCAAACCAGGCACGCCAACAGTGATGCCTTGCTGGGTTTGATATTCTCCATTGCAGGTATATTGTTCGCCTATTTCTTAATACCGGGATTTATTCTGTCAAAAAGAGCGTTAACCCTTGAAAAAAGGCGTCCGGGTATATTAACCAAAAGAAGTTTATCAGAGGCAAAAACAGGTAGAACTGTCAGCATGGTTATGACAATACTTTATGTAGTGGGGATTATAGCTTTGTTTATAATAATAAGCTCGATAAAAATAAGGTGTAACTAATAATGGACTTTACGCTGACTGTTCAATTCGCCCCTGTCAAAGGCTTTTTGCTCAACGTTCACAGTCGCAGATGTTTCTCAAGAGGTAATCATTCCAATCTCATTGATCACTGTACTCCTCCCACACCTGCACTAAATTCACCAATACCTCCACCGACTTTTGCATATCCTGCATGCTAACAAATTCGTGTTTGCTGTGTATGGCATACATGCCGGCAAAAACGTTAGGCGCAGGCAACCCCATAAAGCTTAACCGGCTTCCGTCGGTGCCGCCGCGTATAGGTTCATTTTTAACGGTTAATCCTGTACGTTTATAAGCTTCTTCAGCGTAGGCGCTTACTTTGGGGTATTTATCCAGCACTTCTTTCATGTTTCGGTATTGTTCCTGCACTTCAAACTGCATAGTCGCCTGCGGGTAGCGCTGCATTACAGCTTCGGCAATGGCTTTCAACCTGGCTTCGTGCTTTTCAAGATTGGCTGTTACAAAATCACGTATAATAAAATCAATCGTTGCCTTCTCTGATATGCCATTTACCGCTACAGGATGAATAAACCCCTGCCTGCCGCTTGTTGTTTCCGGGCTTAATTCGCCTTTTGGCAGGGCAGCTATTATTTCGCCTGCTATCTTCAACGCATTTACCAACCTGTCTTTTGCATAGCCGGGATGAATGATAATCCCGTTAATGGTTATCCGTACCCCATCGGCGCTGAATGTTTCATCCTCAAAAGTGCCAACAGGGCCGCCATCGAGAGTATAGGCAAAGTCAGCGCCCAATTTTTTTAGATCAACTTTAGCCGTTCCTTTTCCTACTTCTTCATCCGGCGTGAATAATATTTTTATATCCCCATGTTTTGTAGCCGGGTTTTTTAGTAAAAAGTCTGCCAGTTCCATAATGATGGAGACGCCCGCTTTATCATCAGCGCCAAGCAATGTAGTACCGCTCGCGGTAATAATATCATCCCCAATTTTCTCCGCCAGGTAGGGGTAATCCTTAATACCTATCACCTGTGTTGTGTCATCCGGCAATACAATATTACTTCCATCATAATCTCTGTGCAATATTGGCTTTACACCATAGCCACTGCAATCAGGGGCAGTATCTATATGGCTGCAGAAACATATCACAGGAACCTTTTTCTTTGTATTTGAAGGGATAGTTGCATATACGTAACCATACTCATCGGTATTTGCATCATTAACCCCCATCTCTGTCAACTCTTTCGCAAGTAAGCGGCTCAGGTCTTTTTGCTTTTGGGTTGATGGAAAACTGGTGCTTGCGGGGTCGCTTTGGGTGTCAATCTGTACATATCGCATAAATCTTTCTGCTACGCTATAAGAACGGTCATTTATCATAAAAGCAAAATTAACGTGCCAAATTACCAAAACAGTTTTTTAAAGCTTATAAATGTTTTCTATCTTGTATCCAACTAAACAAACCCATATGAAATAAGCCATAAAATAATTGGCTATTCCCCCTCTTTCCGGTAAGGATATAACCAATTTATGACTGATTGCTTATGGCCATTAAAAAACAAAAAACCTTCATCATGAAAAAAACAATTGTCGGGGCCCTGGTGGGCGCCATTATTATCTTTATTGTACAGTTTTTATCCTGGACAGTTTTAGATCTTCACCGCAAATCACAGGATTACACCCCTAAGCAGGACAGCATTCTTGCTTTTCTCACCTCAAAGGATTTAAAAACAGGACAGTACTTTATGCCTTCTTTGCCGCCAGGTTCATCAATGGACGCAATGAACAAGCTTGCAAATGCAAATAAAGGCAAGCCATGGGCTTTGGTAGCTTATCACCGCTCACTTAACGCGGATAATATGGTATCAAATATGATACGTGTGTTTGTTGTAAACCTTGTAATTGTTTGGATGCTTTGCTGGATACTGATAAAGATACCAACGGCCTCATTTTTTACAATTTTTACCGCGAGCTTATTTATTGGCTTTATTGTTTATCTTAATTCACCTTATACCTACCATATCTGGTATGAAACGCCAGGGCAGAAAGGCTATATAATTGATGCGGTAGGCCAATGGGGGTTAACGGGAATATGGCTTGGCTGGTGGCTGAGGAGATGAAACCCCTGCCCCTAAAGGGGGAAAACGAGGTTGATTGGTAAGGGATTGTAAAAACCAGTTGATTGGTCGAATAACTCCTATTAAAAAAAGTTCAGGAGCATGTACAAACACTCTCCTGAACTTTATTCTTTTTATGTATAACGCCGAACTTGTGAACTACTTGAACTCGTGAACTATTTGAACTACTCAAACTCTCAAACATTCAAACCTGTGAACTCCTGAAACTTGTGAACTATTCAAACTCTCAAACATTCAAACTTAACTCACGGCATAATAATAAGCGACTTTGGGGCTACAATTTCCACCAATTCAAGGTCAAAAATAAGGTCTTCACCTGCCAAAGGGTGATTAGCATCCAGTATTACAACTTCATCCTGTACCTCTGCAATCACTACAGGAATTGCCTGGCCGCTGCCATTGCTCATGTTCAGCGACATGCCAACTTCGGGCTTCATATCTGCCGGAAAGCGGTCTATAGGAAACTCCATAAACATATCTTCCTGCACCGGCCCGTATGCTTCATCTACCGGTATCTGTATTGTTTTCTTTTGTCCGGGTGTCATCCCCAATACGCCATTATCAAATCCGGGTATAACCTGCCCGCTGCCTACTTCAAATTCAAGGGGTTCACGGCCTTCGCTGCTGTCAAATGTGGTATCATCTGTAAGGCGTCCATGATAATGGATCTTTATTTTATCGCCTGTTTTTACTTCACGCATTGCAAAAAAAATTTTGTTATAAATATTTAATACAGAACAGGTTAGCTTTACATTTTATACGGCGGTGTGCTTTTTTACAAGGCATTGTTCGCTTTACTTTGTAAACTAATCAATCAGGGGGCAAGGTAAGTTTATTAGGTTTTATCCACAATTATTTTTAGTTAACTTTCCATTATTATAACATCAGCGCGCATGAAGAAATTATTGATATTGCTTATACTTAGCCAGGTTTTTCAAAACTTAATTGCCCAGTCTCACACGTCTTCCAATACTCCCGCTATTCTTCCGGGGGCTTATCAAATAAAAGAATACCTGCCACTATTAAAAGGCAAACGGGTTGGTGTATTTGCCAACAATACTTCAATGGTGGGCAATACCCATCTTGTTGACACTTTGCAAAAACTCGGTATTACCATAACCAAAATATTTGGGCCGGAGCATGGTTTTAGGGGCAAAGCGGATGCTGGTGAGCAGGTTGACAGCTATATTGACAGCCTTACAGGCGTGAAAGTAATTTCCTTATACGGCAAAAAAACAAAACCTACTCCAGCCGATCTTGCCGATATAGATATACTGGTTTTTGATATACAGGACGTTGGAGCCCGTTTTTACACGTACATTTCCTCTCTTCAGGATTTTCTGGAGAGTGCGATAAAGAACGACAAGCCACTCATTATCCTCGACCGGCCCAATCCCAATGGTTTTTACGTTGACGGGCCGGTACTTGACAGTAATTATAAAAGTTTTGTAGGCATGCAGCCAATACCTGTGGTATATGGAATGACGCTGGGTGAATATGCTAAAATGCTTTTAGGTGAGCAATGGCTGCCCTGGCATATAATACGCAAACAGGATAAGAAAATTACCATCGGAGATGTGCTTGGTTTTGAATATAAGGATTCTAGCTTTCAATTAATTGTAATACCCTGTAGGAATTATACGCATAAAAGCAGGTACATATTGCCCGTTAAACCTTCACCAAACCTCGCCGATATGCCTTCAGTTTATTGGTACCCATCCACTTGTTTTTTTGAAGGTACCGTATTAAGTGAAGGCCGTGGCACCGAACACCCTTTTGCAATATTTGGCCATCCATCTTTACCTGATACTTTGTTTAAGTTCATACCTTATGTAACAGAAGGAGCAAAAGATCCCAAATTCAAGGGCCAGGTATGTTATGGCTGGAACATCATAAATGAGCCCCAGCCTAAAAGGATAGAATTAAAATGGGTTTTACAGGCATACAGGTTATTTGGTGATAAAGGCAGTTTTTTTACCAGGACAAAAAGCGGCCCGGACTATAAATATTATTTTAATTTGCTTGCAGGCAGCAATGAATTGATGCAGCAAATACAGCAGGGATTATCAGAGAGTGAAATACGCAAAAGCTGGGAACCTAAATTAGCTGCTTTTAAAAAAATAAGAAAGAAATATTTATTATATCCTGATTTTGAATAATAAGGAAGCCTTTGTATAAACCCCAATTTTAGAAACACAATGATTGTAATTCAAAGTAATATACCGGCAACAGGATGCCCTGTGAAAGTTTATTAAACATACCTGCTTACTTTTGCCAAATGCAGAAAACCAATAAGCTTCGCATCGTTTTTATGGGCACACCTGAATTTGCAGTTGCATCGCTGGATGCCCTTGTGAAAGCGGGTTTTGATATTGTGGGTGTTGTAACAGCCCCTGATAAATCCGCAGGAAGGGGCTTGAACATTCAGGAGAGTGCTATAAAGAAATACGCAGTAGAAAAGGGATTGCGTTTACTGCAACCGGAAAAATTGAAAAATGATGCTTTTATTCAAGAATTGCGGTCACTAAACGCAGATGTACAGGTAGTGGTGGCTTTTCGCATGCTGCCGGAAATTGTTTGGAATATGCCGCCCATGGGAACTATTAACCTGCATGCCTCCTTGTTGCCGGAATATCGTGGTGCGGCACCCATAAACTGGGCTGTGATTAATGGTGAGAAAGAAACAGGCGTAACTACTTTTAAATTACAGCATGCTATTGATACCGGAAATATATTGTTACAGGAAAAATTGAGTATTGGTGAAGATGAAACAGCCGGTGAACTGCATGACAGGATGAAGATAACCGGCGCGGATCTGTTAGTAAAAACTATGCAGCAATTGGCTGACGGCACTTTAAAAGAGATAACACAATCTGAAATAGTAACTGATCCCCAAACTTTACATCATGCACCAAAAATATTTACAGAAACATGTAAAATTGACTGGAACAAAACAGTGGGTGAAATTTATAACCTAATCCGCGGCCTATCCCCCTACCCCGCTGCATTTACTTTTTTGGATGATAAAATACTTAAAATATTTAGAAGCAAAAAGGAAATTACTCTGCATAATGTTGAAGAAGGAGCGATTAAAACGGATGGAAAAACATTTTTAAAGTATGCCTGTAAAAACGGGTTTATTCATTTGCTGGATATACAACTGGAAGGGAAAAAAAGAATGCTTATAACCGATTTTTTAAGAGGCTACAGGCTGCAGGAAAATAAAGGCTAATAAAAACGCAAAGTCCAAATAAAGCGAAAATCCAAAGTCCAAATAATAAAGCAAATCCCAAATAAAGTCAAATTTCAAAGTCCAATAAAAAAGTAAAGTCCAAATAAACCCAAAAGCCAAAGTCCAAATAAACCCAAAAGCCAAAGTCTAAAATAAGAAAGTTCACGCCTGCTCTAATATTCGCATGTATTGCTATGGACTATCAGCCATGGACTATGGACTGCTCTACTCATAATAAGTAATCGTTACCTGGAATTTTGAGTCTTTTATTCCAAGAGCGGATGCTGCGGCATCGCTGATGCGGTAGTTCAATCCTTCATTATCTTTCATGTCACCCATATTCCACAAAATTTTTGCATAAACCGACTTACCATCTCCTGAAGATATTTTCACAATAGAACCGGGCGGCACATCATTCATCAATATATAATATTTTTTATCGGTCCAGCCACTGGCCGTTTTAAAAGTCATTGCGGTTCCCGTTGATGTTTGCAGGGTTCTTGCCGCTACATCTTTACCAAACATAGGTGTAAAAAATCCTTCAGCAGGAATATTAGCGAGGCTTGCATCGGGCGGAACAGGAGGTGCAATTTTTTTAGTTGGCGTTGAGTTTTGTAAAGGTGCATTAGATGCTGTTACCGGTTGAGTTGGTTTACTAACAACTGGGGGCGTTGCTGTAGTGTTTCCAATATTAGTGCTGCTGCTCCTTATAATAAGTTTTTGCCCCGCTGTAATCGTATTGTCCTTAAGGTTGTTCCAGCTTTTCAATTGATCAACAGTTACTTTATATTGTCTGCCAATGCCATAAAGCGTTTCTTTACTGCGAACAATATGAATGTTTGCATCAGCAGGCGTTTGCGCGGTTGTATCGGTAATTTTTTCCGCCTGTCTGGTAACAACAACGGGCGTAGTGGGCTGATCAACTGTTTGCGGGATGCTGCTTGCTGTTTCAGAAGCACCGGGAGGCAGTTTTATAACATCGCCAACATGTAAAATTGGGTTAGTCCCTAATTTATTCAGTTTTACTATCTCCTCAACAGTTACATGATATTTTTTTGCCAATACAGATAATACCTCGCCGTGCTGTACGGTATGTAAAACGTAATTAGGCGCTTTGGATGCCGCAGCTATTATTGTATCCTTTTTAATTGGCGCAGGTGCTTTGTTAACTGTAACCGGCGGCTTTACGGGCCCTGCAAGTTTGGTGCTATCCGTCGTTAATGATAAATGTGCACCAGGAGGGAGTTTGATCCTCTCCCCAACATGCAAAATGGGGTTTGTGCCTAATTTATTAAGCTCCGCTATCTCCGCAACGGTTACGTTATATTTTTTAGCCAATACTGACAAAACTTCACCATGCTCTATTGTATGCATAACATAGTTAGGCGTCTTTGGTGGCGCCTGCAATACCGTATCTTTTTTTAATGGTGCAGGTGCTTTATTAACGGTAACGGGCTGGGCTACCGGTGCTGCCGGGACTGTGGTATCAGCAGTTGGGCTTAGATGTGCGTTCAGTGGCAACCTCACTTTATCACCAACATGCAAAATTGGGTTGGGGCCTAATTTATTCAATTGTATGATCTCTTCTACTGTAACATTGTATTTTTTTGCCAGTACAGAAATAACTTCACCATGTTTAATGGTGTGCACAATATAATCGTCAGACGATTGTGCTGTTACTGTGTGTGACTCAACCAGGAAACAAAATATAAAAAATGCCTGCAATATTTTTTTCATGCTCATGTTACTTTTTCTGCGGGGGTAAAGACATTCCCGGGCAAAATACTAAAATAATAACCCGCTCTTTTTCTCCTGCATTTTATTAAACCGCAATAACCGTTCTAATTGTCATCTCAATTAACGTTTCAGCCTCAATACATAATTAGGGCTTTTCTTTCAAAATCCGCCACTCAACGGGGTAATAGTTGTTAACACGGTTGTGCAATACTTTTAGCCATCCAAGGTTTATACCATTATATTTAGCTAACGTCCATCCTTTCTCTAAATTGTTAAGCGGTACTTCTTTCTTTTGCAAATACTGTATCGCCTGTTCTTTACTCAAAGAAACAACGGGTAAATTATCTGCCGTTATAGCACTCATTGCCAGTTCATGCCCCGGTATAAGATCCTTTCCTTTAACTGTTCCAATTGTTATCCCGGCTTTACGTAAATACAAATTCTTTTGTAAAACAGTAATATCACCGGCCCACTGTAAAGGTATTGCAACAATGCTTTCCGCCTGCTTTATGTAGAAAAACTCTGCAGGTTTATTTATGAACATACTGGCAATAAATACCTCTTCTTTCGAACTCTTTTGCACACCCTGTGCATGATGCTGTACTTCCCTTCCATCATTTTTTTTAAACGCCGAAATAAAAAAACCTTCTCCTTTTAGTTTGTATGGGTAAAACCTGTATCCATGCGCTTTATGTTTATCACTTGCTGTTTCAACAATGCCCCACTCCTGATTAATTGATAGCTTTAAACTTTCAATTTCAAATTCTTCACATAACCAATCTAATATTTGTTCATCTTCTTCCTGTGAATACGAGCAGGTGGAATATATAAGAATGCCATCCTTTTTCAGGGCATTGTATGCATCTGCTATTATGCGTTGCTGGCGCTGGCTGCAAAGCAAAACATTTTCTTCGCTCCATTCTGAAATGGCATCTTCATCTCTCCTGAATAAACCGCTGCCGCTGCAGGGGGCGTCAATCACCATCACATCAAAATAACTTTCCAGTTTAGCAAACGCTTTAGGGTCATTATTACTAACTACCGTATTTGCACTCCCCCATTTTGTAATATTCTCCGCCAAAACCGCAGCCCTTGAGCGTATGGTGTCATTTGCAACCACCAATCCATCTTTAAAATACGAAGCAAGCAGGGTGCTTTTACCACCCGGGGCAGCGCAAAGGTCTAACACTTTAGCGCCGGCTGTATTATCACCAACCGTTTGTCTTAGGACTTCCCACAAAAACATGCTGCTGGCTTCCTGCACATAATAGGCGCCTGCATGAAACAACGGGTCGAAAGTGAAGGAAGGCCGTTCAGGCAGGTAAAGGCCATGTGGGCACCATGGAATTGAAGAAGTGAAAGGAAGAACACCAGGCGTGAAACGTGAAACGTCAAACGTGAAAGATGGGCTGACCTTGCCCTCATCATTTTTTATGGGCGATATTCCCAATTTCATGTCTGCCGTTTCACGTTTCACGTTCAACACTTTCTGCGGATTAAGCCTGACCGATGTAACCTGTTCACCCGACGCATGCACCTTTTCAAAAGCTTCTTTATCAAAGCCTTCAATCTTCGTCAATGATGCCATCAAAGATGCCGGGAGTTGCCTCATTATCTTCTGAAATTATATGCTTTTGCAGATGTCTATAACTTTTTATTGTCTACTATTTGTTCTTCGCTTATATAAAGTCTCCCTTTAGAGCCTGTCCCGAACCAGTCTGCGGCAGGCAGGCTTATTTCGGGAGAGATTTAGAGGGCTCGGTTTACAGGGTTTTCACCTCCGCGATTAATTGCTGTAACACGCCTTTTGCATCGCCAAACAACATAGATGTTTTCGGTTGAAAGAAAAGCTGGTTTTCAATACCGGCATAACCGGGCTTCATGCTGCGTTTATTTACAATAACCAATTTGGCTTCTTCTACCTCCAAGATCGGCATGCCATAGATGGGAGATGCGGGGTCATTTTTTGCTGCTGGGTTTACTACATCGTTTGCACCGAGTATTAATACCACATCTGTACTTTTAAATTCTTCATTAGCCTGCTCCATTTCCAATAATTTATCGTAGCTAACATCAGCCTCTGCAAGCAATACATTCATGTGCCCGGGCATACGCCCAGCAACAGGGTGTATAGCATATTTAACCTCAACGCCTTTGTCTTCTAATATTTTTTCCAGTTCATGGCAGGCATGCTGCGCCTGCGCAACAGCAAGCCCATAACCGGGCACAATAATTACTTTATGTGAATAGCTCATGGTAATGGCCGCGTCGTTTATGCTTATTTCTTTATAGTTACCGGTTGTTTTTTGTTGCTCGCCTTTAACACTGCCTCCAAAAGAACCCACCAATACATTTAATAATGAGCGGTTCATTGCTTTGCACATGAGTATGGTAAGTAAAGTGCCTGCAGCGCCAACAAGAATTCCACCTGTGAGCATTACTTTATTATCATATAAAAAACCACCGCAAGCAGCAGCCACACCGGTAAAAGAGTTAAGCAGCGATATAACTACCGGCATATCCGCGCCACCAATAGGAAGAACGAAGAGTACGCCATACACCAACGCAAGGAGAACGGTAATATAGAAAGGAATATTGGCAAAATTCATATTTGCATCGTAGGCATAGGCAACCGATGTAATGGCAAGCAGCAACAAAATGATATTAAATATGTGCTGCCCTTTAAAAGAATGATCCTTTACATTCCCGCTCAGTTTACCCCACGCAATGATGCTCCCTGCAAAAGAGATACTTCCAATAATAGCGCCGGCGGCAATTGGCAAAAAGTGACCTAAGGGAACAACATCAGAAAACCATGTAGATTCCGAGGGTGTATTTGCTTTGTAGATATGATCAAACTCAACGATTGATATCAACGCCGCGCAAGCTCCGCCCGTACCATTAAACAGGCTCACCATTTCCGGCATGGCTGTCATCTTTACTTTTTTAGCAGCAAGCGTTCCAGCAATACCGCCAATAACGATGCCGCCAAATATCCATCCATAATTATGCAGGTTATTACCAGTATCATCTTTATATAAAAAAATAGTCCCTATTATAGCTATACTCATCCCTCCTGCGGCAATCAAATTACCCTTGCGTGCCGTTGCCGGGTTGGATAACATTTTTAACCCAAGAATAAAAGTTACAGATGAAATAATATATATGATACTGAGTAGCTGCATGCAGATGATCTATTTATTTGTATTAATTACTTATCCTTTTTTTTCTTAAACATTCCAAGCATTCGGTCTGTAACCACAAAGCCGCCCACTACGTTAAGGGTGCCAAGGATAACCGCTAAAAATCCGAGTATCAAAGCCACATAATTATCACTTTCTGCTTTGCCCATTACTATTATCGCACCTATGATAACCACTCCGTGTATGGCATTAGCCCCACTCATTAAAGGCGTATGTAAAACGCTTGGCACCCGGCCAATCACTTCTATCCCAAGAAACACCATTAATATTACAATGTAGATGTACTGCTCGTGTGCTGATATCCAGTTTAGCATATAAAATTATTTTTCGCCTCCCTCCCATTCTCCCTCCTCACGGAGAGACCCGCCCGGATGACCGGTCTGACGGGGATGCCCCAAGACAAAGCTTTATTAAATTTAAAGTTTCATTACCCCGAAGATGTTTTTGTTCTTATTACTTTATACTTTTTTATCTCCAATCCTCACAATCCTTAAAATCCGCCCAAATCTTGGTTCAGAAATTTCTAATGCCCTATCAGCATACTGCCTGCTATCAATCCTTTTACATGGCTATTCACTACCTCTCCATTGTGTGTTATACAGGTGCCTTTTACAATATCGTCCTCAAAATTCAGGTTAAGCTCGCCCGTTTTTGTAATGATAAGCTGTAAAAAATTAAACACATTCTTCCCGTACATTTTGCTTGCATCAGACGGAACAGAAGATGCAAGGTTGCTGTCACCCACAATTGTTACCCCATTATAATTAACTGTTTGGGCATTTACGGTTTTTGCTGTATTGCCACCCGTAGCAGCAGCAAGGTCAATGATGACAGACCCGTTTTTCATATTGCGCAGCATTGGTTCAGTAATTAATATCGGGGCAGGCATACCGGGTATTTGCGCCGTCGTAATAATTACATCCGCTTTTGCTGCTGCATCAGCAATTCTTTGCTTCTGTTTTTGTTTGTATTCTTCTGACTGATCTACCGCATAACCGCCGGCTTTTGACGCATCTGCAGCCCCCTCCACCTCCACAAATTTTGCCCCAAGGCTCATCACCTCTTCTTTAACTGACGGACGGGTATCAAACACTTCTACTACAGCACCCAGCCTTCGCGATGTGGCAACTGCCTGCAAACCTGCTACGCCTGCCCCGAGTATCAACACCTTAGCCGGCGCCACGCTGCCCGCTGCGGTCATCAGCATAGGGAAATATTTTGGATAAAGAAACGCTGCCTGCAAAACAGCTTTATACCCTGCGATATTTGCCTGGCTGCTCAACACATCCATGGTTTGTGCGCGGGTGGAGCGGGGTATCATATCAAGGCTAAAGGTGGTTATACGCTTATTTGCCCATTGCTTTATAAGCATGTACTTATATAGGGGCTGATAGACACCCATTATTACAGCATTGGGTTTTATAATAGCAATATCCTGTTCTGTAAGTGTGTGGATAGATAAAATAAGGTCTGATCTTTGAAGCACTTCTTTTCGTTCTGCAACAGTCGCCCCTTTTTGCACATATGCAAGGTCTGGTGCGCCTGCTTGTTTACCCGCCTGGGTTTCAAATAAAACGGTAATATTTTTTTTAATAAGTAATTCGGCCTGTTCCGGAAGCATTGATACTCTTCGTTCCGGTGCAGGCTCAAGCAAAATGCCGGTGATCATGCGCTTTAATTATGTATTCGCTCAAGTTATCTTGTTTATTGCAATTTTTAAAAAAATTAGTGCAGCCTTTTAAAACCTTACGGTAAAATGTTGCTTTATTTTTTGTTCCGGCCTGAAAAATACAAGGCCTATAAAAAAAAGGTCTATCGTAAGTGTTATACGCTCATCAGCTTTAATTGCTGCCCAGGCCTCTTCCATTTCTTCACTCCAGTGTATATCATCAAAAATAAAAATGGAATTTTCGTTCGCCTTATCTGATAATTGTTTAAAATATTGCAGCGTTGGTTGTTTGCGGTGGTTGCCATCCACAAAGGCAAGATCAACAAAGGGAATATTCTGCAAAACCTGTGGTAAGGTATCATCAAAATTTCCTTCCACTACCTGGATATTAGTTAATCCTAAAACACCAAAATTGTTTTTGGCGATTGAAGCAACCTGCTTCGCTCCTTCCATGGTCACAACAGTAGCACCTGGCCTGGCGCTGGCCATGTAAGCAGTAGTTATCCCCAGCGATGTACCTAATTCAACTATATTTCTGGGCTGGTAATAGTTTACCATCCGAAAAAAAAGTTGCCCAAACTTAGCAGGTTTTAACGAAGACTGTGCTATAGAAGATACCTTTCTTTGATGATGAGAAGCAACCCTTGAACCCGCGCCAAAATCTTCTATTGTGAGCAAAGTATGATCCTTTTTTAGTTGACGACGGAGTTTTTCGATATTGGCATAACAATAGTATTGCCTGTCATCATTCAGCACTTTTGTAATAAGATCAAATACAAACGGCGAATGCACGCCATGCCCCTTGCCGTTTGAAGCTTTTAGATAATAACCAATGTATTTTTTTATTAGCTGAAACTTTGAATACACTCGAGGGAGTTAAGAATTAATAATTAAAAATTAATAGTTGAGAATACATAAAAAGTGAAATGTAAAAACTTCCACATGTTAACTTCGACTTTCCCGACTTTCCAACTTATTGACTTATTGACCATTGACTTCCTGACTTTCGGACTTCCCGACTTATTGACTACTGACTTAATGACTATCTTTTCTGCCACACCTCAAAACTATAGGGATATGCATGTTTATCATCCGCCGGAAAATCCTGGTTTGATGTACGCACCCATTTATGCGTATCAATTTCCGGGAAAAAAGTATCCGCGTCTGTAAACACTGTATGAACACGCGTAATGTATATCCTGTCTGCTTTTGGCATTGCCTCTTTGTATATTTCACCGCCGCCAAGTATTATTAGTTCTTTATAATCATTTTCCTGGGCAACAAAAATGGCATCTTTTAAATTGTGCACCACTATGGCGCCGGCAGCTTTAAAATCTTTATTACGGGTAATAATAATATTTAACCGGCCGTTAAGAGGCTTGCTGTCTATAGATTCAAATGATTTTCTGCCCATGGCCACCGGCATTGCCCAGGTGATATTTTTAAAAAACCTCAGGTCGTTAGGCAAATGCCAAAGCAGCTTATTATCCTTGCCAATTGCGTTATTTGTTGAGGCAGCTACTACAAGTGATATGATCATACTAAATACAGTTGACAGTTGTTAGATGACAGATGGCAGACAAAAATAGAGTATAGTTGACAAATGACTTAATGCCTGTTCTTCCTGTCATCTGTCAACTTCTTCCTTGCTGACTTAATGACCAATGACTTAATGACTTTCTTTGCCATCTTTCATCTGTCAACTCTTCCTCACACTGCTATAGGCGCTTTTATTGCCGGGTGGTATTGGTAGTTTTCCAAAGTAAAATCTTCAAAATTAAAATTAAATATATCTTTTACTTCCGGGTTTATACGCATGGTTGGTAAAGCAAACGGGGTACGGGATAACTGCAATTTGGCTTGCTCAATGTGGTTATTATACAGGTGCACATCTCCGAAAGTATGTATAAACTCACCCGGTTGCAGGCCGCAAACCTGCGCTACCATCATAGTAAGTAATGCATAGGAAGCAATGTTAAACGGTACACCCAGAAACACATCAGCACTGCGCTGGTACAACTGGCAGCTTAACTTTCCTTCTGCCACATAAAACTGGAACAGCGCATGGCAGGGCATTAAAGCCATTTCTGGCAATTCAGCTACATTCCATGCGCTTACTATTATACGGCGGCTGTCGGGGTTATTTTTTATTTGTTTAATGGCATCGCTTATTTGGTCTATCGTTTTGCCATTTGCACCTTGCCAGCTACGCCATTGCTTGCCATAAACCGGGCCAAGCTCTCCTTCTTCATCCGCCCATTCATCCCAAATACTAACGCCATGTTCTTTAAGGTATTTAATATTGGTTTCGCCGCGAAGAAACCAAAGCAGTTCATATACAATGCTCTTTAAATGAAGCCTTTTGGTAGTTACTATGGGAAACCCTTTTTGCAGATCAAACCGCATTTGGTAGCCAAAGCAACTGGTGGTACCTGTGCCTGTACGGTCTGTTTTAGAAACCCCGTTATCAAATATATGCTGAAGTAACTGCTGGTATTGTTGCATGGGTGCAAGGTACAAAAAAGGTGTAAGGTGTAAGCTGAAAGGCGCAGGGTGTGGGGAGAAGATGTGAATTTATGTTATTATAGTCAATGCTGCTAGAATTTGTACACAAATAAATAAGCAATATTCAATTTTCAACACTCAATACTCAAGGCGAAAACACCTGCGTGTATTTACCTTGAGTATTGCTTATTGAATGTTGATTATTGAGTGTTTGTGTATGCATTTTTTACACGGCGCGAAGTATAGTTAACGACTTTCAGGTAATATCCAAAAGCCTACTCCGGCTTTTTTTTATTTACAGCTTTTCTGCGCTCAAGCTCTTTATTAATAAGTGTTAATTCTCTGCCTGTTTGGCCGCTCATGCTGCTGTTTTCCTGGGCGCGCCGCATAAGGTAGGGTATTACTTCCCTTATTGGGCCGAAAGGCAAATATTTACTTACTGAATATCCCGCTTTAGCAAGGTTAAAGGTTATATTATCGCTCATTCCATATAACTGCGAAAAATGTACGTGGGGGTGGTTATGTTTAATGCCTTTATTATCTAACAATTCGGCGGCATACCGGTTGCTGTATTCGTTATGAGACGCTACTATAAATGCAATGTCCTCAATGTTATCAACGCAATAGCTCACCGCCGCGTTATAATCCCCGTCGGTAAATGATTTATTCTGTTGTATGGGCGAAGGGTAATTCATTAGCAGGGCACGGTCTCTTTCTTTCTCCATATAAGCTCCGCGAACAAGCTTAACAGCAAGTATAAAGTCTTGCTGGCGTGCTATTTGGTGCGACATTTTAAGAAATTTCAGCCTGTCTTCCCGGTACAACTGAATGGTATTATAAACAATCGGTTTTTCTTTATTGAATACCTCCATCATTTCAATGGCAAGCCTGTCAACAGGATCGTGTATCCAGCTTTCTTCGGCATCAATCAATACACCAATGCCTTTTTCTGCGGCCGCTTCGCAAATTCGGTACATTCTTTCCCGTACCCTGTCCCATTCATCCACTTCTTCTTCATGGTCATGTATGCCGCTCCGCAGGCGCGGGGCATCATTTAAGGTGTTAAGCAGCCCAAACCTGGCAAACCCGGTTACTTTAATGCTTATAAATGGGATATTTTTTTGAGTAGCCGCGTAGTTTATAACTTTTATAAATTCTTCCGTGGCATGGTCAAAATTTGCCTCGCCTTCTTTGCCTTCCACTCCATAGTCAAGTATAACCTGCACATTAAATTCGCTTAATATTTTGCCAATTCCTGCCGTTTCTTCCAGCGTTTCGCCGCCCACAAACTGCTTAAAAATTGTTTTGCGTATAATACCATGCACCGGCAGCCCTGTCTTCATTAAAAAAGGGGTTAACCGCGTACCAAGCGCCACAAACCATGAATAGTGCATGGTATTAAGCAACCAGCGGGCGCTTTTAAGTTCTTTATCTGATTTGTAAGCAAACGCTATTTCCGTGTTATCGAACGACAATTCCATAATAAGCAACTTTCCAAATGCGAATATCGTGACTGTAACGAGAAGTAAAAAAGCTTTTTTCGCAGATAATGTGCATATTGTCCTTCAGGCCCCTATAAATCCCCTGAAAACTTTGCCTACCTGATCTTCTTACCTTATGAATTTCTCAATTTCATTTGCATAAGCGGCGCCTAAGGGGAGTTCAGCCTGTTTTATCCAAACCGATTTTCTGTCAATTTTGGTGATATGTTTTTTAGCTGCGATGTAAGAGCGGTGTATCCGTACAAAATCGGTGGCAGGCAGCAATGCCTCTGCTTCGCTCATAGTAAGGCGCGAAGCAATTTTTTGGTTCTTCAATACAAACTGCATATAATTACCACTGCTTTCCAGGTATAAAATATCATCCAATTCTATCCGAACCTGTTCGTAGCCGCTTTTAATAAAAATTGATTTTTCAGCAGGCAAAGCAATATTGGAATTTTTTCTAAGCTCAAACTGTTCATTGGCTTTATTACATGCTTTTAAAAACCGGGATAAAGAAAATGGTTTTAATAAATAGTCAATGGCATCCAACTCAAAGCTCTGCACGGCATGTTCGCTGTAAGCAGTAGTGAATATTACCATGGGTGGATTAGGTATAGCCTTTAAAAAATCTATACCCGAAATATCAGGCATCTTTATATCCAGAAAAAGCAGGTCAACCTTTTCTTTTTGCAAATAGCCTATCGCATCAAAAGCATTGGTAAAGCATGCAGCTATATCAACAAAACTTATTTTTGCTGCAAGGTTTTTAATTACATCTAATGCAACAGGTTCATCGTCTATAGCTACGGCTTTGAGCATTTGTATTGCAATATGGGTACAAAAGTTATTACAAACTATTTTAGTTTATCCAATTTTTCTTTTATCCGGGGGAGATACATAAGCGCGAGTGCTTTTGAGTAAAATTCTCTGGCCACTTGTTTATCGCCTTTTGCAACATAAAAATCTCCCATAGTTTCGTAAGCATTAAAGCTTTTAGAGTAACTTTCAATATTCATCTTTAAAAAATAATAGGCTCTGTCAAATTGTTTTAGATCGCAAAGCTCATGGGCTAAAGCGCTAACCAATTGTTCCGGTGGAGATATGGTATAGCCCATTTGCCTGCTAACTGCTTTATAATGCGCCGCAAGTAAAGTATCGCCTTTATAGGTTGGGTTGAAAAACTCGCCAAAAGGGATGCTATAATTATAAAATTTAAAAATAGATGGCAGCCCGTCATGCTCGGCATATAGAGCTACGGCGTCATGGCCATAATCAGGATAGTACTTCCAGTTAATCGCCAAACCGTTTTGCCTGTTTGCATTCAGATAATGCCCCAACTGCATAATGGAGCGGATGTGCAGGCTGTTGAAGTTTGTATCGGTCTTTACCGTAACAGTATCCATGCCCTTATCCATTGTATTGGCCATAGCCAGGTATAACGAACGGCCCTGAAAGTTTTTTTGCTGCAAAACGGTATTTACCTGTTTTAATAGCTTCTGGTTATCCCACCACATGCTTGGGTCAATGGCTATGTAAGCATTAAATAAATTAGTGTGGTTTATAAGTATATGTATTGCCATCAATCCGCCAAATGAATGCCCGATAAGCACCCTGTAAGGAGCCGTGGGGTATGACGAATCAATATGCGGCATAAGTTCCTTTTCTATGAAAGAAATAAAATTTTCACCACCACCGGTTTGTGCAGCAGACATACTATCAAGCGAGAGGGTATTTGTAAAATGGGATGGTGTAAGGTCGCGGCTGCGATAAGTGTTTGGTATGCCCACCAATATCATTTGCGGAAACATGGTATTTCCTCCGCCGCCGCCCAATTGGTCAAGCATGCTGGCAACCGAAGCAACATGGGCGGCATCTCCGTCCAAAAGATAAACGACGGGGTATCGCTGCGGGTAAAAAATACCGTCGGGTGAAGTGGTATCGGGCATGTGCACCCATATTTTCCTGTTTTCGTGAAGAATGTTTGAATACACACTGTCAATAGTGCCCATGATTATTTTATCGGTATTTTGCGCCTTTGCTGTTAAGCTTAAAATAACGTACGCACAAAACAAAAATGATCTCATATAAACTGTTTTTAGATGAATATTTTTTTTGGAAAATCCGCAGCCGGATTTGATGAATGAGAAGAAGCCTCTAAAGGAACAACTGCATTGTGGCAGTAAATTCGTTTCCGTTTGCAGCGGCGTTGAATTTATATCTACCCGCATATAACAGTGCCAGCCTATCCGCGACATTTTTTAATCCAACACCACTACCACTCTTTTCGGGATCATTGTCTATGCGTGCATGCATAGTGTTGCTAACGCTGAAAAGAATATTTTTATCATCACAGGTAAGTTCAATTTTTATCCATGACCGCTCTTTCAGGCTTATACCATGTTTAAAGGCATTTTCCACCAATGGTATCAGCAACATAGGTGCTATATTATGCGGGCATACCTGCTGGTTAATATTATCTCCAATAAGAATATCGGGCGAAGATTGCGCGCGCAATTTTTGAAGCGCTATATAGTTTTGCAGGTATTCTATCTCTTTACTCATCGGGATGGCGTCCATGTTATTTTCATGAAGCATAAAGCGCATCATGTCCCCAAGCTTTTGAATACCTTCTGCTGTGCGGTCCGCTCCTTCAGTTAATGCCGTTCCATACAATGTATTAAGGGTATTAAATAAAAAATGCGGGTTTATTTGTGAACGAAGGAATTGCAGATCTGTTTTTGATTTTGCCAGCGCTTTATTTGCACCCAGCAACTGCAGTATTTTATCTTTTCGCTGCTGGTAAAATATCCATGTAACAGGTGTTACCACCAACAGTTGCACCGCCCAATAAATGAGAAAAACAAAAGGATGATATTTATCAGCAAGATATAATGCAAACGGCAGCGTACAGATAAGGGTTGATATTAGCAACCGGGTAAGGATACGGGGCTGTAAAAATGAATGCTGCTGTTTTAAAGGGAACAACCAGTAGGTATTGCTGAAAAAGACAAGTGCCACCGGCGTGATAAAGGAAAAATAGGTAGTAAAAAAAGCATTTTCATGCACAATATCAAAAAGCTCTATGAATAAAAAGAAAGCAAGGTAACCGACCATGAATACACTTACCTGATTGGCTATTAAAATCTTATATGGTTTTTCTATACCGGATTTTTGTATATAATAAATTACTCCTTCGCGCGCACATGCAAACAGCGCATATATGCCAATAAAGGCATTGGCTCCGCCAAAGCCGTCAAATAGATTTTTGAGCGGATGGTCGTTGTAACCCATCAGTGCAAGGAATCCAAAGTTGCGATAATTAAAAAAGTAAGGATGTGCATACCATGTAGCTATATTATTGCCAACCGCAAGTATAAAGGCCAACATTATGATAGTTGCCCCAAGCAAGGCAATGCTTTTAAGAATAACTATTGCAGGCGGGTGTGTAATTACTTTCTTCACTGAAGAAACAACAACGCGGTTAATTAACAAATAGCACGCGTATATAAGCAATACAGAAGCTACCTGGGGAATTAGAACATTCACATAGTAGTTAAAGGGAAGTTTGTTGCTGGCATATACAAATTTGAATGTTTCCTCCTCTATTTTTGGAAGGTTATACATATGCACAACATAACCGGCTATCGTCATCATCGCGATTATTGTTACCAATAATATCTCGTGCTGCCTCCATATTACTTTCATAATCCTGTATTTTCAACAAGATTAGAGCATAATAAAGCAGGCTGTTTGCAAATGTGATTAAACCACTTAAAAATGTGATGAAAAATAAGCGGGCGGTTAATCCGCCGGGGTTTTGCAAAGCACGTAATAAATGCAAATAAACAGGGGTAAGACAAGCTATTACAAATTTCCTTTCTTCAGTTCGTCGGCAGCAAAGTTTGCAGCCCGTGCGGTTAAGGCCATATATAAAATAGAAGGGCTTTGGTTTCCGGTGCTCGCCATACAGGCACCATCGGTTACAAATACATTATTACACAAGTGCAACTGATTATGTTTATTCAATAAAGATGTTTTGGGATCGTTACCCATACGGCATCCGCCCATTTCATGAATATCAAGGCCAGGAGCCTGTTTAGTATCGTGCGTTCTTATATCTTCTATACCGGCTATCTTCAACATCTCCGCGCTTTGAGTTAAAAAATCTTTCACCAGTTTGTCGTCATTCTCTTCATAACCAATAGAGGTTATCAATTGCGGAATGCCCCACGGGTCTGTTTTGTCTTTGCTTAACCTAAGGTGATTTTCCTCGCGTGGTATTTTTTCGCCCTGCATATACATGCCCGCCGTCCATGTTCCAGGCTCAGACAGGTTGTCTTTGTATTCAGCGCCAATTCCTTCACCGCTCCCATTCCTGAAGTTACCGCCGCGCCCTGTTGCTACAAACGTGAGATAACTACCCAGGAAATCAGTATCCTGTTTATGCAGGTTTCGGTAATTTGCTATAATGGGGTTAGTGGGGTTTCGCCCATAATAATATTGGTCTTTATGACCGGGATATGTTCCCCAAACTGAACCCCTGTAGTTGTGAAAACTCATAAATTTACCCAGCAAACCATTGTCGTTGCCAATACCATTTGGAAAACGGCTTGACGTAGAATTCAGCAAAATAAGATTGCTGTTTAAACAGGCCGCGTTTACAAAAATTATTTTTGCAAAATATTCTGTGGCTTGCTTAGTGTGCGCATCAATCACTCTTACGCCGGTCGCTTTTCCCTTTTGTTCATCATATATAATGGAATGTACTACCGAGTCCGCCCGTATGGTAAGATTGCCCGTTTTCATTGCCCACGGCAATGTTGAAGAAACTGAGCTAAAGTACCCGCCAAATGGGCACCCTCTGTAACACAGGTCTCGTGCCTGGCATTTGCCCCGGCCTTGTTGCAAATGAATATCACGCGGCTGGGTTAAATGCGCCCAACGGGTTTCCACCATGAAGCGGTCTTTATAATGCTCCCTTATTTTTTGTTGAATGTCTTTCTCTACACAGGTCATTTCAAATGGTGGCAGATAATCGCCGTCAGGCAAAGCTTCCAGGCCATCTTTGCCACCGCAAATACCGGCGAAATATTCTACATGCGAGTACCACGGGGCAATATCTTCATAACGTATCGGCCAGTCAATTGCATAGCCATAACGCAGGGGTGCAGTAAATTCAAAATTACTCCAACGCTGGCAGGCACGCCCCCAGGTAATTGATTTACCACCAACCTGGTAGCCGCGTATCCAGTCAAATGGCTTTTCCTGTATGTAGGGATGCTCATTATCCTTTACAAAAAAATGCTGGGTGGCTTCATCAAATGCATAACATTTGCCAACAATGGGGTTTTCTTTCATAATAGCCTCAGGCATAGCAAGCCGGTGCTGAAACTCCCATGGCGCTTTAGTGGCAGTGGGGTAATCTTTTATATGCTCAATATTTCTCCCACGCTCCAGCACAAGCGTCTTCAACCCTTTTTCGCACAATTCTTTTGCCGCCCAACCACCGCTAATGCCTGAACCAATAACAATAGCGTCGTAAGTGTTGTTAGCAACACCGCCCGCATTAATATTCACTTTTAATGAATCGCCTGGCATACTTGAAAGTTTTGTCTGAAGAAATATTGAGATTGTTCTATTCTTCTGTATAAATGCAATGCACATCAGGGTGCAACCAAAGGAACGAGGCCGGTAATTGTGTGCTTACGTGGCTTGATAAAAGCTTGTTCAATATTTCCCTTTTATGCTTGCCATTCACTATCAAAATTATTTTCCTGCTCTGCAATATATCTGCCATGCCAAGTGTAAGGCCATATTCAAGTTTGGTATCCACCCCTTCTACCATGCTGTGTTTAAGGGAACTTTGACTGAGTGTTGAAAGATGCACCCCTGCATGTAATTCAGCGGCGGGCTCGTTAAAGGCAATATGCCCGTTAAGCCCAATGCCTAAAATGCAAATATCTATCGGGCCATGTTCATTTAAAAAAATTTGGATGCGTTCACATTCGGCTTCCGGCGAATCGGTATCACCAACGAAGGAAGTATATTTTTCTGGCGATATGTGTAAAGGTTTCAGCAGGTTTTCCTGCAGGTAATGCTCGCACGTACCGGAATGCCCCATTGGCAGCCCATACCATTCGTCAAGTTTGATGAACCGTAAACCATCGGTTTTTATTTGTTCTTGCTTCTCTACCAGTTTTTTATAAGTGCCGGTAGGGGATTTACCGGTGGCAGCGCAAACAAGCGCCGTTGGCTTTTTTCGCAGTTCAGCTATAATAAAGTCAGAAGCAAAGTCAGTTAATTCATCTAATGAATTGTATTGCAAAAATATCATACCTCAAGTTTCGTTTGTTACAATAAAACTATAGGTATTTTCATTGCTATGGATAATTTGTACGAACTTTTTTATCTTTCACCTATCCGGCTGATCTCTTTTATATGTTTAGCATTGCTTTCTCATACAGCCCGGGTTTGACACCCGTTTTCTGATCTCAAAATAAAAAAAGGGAATAGTATTATTCCACTTTACAATTTTTCCTTATTCCATCTTACTCTGTTGTAAAAAGGATGATGCCTTTACGGGCTTTCTCCCCATATTTGGCCACTGCCTCATCGCCTCTGAAAACATTGGCAGTTTTTATTTTTGAGGGCTCTAATTTTAAAAGATCCCCTTTTGTGATTTCATTGCCGTTCAGATAATAAATAACATCCGGCGGGTTTTGTAATATGATCTCTACCCAATGTCTCACTTGTTCCGGTGTAAGCTCTTGTTTTGTGCCATCCTCTAAAACAACATGGGCCTTTTGTTCAGACGAATCGTTTTTTGAATATTTTACATTCATAATACGAAGTGTATCTAAAGTGCCATCCTTCTTTACATAGGCCACCGCTACATCTGCTAAGGAATCACTTTTAATTTTCCCTCCAGCTTTCTTTACAATTCTAACGCTGTTTATTTTTACTGGGGTCGTGTCTTTCTTTGGGTCAACCTGGGCTTTACTGATTGTAACTGAAAATAGAGCCACTATCAAAGTAATAACAGGCAAAGCCAATATCCTTCTTGCGTAAGAGTAAGGTGTGTGGCCTGATTTTGTGATCATAATTAATCTTCTTTTTATAGGTGAGTGAAAAAATGAATGAGATGGATCGAGATACCTGCCTTCGTTGTACGATTGCAATAACATTTCAGCAAATGAGCGTACATCTCCTTCATCAACCGATCTCTCATCTGCAATAAATTCATGTATCATATTTAATTCGCGCTGCATTATCCAATAAAAAGGGTTCATCCAGAAAACACAGGCAACTGCGTGGAAAAAAAGATTGTCATAAGTGTGTTTTTCTTTTATATGGGTAAGCTCGTGTTTGAATATCTTTTGCCCGTTAGCTTCATTAATAGCTATGCTTTGTTTCCAAAATAAATTATTAAGAAATGAAAAAGGCGCCTGTTTAAGATTTGTTTGAATTAAGTCGATCCCCTGCATTTTAACGGTGGCATGCTTTCTCTTAATGTTGTATATCCACGTAATTTTTGAAAAAAGAATGGCCAAAAGAGTGGAGCTTATTATAATAGCGCCTGTAAATAACATCCACGCAGCAGTAAAATGAAATACGGGCCTGGCATTGCCGTTTGAGCTTATAACATACAGAAAATTATTAAGCGGTTTATTAACAGGCCCGCTTATAGTAAACCAATTTATATTAACAAGCGGGGCAATAAGGCTTATACTCATTGATATCAGCAAATAAAACCGGTTATACGCATGAAATTTTTTGTCGCGCAGCATAACATAATAATACAGCAGCAATATACCGCTGGCTATAACTGATTTTACGATGTATGAAACAAACGCTTCCATATACTATTTTTTATTTTTCTTTAATTGTTGTAACAATAGTTCAAGCTCTTTAACTGACAATTTGTTTTCGTCCACCAAAAAGGAAACAACGTTGCTGAACGATCCTTCAAAATATCCTTTGGCAACATTGGTTAAGGTATCCCTGGAATAATTGTCTTTTGATATTGCAGGATGGTAGCGGTGTATCCTGCCTACATTTTCAATTTTTACAAAACCTTTATCCACCAGTGTTTTAAGTATGGTGGCAACCGTGTTTTTATGTGGCTGCGGTTCCGGCATGTTTTCCACAATTTCCATCAGCAATCCGTCTTCCAGTTTCCACAAAACTTTCATTACCTGTTCTTCTGCTTTTGTCAACAATTTCATTAAACTATATTTATAGTTCAAATGTAAAACTATATTTATAGTTCTACCAAATAAATTTTAAAATATTTTTTTATTTAACAATTTCCGGGTGAAAGATGCTTAAATCAATTTTTTCAGCACTATGCCTGTAGGTTGAAATTCAACAGTTTGTGTGCTCAGTAGCCAGTGTTTTTGCAATCAATCCGCTCTAATTATCGTTAAAAATTTATTAACACTCTATATGCCGGCGTAAAAAAATAAAATGGCGCGCTAATTGCCTTTATATAAACAAACACGTATATATAATTAAATATTACTTCGTTTAACCTATGGACACATATTGCAGGAAACAGGAAATAGTGAACAGCCTTACCCACAGCGTAGGCATATTATTTGGTATTGTAAGCATACCCTTCTTATTAAACACTGCCATTGAGCATCACAATACAGCAGGCATTATAGGCTCATCGGTTTATGGCATTTGTTATTTAATGGCTTTTACCAGTTCTACTATTTATCATTTTTGCCAGGACAGCTCTAAAAAGCAGGTATTTAAAATATTTGACCACATCAGCATTTATTTTTTTATAGCGGGAACTTATACGCCCTTTCTTCTCGTTTTCATGAATAATCCGCTTGGCAGAACGCTGCTATGCATACTATGGGGGCTTACCCTATTCGGCATATTTTGGAAAACTTACTATACAGGTAAATATGAAATAGTTTCAACTGCTGTTTACGTACTGATGGGGTGGATAATGTTGGTTGGCGGCCATACCTTTTTTGCACATTTGCCTTACCAGGTTTTACTTTTAATTATTATTGGCGCCGGCTTATATACGGTGGGCGTATTTTTTTATATATGGGATAAGTATTTTTATACGCATGCCGTGTGGCATGGTTTTGTTCTTTGTGCTGCTGTTTTCCATTATGTAGCAGTATTGCTTACGGTTTCAGCCTGACCATTTTTTTCTACACCACACAATCCCTGTTTTATTATAGTGTATATATGTCCCCCCCGCTAAATATACCATTCATTACCGGGGTCGAAAGCAATATAAACAATATCACCGTGAGCAAAATTGTTGTTATCCGTTCTTACCGTAACAGTATTTTCTGCAAGCAACACTTCCACTTCATAATAGCTGCCGCAAAAAATTGTTTTAACTACTTCCCCCTTAATTCCATCACCTTCGTCAAATACGATCTTCAAATTTTCGGGGCGGATAAAGATATTTTTTCCTTCCGCGCCAATATTTTGTAATTCGGGTAAATCCTTTACGAGTGAACTGTTCAGCAGGTTGTATTTGCCAAACAAAGCAGCGGTATATTCGTCAGCAGGGTGCTTATATATTTCTTCGGGAACGGCTTTCTGAACAATTCGCCCTCCCCTCATCACAAGAATCTCATCCGCCCATGAAAGCGTATCCAGCGCATCATGCGAAACAAGTATGCAGGTTATTTGCAGCCTTTCGCCAATATCATTAATAACCGCCTTCAATATATTTGTATGAATGGGGTCAAGGTTCGAGAAGGGCTCATCCAATAACAAAAGCTTGGGAGATGTAATGAGCAATTTTGCCAAAGCTATTCTTTGCTTCTCTCCTCCCGATAGCTGGTCGGTCCTTCGCTGTATCAAATGGCTTATCCTACAAACCTCATACAGGTTGTTTGCTTCATCATTCTGCAATGTGTTTTCAAAATTCAACAGCTCTTCTACCCTGTAATTATTAAGCAGCTCAAAATGCTGCGACAGATAAACGACCCCTTTGTGGCCCGGCATTAATTTTTCATGAGGCCCCAGTACCCTCCTGTCCTCAAAGTACACTTCGCCAGAGTCAGCTTGCACAAACCCTGCAATAATTTTAAGCAGTGTGGTTTTACCCGCGCCGGATTCACCGGCTATCGCAATTTTTTGTGATTGGTGTTGTACGAACGAAATGCCTTGTAACACCGGCTGCTGCCCTTCCTGTTTATAAATATCGTTAACGTTTAAAAAATTCATGCAGGCAGCGGGGTTTATACATTACAACTTCGCCAAACATTCCTCCAGCACTTCTCTCCATCCTTTTAATTTAATGGGGAAGGTGGAAGTTATTTTTTCTTTGCTCATCCCTGAATAGGCAGGCCTTTTTGCAGGTGTTGGATAAGCGGTAGTAGGAATGGGGTGAACAATACAATTCAAGTGTTTTATTTCTTTTATCGCTACCGCAAAATCGTACCACGAAATAATGCCGTCGTTGCTGAAATGATAGACACCCGTGGTAAATTCTCCGGAAGGATTGGTAACAATCGCCATGATAGCCGCGGCAAGGTCTCTTGCATAGGTGGGTGAGCCCACCTGGTCGCTTACGACGCTTATTTCGGGGCGGCTGCCCATCAAGCGTAACATCGTTTTTACAAAATTATTGCCGTATGTGCTGTAAACCCATGATGTGCGTATTACAATAGTGTTATCATTATTTTGCAATACAAGCTTTTCCCCAAGCAGCTTTGAGTAACCATAAAAATTTACAGGGTCTGTAACATCATCTTCTTTATATGGTTCGGTGCTGTTGCCGCTAAAAACATAATCGGTTGAAATATGAATAAGCTTTGTATTATACTGGCTGCATAGTGCCGCGATAGTGCCTGGTGCATCCGCATTGATAGCAAGTGCAATTTCACGGTCTGTTTCTGCTTTATCTACTGCAGTATAGGCGCCGCAGCTAATAAAGTAGGCGGGTTTTAATTGTTCAAAAAAAGAGGTGATTTGTTCCGCGTTCATCAGGTCCATTTCATCCTTGTCAGAAAAATTGAATTCAAACTGCGGGTAGTTGCCCGCAATATCAAACAGCTCGCTGCCAAGCTGGCCAAGCCATCCTGTAACCATTATAACAGGTTTGTTATTCATCATAAGCTCCAGTATTTTCTGTTCGTTATTTTATTTCTGTAGGTGCCTTTTAAATCTGCTATAAGGGCATGTGGTTTTGTTATTGATGCAAAATATGCTTCATCAAGCTCCATATATTGTGTATGGCAAACCGCGATGATCACCACATCATAATCATTATCCGGCTCTTTAATCAATGCAAAGCCATATTCATGCACCACTTCTTCCGATGATGCAAGCGGGTCAACCACATGCACATTCAGGTAATAGGTCTTCAGCACATATACAATATCCACCACTTTACTGTTGCGTATATCCGTAACGTTCTCTTTAAACGTTGCGCCCATTATCAGCACCTTTGCTTCTTTCACATTATTGCTGTGCATTATTACATGCTGCAATATTTTTTTGGATATATAGTTGCCCATAGTATCATTAACATACCTGCCTGCAAGTATTACCCTTGAGTTAAAACCAACCTCAGATGCTTTGTAGGTAAGATAATAAGGGTCAACGCCAATACAATGGCCGCCTACAAGGCCCGGAAAGAATTTTAGAAAATTCCATTTGGTGCCTGCGGCTTCCAGCACCTCGTATGTATTAATGCCTATCTTATCAAAAATGATGGATAGCTCATTCATCAACGCGATATTAAGGTCGCGCTGCGTATTCTCAATTACTTTTGCAGCCTCCGCTACCTTTATGGACGATGCCCTGTGCACACCTGCATCAACCACCAGCTCATATACCGCAGCTATTTCCTGCAGGCTTTCTGTATCGCAACCTGAAACGACTTTTATTACATTTTCCAGGGAGTGTTTTTTATCCCCGGGGTTTATCCTTTCGGGCGAATAACCCACTTTAAAATCCTGCCCCATAATAAGCCCGCTCTGCCTTTCAATCACCGGCACGCAATCTTCTTCCGTGCAGCCGGGATAAACGGTTGATTCAAACACCACATAATCGCCTTTTTTAATAACCTTGCCAACTGTTTCCGCAGCCTTTGTAAGCATGGCAAGGTCGGGTACTTTATGGTCGTCAACAGGTGTGGGTACAGCCACAATAAAAAATGATGCTTCGCGCAAAACTTCCAGGCTGTGGGTAAACTCAATATCGCAT
>Ga0206922_1003_pt1 | contig 94286 bp, 87 predicted proteins | sample Alteio_BWOrgHeat_63_FD_152976 | JGI IMG/M metagenome (GOLD analysis project Ga0206922, IMG submission 152976) | Enriched cells from forest soil in Barre Woods Harvard Forest LTER site, Petersham, Massachusetts, United States -... | ecosystem: Environmental > Terrestrial > Soil > Temperate forest >... | reverse complement strand
ACTCTAAGGGGCGGAGCAATTCATTGAGATTTTTTTCCTATTAAACTCATCACATTCATTTTGTAATTATTGCCTACCGGTATGGTTGCCTTATCAATTTCTATACTATTTCCATAGATGCTTTTAATATGCGCAATGGCGATGATGTAAGATTTGTGGACACGCATAAACTGCTTTGAAGGAAGAGCCTTTTCAATATCGTTCATGGTTTGATGCGTTACAAGATTATATTGCGATGTATGAATTTTAAGATAATCCTTCATACTCTGTATATAAATAATTTCAGAAAAATTCACTTTAAAAAATTTGCCGCCCGACTTTATAAAAATGTGATCATTAAATAAATTTTCTTCGTCTTTTACAACCTGCTCAAACAACCGGCCATCCATTATCTTATTCACTGTTTTGTAAAACCGCTCGAACGATATAGGCTTCAGCAAATAATCTATTACATTTAATTCATAGCTCTCCAAAGCATATTCCGCATAAGCAGTCGTCAGTACAACTAATGGCGGATCGGGCAATGCCCTCAGAAAATTTAAACCCGTCATTCCCGGTAATTGAATATCAAGAAAGATCAGGTCAACCTCGCGGGTATTTAAAACATTCCCTGCTTCCATTGCATTATTACAAATAGCTACCAGTTCAAAGGTGTCAATTTTTGCCAGGTGGGCTTGTATAACATTCTGTGCAAGTACTTCGTCCTCAACTATAATACATTTTATCACTGCAGGTCGAGTTTTATTAATAATGCAACGGTAAAAACATTATTACTGAAAATTACATCAAGTGTATGAGAATCCGGGTATAAAATTTCCAGCCGCTCCCTTGCATTTTTAATACCAATAGCGCTTATCTTCCTGTCCTGCTTTTCGGTTTGAATAATATTAAGCGCATAAGAATCGGGATATAATATTTCCAACAAACCCTTGCTGCCGGTAATTGGCCGCCCGTTTAATCTTTTTGCCTGGGTCTCCAGGTCTATATCAGTGTTATTCACAACGGTTACAGCCAGTTCATCTCCCTTCACCTTTATGGTTATATAAATGAAAGGCTGAGCAAAGGAATCGCTTAGCGCATGTTTAAAAGCATTTTCAATGAAGGAAATAAACAAAAAAGGCTCTACCATTACACCGTCCGTATCGCCTTCAACAGAAAACCTTATGTCTGCATTAAACCGTACTTTTTCAATTTCAATATAATTCTCAATAAATTCTATTTCCTTACTAAGGGGTACCTTTTGTTCATCGCTTGCATAAATTAAATACCGCATTATATCGGCCAATTTTATAATTACCTCCGGCGTTTTTTCTGATTTCTGAAGGCTAAGTGAATAAACGCTATTTAGGGTATTAAACAGGAAATGCGGTTTAACCTGTGTACGCAAATATTTCAGGCGCAGTATGGTGGTTTCTCTTTTAAGATCTTCCATCATAAGTTTATTATCCAGGCTTTTTTTCAAAAAAGCTATACCTATAGCAAATGTCATATTTACCAGTACCCACAAGCTTTCCCGGATTATTGCCGTGGGTGAAGGATAAAAATAGCCATGCTGCATTGGAGACAGGTCGTCTCTCGCAATTAATGAATAAATGCCCGTTAAAACAGTTAATACTACTATATAAATTGCTGCGCTTATTAAAACAAAGAAAATATACCGTTGCCTAAAAAGAAGCACGGGTACCACTACCGCCGAATAAAACCAATAAGCAGGTAAAACCAATAAGCTAAAAAGGATCAATGACGGCAATATGAGTATGCCGCTGTTATAAAAAACAGCAAGCCAATTTGCCGAAGGGTATAATAATACAACAAAAAACCAGCAGGCTATTTCAATTTTTCGGGTGGGGGTTATTCTACGGTCATTATCAAATTCCATTTTTATAAATTTAAGGTTGCTCTAAACTATAACCGGTTTGCGAAACGCCTAAATGATTTCGACAAACGAAACTGCATTAACGATGAAGTTGCAAAATCGCCCGCTAATTATAAAAATATTTTTGAAAGAAAGGTAAGCCCGGAATTTTAATCATTTGTATGCCGCATGCCTTCCGCAACACGGAAAATATGTAAGATGTATGGGAACAAAGCATTCATTGTTTCTTCTGCACCGCGGGTTGACCCCGGCAGGGTGAGCACTAAAGTATTTTTTATAAAACCGGCTACCCCGCGCGAAAGCATGGCATAAGGTGTTCTTTCCTGGCCATAGTTTCGGGCTGCCTCCATAATGCCGGGTATTTCCCGGTCAAACATTGGCTCTACCGCTTCGGGTGTAACATCTCTTGGTGACAAACCTGTGCCACCTGTAAATACCAACAGGTTATAGCCATCATCACTTAATTGCTTTGCTATAGTTTGTATTTCGGTAAATTCATCCGGGATAACAGTGTAAAAGGAAGTTTCTAATTGTTGTTTTTTTAATATTGACATTACTGCTTTACCTGCAATATCCTGCTTTTCACCAGCGGATACGCTGTCTGAACAAACCACTACAGCACAACGCAGGTTATCCATGCCGCCGCTATCAAAATCAGATTTACCGCCTTTCTTACCTTCCAGTTTTATGGTTGATATTTCTATTCCTTTATCAATAGGTTTAAGCATATCATATATGGTCAATGCAGTTATTGCGGCACCGTGCATTGCTTCCACTTCAACACCGGTGCGGTAAATAGTATGCACTTCAACAGATATATTAATAGCCAGCCCATCAATACTGTGCTTTATCGCCGCATATTCAACAGGCAAGGGATGGCAATCAGGAATTACATCGCTTGTTTTTTTAATAGCAAGCAAACCCGCAGCGCGTGAAAACTCAAATACATCCCCTTTGGGCACCGTTTTGTTATTAACCGCATCAATGGTTTCCTGTTTCGACACTTTTAAAACCGCTGTGGCTATTGCTTTACGAAGGCTGCTTACTTTATGCGTTATGTCAACCATTATTATTTATTTTCTTTCCATTTATAAGTTTCATCTTCCAGTATTTCTTTACCCCATACAGGCAATTCCGCTTTTATTCTCTCCACTGTTTCTTCGCATGCATCTATCGCCACTTTGCGGTGTGCGGACGAAGTAAATACAAATAAACAGATTTCCCCTGCTGCCACTGTACCGATGCTGTGATATACATGCATACAGGTAAGGGGGTATTTTTGAAAGATGGCTTCTCTTATCTGCTGCATTTTTTGCAAAGCCATCTCTTCATACGAGGTATATTCAATTGCTGAAACTTTTTTGCTATCAATAATATCGCTCCGCACCTGCCCAAGAAAGATACTGTGGGCGCCAATGCCGGTTTTATCACTGTGCTTTTGAATGCTTTCAGCAATAAACGATGCTGCAATACTGCCCTTTACAAAAATATTTTTAGGCCTTTTGTCATCCATAATATCAAATGCTTTTCTATAATAGAGAATGCAAAGTTTGCATAATTCCAGTTAGTTTAAAAGACTATTTAAAACTTTGTTCTTTATTGCCCGGCTAAAGCCGGCATCAGAGTGATGTTATTTTTTATTTAACCCCATGCTGAAGCATGGGGCAATTCATAAAACTGCTTTAATCTGGCATCTCCTCGTAAAATTGATGCATCACGTACCATGCTTTCTTTTTCAATCCTTTATCGCTTAACAATCCCTTTCTGTTCCATCCCTGCTGATAAACAGGTTGCAGCCTGGTTTCTGAACGAAAATCTGCTAATATCCACGGGCACGTTCCCCGCAAAAAAGGGATATTTTTAAACATGGCAATCTGATCTTTATAAACCTGTGCTTCTCTTTCTTCAGCCCAATAACCGTTGCTGTCTGCGCTTCCATGATTGCCATAAAGCGACTCAGCGCCAAATTCTGACATGATCAACGGCTTGTTATAGCTGCTATTCCAAACCATTTCTTCCGGCTTCGCGCTCCAGGGTACATACCATCCGAGGTATTCATTCACACCAATCACATCCAGCACAATACATAAAGAATCATCAATGGTAGCTGTGTTATCTTTAATATGAGCATCGTTAATGGCAGAAGTGATAAGCCTTGTACTGTCAATGCTGCGTACATATTCTGCCATCGCGGTAATAGTCCTGTTGCGGTAAACAGAAGGTGAGGTTTCGTTAGACATGCTCCACAATATAATAGAACAACGGTTCTTATCGCGTGTGATCATTTCTTTAAGCATAGTATCCGCCTTATTAAGAATGGCAGGATTACTGAACTGTATGTTTTGCCAAAGTGGTACCTCTTCCCAAAGCATGATGCCTAATTTGTCGGCAACGCGTACTATGTGTTCGTTATGAGAATAATGGGTGAGCCGAACAAAATTACAGCCCAGCTCTTTTGCCCAATGCAGCAACATTTCCGCATCTGCTTCACTCCATGCCCTGCGTGCCTCCTGAGGCACTTCTTCATGTATATTTATGCCTTTTAAAAATACGGATTTGCCGTTCAATAATATTTCGGTGCCTTTTACTTCAATATTTCTAAACCCTATCAAGTCATGAACGGTATCTGTTGATAAGGTAATAATAACATCATATAGTTTAGGGTTACCGGGTGACCATAAAACAGGTGACGATGGTATGTGTATCCACGCTTTGCCATTGGCATCTGTAACTGCAGCATAGCTTACATGCAGCTCAGGTATCTTTATTAAGATCGGCTGGCTTGTATTGCCACTACCGTTAAGCTGCACCCAACCGGCAATGATATCTGATTTGTTCTTTGCAAGCTGTATGTTGTAATCCTGTATATAGCTTTCAGGTGTTTCTATAATGGATACATCCCGTGTGATGCCGCCATAGTTCCACCAATCAAAATTCATTGCGGGTATATTATCCGGTTTTCTTTGATTATTCACCCTTATGATAACTGAATTGGTATCTCTTAATTTACCGGTTACCTCAAACTGGAAAGGCGTAAACCCTCCCTCATGGCTCCCCACCAATTGGTTATTAAAATAAACATCGCATTGGTAGTTAACTGCACCAAAATATATAAACACCCTTTTGCCGGGTTTGGGTTTAAGGGTAAATGTTTTTTTATACCAAACAGTACTCTCGTAATATTTAAGTTCCGGCTTTTGCGAGTTCCAGTCGCCCGGTACTTTTAAGGTAACTGCATCTGTAAAGGCGTACTCATAAAAATCACTCTTCCCGGTTGGTCTCTGGTCTTTCCAAACAGGTTTCCAGTTGCCGGCACCCGCATTGAAGGGATCAATAATAACCTGCCACTGCCCGTTAAGGCTTATAGTATGCCGCGCATAAACATTTTGCAATGTTTGTGCACATAGCATGGAATACAAACCTATAATAAAGCAAAAAGCAATGAGCGTAACCTTTTTCATGCAGTATTGGTGTTACGGGGAATAAAACTATTTATAAAAGTAAGCAGAAGGAAGTAAAATATAAGCCGCTAATAAAATAAGGTATTCTTTTTGGAGTTATATAAGCATGAACATTAAAGCAGTAAAAATCCCTAAGGCAAGACGCGTATTTAAACCGGAGATACTGATACTTTATTATGCCCTGCGGGATAAGCGTACTCCTTTTTATGCGAAGCTGCCCGCAATACTTTCATTATTGTACCTGCTTAGCCCAATAGACCTTATCCCCGATGTCATTCCTGTTGCCGGTTACCTTGACGACCTGGTTATTGTTCCGTTATTGTTACAGGTTTCAGTTTGGCTGCTGCCACCACTGGTAAAAGCCGACAGTATGATAAATGCCGCGAAGCATGCCCGCAAGCTTAAAATAATAGCAGCAGTTATTGCCGGTATTATGATCTTATTGCTTGTTTGGGTATTTTTAGCAGTAAAGCACTTGTTTAGCTGAGAGAAGTAATGGAATGGAATTTATTTTTAGATGAAATTTTGGTGAGACCTTTCAGCACCCTATTTTTGCACCCCGCCTGGGGGAATTAATTCAGTTGGCTAGAGCGTCCCGATAAGCATTCGGGAAAGCAACTGGTACAGGTTCAGTTTTATAATGGGGGATTAGCTCAATTGGCTAGAGCGTCCCGATAAGGATTCGGGAAAGCAACTGGTACAGGTTCAGTTTTATAATGGGGGATTAGCTCAGTTGGCTAGAGCGTCCCGATAAGCATTCGGGAAGGCAACTGGTACAGGTTCAGTTTTATAATGGGGGATTAGCTCAGTTGGCTAGAGCGTCCCGATAAGCATTCGGGAAGGCAACTGGTACAGGTTCAGTTTTATAATGGGGGATTAGCTCAGTTGGCTAGAGCGTCCCGATAAGCATTCGGGAAGGCAACTGGTACAGGTTCAGTTTTATAATGGGGGATTAGCTCAGTTGGCTAGAGCGTCCCGATAAGCATTCGGGAAGGCAACTGGTACAGGTTCAGTTTTATAATGGGGGATTAGCTCAGTTGGCTAGAGCGTCCCGATAAGCATTCGGGAAGGCAACTGGTACAGGTTCAGTTTTATAATGGGGGATTAGCTCAGTTGGCTAGAGCGCTTGCATGGCATGCAAGAGGCCACCGGTTCGAATCCGGTATTCTCCACTAAGCTCACAAAGTGAGCTTTTTAGGATGTTCTATGTTTACATAATATATTCTTCTGCATTAGATCAACACTACATTGGTCAAACATCAAATTTGATAGACAGGCTTTATCGGCACAAAAATTCAGGTTCAAAATCAACTAAAAAAGCGAATGACTGGGAACTAAAATATACGGAAGTGTTTACAAACCGGCTTGAGGCTCTCAATCGAGAACAGGAAATAAAGAAGAAGAAAAGCAGAAAATATATCGAGGCATTACTCAGAAAAGTATAGAGCGTCCCGCAAGTATTTGCGGGAAGGCCACCGGTTCGAATCCGGTATTCTCCACTAAGCTCATTATATGAGCTTTTTTTATTTTAAACTTGTCCATATTTTACGTTTAGCTGCAAATCTCAAAAACCGCGCACACATTATTATTAAACATCATCTATTCTATTCATTCATTTTGGTATTGCATTTGCTGCATTAGTTAAAACTCTTCTTGTATATCTAAAAAATAAATATGATGTTTAATATCTCTTAATACTAAATTGCAAGGTATTTCCCTATTTTCGCCACCTCATTGAAGTGTAGAATTGACACTAACCAACAGGCCAATGAAAAAAAGAACCTCCAAATGAAAGCTATTATTCCTGTAGCAGGCGCCGGGGCAAAGTTAAGGCCGCATACTTATACCCAGCCCAAAGCATTAATTCCCATTGCAGGTAAAACTATTCTCAGTTTTATTGTTGACCAGTTACACAGTGCCGGCATTTCTGAATTTATTTTTATTGTAGGCTATCTCGGCGAAAAAATACAGGAGTATGTAAAACAAACCTACCCGCACCTTACCTGCCATTTTGTTAATCAAACAGAGCGGCAGGGAACAGGCCATGCCATTGAACTAACAAAAAATATTGTTGGAGAAGATGAAGTATTTGTTGTTTTGGGCGATACCATTTGCGAATATGATGTACTTGAAGTGATTGACAGCCCTTACAGCATGCTGGGTATAAAAAAAGTGGACGACCCCAGGAATTTTGGCGTAGCCGTAATTGACAGTGAAGGCTTTATTGAGCACCTGGTTGAAAAGCCTTCCATCCCCAAAAGCAATATGGCATTGGTAGGCCTGTATAAAATAAAAGAAACCAATTTTTTATACGAATGCCTGCATCATTTATTTGCGCAAAATATTAAAAGCCACGGAGAATACAACCTTACAGACGCGCTCGACTGTATGATAAAACGTGGTGCCAAATTCAAATCGTTCAGGGTAAAACACTGGTACGATTGCGGTAAAAAAGAAACTTTACTTGAGAGCAATGCTACGCTTTTAAAAAAGATAGGCGGCGAGATACATCCCAGCCTTCAATCAGAAAATTCTATTATTGTTCCGCCTGTTAGTATTGGCGCAGGGTGCACATTAAAGAATGCAATAATTGGCCCGCATGTGGCAATTGGCGCCAATACAAATATTCAATATTCTATAGTGCGCGACAGCATTATAGGCAGCTATACCAACTTGTTTGAAGTGGTTATTGATAATTCGCTTATCGGCAGTGACGCCAGCGTAAAGGGCCTTAGCCGCAGTTTAAATATTGGTGATAATACAGAGATTGATTTTGGATAGGATAAATTATGTATCTATTTTAAATACATTTTAACGGGTCAAGCAACTCGTTATAAATATTCTCTCCTTTTATTCCTATCGTTCATAATTTCACGGTATCTCTCCCGCTATGAACCATGAACTATTAACCATGAACATAACTTCTTCAAACCGCACCACACAACTTTTTAATATACAGTATCCCATCATTCAGGCAGGCATGGTGTGGGCAAGCGGTTGGCGGCTTGCCAGCGCGGTAAGCAATGCCGGCGCACTTGGTTTAATTGGCAGCGGCAGCATGTACCCCGATGTGTTGCGCCATCATATTCAAAAATGCAGGGCAGCTACAAATAAGCCTTTTGGCGTGAATATTCCATTAATGTATGCTGACGTGGAAAAGCACATGCAGGTGATTATTGAAGAAGAGGTAAAGGTTGTTTTTACTTCTGCAGGCAATCCTAAAGCATTCACCCCTTTACTTAAAGAAAAAGGCATAACTGTTGTGCATGTGGTAAGCAGCAGCAGGTTTGCAAAGAAGGCGGAAGAAGCGGGCTGCGATGCGGTGGTTGCAGAAGGCTTTGAAGCAGGCGGCCATAACGGAAGGGAAGAAACCACCACGCTGGTTTTGGTTCCGGCAGTATGCGAAGCGGTAAAAATCCCTGTTATTGCGGCGGGTGGTATTGCTACTGGCAGGCAAATGCTGGCAACTATGGTATTGGGCGCGGAAGGCGTGCAAATGGGCAGCCGCTTTGTATGCAGTGAAGAAGCATCATCCCATCATAATTTTAAAGAAGCGGTAGTGCACTCGGTTGAGGGCGATACCATGTTAAGCATGAAAAAAATAATGCCTGTACGGTTGTTAAAAAATAATTTTTTTGAAGAAATAAAAGCAGCGGAAATGCGTGGCGCCACAGAAGAAGAATTAAAACAATTGCTGGGAAGGGGCAGGGCTAAAAAAGGCATGTTCGAAGGGGAACTTGGAGAAGGTGAATTGGAAATTGGCCAATCAGCCTATTTAATAAAAAATATACAGCCGGCAGCCACAATTGTAAGCGAGGTATGGAATGAATTTAAGGATGCTTTACAAAACCCTTTACCTAAAAAGTAAAAACATTATTTTACTTTTACTTTACTATGAAATACATCGGTTTAATAGTTGCATGGCTGCTTTTTGGTTTGCTGCACAGTTTACTTGCAGGCGGCAGGTTTAAACAATTAGTACACTCAAGGATGAAAAGCGGCTATCGTTTTTACCGCATCATTTATTCATTTTTTGCGACCATAAGTTTAATTGCGGTTTTATGGTATCATTTCTCTATCAACACTATTTTATTATGGAATAATTCTGTTGCAGAGAAAACTGCAGCCATTATTCTTTCCATTCCGGCTATTATTGTAATAGCAATTTCTATAAAAAAATATTTTCTTGATTTAAGCGGCATCAATGTTTTTATCAAAAGTTATCCGGTGCAAAACCAGCAGCTTGAGCTAACAGGGTTGCGCAAATATGTAAGGCATCCTTTATATTTTGGCACCCTGCTTTTTGTATGGTGCTTTTTCGTTTGGAAGCCATCGTTAAGTAATCTCATTTCATCTATCTGCATTACTTTATACACAAGGGTCGGAGTATATTTTGAAGAACGGAAACTGGTAAAGGAATTTGGTGATGAGTATAAAAGCTATATCAAAAAAGTGCCGATGCTGGTGCCGGGATTGGGTTAAGAATCGATTATAAGTGCAACTATGTTTTTGAATTATATATTTTAACTGGCAATCTCCTCTACCACCTCAACCACGCTCTCACAAGCCTCCACCAATTCCTCCTCGCTAATTATCAGCGGCGGCCCAATACGCATACATTCGGGCGCAAACAAAAACCAATCCGTTATCAATCCTTTTTCAATACACCTGTGTATTATTTTTTTATTCGTTTCAATATCTTCAAATTCAAGGGATGCCCATAAGCCTGCAGTTCTTAGCTTTTTAATCCCGGGGTGTTGCAGGTGGCGTGTAATTATTTCTTCTTTAGCCTTCACACTTGCTATATAATTTCCCTCTAATAAAACCTCCAATGCCGCCTTACCGGCAGCACAGCTAACCGGGTGGCCTCCAAAGGTGGTAATATGCCCCAGCACAGGATCGTGTGTCAACAAATTCATCAAACTATGGTTTGCAATAAAAGCCCCAAGCGGCATCCCTCCTCCCAGCGCCTTGCCTAATAAAAGCACATCCGGTACCACTCCGTATTGCTCAAAAGCCCAAAGCGAGCCTGTTCTGCCAAACCCTGCCTGTATCTCATCCAATATCATCAATGCCCCGCATTCATCGCACTTTTGCCTTATCGCCTCTAACCATCCTGCAGGCGGCTTATTTATACCGCTTTCTGCCTGCACTGTTTCTAAAATAATGCATGCAGTTCTATCATCTATTGCATCAACAGCTTCCCAACTGCCATAATCAAAATGATGCACGCCCGGTAACAACGGCCTGAAAGCATTCCGCCAGTATTCATCACCCATTAAACTTAAAGCCCCTTGGGTACTGCCATGATACCCCTTGTTAAAGGCAATGATCTTTGAACGGTTAGCAGCCCGTTTTGCTAATTTCATTGCACCCTCCGTTGCTTCGGTGCCACTGTTTGTAAAATATACTGCATTTAAAGAGGCGGGCAAGTTATCAACCAGCAATTTAGCATAAGCTACCTGCGGGGTTTCTATAAATTCGCCATACACAATCAGGTGCATATACGCTTCGGCCTGTTTTTTTACAGCCTCCACAACTGCCGGGTGGCTATGCCCGATATTGCACACACTGAAACCGGAAATAAGATCAAGATATGCGTTGCCATTAATATCATACTGGTAAATCCCCGCTGCCCTGATGATCTCCAGCCCGATGGGTTCGGGCGAAGTTTGGGCAACGTGGCTAAGAAACAACTGCCTGTTTGAAATTCCCTGCATCTTTTCCGGTTTCATTACTCAAAAATTCAAATTTAAACATTCGAAGTAAGGTTTTTACCGTAACCCCGCAATATATCCCCGAAAGGATACCAGCCTTAGCAATATTCTGGCTATTTTTAATGATAAATAACGCAGAATGGCTATCATACTTCCTCTTTTGGGCAAAACCCCGCAGTTTGGTAAAAATTGTTTTATTGCCCAAAACGCTACCATAGTGGGCGACGTGGTAATGGGCGACGAATGCAGCATATGGTTTAATGCCGTGGTTAGGGGCGATGTACACTATATTAAAATGGGCAACAAAGTAAACGTGCAGGATGGCGCTATTATACATTGTACTTACCTAAAAAACCCTGCAAATATTGGCAATAATGTTTCAATCGGACACAATGCTATAGTGCATGGATGCACGGTACATGATGATGTACTGATAGGTATGGGTTCTATTATAATGGACCGGTGTGAAGTGCAAACAAATTCTATTATAGCGGCGGGCGCAGTAGTGCTGGAAGGCACTGTTGTAGAAGCGGGAAGTATTTATGCCGGCATACCGGCTAAAAAAATAAAAGAGGTATCTCCCGACATGATCAGGGATGAAATTAACCGTATCGCAAACAGTTATGTAAAATATTCTTCATGGTTTTCAGAATTTAATGCAGCGAAATGAAAAACGGTGTTGTCTTTTTACACGGATAGTTCCCGCATCCACAATCAAAACTTACTGCTTAATTTATAACTATGATCAAACCCGTGCAGGAACTATCCTTTTGTTTTTGAAATTTTTCTTAACTATTTCGTGCGTCTGAAGCTAAAACCCTTTTAATGGCACTGATTTTGTGGAGAAAAATACTCAGTGGCGACCCCCCAGGCAGCTAAAGATGAAAAAAGCAAAAGTTTATTGACAAAAAAAATTTAGGGGGAGTATTATATGGAACCTTATGACCATAACACCAATGCGAGTATGATTATTGATGAAAACGGAAGCCTGCAAAAGTTTTACCTGCTTACAAACCAGCTAAGTAAAACCCGGCACGTACGTTTTACAAACAAGTTTGACGAGGCTGACAACATTGAATGGCATTTTAAGTACCGCGGCCACCAGCTAACGCTGCAGTACAGCATTTACAATGGTGTTACTTTAATGCCGCAGACCAACAAAGATTTTCCGGCAGCCAACAAACTTGCTGTAAAACTTAAAAAGGCGGTTTAATAATCGCTCTCATTGATTGAATCGAGAATGTTATAATAACTTACATAACGTTCCGCGGCAATTTCGCCTCTTTCTACCGCTTCTTTTACCGCACAACCCGGCTCATTAATATGCAAACAATTATTGAACTGGCAGTTACCCAATATTTTTCTCATCTCAGGAAAATAATGGGATAGTTCCTGTTTTGGAATATCCACCAGCCCATATTCCCTTATACCGGGTGTGTCAATTATTTTGCCGCCGCCCGGCAGGTCGAACATTTCAGCAAAAGTGGTGGTATGCATACCCTTGCCGCTCCAGCCGCTTACTTCCTGTGTTTTAAGGCCAAGTTCCGGAAATACTGTATTAATAAATGTAGATTTGCCCACCCCGCTGTGGCCGCTAAGCAAGGTAACTTTATCTGAAAGCACCGCTTTTATTTCATCAGTACCGGAACCATTTTCCATACTCGCCAGCAACACCCTGTATCCTATATCTTCATATATTAATTTCAACTCCGAAAATTTGTCCAGTTCCTTTTTTCTATATATATCACTTTTATTAAATACGATAATAGCGGGGATATGATATGCTTCCGCCGAAACCAAAAACCTGTCAATAAACCCCTGCGATGTTTTGGGGTCTTTTAATGTTGCAAAAAGTACAGCCTGGTCAAGGTTGGAAGCAATGATATGATGGTGCATTTTATGGTGGGGCGACGTGCGCACCATATAATTTTTGCGGTCATGAATTTCGTCAATAATAGCTGACCTTTCAGCAATATCTTCAATTTCTATTTCCACCTCATCACCTACCGCAATTGGGTTGGTAGAAGTAAATCCATCAATCTTAAAAATACCTTTTATGCGGGTATTAAACACCCCGCCATCTTCCGTTTTGGCAATATACCAGCTACCTGTAGATTTATAAATAAGCGCCTTCATCAGCCGCGAAGATACAAGTAAGCCTTTCAAAAAATTTTTATGTGGTAAAATCAGCAGCGTCACCAGAACTACCGCAAGCTATACCTATCTTTCCTTTTAAATAGCTTATCCAGCGAACTGCGCCCGGCACCCTCAATTAATAAAAACAGGCAAACCAAGAGCTGCGCATAATCTGAGCGGGTTTCATGCATCACGGCCCAAAAACCAACTTTTGGCGGCGCCGGCGGCAAAGGCAACGGGCTTGTGCCCATATACAGCGAAATTTTAGTGCTGAGTATAGCAACGATCATTTCAATAATAAAATAGAATGAAACAACCCGTGTAAGCAAGCCAAATATTAATAATAAGCCGCCAACAATTTCGGCAGTTGCTACAAAGTTGGCAGTAATGTCAGGCATAGGAAAGCCAAGTTTTGTAAACCTGCCAATACCCTGGTTTGTATAAACAAATTTCAGTATCCCCTCAGATAAAAACACGCCGCCGGCCATAAGCCGCAGAATAAAAATGCTTGACGGGCCTTTAACAGGCGGGCTAAAAAACCAATTTATTAACTTTTTCATTTTCTTTTATTTATGATGAACAAATAACTATATCGCGCCACAAAAGAAAACAAACCCTGCCTGCCATGTAAATCAATTACACCATCAGTGTCAACTTCTTGATTAAGCACTACGTTTTTGGATAATCAAGTAATTGTTATACCTTATGTAAAACTTTTACAATACTGTAAGTTACGCTTTACTTTTACTTATAAATAACGCTGATTTATAATAATGGCCAGGAAAAAATTGTTATTGAACGTTGCGCTATGGGCAGGCTTATATGTTCTGTGGGTGGTGTTGTTTCAAAACCACACACTTACTATATCAAAAACCATAACAGTTGAATTTTGTTACCTGGTATTTATTGCTGCTACTTATTATTTGCAGGTTTATTTTAGCATCCCCAAATTTCTTTACCGGAAAAAATACGTTCTGTTTGGCTTAATATTACTCGGCAGCATTGCGGCTGCAGCCATGCTGCGTGTGCCCCTGGCAATGTATCTTAACAAACATTTCTTTCTCGTTAATAAGCCGCAGCCTGCGTTCTCACAATTGTTTTTAAACTCATTTATAAACATATTTGTTTGGGTAGTTTGCCTGGTTGCAGCAAACATCATCATTGATAAGATACGTTTTCAAAAATATATTGATACTATTGAAAAAGAGAAAGCAAAAAATGAGCTTGATTTTCTTAAAGCGCAATTCAACCCGCATTTTCTTTTCAACTCTATAAACTCTATTTACGGCCATATTGATAAAAAAAATCCTGTGGCAAGAAAGATGCTGCTCACCTTTTCTGAAATGTTAAGGTACCAGCTATATGAATGTAATGTTGAAAAGATAAGTATTGAAAAAGAAATAACCTATTTAAAAAATTATGTCGCACTGCAACAGGCAAGGAAAGAAGAAAGCCTTATAGTTAAACTGGATATAAACGAAAACATAAAGGGCATAACACTTGCGCCGTTATTATATATCGCTTTTGTTGAAAACGCTTTTAAATATGTAAGCAACAGTGATACAAGAGACAACCGGGTAGAAATACTATTTACCCGGTACGGGAACGAGCTGCATTTCAGGGCTTTTAATACAAAAGAGGCCAATATTAGAACGGAGATAGGGCAAGGGGGCATCGGCATATCAAACGTAAAAAGAAGGCTGGAGTTATTGTATCCCGCAAAACATGATCTAAAAATCAATAATACAGACGATACCTATGAAGTTATTTTAAACCTTCAGCTACAATGAAATTGAAATGTATAATAGTTGATGATGAGCCTATTGCCCGTAAAGTGCTGCAGGAATATATTGAGGATATTGATTTTCTTGAACTTGCCGGCAGCGCCGAGAACCCCTTAAAGGCAAACGTTATATTAAGCGAGCAAGCAATCGACCTGATGTTTCTTGATATTAATATGCCGAAATTAAATGGCATTGAATTTTTAAGAACATCATCCTCATTGCCTTTGGTAATAATGACAACCGCTTATGCGGAGTATGCTACTACCGGTTTTGAGCTGGATGTGATGGATTATCTTGTAAAACCCTTTTCATTTGAGCGGTTTTTGAAAGCATGTAATAAGGTGAAAGATTATTGTGAGTTGAAAAACCAAAGCGCGAATGGCAATAAAATAAGCAATGATCATTTTTTTGTAAAATGTGACGGAAAAATTGAGAAGGTTTTATACAGCGAAGTAATATATATTGAAGCCATGCTTAACTATATTGTATTACATACTGAAGCACGAAAAATGATCGTTTACCTAACCATAAAAAGCATTATTGAACAGTTACCTCAAGATATTTTTTTAAAAGTGCATAAATCATATATCGTAAACGTAAATAAAATAAAAAGTATAGAAGGGAATGAGATAAAGCTTAGCAATGGAGCAAAAGTTACCATTAGCCAAAACTTTTATGATACCGTAATTAAAGAAATTGTAAAAGACAGGATGATAAAAAGATAAGATAATTTTGAGTGCCAGGAGGTAAGACTGCTTCGGCGTCATGCCTGCGCAGGCAGGCATCTCATATAGTTAAACAGGCATTTTAATTTCAGCCGAAATATTACAACCCTCGCTTGCCGTCGCACGTTTCACGTTTCTTTTTCTTCCCCCCTTAGGCCCGCCCGTGCTGGTACAGACGGGGGATGGGGGTTTGCTTCTCCCCCCTTTAGGGGATGGGGTTCATTCTAAAATCCTGCATAGTAATCATATCCCTGCTCTGCCCAATAATCCGGCGGTTTGCTGTTACTGAAAAACATAGTGCCAATGCATTTTAAATGCTTTATTCCATATTTAACAGGTATGATCAATCGCAAAGGATAACCCTGCTTCATAGGCAACGGTGCATCATTCATTTCGTAACACAAAATAGTTTGCGGTTCCAAAAAGCTTTTCATATCGATACCCACATAATATTTTTTATTGGGTGTTTGCAGCCCGGCATATTGCATTTGCTCAAAACCCTGGAGATGGTAATGTTCCATAAAGTCGCGCATTGAAACGCCCGCCCAGTGCGTTACCTGGCTCCATCCTTCAATACATTTAAAATCGAAGATGATATCTTTTTTAGGTAATTGTTTCAACTCATCGAGGCTTATTTTTAAAGTATCGCCGGCTCCGCGTATAACTTGTAACCGCCATTTACTTGCATCAATGGTATCCTGTATGCCGATAAGGCCATTTACTTTTACGTTTTTAACCGCATCAGCAACAGTGTATGTTTTACTTTCTTTATTCTTGCCAAGCGTGCCTTTAAATACTTTTTCATTTGCCTCCAGCGTTTTGCGCAGGGGCTTTAATATCATATGGTCCTGCGGCTGGTCATTAAGCCATTTCCAGGCAAAAAAGCCTCCTGCCAGCAACACAACAAAAATCACAAATGGAAAGATCATCCTTCTTCTGAAAGAAGAATCGCTTACTGTTTTTGTACGTTCAAAATAACTATGCTTCTTCATTTGGTAATGGTTCTATGGGTGATGGTTGCACCTCCTCCGGCTGCGTTTCTATTTGCATTTGTGGTTGTGGTTCCGGGGTTATAGGTTTAAAAATCTCAATACCCGTAACAATGGACTGAAAGTTGTTCCACCCTGTTATAATAACCTGTACAATATGAACAACAAAAAACAAACAGTAACCAATGGTCAGCATAAAATGTATAAGCCTTGCAGATTCGTACCCGCCGCATAACCAGGTACACCAGCCAAACTCAACCGGTTTATAAATGGCCAGTCCGGTAATGATTGAGCCAAAGCCCATAACAATTATTGCTGTGTATGCAATACGCTGTGCTGCATTGTATTTATCCTGCGGCGGTACATATTTATGGATGTGCAGGTCGTGCAAAAGTACCTGCCAGCCCTCCTTAAATGATTTTCTGTTAGGCAATAAATAGCGCCATTCGCCGGAAAAAATAGTGTAGGTAACGTACAGCAGCCCATTACCAAAAAACAGCCACATAAAAGCAAAATGAAAGCTCATACCCTCCGCAAGCCTGTGCGGAACTTTAAGCGCTTTATAAAACCCCGGTGAAAAAAAATGAAATAATTGCCTATTACCCACGCTAAGCGTATATTTTGAATAAGCCCAGTATATTAGCAACCCGCTCCATATCATGATCCCAAGAATAGGGAAATTTATCCAGTGAAACCAGCGGATAGCAAGGGGATGCTTTTTTAATACTGTCTTCATGCTGAAAAATTAAATATTTAAACTGGTTTTGCCAAATAGAGACGCAGGTGTGCTTAAAAACTTACGGAAAGGTATTTTATTTTTTTTCACCACATAGGCACAATAGGGCATATAAGAAACACATAGTTTTTGTGTATCTATGTGAACCTATCTTTCCTATTGTGCCTATGTGGTTGACTATTCAAAAAAACATTTGTACTTTACACAATCATTACTAACATCTTAATTTGTCCTTATGCCTTCTTACTCTTTCAACGTTAACAACAAACCACATACAGTTGATGTGGATGAAGATATGCCGCTGCTATGGGTGTTGCGCGATATACTAAATTTAACCGGCACAAAATTCGGTTGTGGCGTGGCCAGTTGCGGCGCGTGCACCGTGCTGATGAATAACCAGGCCGTGCGAAGCTGCCAGGTGCAAATACAAACATGCGGTAATGCGAAGGTCACTACCATTGAAGGGTTGAGCGAAGACGGCAGCCACCCGGTACAAAAGGCATGGGAGAAAATGAGCGTCCCGCAATGTGGGTACTGTCAAAGCGGGCAAATGATGAATGTAGTTGGGCTGTTGAAGGCGCACCCCAAACCAACGAATGAACAAATTGAGAATATGATGGCCGGCAACCTTTGCCGCTGTGGCACTTACCAGCGTATTAAACAGGCCATTCACCTGGTAATTGAAGAAACAGCCAAAGGGTAACCCGTGACCTTTCAAACTTTCAAACGCTCAAACACTCAAACAATGCAAACCTCTTCTATAAACCGCCGCAATTTTATTAAAATATCTTCCCTCGCAGGAGGAGGGTTAGTGCTTGGCTTTTTATTGCCTGGCAAGGGCATGGCCGCGCCATCAGAAAGTGGTGATTTTTTACAGCCCAACGCCTATTTAAAGATTGACAAAACCGGAAAGATAACAGTGTTTGTTGGCCGCCAGGAAATAGGCCAGGGCGTTAATACTGCCCTGCCCATGATAGTGGCGGAAGAGCTTGATGCAGACTGGAAGAATGTCACCGCCGAAATATTGCCTTACAGCACAAACCCGATACCGGGCTATAAGCCGGATGGCGGCGGCATTTATGATACCGGTGGCAGCCAAAGTATAATGACGGATTATACAGAATTGCGCAGAGTGGGCGCTGCTGCAAGACTGATGCTGATAACCGCGGCGGCCAATAAATGGAAGGTGCAGCCTGCGCAATGCATTACCGAAAATGGTTTTGTTATAAATACCCTTACCAAAGCACGCCTGCCTTATAGTGCACTGGTGGGCGATGCGGCCATATTGCCCATACCAAAAGATGTTGTATTAAAACAGCCAAAAGATTTTAAGATCATCGGCAAACCGGCTAAAAAAACAAACTTAAAAGATATTCTTACCGGCCGTGCAAAATATGGCATTGATGTAAAAGTGCCGGGTATGGTATTTGCCAGCGTTGAGCGCTGCCCTGTGCTTGATGGCAAGTTGACAAGCGTGGATGATTCCGCCTGCAAACAGGTGTCGGGGTTTATTAAAACAGTAACGTTTGAAAGCTCTGGCGTGCCTATGCACCTGCATGCGGGTGTTGCAGTAATTGCCACTACTATATGGAGCGCGATGAAGGCAAGAAAACTATTAAAGATAACCTGGGATGAGGGCGCAAACAACAAACAATCTACCGATGACTTATTTAAAACATTCGCTGCCAAAGCAAATGATAAACCGGTAAAAGAAGTGTATAAAAAAGGCGATGTTACCAATACCGCTGCGAATACTTTAGAACTTGTATTTGCTGAGCCCTTTCTTGCACATGGCACGATAGAGCCAATGAATTTTATTGCCGATGTAAGGCCTGGGTTTTGCGAGTTGTGGGGCGGCCTGCAACTGCCTGACTGGACGGTACAAATCATATCTGCTGAAGTTGGCTTGAAACCCGAACAAATAAAAACAAACCTTACACTATCCGGCGGCGGTTTTGGAAGAAGGCTGCATTTTGATTTTGCGCTGGAGGCCGTACGCATCTCCAAACAAATAGCTAAACCGGTAAAAGTGATTTGGGACAGAACGGATGATGTGCGCAACGACGTGTATCGCCCCGCCAGCCTGCATGCGATGAAAGCAAGCTGGGATAATAATGGCAAGCTGCAAACATGGCAGCACCACAAGGTGCAAACCTCCATCGAGGTTATGACAGAAGGCCCGGACACCAAGAGCCCGCCTGATATGCTTGGCGGCGCGGGCAGCGACCTTTGGTATGATATACCGAATGTTTATACTGGCTACACGCATGTTGATTTTAACCTTAACCGTGGCTGGGTGCGCGCGGTGGAATTGTGCGTAAATGTTTTTCCCGTGGAGAGTTTTATTGATGAAATAGCGCGCAAGCTTAATAAAGACCCGCTGCAATACCGCCTCTCTTTATTAGAAGGCAGGGCCGCCTTTGAAACAGAGGGCAGTAAACTGCATCTTGACCCGCAGCGTGTTGCCAATGCTTTGAAACTCGCGGCTGAAAAAATTAGCTACCACGAACCACGCAAAAAGAATCACTACATAGGCGTTGCCACACACTTTTTTAGTTTTGCAAGATCGTATGCAGCGCATGCCGTTGAAATTGAAATGACCGGCGCTAAAAAGTTTACCATAAAAAAGATCGTCTCCACTATTGACTGCGGCATTATTATAAACCTTGATGGCCTGATGAACCAAATGGAAGGCGGTACCGTGTTTGCCCTCTCACAGGCTTTAATGAGCGAAATAACCGTTACCAACAGCCGTGTGGACCAGGATGGTTTTTACACCTACCAGGTAGCACGCATGCCCGATATACCGCCTATTGAAGTATATACCATACCCAGCGCCGAAGAGCCCGGCGGCATTGGCGAAGCAAGCCTGCCTACCTTAGCCCCTGCCCTCTGCAATGCACTTGCCGCAGCAGGTGAAAGGCCGGTGAGGCTACCATTGAGTAAGGATGGGTGGAGTTGGGGGTAGGGAAAGTGCTAAGTTGTGTAATTAACCTTTTACTTTATTGAATACCTAAAGATGATTAGATACTTATTGATAATTTCAAGTTTCCTAATTGCGTCAGTATGTTTTGGGCAACATTATTATGCCGCTAATATCATAAAAAAAGCAGATAGTATTTTGAAATCAACAGTGGGTCAACGAATTTTTGAACAATATTATCGATATGATTCACTTTCTTATTACGGGTACAAAAATATATTTGGGAGGCCAAAATGGAAAGCTTTAACTGACCGTAAGAGAACAAAGGGAAAATTTACGGATATGAGTGTTCGGTACGATTTCTGTATCAGGAAATATGGGTGCCCCTGTAACAGTACTTCTATTTCATTTGATAGCAAACTCAATTTAACACGTCCCTTAAATTTAGATTTTGTCCCCAAGTACATCTTAAATAATGACAGTTGTAATTTTATTAGTGATACTGTTGCTCTGTCAATTTCATTAACCAATTTTAAAGAAAAGGGTGTCAAACCCGTTAAAATTGGACTACAGTGGGATTATCTAAAACAAATATACATCTGGTCGGCAAGCAACATTCTAAGCGAGTATAAAAATTGGTTGGGTGAGCCCTACGGAAAAGTGGAAACGATAGATATAGACGCATTGTCAGGGAAGATCATTTCGCATAACAAAGAGGTCTATGCTCCGGTACACTAACATTCATATGCCGTTGCTTTATCTACGCAATTAAGCAATTCCTCAAAACATCTCTTTAAACCAAACTCAGTATCCACGGTAATTACAGGCCGCTCCCATTTGTTAAATTAATATAACTCCTTTATAACTTTAAACAGCTTATCTTTGTTTTTGATGTTCAGAGAATATCGAACGATAAAAAAGTGAATGATATCTCACTCTCTCTTTTTTCTTTAATCTCCGCAAAGTACTAAATAGCCAATCCATTAGTTACTCATTTACATCCACTGAATAAGGTGCTGTTAACTTGACAAATTAACGTTTCTATATGCCTGTTCTTTGCATGGCCATCAATCATTAATTTATTAATTACACCTAAAAATTTTGTATGAAAAAATTATTCTTATTAGCAACTGCCTGCATGCTGTTTGGCATTGCAGTTTTTGCCCAAACACCTAAGGCCAATACTGATTCTCTCACGTTAGCAGCCAGTATCAGCGAACACCAATTGAAATTAGGAAAGCTTCAGAATGAAGTTGACCAAAAAACAAAAAACAAACAGGATGCTGCGGCCCAGGCTCAGAAGTCGGCAAATGAAAACAGCGCAGCGGCATCAAACTTAACCGGTAGCCCGGACGACAGGAAATTGGCAAGACAGGCGGATAACAAGGCAGCAGATGCCAGGGGAGATGCGAGGAGTTCAAGGAAAGAAACACGCAGGCTCAATAACCTAAACAGTGACATAAACGATTTAAAAGCTAAAATAGCTGACGAGCAGTTTAAGATGACAAAGTACACCGGCGACAGTACAACAGTACATCCCCAATAACAATAAATAGTTACTAATTAATTCGTCAATCCAGGTGCTCTGTAAGGCACCTGGATTTTTTAATTAAGCCCCTTCCTGAAAAATATTTGAAAAACCAAAGATGTAAAGCTGTCGTATCCTAAATTCTTCAGCAACCCATTTTCCTGCTTCGGTAATCATTGTTTGCCCTTTAAATTATAAAATACTGCCATCAGCAAAAAAAGCATATAACTTTAAGGGTAGTCAATAAACTTCAAACTTTACAAAACCCTGCACCATGAAACTGCAATATGATAAAACCACTGCCTGGAACCTTGTTTTACTCATCATACGCTTTTGGCTTGGTTACAAAATGATAGCAGCCAGTTACTCTTCAGTAATAGATATTATTTTCCATCCCAAAGAAAGAGCGTTTTTTATAAAATGGTTTGGTGACGACTTGCATTATCCCATGCCGCTGTTTATGGCTTTCCTCGCTAAAAGTGCCGAATTTACAGGCGGCATTTTTTTATTTGGCGGCCTTTTTACGCGCATTGCAGCTTCACTCATTTGTTTTACTATGTTTATGGCGACAGTAACAGCAAACCTCGGTGAAAACTTTAATATTGACGGGGGCTTCACTATATCTTATTGCCTGTTTGCTATGATATTTATAGTTTGGGGCGGCGGCAAGTACAGCCTTGACAGGCTTTTCAGGCCAAAGCATGCAAAGGCTGCTATTTCGCAAAATGTTACTGGCTGATGATGCAAAGCCACAACCGTTATGGTAAACCCTCATGAGCCGGGCTGGTTTATTTCAGGCATTTCTATTGAAAAGTTAGACCTGCCACAAAAGTTTTTTTCTATTATACCCATACTATTCCACCTCCCGCCTTTAAGATTGGTTTTATATCGTATATCTAAAAAAAGTATAGCCCTGCTAATAGGAAGATATGCCCGTTGCAATACTGCAAACCTTTGCCTTACCTTTGCCCTTCAACGATATTTGCGCTTATGAACACTTCAACAGGCAATGCAGAATGGATGAAGGGCTTACTGTATGAAAAACAGGAACGGTTTGAAAAAATAAGGCTTGGCGGCGGTAAAAAGGCTATTGACAAACAGGCAGAAAAAAACAAACTCACGCCACGACAGCGTATCGAATATTTATGCGATACCGATAAACCTTTTATAGAAATAGGCGCATTTGCTGGATATGAAATGTATGAAGAATACGGCGGATGCCCTGCGGGCGGCACTGTTGCCGGTGTTGGCTATGTTAGCGGCAGGCAGTGTGTAATACTGGCAAACGATCAAACAGTAAAGGCAGGGGCGTGGTTTCCCATCACTGGTAAGAAGAACCTTCGCATGCAGGAAATTGCTATGGAGAACAGGTTGCCTGTCATTTATCTTGTTGACAGTGCCGGCGTTTTTCTTCCTATGCAGGATGAGATATTTCCTGACAAAGAACATTTTGGCCGCATTTTTCGCAATAATGCACGCATGAGCGCAATGGGTATAACACAAATTGCCGCTGTGATGGGCCCATGCGTTGCAGGGGGCGCATACCTGCCCATTATGAGTGATGAAACGCTGATGGTGGAAGGCAACGGCAGTATTTACCTGGCAGGCCCATATCTCGTTAAGGCAGCCATTGGGGAAGATATAGATAATGAAACGCTTGGTGGTGCCGTAACACATACAGAGATAAGCGGCATCGCTGATTATAAATTTAAAACTGAGCAGGAATGCCTTGATCATATAAAACAATTGATTGGCAAATTGGGAGATCCCGCCAAAGCAGGATTTGACAGGGTACAGCCTGTTGAACCGGCAAAAAGCCCGCATGAATTGTATAACATCATGCCCGTAAACAACGCAAAAACATACGATGTGCTGGATATTATTGAATGTATTGTTGATGGCGGGTCGTTCCAGCAATTTAAGCAGGACTATGGCAAAACGGTTGTTTGCGGGTACGCCCGTATTGATGGCTGGGCAGTTGGCATTGTTGCCAACCAGCGCCTGGTAGTTAAAACAAAAAAAGGCGAGATGCAGTTGGGGGGTGTGTTATATAACGATAGCTCAGATAAAGCGGCACGTTTTATTCTTAACTGCAACCAAAAGAAAATACCGCTGGTTTTTTTGCAGGATGTAACCGGTTTTATGGTGGGTAGCCGCAGCGAGCATGCCGGTATTATAAAGGATGGCGCAAAAATGGTAAATGCGGTTGCAAATTCCGTAGTACCTAAAATAACTATTATTACAGGCAACAGTTTTGGTGCGGGCAATTATGCCATGTGCGGTAAAGCATACGACCCCCGTTTTATTTATGCGTGGCCATGCGCAAAAATTGCAGTAATGGGAGGAGAGCAGGCTGCAAAAACATTGCTGCAAATACAAACATCCGGCAGGACAGTTAGCGACGAAGAGCAAAAGGAATTACTTGATAAAATAAAAGGACGTTACGAAAAACAAACGACCCCTTATTATGCCGCCGCGCGTTTATGGGTAGATGATATTATTGATCCAATTGAAACAAGGATTGTAATAAGCGAAGGCATTGCAGCGGCAAACCATAACCCGTATATAGAAGAATTTAAAACCGGCGTTTTCCAGGTGTAGGGTCATGCCATGGCCTATATTAAATCATGGCATGGCCTGTTAAACAATGCCATGCCATGGCCCTGCAAATTATCTGCCTATAGTACTATCTTTCTGGTAATAGCCGCACCAATGGTTATTGTTATACATTCCGTGCCTCCAGCCGCCACCAAAGCGAAAAAATAATATATTGGTTGATATAAACAATACAATAACCAATATAGAGGCCACCCTTGCAAATGTAGTAAGCACGGGCTTTTTAGAAAACCCGCCAAACACATAGCCAATAATAAATACCATACATGCCGCAAATAATATGCGCATTAAAATAATGAATACAAAAGACATAACTTTTAATTTAGTGTTTAATAATTAATTTATTCGAATTAGATTTCATAACAAAACGTGCTCCTCTCCATAATCTCGTCGGGCCCTTCTCCGCGAGGAGAAGGGGTTAGGGGATGAGGCGATAAAGTAATAGGGTTGCTCTATTTCAAATTAATTTTTATTTACTTCAACTGCTTAAGCAGGTCATCCACTTCCTTCTTTCCCCAATGAGGTTCAATGCCTGCGGAAATATTGCCCGCTAATGTTTGTTGTGCCGCAAGCAATAATTCTTTCGCTTTGTTTTTATCGCCGCCCCACATTTTTGGAGTGCTGAATTTTTCCCAGCCATCAAGGTATAAAGCCCTGGGGTTATTTGCATTTGCTTTTTTTGCGAGTTGTATGTACATAGAAGCAGGCGGGCCATATTGCCTTCCATAAGTAGCGGGGTTCATAAATACCCTCGCCCTGTTTACCATGCTCACAACGCAATACACTTCAGACAACTCCTTTTTTTGGGTTGCAGTGTCAAGCAGCGACAGCGCTTTTTTAATCTGCTCTTCTGCTTTGTTTGCATAACCCTCTATGTTATCAGGATCATCCTCGTTTAGCCAGCCTGTTTTTGCATTACAAAATGCCGCATAATAGTAAGGCAGCCATTGTGTTTTTTCAGATTCAGCTATCCTGGCAAAGCCGGCCGCGAGTTGCTGATAATCATTTACAGAAGTTGCATTATCAAGTTTCGCAACATCCTGCTGCAATTTTTGTGTGTCGCCCTGCGCATGCAGGATAACGCCGGTAAGCAATACGGCACTTAAAATAATGATCGTTTTTTTCATCGTGATCTTTTTTTGTTGTTAAAAAATTTATTGTAATCCCTGTTTTGTATTAAGCTTACAGGTTGTTGTTGATAAAATCATCTCGCCGGTCAATGCCAAATGTCATGAACAAGCCTATATAATAGCTACGTGTTGCGGGCGGAACAACGGGCACTTTATTAAGGCCATTATAGCTATAGTTATATCCAAAAACCTGTTTTGTTCCAAACACGTTATTCATACCAAACCCAATACCTGAAAAATCTTTTTCCTTCCATTTTTTAAACATGGTAAATAAATAAGCAAAACTCAGGTTCATGTCGTTATACATATTTGTAGTGCCATGGTCTGAAATAAAGGTTTTGCCATTAATACCTGTTTGCATGTCGTAATAAGGCCTGCCTGTTGCCAATGAGTACGACATGTTTGCACTCAAATTGATGTTTGGAAAAAACTTTTTCGCTACAACCCAAACAGTGTGCGGGGTGGAAAAATCAGGATGTATTTCTGAAGGATAATCAAGGTACATCCGTTTTGTATCAAGATAAGTATAGGTTATCCAGTAGTCGAGGTCTTTAAAAGTTCTTTTATCACGAAAAAATAATTCTACACCTCTTGCATAACCTTTGCCATTATCGTTAACTGCCGGGTTAGTTGTAACAAGGCTATTGTATTGTTTATAATAGGCCTCTATTCTTAACAGGCGGTTATTGGCCTTCTTTTGATAGTTAATAATATAATGAGTTGCCTGTGCAAATCCCGGGGTGCCATTTTGTACCAGGTAAGTTATATCAGGCTGCTGATAAAATACACCGTATGCCGCATTTATCTGGCCGCCATCGGCAAACCTGTATGCTACACTAATTCGCGGGGCCAATACTGTTTTATCCAGCAATGATGAATGTTCTGCCCTCACGCCAATTTTGGCAGCGATGTTTTTGGTAAGGTAAACATCACCTTCTGCGAATGCCGCAGTTGTATTACCGGTAAGGGTTGTTGTGGTGTCGTTATACGTATAATTAGTATTGGTGTAAAAATTTTCCGCGCCAAAACGAATTGCCTGGTTGTGTGCAAATGTTCTTGTTATAACTGCCCTTACCTGCGCAAAATTTGATTCAGTGTTAATGATGCTGTTCTTTTCGTTATACGGGTAAGCCGGAATAAATACCTGTTGAAATTGCTGGTTTTCTAATTTATTTGTTATCGTGTTTTTATCGTAATTGTACGCAACAACGGCGTCAATTTTCCAGTGGGCACTTAAATAGTCACGGTATGAAAGATTGGCGTATATATTTTGATCTTTTGTTTGGAAAGAAGATAAAAGATTTGTGCTGTCAATATCGGGGTTGCGCATGCCGGTATTATTGTATCCATAATTGGTATAAAATTTAAGCATGCCGGTTTTACTTGTTTTAATACGAAAATTGGCGTCACTTTCTAAATATTCCGGCCCGTGAAAAAAGCGGGGTTTTTGCGGCACAAGGCTGTTGTAAAACTGCAGGTTGCCATAATGCACATCAACGCCATAGCTGCTCTTCTTTTTGCTATCCAGCTCCTGCAAACCTGCCCCAACATCCTGGGGGAATATATGCAGGCTGGCAGAAGATTTATCAGGCAGGTCAACACTTTCAAGTATCAAAGCGCTGCTCAGCGCGTCTCCATATATTGCTGAATAACCGCCTGTGCTAAACAAAATGCCCTTAAATAAAAAAGGATTGACCCTCGCAGGTTGCGGCACACCCGGTACACTTGCATAGTTAGGGTTTGGTAATAATGCACCATCAATAAATTGTTTTGTTTCTGCACTGGTTCCGCCTCTCACAAATAAGCCTTCCTGTTCCCCTATTTGTTGGGCACCGGGCAGGGAACGTAACGCGTTTGCTATATCCCCGCCGTTACCTGCAACTGTAACAGCATCCATCGGTGTTAGGGATGCGCCTTTTGCTTTATCAGTCGCTTCAAAACTGCCCGCACTTACTACTACCTCGCCAAGCATCTTGCCCTCTTCTTTTAAAACAATATCAACGTATAAAACTGAGTCTTGTGGGTTGATATCTATTTCTTTAGTGATATAACCTACTGATGATATTCTTAAAACCTGTTTTCCCTTCACTGAGATCGGTAATGAAAAACCTCCTGCACTATCTGTGTTTATGCCAGTCGGAGTATTCTTTAAAATAATACTTGCATCGCTTAAAGGCTCTTTTTTTGTATTGGTAACTTTTCCCCTTATCAGGGTTTGGGCTTTTATGCTGCTAACGCCTAATAGCAATAGCAGGATGAACAAAATATCGGGTAGCTTAAGTAGTTTCATAATGTTTTTATTTTTATATGCAACACAAAAGTATTTTAGCTGTATAGGCATGTGTGTGCAGAATATACTAAAGAGTAGTTTGAATAGATGTACAGGGTATTTGCGGTGATTTGAAATATGAACTGTTATAATATCCTGCTAAATAAAAGGTGCTGAAAATAAAAATACCCTGCTGAATCCAACAGGGTATTTAATGAAAAATAATTTTGGTTAAGCAGGCATGCCATCATCCTTTCTTTTTTTAGGCATGGCAAAACCAACAGCTACCATCCAAACAAATGCGGGGAAACGCCCTAAAGGGATAAATAAAAAAAGCTTTGGAAAAAACATGCTGAATGTAGCGAGCTCAGCAAATACAGCGGTTATCAAACCCAGCCATACCATCCATTTTGGTATTAATTTCATAAAAAGCGCAGGTATTGATACGCCTGCAAGCAATAAACCTAAAGCGACCACATGCGCTACACCGCCTGTAATAAATTCAAACAACTGAAGGCTGCGCATCACAGCAAGGTCATCTGCAACGCCCGGTTGTACAAGCACCCAGCCTGCAAGCGCCGATATTGCAATAAAAATAGCCGCCGTATAACCGCCAAACGTGGCAATGTTTACTCCGGCGACCCTTGCGCCGTGGAATTGCAGTTTATTTGTTATAGATGCGGTAAATATGCCCAGCGGAATGGCCGAACCAAATTGAAGCATGGTATTAAATTGTACAACGCCCGCAAAATGCAGGAAATAATTATGCACTTCTTCAAGAGAGGAAAATAAAGTAGGGAACGGGGTGCCTGCTGTCATGATAGTTGATATAATAAGGCTCGCCACAAAAAGCGAAACAGATACTAATGCGACGATGCCTGTTGAAGGGCCCCGGTAAGATGCCTGTGTTTCATTTACTGCTTTCATAAAATTTATTTTAGGTCACGGCTTTCCTAACAAGCCAATAACCAAAACTATTTTACTTTGAAGAAGATGAATGGCATGAGTATAGTATGAAACAGTATGAGTAGACTTAACGTAGAAATGTGAAGATCAAAGCGAGAGTATCTTTTCAACATTTGCCTTATAGTTTTCACTCAGCGGCAATTCTGTATTGCCTATTGCTATTAGGTCACGTTTAATAGCCGTTATTTTGTCGCCTGAGGCGATGTAGGATTTATGTATGCGGACAAAGCGATATGGTAATAATTTTTCTTCAATCGCCTTCATGCTCATTTTTGTAATTACCGGCCGTGAAGAAGTAGTAAGAAATATTTTGATGTAATCTTTCATGCCCTCTATATACAAGATGTCAGGTATAGATACTTTTACGAGATTGTATTCAACATAAACAAAAAAGTAGGCAGGTTTATCTTCTTTGTTTGCGCTGCTATGTTGAAGATTGAATAGCTCATTTGCTTTATTGCAGGCTTTTAAAAAACGTTCAAAGCTAACAGGCTTTAATAAATAGTCAATCACGTTTAAATTAAAGGCATCAAACGCATATTGCTTATAGGCAGTCACAAAAACAACCATGGGGGCATTTTGCAGCGATTGAAGGAATTGTAATCCGTTCAATCCCGGCATTTGAATATCAAGAAAAATGAGGTCGATTTTTTCTTTGTGTAAAATATCAGCCGCTTCCATAGCATTTTTGCACCTTGCCGTCAAATGGAGAAAAGGTACCTTTTGAATATTATCAACCAAAAGATCCAGCACCAGTTTTTCGTCATCTACAGCAATACAGTTCAACATGCCAGGTTAAGTTTTAATTCAGCACTATAAATATTGTTCTCATCATTTATTGATAATGTGTATTTTCCCGGATATAACAATTGCAGCCTGTTTTTTACATTCTCTAAACCTATGCCTGAATTCTTATCCTTGGAAAGATTGTTTTTATTATAAGTATTAGTAACACTGAAAAGAAGTTGTTGTTCTTTTACTGTTATAAATATCTTTATAAAAGGATGCTCTACCATACCAATGCCATGTTTAAACGCATTTTCCACAAAAGGTATCAGCAACATAGGCTCTATATTGCAATCAGGGCTCTCATCTTCTATATGCAATTGTATTTCCACATCTTCTCCAAAGCGAAGTTGTTGCAGCTCAATATAATTTTTAAGATATGCGATCTCTTTGCCGATAGTAAATTTTTCATCGCCTGATTCATAAAGCATATACCTTAAAAGATCAGATAATTTTATAAGTGAGGGCTCAAGCAGGTCTGATTTTTTTCTTGCTAACGAAACCATATTGGTCATCATGTTAAAAAGAAAATGAGGGCTTACCTGCGACCGCAAGAATTTCAACTCTGTGGCAAGGCGTTCAGCCTGTTGTTCTTTTTGTAATTTTTCAAAATGTATCCTGCCGGTAATCACCCGGAAAATAATACCTGCAACTATAAAAGCTACCGGTGGAAAAAATATAATTCGCCTGTTAAGATTAGATAGTGTGAACGAAGGGTCAATTAGCCGAATGAGATAGATCTTTGCAAAATAGGATAAGGCTATAATGCCTGCTATTACAGGCGGGTACAGCCACCATCTTTTTCTTGTAACAAGCTTTGGATAAAGAAAATATACGTTGAAATAGAACAGCAGTACGTGGTATATGTTGGTAACCAGGAAAAAATTGTGTGGCAAGCCGGTATTTAACTTTACGCCGCTAAAGGCAATGGTGGTTATGGCAAAGAGCGACCCCCAAATAAGTATGTGGATACCCGGAATGAAATATTTTGATTTTATATGCAATGTATTATAGTTGCAGGATTAAAGGTAAATATAAGCTGCAACGCCTGCAAACTAATACCTGTGCCCATATTGCATTCAGTTGAATAGATGAAAGGTATAAGTGAGTAGATATACTATATTGCGGCCTGTATAAGTAGATGTACATTTTACCATGTTACTTATTATATTGCCGCCTAAATCGTTTTGGATATATGCAATTTAATTCGACCATTCTTATACTACCCGGGCTTGGCAATTCAGGTGAAGGGCATTGGCAAACAATATGGCAACGGCGGTTTGGTTTTATTCGTGTAAAGCAAAGCAGTTGGGATGCGCCCGTTTGTGATGAATGGATTGCTAACATTGATGCGGCTGTGATGCAGCATGACCTAAGCAAAGTTATACTTGTGGCGCACAGCCTTGCGAATACGACTGTTGCAGCATGGGCAAAAAAATATAACAGGACGATAAAAGGCGCATTATTGGTTGGCCCCAGCGATACCGAAGCAGCATCTTACCCACAAGGCACCACGGGCTTTAAACCCATGTGCCTGCATAAACTGCCATTTAGGTCTATCACAGTTACCAGCGATGATGACTTTTATGTTACTTTGGAACGTGCTGCTTATTTTGCCAATTGCTGGGGAAGTGAGTTAATAAATATTGGCAATGCCGGGCACATAAATGTTGCTGCGGGTTTTGGTGAGTGGGATGTGGGATTATCGTTTCTAAAGGAATTAGATGAATAGCCTGCTTTCGTTTTACGGAGAAAATGTTTAAGCGTAAAGTGAGTAAAGCGCTAAAGCGTACATTGCAGAAACCTTAAAATTATTATATGGCCACGCTAACAAAAAAATTTATCGCGATATTTATTGTAATAACACTTATCGCTGTGTTTAACCACAGTTTTGCCCAAAACAATGCAGATGCTTCGAAAAATTATTTTACCGTTGAAGGTTATTACAAGGTAAAATGGGGCTTTGCAGATGAGTTTATTAGTTTGTGGAAAAAGAATCATTATCCCCTGTTAAAAAAAGCGATAGAGAAAGGCGATATTATAAGCGTTACTGCTGAGAAACCAAGGTTACACAGCGGTGAAGATACGCGCTGGGATTTTCGGGTTACGCTTGTTTTTAGAACAGCGGCATTGGCATATGATGAAAACCTTACCACGTCTTATAAAGCTCAGTTATATCCTGACCTTGATAAACTGGCCAAAGAGGAGCAGCACCGCTTTGAATTATTGATATCGCACTGGGACATAACTACTGAAAATGTGAGTTTAGATTAGCTGCGAAGTAATATTTTACACAAATCATTTTTTTGAATACAACTCTTTAAGATAATAGTGCTTTATGAAATTACCAATATATGTAGTTGATGCATTTACTGATAAATTATTTGGTGGTAACCCCGCGGCTGTTTGCCCCCTGGAGGAATGGTTGCCCGATGTGCTGATGCAAAACCTTGCAGTGGAAAACAATTTAGCTGAAACGGTATTTTTTGTGAAAGAGGGCAGCCATTATAGGATCCGCTGGTTTACCCCAACGGTTGAAGTAAAGCTTTGCGGCCACGCAACATTGGCCAGCGCCCACATATTTTATACGGAGCTTGGCTATACTGCTGATGAATTATTGTTTGAATCATTAAGCGGTTTGCTTAAAGTTACCTGCAAAGAAAAAGGGGTTTATACGCTCGATTTTCCTGCAGACCCGCCCAAGACTGTTGAGGAAGTTCCTGCCGGTTTATTGGAAGCCTTAGGCATTACCGACGCCAAAGTATATAAAACATCTTTTGATTATATGGTAGTGCTGTCCACACAAAAAGATGTTGAAGAATTGAGCCCCGATTTTAAAGCGCTGGCTAAGATCGGCGCAAGAGGAATAATTGCTACTTCCATAGGAGACCAATCAGATTTTGTTTCCCGCTTTTTTGCCCCGCAAAGCGGTATAGATGAAGACCCCGTTACTGGCTCGGCGCATACTGGCACAGTTCCCTATTGGGCAGAACAGTTGAATAAAACATCGCTTACCGCAATTCAGGTATCAAAACGGCGTGGTTACCTTGATTGTGAATTAAAAGGTGGCCGCGTGCTGATGAGCGGGAGCGCTGTTACGTACATGAGGGGTGAGTATGAGGCGTAAAGCCTAAGGAAGATTGAAAGAGAAATAAAGGTACACATCTATGCAGCAAGGGCATCAGCTTATAATTTATACAGACGGATCAAGCCGCGGCAATCCGGGGCCGGGTGGTTATGGCGCTATATTAATGTGGGGTGACAAGCGTAAAGAGCTTTCTGCGGGCTACCGCTTAACTACCAATAACCGGATGGAATTGATGGGTGTTATAGCTGCCATTGAATCTCTAACCAAAAAAAATATCCCCCTTACTATTTACACAGACAGCCAGTATCTTGTAAACTCCGTTGAAAAAAAATGGCTTGATGGCTGGATACGGAACGACTTTAAAGGGGGCAAAAAAAATAAAGACCTGTGGACGCGCTTTTATAAGCTGGCAAAAGATTACAAAATAAAATTTGTTTGGGTTAAAGGCCACCACGAGAATGCCTTTAATAACCGTTGTGATGAACTGGCAACCACAGCCGCTGATGGCAAGCACTTATTGATTGATGAAGGTTACGAGGCTCAAAAAAATGAATTGTTGTAAAACTTTAGGACGGCTTGTGTAAAATATAATATTCCTGCATCTTTAGTATGTTCACCAAAACCTTAAATCATGAAAAAGCTGGTTTTAATTTTTTTAATTGCTTCAATAGCTGCTTGTTCGCCCTCAAAACACACTGCCTCTTCTCAAAGCACAATTCAAACACCTTCAAGTCCAAATGCTGATGGGTCTTCTTATGAAAAAGCGATAGTAATTCAGGGTAAGAGCGAAACAACAGGCGTAGCTGCTGAGTATAAATGGATAAGGGATAATTATCCGGGCAGCGAAAGCCAGGGGCAGGCGCTTATGAACAACAACAGTAAACCTTACGATGTAATTACCATAAAAACATCTGATGGCACAATAAAAAAGATATATTTTGATATATCTAATTTTTTCGGAAAGTTTTAATAAAAAAATCCCGGTGTATGATATTCCGGGATTTACTTTAAACAGGTTTGCTGCCTTATATATTTAAGTATTATTATTTAGCCAGCGTAAGAGCGGCTTTGCCTTTTACAATCCAATTGTAAGCCATAATAAATACCGGCAAAAACACAACGGTGGATATAATGCTGTTCCTGTAAAAAGGCAAACCGGCCGTGTAACACGTTGTAAGCCCTTTTATATCATGGGTATAACCTAATGTTTGCCAGCTTATAAGCCACACAAAAAAGTTAGACACAATAAAGTACAAAGTTGGCCCGGCAAAGGCGGCAATAAATACGCCGGCGGTGCGCGATTTGCGCAGCAACATGCCTATTAAGGCCAAAACAAGTATTAACGAATACTCAAGAATTTGCCATTTATAAAAACCATGAAATACAAACAAATTCAGCCTGAAAAGCACTTCTAATATTATATTGCTTATAAAAAGTACGATCAGTGGCAGTAAAAAAGCGTTTTTTGCACTGGATGAAGTTAAACCTGCAAATAAAGCAACTGCCATTACAGCGGTAAAGCCACTAAATTCTATATTAGGTGCACATAGTATTTTTATTAATGTGGTAACAGCTACCAGCATCAGGAAATAAAAAATGGCGGCCTTTTTATTCATTTTCATGTCTTGTTTTCTTTTGGCAAAAGTAGGTTTTAAAAACAACTTGCCCAATATAAGGCCTCACAAAACTTGAAGGTTTTTCTAAATGACCATTGTCCGAAGCTTCGGGCTAATGACAATTTTCTATGGTACAAACGCTTTGTACGCCAATACATCTAAAGAAGTAGTAATAGTATATTTTTCACCCGCCAGTATGGCTACTGCCTCTCCCTTAAGGGCGTTAATGGTATTGGTGCCGGAAACCTGCAGGCTGCCTTCAATAACCACAATGATCTCCATAGAAGAGGCCTGCGATTGAATACTTTGCCCTGCCAACAACGCTATTTTGCTTATGCCAAAATCTGGAACAAGGCATTCATATACCACTTCCCCCAGTTCATGTCTATCTCCCCTTAAAATCTTAACTTTTGTTTCCTCAAAAATGGTATGTTTCAGCAATTGCTGTACATCAACATGCTTTGAAGTAAGGCCGCCGCGCAATACATTATCGCTGTTGGCCATCAGTTCTACGTTTTGGCCTTCAAGATATGCATGCGGAATGCCTGAGCCCTGGAAAATAGCCTCACCCGGCGACACTTTTACAATATTGAAGAAATAAATAGAAAAGACGCCCTTGTCAATCTCACTAATTTCATCTTTTCCTTCAAACGATTTACTTACCCACCAACCCGGTTGATGTTTGGATAACTCATTGCTTCTCTTCGCAACCAACTCCCTTTGCACCAGCGGGGCAAGTAGTTCATTCACTTCATCCTGCGGCATTTCCATCACGTATTGATACAGGCCTTTGTAACCGCTTACATTAAATATATCGTCAAATCCTCCAAATTCGGGCACGGTTCTTAAAACTTCAAGTAATGCACTTTTTTCCAAAAAGCCATGCAGCAACCAAAACTCGCTTAGCGCCACCATAACTTCAGGCTTATGGTTTTTGTCTTTGTAATTACGGTGTGTAGCGTTTAATGGAACTCCGGCCGCTTCTTCTGCCGCATAACCCTCAATAGCCCCTGCTTTTGACGGGTGCACCTGTATGGACAGCATATCTTTTACATCCAGTATTTTAAACAAATAGGGCAGCTCTCCAAAAGTTTCAAATACCTCTTCACCAATTAAACCGGCAGGATCTTGTTTTATGGCATCGTTCAGAATAATTTCTTTGTCATCGCTCAATAAAACTGAGGAAGCGGACGGATGCGCCCCCATCCAGTATTCTGCGTATGGTTTATGTTCCTTATTTTCTATGCCAAGCCAGCGCGGAATAAAATCATATCCGCCCCAGGCATAATTTTGAGTTTTGCCTTTTAACTTAAAAATTTTATCTTGCCCAAAACTCATTTTTTCAATCATTTAACCCACGCAAGATACTATAATGACCAGCAATAAAACAACAGGTGACAAAGGCGAAGAACTTGCCGCTATTTACCTGCAAAAAAACGGGTATGCTATTCTTGAACGCAACTGGCGCTTTAAGCGGTGGGAGGTAGATATTATCGCCTCAAAAAACAAATTTTTATACTTTTTTGAGATCAAAACAAGAACATCAAACCGGTTTGGTAACCCCGAAGAAAGTATTGGAAGGGAGAAAATGAACAACCTTAAAAATGCTGCGGAAGAATACCAGTACCTGAACCCCGAATGGAAATATTTACAATTTAATGTACTTGCCATAACAATGAATTACGGCGAACCCATAGAATATTTTTTGATCGAGGATGTGTATTTTTAGAGCAGTCCATAGTCCATGGTCCATAGTCCATGGGAAAGAAATGTTGACAGATATAATGCTGTTCAACATCAATCAGAAAATCATAAATGAAATTTGCAAATTCAAATGAGCATGGTTAAAGGAAGCGTAAACCTGCTGCCTTTAGCTATGGACCATGGACTATGGGCCATGGACTAAATCTCTATCAACGCCATCATCTTCTCCACCATCTTATACGTTGCGGGGCAGTATTCAACATTCTGCTGGTGTACATGAATATAATCCACCATTTTCTTTTTGGTAAGATGGGGAAAACCGGCGCAGCTTTCAGGGCGCACAATATAAATGGAGCATTTATTGTCTTTAAGGTTAAGAAACTGGCACGGCTGTTTATTATTTACCCAATCCTTATCCTTCTTTTCAAAATGCAGCCATTTGCTTTTAAATGCATCCGGTGTCATTTCAAGATGTTGTGATATTCGTTTAATATCTTTTTCAGTAAAAGTGGGCGTCATTGTTTTGCAGCAATTGGCACAGCTAAGGCAGTCAGTTTCGGCCCATACCTCTTTATCAATTTCTTCAGCCATTTTATGCAGCCCGCGTGGTGGGTTCTTTTCTATCTTTCCCAAAAAGCGGCGGAAAGCCTTTTTATGGTGCCTTGACTTTTGTTTGAATGACCGCAGGTTTACTCTTTCCATGAATAAGGGGTAGTAGAACGATTTAAAATTACACAATTAACGAAAATAAGAGAAATTGCGGTTGCAGGGATGATTGAACACAGATTTTCAGGATAATCAAGATGAAAACAGATAAAAAATCCCTTTTCGTTCTTGATTATCCTGAAAACCTAATACACCAAAGACCTATAAGGTTTTTAAAACCTTATAGGTCTCGTAAATCTTAACAATCCTGAAAATCTGTCCGCCCGGATGATTGATCGACGGGAGCTCAATCCTCCGCACAAACTATAAACTGTCAACTGTAAACTTTCTTATGTGGGATGCTTATAAAAAAGGATTTAAGGCTTATCTTCAACTGGAGCGCTCGCTGAGCGATAATTCAGTGGAGGCCTATTTGCGGGATGTTGATAAGCTTACAGAATACCTGCTGGCGAGCGGTACTATGAAAACACCCGGCGATATTGAATTGAACGAGCTTCAAAAATTTATTATATGGATAGGGGAGCTGGGTATGACGGCGACCTCCCAGGCGCGTATTATTTCGGGCATAAGAAGTTTCTATAAATATTGCCTGATAGAAAATATTATTACAGCAGACCCCAGCACCCTGCTGGACACGCCAAAGCTTAAGAGGGCATTACCGGACTTTTTAAGCTTTGAAGAAATTGAAAATATTATTGCACAAATAGACTTGAGCAAACCCGATGGAGGCCGCAATAAAGCAATCCTCGAAACGATGTACAGTTGTGGTTTGCGTGTAAGCGAGGTTATAAACCTAAGGATCAGTTGCCTGTACCTTGATGTAGGTTTTATAAGGGTAATTGGTAAGGGCGATAAAGAAAGGCTGGTGCCCATAGGAACCGATGCCATAAAGTATATAAATATTTATAAAGATTCCATTCGTGTACACGCTTCTATACAGAAGGGGTTTGAGGATATTCTTTTTCTCAGCAAGTTTGGCAGGGGGCTTAGCCGCATTATGATCTTTTACATTATAAAAGCCCTGGCAAAAAAAGCGGGGATCAATAAAAATATTTCACCGCATACCTTTCGACATTCGTTTGCAACGCATTTGGTAGAAGGCGGCGCAGACCTCAGGGCGGTACAGGAAATGCTTGGGCATGAAAGTATTACCACCACCGAGATCTACACGCACCTTGACAGGGATTATCTCAGAGCCACGCTGAACCAGTTTCATCCAGCGTTTAAAAAGTAGGCATCGTTTTCCTTTTTGTGCGGCCGGAAGCAGTGATTCAATAAACAATCTGCCCAATCATCCTTCAAATACCCGGCACACATTGGCATGAAAATTAACTATGGGGTTCAGGGTTAAAGTGGCTTCCAACCGCACAAAAGGAAAGAACTATTATTACAATTTATTTTATAGCACCACTATCTTATCAGTGTATTGTTTTTTGGTTTTATCATCAACCAATCTTATATAATACATTCCCGCAGCCAATGATGATGGGATGGTAACACTTGTTTGTGTTGCACTCTTCGTTGCTTCAAATTCATTTACCTGCAATAGCTTGCCATTATTATCAAAAAGCTGGATAGAGTAAACGCCTTCATTTTTAATATCAATATTTATGGCGCTGCCGCTTGCTGCGGGGTTTGGATATACTTTGAAAGGTTGAAGATTAAAAACTTTTCGAACGGTATCTCGCTTAGTTACTATAATTCGAGTGCAATACATTATGCCACCTAAAGTGCCAGTTAATTTACACATCCCATCTGAAATTACCGTCACAGGGTTAAGTGTATTTACAGATTCTTCTAAGTTTATAATGTAATCAGAAACATTTTTATCTAAGTAAACTTTTTTGTTTGTGTATCCAATAGCGCTTATGTTTATAAATGTGCTGTCGCTTTGTTCAGGGATCATGAGTTGAAAAGCACCCGCTGTATCTGCCTTTGCACCTATGTGCGTTTCTCCAATCATAATGTTTGCAAATGGGATGGACTTTCCATCTTTATCGGTTATCTTACCTGTGATTGACCTTTGTTTAAGATCACTTTGATCAACAACTGATATGTCCTTTACTCGCATTTTCCCCATTATTTCAGTTCGGGGTGTTTTGATAGTAATTGCCGGAGCGCCCTGTGTTACATTATTCTTCTGTGCTCCCGCTTTCTCAAACAGCATTAGCAATGGCATCATAGCAGCTATCCACCAGAATTTTTTCTTTTCTTCTTTTAAAGGTTGCAACGGCCTTTGTAGCTGGTCATTGGCAAAACGGCCACACAGCTTGCCACTTGCTTTTGATAAATGGTTTAATATCTCCTGGTCGGTCATCAGGCTAAAATCAACAACCTGTTTGGCACAGCTTTCGCAAAACCGGCCTTTGTCCACGGGCGTCATTTGCTGCCAGTCTTCGTGGCAGGGTGTGGGAATATGAACGTATAATTCCTTTTTCATAAGCGTTGATTTGATATACAGATGCAGCAACTAAAGTTTTTACATAACTCCTTCAAAAATTTATTTTACATCACCACTATCTTATCCGTGTATTGTTTTTTAGTTTTATCATCAATCAATCTTATATAATACATGCCCGCAGCCAATGATGATGGGATGGTAACACTTGTTTGTGTTGCACCCTTCGCCGCCTCAAATTCATTTACCTGTAAAAGCTTGCCATTATTATCAAAAAGCTGGATGGAGTAAACGCCTTCATTTTTAATATCAATTTTTACGTTACTGCCTTTTGCTGCCGGATTCGGATATACTTTGAATGGTTCGGCATGAAATATTTTGCGGATGAGGGTATCAATCTTGTTGACAAGAGTTGTAGTTCTTGTTATTTCTGCTGTTGAGCACCTTAATTCAACTTTTCCTTTTGTTATTCCATAACCAGTAACAACAATTGGGTCTAATTGAAACGTCGTCTGTTTTAGTACTAAATTCAAAGGTTGAATATTGTGAGTGTCAATAGTTACTGCAGCTGTTTGGTATCCTAACTCAAGCGCCTGAATAGTTACTTCATTAGCAAAAGGTCGTATATAAAGCTCAAAATTCCCCAATGAATCCGCTATAGTAGATGCTGATATATTTACTGCACTCACAGTTGCATAAGGTAAAGGATCCCCATTTTCCTGGATAACTTTACCATTAACTAATATTTTATTTTCAATGTCGGGGCTTATAATAGTATCCCCAACTACCTTGATTTGCTTTTCAGGTAGCTGCATTTTCCCCATTATTTCAGTTCGGGGTGTTTTGATAGTAATTGCCGGAGCGCCCTGTGTTACATTATTCTTCTGTGCCCTGCTTTTCTCAAACAGCATTAGCAATGGCATCATAGCAGCTATCCACCAGAATTTTTTCTTTTCTTCCTTTAATGGTTGCAGCGGTCTTTGTAATTGGTCATTGGCAAAACGGCCACATAGCTTGCCACTTGCTTTTGATAAATGGTTTAATATCTCCTGGTCGGTCATGACACTAAAATCAACCACTTGTTTGGTGCAGCTTTCGCAAAACCGGCCTTTGTCAACCGGCGTCATTTGCTGCCAGTCTTCGTGGCAGGGTGTAGGGATGTGAACATATAATTCCTTTTTCATAAGCATTGATTTGATAAGAGTGGTGTATTAATTGTGGCCTTTTACATGGTTTAACTTTTTGCTTACTTGTCTTCTACTTTCTTTACCGGCTTTTACCCGGCTTTCTAATAACAGATGCCGGGATGAAAGTTTTTACATAACGGGGAAGAAAAAATTTCTTATTTTGTTGTCGGAACAACGGATCAAGGCACTGGCTGATAACCGGAAGGTGTATAACTAAGTAAGCAGAGATCAATCCCCTTCTCATCTTTTTACTAAAACAACCGGCATATTGGCACTGTTAAAACATATTGAACCTGTGCCTCAAACGGATGAGGAATTGTTGCTGGCTTTTAAAAAAAGCGGCAGCCAGGATGTGCTTGCACGCCTGTACCTGCGCCATACAGATATTGTTTATGGTACCTGTCTTAAATATTTAAAAGATGCAGAGGCAGCGAAAGATGCTGTAATGAATATTTACCAGGAATTGTTGAACAAACTGCATGTACACCAGGTGGATAATTTTAAAAGCTGGCTATACGTTGTTACCAAAAATCATTGCCTTATGCAACTGCGGGCGGCAAAAAGCATGTTTATTGTAGAATTTCAGGCAGAGGTTATGCAATCGGAGGACTTTTCGCATCTGGACAGTGTTTTGGAGCGGGAAGAGGATTTTAAAAAATTGGAAAAATGCCTTGAACTTTTACAGAACGAGCAAAAGCAGGTTATCAGCCTGTTTTACCTGCAAAACAAATGCTATAACGAAATTGTAGAACAAACAGGGTTTGAATGGAATAAAGTGAGAAGCATGATACAGAACGGGCGGCGGAATTTAAAAACCTGTATGGAAAAAAATGGCTGAACAAAATATATATACGCATTATTCGGCTGCGGATATTGAAAAATACCTGCAGGGGAGGATGAATGCCAAAGAAATGCATGAATTGGAGCGGGCTGCTTTGCAGGACCCTTTTCTGGCCGATGCTATTGAAGGCTACCGGGCTGCTGCATTTACAAAGACGTATGAGCATCTGGACGAAATTGCCGCAGCTTTACAGGCCGAAAAACAACAAGCCAGGGTAATTGCAATGCCGGTTAAAGCAAATTACTGGTGGAAAGTGGCTATAATAATTTTGATAGTGGCAGCTGCAGGCATTGCAGGCTGGTATGGGTTGAATACCGGAGGTAATAGTAAAAAATTGATGGTTGCCCAGCAAAAACCGGCAGCTAATACACCGGCTCCGGCAACCGACTCTTTAATTGCTAAAAATGAAAAAACTGTAATTCAGCCATTGGCAAAAAACGAAAAACGTGCTGAAAATAAAATGACGATCGCCAGGCATAAAGAAGAAGCGGCGCCGCCAAGCCCGATATCAAAGCCGCAGTTAACTCCTGGGTATGAAAAATTTATTGGAGACTCTGCTGGAGTTGCTAAAATGAACGATTCGATTAAATTAAATATGGCATCTGCAGGCTTTATTAATCAGGCAAAACAGGCAAATGCTGATAAAGTACAGAAGCCCATAGTTACACAAGAACTCGTATCCAATAACGCAACTGCTAATAATGCCAATGTGTATAAAAATGCCTCACCTTATAATAATAATGCATTACCCGGCCCTGCATTTAATAGTAACAAAATACCAACGGATAGCATTAAGTTGAATATTGTCTTAAGTCCTTCGCCAACCCCTCCCGAGGTTACTATTACCGATTTACGAAGCAAAATGTCATTTAAGAAGGCAGCCGCTGATACAACTTTACTGCCCCAGGGCGGTTGGGAGTCATTCAATGATTATGTTTTTAGAAAAACACATAAGGCGGTTGACACTACAGCAACAGCCAAAATAATAGGCTTTGGCAATGTAGAGATAGAATTTACAATAGATGACAGCGGTATTGCCCGTGACCTGAAGGTTACCAAATCACTGGATAAGGTAAGTGATGCCAAAGCGCTGGAAATTGTAAAGCAATGGCCCGGCTGGATAACCACGAAAAAAGATAAGAAAGGAAAAGTATTGATCCGGTTTTAGGCACTTTGGGTATAACGCCACTTCGTACTTCGTAAATCGTACTTCGTATTTTATTTACTGCGATACAACTTCAACGCCCGGGTGTTTGCTCTTGTCAAAAATAAACTTCGAGTCAGGGATATCTGCGCCGGTATTTATTTTGGTAAGCGAAAATTCAATAATATTATCGCTTTTGTCTGTCACTTTTGCCCTGGTTATCAGCATCTTGGTTTTGTCAACATATACCGTAACCTGTTTAAAATTCTTTCTTTTATCAGTAGGCTCCATCTCTATCTCGTTATAATTCCCGTCTGAAGAAACTAATTTATAGGTAAAATCCTTATCATAAAAATCTGAAAGCAGTTTTTGGGGGGTAAGGGTTTTGCTGTCATCTTCATCTATATCTGCTTCGGTTACCTCATTGCTTTCACCATTATAATTCCACGACTTTGTTCCGTCTGAATAAATTTCCGTTGTCCCCTGTTTTATAAAATACTTTTGCCCTTTAATATTTATTACTCCCTGCACTGAACCGCGCTGAATATTTTTCTTGTCTTTGGTGGTATAGGAAAAATTAGCTGTAATGCCTTTAAACGTTTTAAGCTTTGCACTAACATTATCCAAAACTTTCTTAGCAGCGGGATCATTTTGGGCTTTGGCAATCATTCCTGTCGTAGAAATAACCAACGCTAAAAGCACATATAATTTTTTCATCCTGAATTTTTAAGAAGGCAAAAATAGATTAATCATAGCATCAGTATGACAATAAGCGGTTTAAATTGTTTAAGACGGCCCTGTTAAAACTGTTAAATAACCAGGCCCGTTTGTTTGTATAAGCCGGTTTTTGCCCTGTTTTGTGTTTTTATTAACTGGTTAACAGCAAATTACATTTTTTCAATGCATAATTTGCTCCAAAAACATAACTTTGCAAACTTTATGAAAAGTGTTATAAAGATTCTTATTGCGGCTTTTGTCCTTTCTTCATGTAATTCGGAGTTCAATAAAGCCATGAAGAGCAAGGATAATGAATATAAGGCAAAAATGGCTGAGCGATATTATACCCAAAAAAAGTATGATAAGGCCCAGCAGATCTATGATGATATATTCCCCTATTTTAAAGGCGATCCCCGTTTTGAGGATATGTATTTTAAGTATGCTACGTGTGCTTTTTATTCAAAAGATTACCTGAATGCGGAGAATCTTTTTAAAACCTTTACGGAAAGTTTTCCAAACAGCCCTAAAGAGGATGAAGCTCAGTACATGAGGGCTTTTTGTTTTTACAAACAATCGCCCAAAGTAGATCTTGATCAAACCAATACCCAAAAAACCATTTCCTTAATGCAGGCTTATATTAATACGCATTCTGAATCCCCCAGGGTAAAGGAAGCCACAAATATTATGGATATATGCCGCAAGAAACTGGAACTTAAGGAATTTAAAAGCGCCCAGCTTTATTTTGATATTGGCTATCCTTATTATAAGGCTGCGGCTACTGCCTACACAACACTGATGGAAGATTTTCCTGATTCAGAAAAAAGTGATGAATATAAGCTTGATGTCATAAGGTCTTACTTTAGATACGCCCAGCTAAGCCTTCCGATAAGGCAGGAAGAACGTTATCAAAAAGTAATAACTGAATGTAGCGATTTTGCCGACCGTTTTCCTGATAGTAAGTTGAAGGCGGATGTGCTTGATTTTAAAACACAATCTCAAAACAATATAAATAAAATTAAAGATGAGCAAGCTAAGACGGCAAGTAAGCGCTAATACCGCCAGTGTGGTGGAAACCAAGAGCCTGGTGGCCATTAAAGACAAAACCGGGAATTTGTATCACTCTATTGCTATAATTGCAAAAAGGGCAAACCAGATAAATATTGCACTCAAAGAAGAATTGCATAATAAGCTGGAAGAATTTGCTACCCATACCGATAGCCTGGAAGAAATTCATGAAAATAAAGAACAGATAGAAATTTCAAAGGCTTACGAAAAAATGCCCAACCCTGCTATTCTTGCAACCCAGGAATTTATGGAAGGCAAAATATACCACCGTACCAACACAGATAACGATCTTTTCAGATAATATACTGTTATTTACACATTATTTGCTGAACGGCGGTGCTTTGCACCGTCGTTTTTTATTATTTTAGTTGTTGCATTGTTCTTTTATAGGGGTATAGGCCTTATTAAATAACTCAGTTTGAATGCTTGAAGGGAAAAAAATATTATTGGGTATTACAGGCAGTATTGCGGCATACAAAGCCATATTACTGGTAAGGCTGCTCGTTAAGGCAGGAGCGGAAGTAAGGGTAGTTTTAACGCCCGCGGCTAAAAGCTTTGTGTCGCCGCTTGTTTTGGCCACGCTTACAAAGTATAAGGTTTTAACGGAGATGTTTGAAGAAGATACCTGGGCTAACCACGTAATGCTTGGGCGCTGGGCCGATGTAATGGTAATAGCGCCTTTAAGCTGTAATACACTGGCAAAAATGGCAAACGGCCAGTGCGATAATTTGCTTCTTGCGGTATATCTTTCTGCAACCTGCCCTGTGGTGGTTTCGCCTGCAATGGATGAGGATATGTGGCTGCACCCCTCGACAAAAAGGAATATTGATCTGCTGAAACAATTTGGAAATAAAATAATCCCTGTTGAAAAGGGCGACCTTGCCAGCGGCCTTATTGGAGAAGGGCGAATGGCCGAGCCGGAAACGATCATTGCTTTTCTTAAAGAAAATATTTTTCGGACGTCTGAATTGGCCGAGAAAAAAGTGCTGGTAACTGCGGGGCCAACATACGAACCAATAGACCCAGTTCGTTTTATGGGTAACCGCTCCTCAGGAAAAATGGGGTTTTCGCTTGCGGAAGCATTTTATACAAAAGGGGCGGAAGTGCACCTGGTAACTGGCCCCGTGAATTTAGAAAGTTCTTTTGCAGGCATACAGGTAACGCATGTGCAAACGGCGCAGGAAATGGCAGACGCATGTATGTCAATATTTGGGCAAATGAATATAGCGGTACTTTCCGCAGCTGTTGCCGACTATAAAGCTGCTGTTGTTGCTGAAGAAAAAATAAAAAAGAATTCAGAAGAACTGGATTTACATTTGATAAAGACGAAAGATATATTAAAGAGCCTTGGAGGGATTAAAAAAGACGGACAGCTATTGGTAGGGTTTGCCCTTGAAACCAATAATGAAAAAGAGAACGCCCTTAAAAAAATGGAAAATAAGAATGCTGATATCATCATCCTTAATTCCCTTCGTAATGCGGGTGCGGGGTTTGGATATGATACCAATAAAATAACCATTTTTCACAAGGATGGCAGGATTATAGAAACGGGGCTTGAATCAAAACAAAAGATAGCGGATGAAATTGTAAACTTCATTATTAAATCATTACATGCTTAAACGTACTATTTTTTGCTGCCTGTTTGTAATAATTGCGGTGGGTACACTGCAGGCACAGGAGTTACAGGCAAAGGTTACTGTACTTGCCCAGCGGGTAAACAGCAGCGTGAATAAAAATATTTTCAATACGCTGCAAACACAGCTTACCAACCTGCTGAATAACCGCAAATGGACAAATGATGCTTACAAGCCAACGGAAAAAATTCAGTGCAATTTTTTAGTGAACATCGCAAGCGTGGTGGAAGATAACGTCTATCAGGCTACACTTACGGTACAGGCTGCTAGGCCGGTATTTAATTCAGCTTATCAATCACCGCTTATCAATTTTCAGGATGCAGATTTTACTTTTAAATATATCGAATTTCAGCCGGTTGATTTTAATGAGAACCAGGTACAGGGTACTGATGCGGTAGCTGCTAACCTAACGGCAACATTTGCCTATTATGTATATATGATCCTCGGGCTTGATTACGATTCTTTTTCTATAAAAGGCGGAGCCAATTACTTTACAAAGGCGCAGAACATTGTAAATAATGCCCCCGAGGCGCGTGAAATAAATGGGTGGCGTTCATTTGATGGGGTGCGTAACCGTTACTGGCTTGCTGAAAATATTAACAATACGCGGTTTAATGTTATGCACGATATATTGTACGAATACTACCGCTCAGCACTTGACAGCATGTACACCAGTGATAATACCGCAAGGGTTAGCGCCCTTGATGCTATAACAAAATTACAAACGCTTAACCAGGAAAACGCCGGCAGCATGATAGTACAGTTTTTTATACAAAACAGGGCGCAGGAATTTATAGGTATTTTTAAAAATGCCGACCCGATGACAAGAGCAAGGGCATCAGATATTTTATCGCAGGTTGATATATCAAACAGCAATAATTATAAATCACAGTTGCGATGACGAAGCATTTTTTGCCTTTTGCTATATTTATTTTTTTATTTGCAGCCTGTTCATCTGACGATATCCCTTCAGATATTATTCCAATAAACCGGATGAAATTTATTCTGTTTGATGTTATAAGCGCGGATCAATTTGCTTCTACCAAATACCCTAAAGACACCGCGGCGCTACGGAAGAACTCACCCGTATTATATCAGCAGGTATTTGCTATTTATAAGATAAGCAAAGACGATTTTTATAAAAGCTTTAATTACTACGAGTCCCACCCTGATAAGAACAAAGAGTTATTTGATTCAGTTTCTGCTATTGCTGGACGGGCACGGCAATCGCTATATATGAGGAAGATGTGAGATGCGGGTTGTGGTTGTTCCTTTCCCTATTTCACATTGGCTAACCGGTTGTAAAGCAATTTGATTTTAGCGGAGCGTAAATCATTTTCCTCTCTCAATTCGCCTGGCTGCAGTATGCCTTTATTAAGCGCTATAAAGCGGGCATCTAATTTTTTCCCATTCTCCAGCAATCCATTTAATTTGTCCAATACTTCGGGAAGATCTTTTTTGGAAAAGCTTTCCTCATTAGCAAATTTGTAAATGGCTTCGTAGTTTAAGTATTGCAACCTGATGTCTGTCATCAACCTGAATTGTTCAAATTCAGCTATATTTTTTGCCGGAATAAGTTTGCCTAAGGCCAAGGCTGCCTGCCGCGTGCTATCCCTAACATCGTTTATGGACATTTGTTGCGGAGACAAGACCGTTCCCTGGTTTATTTCGTAAGGGGTGCAGATTATGGCTTGCCAAAATTTTGCAGATTGCTCTTTTGAGAACCCAAACCTGTTATAACAATATTTCTCCACATACTGCGGAATATTCAATGGCTCATTTGTTTTTAAGCTTTCGGCAAAAGCGTTGATCAAAATATTGAACCCTGAGATCGGATATACATGCCGTATAGCATACAGGTCAATAATCTCTGTTTCCGATTCATTCACTTTAGAATACTGCCCTGAAGTACTCCAGGAGGTCATGATCATACCTTTATAGCCTGCATTTCTTCCCTGCGGTACAAAATCCCGGATGTTCTTAAAATGCTTTCCCCATTCTGTTAAAAAATAATTATCGGGGTGGCTTCTTATTGATGGTGCCCCCCAAATTTCATAGCCGCTTTCTATCAATTTTTGATGCTCCCCAAACCGGTTCAAATCCCACCCATAATTCCAGTCAATGAAAATGGTTTCTTTGGGAAGCAGTTTTATTGCCTCGGGATATTTAAGGGCAATATCTGCCCATAGTATTGGGCGCTTGCCCAGCTTTATCACTATATCACACAACATCCTTATATAATCAATATACAGTTTTGATTTACCCTCTAAAGCTGCTTTGCGGCTGCACTTTTCGCAGTGCCCAAGCAAATAAGTTTCATCGCCGCCAATATGAATATATTTTGAAGTATGGGTAGATGCCAGCTCTGTATAAAGGTCTGTGAATAACGCCCTGTCTTTGTCTTCTTCCAGCGGGCAAACCTGCGAGTAGTCTTGCTGGTCTTCCCTTAGATCTTTATACCTGTAATGGCGTAAAATATATTCAACATGGCCAAAACTCTGTTGTAATGGTATTACATCAATACCCAGGCTGTCGCAGTATTTAATAAAAGATGTTATTTCTTTTTTGGTATAGGCATACCTGTTGGGAATGAGCGGATGTTTTTCAAAAGGATAAGTTCCTTCCCACTCCATAATAAGTGTATTAAACCCATATCCTTTTAATTGAAGGGCAAAACTTCTAAGCGCACTCATCGTCATTACCTGTATTCTCAGGTCAAGGTGAAAACCCCGTACTGCAAAACTATTGCCCTTTTGCAGTGAAGTGTTTTGACTGTTGCTGGCAAATGTCAGCAGGCAAGAAATGGTGAGAAGAAATAATATTTTTTTCATACTCATTTATTTGGCGCCTAACAGAGATGCACTATCGTCATCAATAAATAATATTGCACCGGTGTGTTTTCTAAGAATGGCGGATGGATATTGTGGTTCAATATTTTTATGCAATGTATTATATATAGCTGTGGCTTTTTTCGGCCCCGGTACCATGCAGAAAATATGTTTGGTATTAGTAAGAGCAGGAATAGTTAGTGTGATGGCACTTACAGGCACATCATTAATTGTTTTAAAACAACCGTCATTTACCTGCTGCTGGCGGGACGCAGCGTCAAGCTCAACAACCTTTACAAGATGGCTGTCTTCAAAATCAGCAACATGCGGGTCATTAAAAGCAATATGCCCGTTTTCCCCAATACCCATGCATACAACATTTGCCGGATAGGCTTTCAATAGATCAGTGTACCTGCTGCATTCAGCCGCAATATCCATGGCGTTGCCGTTTATGTAATGCACGTTGTGCAACTGTATTTTACTGAAAATATGCTCATTCAAATAGTGCCTGAATGTTTGTGGCGCCCCGGCAGGCAAGCCAATGTATTCATCCATATGAAAAGCATTAATGCGCCCCCATGCAATATCTTTTACATTAGCCAATTCGGATAAAAATTCATTCTGCGATGGTGCTGCGGCAAAAATGATATTCACAAATTCTTTTGTATCCAGCAATTGCTTTATCGTTTCGCCGGCCATGCGTGCGGCATCTGCACCCATCAATGCCCTGTTGTTATATTGCCTTATGGTAAGATTATCTTTCTTCCATTCCTTCATTGCCAATAACTTTTTACGCGCTGTAAACAATTTTGCCTTTAATGATCGTTGTTTGTATGTTTATCGTCTCATCAAAAATAACGATGTCCGCATCTTTGCCTTTTTCCAATGCGCCTTTATCTTTTACTTTCATAATACTTGCGGGCGTTGCCGTCATCATTTTAACAGCATCATTCAGGGAAACATCAGCAAGCGTTATCATATTGCGAACTAATTCATCGGCTGTTGCAACACTGCCGGCAAAAGCGCTTCTGTCAGTAAGTTTTGCCACGCCTTCTTCTACAATTACTTTTAATCCATTTTTTTTACTTCCTAAAATACTTTCACCCTCCGGCATCCCGGCGGCCCGCATAGCGTCCGTAATAAGGGCGGTTTTATCAGCGCCTTTAATTTTATAGATCAGCTTTAATAAAGCCGCAGGTAAATGCATGCCATCCGCTATAATTTCTACTGTCATATCATCAATAAGGTAAGCCGTTTCAATAATACCTGCGTATCTTTTTGCATTGCGGCGTGTAACACCGGATGTGCATGAATAAAAATGCGTAACATGGGTAAACCCATTTTCAAAAGCCTCCATCACTTCTTCATAAACAGCATCACTGTGTGCAATAGCGGGCAATACATTTTTTGATAGCATGTATTGGCCAAATGCAACCGCACCCTCAAGTTCAGGTGCGGCGCTCCATCGTTTTATGCCCGGGTATCTTGATACTAAACCCATGTATTCAGCTTCATCAAAACCCCTGATATAACGCGGGTCTTGTGCACCCGCCTGGTTGGGGGAAAAGTAGGGGCCTTCAATATGCAAGCCTAAAAATTGCGCGCCATCCTTATTTATTTTGCAGGCTTGTTCATATACGTTAAGCGTTTCAATAAGGTCTTCCTTTTCGCAACTTAAAGTGGTAGGGTACATGGCAGTAGTGCCATGCCGGGCATGCATTTTAGCAACGCCCAAAAACGCCTCCATGGTGTTATCCATAAAATCATGGCCGCCGCCGCCATGTACATGAAGGTCAATAAATCCGGGTGATACATACTGGCCTTTTGCATCAATTTCAACTGTTGCCACAGTGTCAATATTGGTATCACTTACTGCTTCAATTATTCCATTGTTTACCAATAAAGTGCCTGCAGGTATTATTTGCGTGGGCGTTAATATTTTACCATTGAATATTTTTAGCTGGCAAGTATCCATCTTCAGTTTTGTATGCAGGAAAATTACATTAAATGAAGATATATTGCTTTATATAATTGGCTTACTTTTCAAACACAAATACCAGCCTTTCATAAAAACGGTAAAACTTAAGAGAGGCAGATGCAACTCTCTGGGGTTGCAAGAATTGATAAAGTGTTCAATATTGCATAGCTAATAACCCCAAAGGGGTTTAATCTACCTGTCGGCAGACAGGTTTGAATAGCCCCGAATGAAATTCGGGGAGATAGGAATTTAGCATATTGTAGAACCCTAACGGGGTTCAATAGAGCTCGTCATTTATAAATAAATCTCGTCAACGACATTGATGAAATATCCTCTGCATTGTTTTTTTTGATGCCCGCTAATCACATATCAATTTATTATCTTTAATAAGCTGTATGCATCCAAATTTATCCATAGCATTAAAAGTAGTAAAAACAAACCTTGACGAAATAAGGGCTTTCCGTATTTTATTTCTTAAAGAAAATAATTTCCAATTTATCTATAATAAATGCCACGACTATGGCTGGGCAGATGTTTATTTATTTACTTCGGGCAATGCAAAAATCGGTTACGGAGCAGTATGGGGCACAAACAAACGGGAAGACAGAGATACTATTTTTGAATTTTATGTGATCCCGCAATTCAGAAATTTTTCAAGCGCTGTTTTTCGTGAGTTTTATAACACCTCAGGCGCCTCTGTAATCGAATGCCAAAGTAACGACCTGCTTCTGTCAACTATGCTTTTTGAATATTCGCGCGATATACAGGCCGAAGCAATATTGTTTGAAGATCATTACCAAACGCATTTCAATATTCCCGGCATTAGCTTTCTTAAACATCCCGGGGAACAGGAATCTGAACAGGATGTGGGCGGCTATGTTATAGAACAAAACGGGGCCGTTGTGGCAAGCGGTGGCTTCATGCTTAATTACAATATGCCGTATGCAGATATTTATATGGAAGTAAAGGAGGCATACAGGCAAAAAGGGTTTGGCAGCCTGATCATCCAGGAATTAAAGAAAGAAATATACTCAATGGGAAGAGTACCTGCCGCGAGGTGCAATATCCATAACCGGGCATCAAAGGCAACATTGTTAAAAGCCGGGTTCAAAATTTGTGGGTTTATACTTAAGGGAAGTATTACAGAATTAGTTTAGCAAGCGCCATATTATAAACCATAAATCAAAATGAGGTAACCCCATCTGTGAATAGGATGTTACCTCATTGCAGTAAAAAGCTTGGTCAATGTTCGGATAAATAATTGCAAAGGCCTGCTGCTATTCGCTGCGTAAACTGTCAACCGGTTTAGCAATTGCAGCTTTTATCGTTTGAAAACTTGAAGTAAGAATAGCAACCAGCAGCATGGCCGTACCGCTTCCGGCAAATATCCACCAGCTAATGGTTGTGCGGTCAGCAAAGCCCTCCATCCATCTGTGCATAGCCCACCACGACAGTGGTGTTACAATGGCAAAGGCCAGCAGTATTAGCATAACCAGCTCGCTTGACAACAACGCTACAATTTGTGTAACGGTAGCACCCAATACTTTGCGTACCCCAATTTCCTTAGTGCGCTGGTTAGTGGTATAGATCGCCAGCCCCAGCAAACCCAGGCAACTGATCAATATAGATAGCCCGGTGGCCCAGGTTAGCAGCGTAGCGGTGTTACGCTCGTCGTCATAAAAACGGGCAATGTTTTCGTCGTAAAAATAGTAGCCAAAATCATCATCGGGGTACGCTTCTTTCCATGCTTTCTCCATACCTGCAATAGCCGTTTTCCATTCGTGGCCGCCTGCGGTTTCAGGTTTTAGTGCAACATGTAAAACGCGGGTTTCAAATTTCGACTGGCCATACTGCAAGGCAAGAGGATTAATGGCAGAATGCAGAGACCTTTCAGCAAAATCGCCCATTACTCCTGCAATAACCATTGGCTTGCCATTCAGTTTAAAAGATTTGCCCAGGGCATCGTCCGGGTTTTTAAAACCAAGCACTTTGGCATAAGCATTATTTATCAACGCGGCTTTCATCGTATCTGATGGAACGATGTTTCGGCCTGCAAGCAGTTTAATTTGGTAGATAGGTATATAGTTTGTGTCGCCAAACTTTAACTCAACTTCAGTTTTTATCTCGCTTTTTCCATTCATATAAATACCCGAGGTGGTATTTGTGCCACCTGACGAAGGTGCATCTGCACCAATACCAGCCAACTCAACCTGTGGCATGGCACGCAGTTTATTCAACAAAACAAAGTTTATTACCGGGTTGCTTTTTCTAAAAGGGGCGTTTATAACTATAATGGCATCCTTTTTAAAACCAAGGTCTTTATGCAGGGCATAGTAAATTTGTTTGCTTACCAATATAGTTGCCATTATTAAAAATTGCGCAATTACAAATTGCGAAACCGTAAGCGATTTGCGCAGCCACGCATTTCTTGTTTTACTGCTGTTGTTTTGCGCCTGGTTTTTAAGCACCAGCACCGGTTTATAACCCGATAACATAACAGCGGGATAAAAGCCGGATAAAAAACTGACCGCCAGCGTTAATATAACCAGGAAGAGGAGAATATCCGGCTGGTGAATAAAGTCAGCCTTTACACCTGCAGGAATAAAATCTGCAAAAAGCTTTAAGATAAGCGGAGTTAGCGCTATCGAAATAATGACGGCAAATAATGTAATAAAAAAAGTTTCGCTCAAAAATTGTATTACTAATTGCCATCTGCTGCTGCCCATGGTTTTACGTATGCCAATTTCTTTAGCGCGTTGCGTTGCCTGGGCAGTGGTTAGGTTAATAAAATTTATGCATGCCAGCACTAGTAAAAACGCGGCTATTATCATCAAGCCATATAGTGTGTTTTTGCTGGCTGAATCGCTAAAATCAAATACCCCATAGTCGCTGTTAAAATGAACATCTTCCAGCGCCTGTAAAGAGAATGACCGTGAGCTTCCCTTGTCATCCGGCGATGGCGGGTTTTCTTTTTTAAGAATGTTATTCAGTTGTTTTTCAATATTGGCAGGCTGTATGCCCGGTAGCAGCTTGATAAACACTACCGACGAAGAGCTGGTACCACCCCAGTCTGTTAACCCGGCCATATCTGCCAGGTTTTTATGTGCATTTACAGTGCTGAAGGAGATAAAATCGCGGAAAGTAAGGTCGGAATTTTGAGTGAAGGTTTGCACTATACCGGTTACTGTTGCCTGCAATGTATCGTACGTAACTATTTTGCCAAGTATTTGGCTATAAGGCAATGATGGAAAATAAAGCTTTGCCCGTTCTGAAGTTAAAACCACCTGGTTGGGCTCAGCTAACGAGGTTGATGGCGAACCGGCAAGCCAGGTATAATTAAATATTTTAAAGTATTGAGGATCGGTAAAAGCAATTCTGTCCTGCGCCTTGAACTTCGTGGGAACGCCTTTTTTAGACGGAATAAATACATCCGGCGATAGTGTATAAACAGGGGCTGTCAATTCCACCCCGGTTACTTTGCTACGTATAGACGGTGGCACAATGCCCGAAACACCTCTGTTATAACCGGGCCGGCCCTGGAACGAAAAGTTGCTTACTACCCGGTAAATACGGTCACTGTCCTTATGGAACTTGTCAAACGTAAAATCGTAATGCACAATAAGATAGATGACTAAGGTAGCACTGATGCCGACTGATAAGCCGGTAATATTTATCAATGTAAATAGCTTGTGCCGCCAAAAGTTGCGGAACGCAATAGTTAAATAGTTTTTGATCATAGTATTGCAGTTATAATCAGCCCGAAATTGAGGAAACTACAATATAGCTAAAATGTTATGCCAACATTTCAAGATATTGATTAATAAATTGTTGCAGCAGGGAGTAATCTAAAACTGTATCAAATGCGAACACTGAACGTACGTTTTTATAGCAAAGGTTCGCCTGGTAATTTTTCAATGTCTCGCAAAAAATGGTAACATGGTCAGCTATAAAATATGTCATCGTTAGCTATAAAACCACAACAGGCACACCCCCAAAAAAAATATTTTACAACCAACGTCCCCTTTAATAAATGCAACTGTCATTCAGTAGCCGGTACAAATGTTCATCATATACCGATGCGAAAGCAAACCCTATTTACGAATATCAATTAAAAGCGGGAATTGAAGTACCACAATAGAGGCCGGGGAAGGTATAAATGATTAAATTACACATCTCAATCAAAAAACCAAAACATGAAAAAATTATTACTTTTCCTATTAATCGGAGTGGTACTTATATCGTGCAACACAAAACAGGACAGTACAGCAACAGGAGCAAGTACCGCCGCCGCAGATACACTTACTTATCCGTATAAGGCAACTTATTCATCCGACATCACATCACCTTCTCACCCCGAAATTGCACAAAAAGTATTAACGGTTTGGAAGCTTTTTGCCGATAATAAAATTGATGGGATGAAAGCTTACTATGCTGATACCGTTACCTACGATAATGCCGAGGGCAACCGTTATCATGGCAGTATTGATACCCTGCTGTCTTATGTAAGAAATGAAATGAAGGGATTGGACTCGCTGCGCTTTGACATTAGCCGCTGGGAAAGCGTACACATGAATGATAAGGATGAAGATTGGGTAAGCATTTGGGCTATGGAAAGGCATTATCCCAAACAAGGCAAGCCCGACAGCATACTAATGCAGGAAAACTGGAAAGTGAAAGATGGTAAAGTTGTTTATTTCAACCAATACAAAGCGAATGTGTTGAGGTAAAAAGGTTGATCCGTTATTAAAAACCGCACCTGTATTTATTTTTACTGTCCTGTAATTTGCAGGGCACCTTTAATATATTAACTTGAGTTCGGGATAAGCAAAGAAAAAATAAATTATGATTCTTTATCCCTGAAGGGGATCAATTTGAATAGCCCCGCGTAAAACGCGGGTGTTAGAACGATAATTTCTTTGAACCCTGACAGGGTTCAATAAATAATATTATCACAAAATATTAAACCCCGTCAGGGTTTATTTCGCCTCTTGATTATTTACCCCGTATTTCATACGGGGCTATTAAAATTCAATCCTTTCCGGATTGGCTCAACTACAAACCATCACAAAGTGACCCATTAGGGCAAACTATAAATTGTAAAACAATCTGCAATCGGCGCTATTCTCCCGGGTGGTACGTTTTTTCAGCATGCTTCAGCACATCTTCTTTATAAAACAACACATCCTTAAACTCACCCTTGGTGTACATTAATGCCTGGTCGGTAAAGTGCGGGGACGATACATCGCCACTTTCGCCACCGGCTAATAAAGACTTTGCTTTTATCTTTTTGCCAAACTCCACCGCGCAAATAAAACTGTTACCCTTAACGCCGTAACGTTTGACGGTACCGGGAAAATAACTCGACGCGTAAGAAGGTATCTGCCCCCATTGTGAAGAAGTGAAGCCTACGGGTATGCTTGGCTGCGCATCGTCATACTTTGGTTGGATATTATCATTCAGCCGTTGAAAACGGTTGATGCTGCCCCACGCCACCTGCCATGTGCCCCATTTTGCGGTAAGTTCTTTAACCGTCGCCAAAAAAGGCAATAAAAGATCGGAGGGGGCGGCAGCATTTACAAAACGATTGGTTTTCTGCACCTCGTCTTCTTCCGCGTCATTGTCCGGGTTACGCATAATCTTAGGCACCAGCTTTGTACCCCACTCAACACCCAGCGTGGTGGCAACAGATGTTTCGGATGAGTTAAGATCCCAGTCCCTCATAACATTCACCGGCTGTTCTAATGCAATCCTTAAAGTGTCATTCGCGGGCAGCGCATCGTAAGCTTTTATTAGGGTGGGTACCATCTTTTCAAAAAAAGCGAGGTGCTGGTTATAACCCGCGGCTATCACTTTATCCAGCGTGTAGTGTTTCTCTTCCGCTAATACTTTTACCGCATTTATCCCCCGGAAATTTTCCCCATCCGGCGCCATATAGGCGGGATAATTTTCCTTCTTAGGGCTTTCGCTTCCTGCAACGGTAAACGGTGTTGAATTACAATTTTGCAACCATCCATTTTTGGGATTATATATATGAACGATCTCGTCAATAGTATGAATGCCCTTCCAGTTGGTTGCAGCAATACTGCCGTCAACCGGCTTGTTATAGTTGTATTTGGCATCGCGCACAGGTACAAAATTGCCGTGCCAGTAAGCAATGTTTCCTTCCGCATCGGCATAAACCGTGTTGTTGCTCGTATTGCCCCGCAGATCAAGCACTTTTTTAAATGCTGCAAAACTGGTGGCCTTTGTACGCAGCCAGCTTTGCATCAAACCATTCATGCTCCTGTTGTACGATTGTACCGATAGCCATTGCCCGTTGCGCTTGGCCATTACAGGGCCGTGCAGCGTAAATAATGCATGTATGGTTTTTGTTTGCAGCGCATTGCCTTGTTTGTACCTGAAAGTAATATTTTTTTCAACAACTGGTTTTTGCTGGTGTTCATATTCATATACCCAATGGTTATTTTGCTGCGACATTTTTTCAATGTATGCATCCGATACATCTACAGAGCTGCTGGTATGCATCCATCCGCAGTGCTCATTAAAACCCTGGTACACAAAAAACTGCCCCCATGTAACAGCACCATAGGTATTAAGCCCTTCTTCGCTAACCATGTGTACCTCCGGTCTGAAATAAAAAGTAACATGCGGGTTAATGTATAAAATAGCATTGCCACCTGCCGTTATCGAAGGCGAAAAGGCAAACCCATTTGAACCCGTAAGGTCTTCATCATTATATTTTTTTTCTCTAACAGCAACAGAGGCATTGTCGCCGCTATACAGGTTTCTAAGATCCGCATCGGTAATACCCGAAGTACTTATAGCGCCAATGCTGCCGTCCGTCCACAATAAGGGGTACCAGGGTTCAAAATGCTGCAAAAGCGCAGGTTTGGTACCGGGATGTTTGTACAGGTAAAAATTAATACCGTCCGCGAAAGCGTTGCACAGTTTTTTAAGCCATGTGGGGGCATTGTTATAGTCATTCACGGCCCCGGCTGAGTCAAGCACCATTTTTGTCAAAAGGTCATTATATATATCTTTCTCACCATTCACTTCGGCCAGCCTGCCTAACTTTTCGATATAGTTCATTTCCACGCGGTTAAAATCATCCTCGCACTGTGCATACAATAAACCAAAAACGGCATCCGCATCCGTTTTGCCATAAATATGCGGTATGCCCCAGTTATCGCGAATAATAGTTACCTGCTTTGCTTCAGCCTCGCAGCGCTGCAGCGCCTCTTTGCTTAAATGCTGTGCAAAAAGCTGGAAAGGAAGTAACAAAAAGAAGACAAGTTTTCTCATGGATGGTTTTTACAGATCATCACAAATGGCGTGCGTAACGGATGACATCTTTCCAAAAGATGTCATCCGTTAGTACAAAAATGAAGATAGCTTTTTTCATGGGATGAAAATTGCGAAAATAGTATTACACTGCCAAAATGCGAAACAGCGTATCGTTTGGGAAAATGCAAATATAAATTTCGTCCAACCCCAAAAAATCTCAACTTCAACCATCCATTTGCTTGTTAGAGGCTATTATTTTATGGCTTGGGCAAAAAAGCCATGGCTTTAATGTAACTATTTTACTGCTTTGCAAGTATTACTAACAATCTTAAAAACACATGTATAACAAAATCAGTACTGCTGCATTGGTGTTGTTGATTGCTGCATTTTCAGCCCGCTCGGTTTGCAGCCAGCAAAAACAAAGCTTTCCGCCTCCTGGCAAGTTGGTGGATGCGGGTGGCCATTTGCTGCACGTTTATCAAATGGGTAAAGGCGGTCCTGCCGTTATTATGGAGAGCGGCAGTGGTGATTTTTCCTTTATCTGGAGCCTTGTTCAGCCACAGGTGGCAAAATTCACTACCGCAGTAACCTACGATAGGGCAGGGTTTGCCTGGAGCGAACCTGGCCCCGTACCAAGAACAAGCAGGCAGATAACGATGGAACTGCATACCGCCCTGCGTAATGCGGGTATCAACGGGCCTTATATATTGGTGGGGCAATCCTTTGGCGGCTTTTTGGTACGGGCTTTTGCAAGGTTTTATCCAAAAGAGGTAGTGGGTATGGTGCTGGTTGAAGCATTGAACGAAAATGCGCGTATTATTATGGGGGATAAGCCCGCACGTATCCGCGAATTTGCAAAAGGGCAAACGGCGCCCGCCCCGCAAACAGGTGGCAATAACGACACCGCCATTACCAACAATGCGGGCCAGCCGGGGATGGTTGATACAAGCATTGAATATCCGCTTGACAAATTGCCGGCAAATGTGCAAAAAATGCAGGTATGGGCGCAAAACCAATTTGTGTTTCAAAAAACGGTAAATAACGAAATGACATGGTCGCCGGAGGATGTGCAGGATATGTATGTGCACAAAGGCGAGACAGCATATATGCTTGGCGATATTCCGTTAATTGTGCTTACACGCGGTAGCGGCGGTTACGACGGCCGGGCTGATTCCGCTGAACTGGAAAATGAAAGGTTAGCCCAGCAGGAAGAACTGGCACATCTTTCCACCAACAGCAAACATATTATTGATAAAAATAGCGGCCACAATATTCATCTTGAAGACCCTGCAACCGTTATAGCCGCTATCAAAGAAGTGTACAAGGCGGCAAAAAACCACACGATGCTTAAGTGAAATAATACAAAAAAGCGCTTCGTCTTTTTTCGCCTTTGCCGGTGTTTACGTGGGTTCATGAAGCGATTTTACCTGTAACCCAGGATAAAAACCCGTTTAGTCAAACCCATTTCTTCTAACCCTGCAAGGGTTGAATTTGAATAGCCCCGAATGAAATTCGGGGACAAGAATATAAAATGACATAGAACCCAGATGGGGTTCAATAATCAAAAATTTTATAAATAAAATCTTGAGTAAACGACATTGCCTTTCTCGCCTTTGCCGGTGTTTTCACCGGCAAATTTTTAGGCTTATACAAAATTGAATATTTGAGAAAAGATCACATTGACAGTGAAAAATATTGCATAAAAATCAATCCAAAACAGTCAAAATAATTTTGGAATTTTCGGCTATTTTTAGTAAATTGCTCATACATGAGTGGCTATGAATAAAGAGTTTTCTTTTTGGAATTTGGACTTTAATTTTTGGAATTTTTTTATCAATAACATATTACATTCAAAAATATATCCGTACAAAAACGTTGCCATTGGCGTAAAGTTGTACGGATGATGATTTGATTGGAGGAAAGTTAAGTGGTAAAAAGAAGAATTGCCTTTGCTGATGTTTTCAACAGCAAGTGTACGCAAAAAGAAACTCAAGTTTGAAGGCAAGGAATTTTGAACATTGAAGGAAACGAGAAGATTGATTGGGTACTTTGCTCTAATTCCTGTTGAAAAAATAGCGCTTATGCGTAACATTTTGTAACGTACCCGCGTACCTGGCTTGTTATTGCCATAACTGAAGGGTTATTGTGGTAAAATGCAAGTTTAATTTTTTTCGCCTTTGCTGGTGTTTTCAAAAGCAATTTTATGCACAAAAGAAATTGAAGGTTGAAAGCAAGGAATTTTGAATGCTATCCAATCCTCATGATCTTATAAATCCACCCAAATCGTGGTTCAGACAAATAATCTTACAAAAACGATGTCATTGGTGTATAAGTGTAAGATTATTTTTGCATAAGGTGCTTCGCATAAATAAGAAGGGTTCTTCGCAAAGTCCCTCTCTATGGCAGAGTGCGCCGCGGCGGATAGAGAGAGGCAAATTTCTGCGTAACATCCAGGTTAAATAAATACTTTTATTTAGCATTCAAATAAAGTATTATGGCCCTGTCAAGAAGGGATTTTTTGAAATTAACCCTTAAAGGGGTAATCGTTATTGGTGCGGGCAGCACCTTGCAGGCGTTTGCACCGGCCTCATTTGCAATGCCCCCAGTAAATGATGTATTGTTGCGGTTTGCCATAGCATCAGATGGCCATTACGGCCAGCCGGAAACAGACTACGAATTTCGGCATGATAAAATGATAGAATGGCTTAATAAAGAAAAAGAAGGCAGAGGAGTGGAATTCACCATGGTAAACGGCGACCTGTTTCATAATGACCCCTCATTTCTCCCCATCGTTAAAAAGAAATGGGATGGATTGAAGATGCCTTATTATGTTTCCCACGGCAACCACGACATGATTGACGGCGCCGCTTGGGAAAAAACATGGGGCATGCTTTTGAATTATACAATTGATAAAGGCGGTACAGCTTTTATTATTCTTGATACGGCCAACGAAAAAGGAGATTATATATGCGCGGATGTTAATTGGGCAAAGCAGCAATTTGATAAATACAAAAGCAAAAAGCACGTAATGGTTTTCATGCATATTGCGCCATTCAAAGCCATTGGCGGCGGTATTGATTGCCCTGAAATAATAGCCCTCTTTAACCAGCAGCCGAATTTAAAGGCCATATTTCATGGCCACGACCATAACCTGGACAATGTAAAAGAAAACGAAGGCAAATGCTATTTCTGGGACTCACACATTGCAGGCAATTGGGGAACGGAGTATAGGGGATACCGGATCGTAGAAGTATTAAAAAGCGGCGACATACTCACCTATCAAATGGATGCGGCAACAAATACAAAAGTAAACTCCAAAACTGTCTGACGGTCCCCGTCTGACAGTTTTGGAGTTTAAAAATAGGTATGCTTGAAAAACACATCGTACTTCTCCCCTCTCCGCCTGCGGAGAGGGGGCAGGGGGTGAGGTCATCCCAATTCCGGGTACAGTTTAAACTGCTTCATAAACTCGTTTACTTCGCCTTTTACGCCGGCTATGATGACTGCATCATCGGCATGCATCAGCACTTTGTCTACCGAGTTTACCACAAACTGCATGTGTTCTTCAACCATGCCGCGGGTAGTAATGGCAGGCACCCCAAAACGGATGCCGCTGGTAACAAAAGCGCTTTTATCATCAAAAGGCACCATGTTTTTATTGGCGGTAATATCGGCCTGCACCAAAACCTGTTCTGCCTTTTTACCGCTGATGTTTTTGTTGCGCAGGTCAATAAGCAATAAATGGTTATCGGTACCGCCGCTCACGATCTGGTAGCCCTTTTCAATAAAGGCGTTTGCCATGGCCTGTGCATTTATAATTACCTGTTTGGCATAGGCAGTATATTCATCAGTGAGTATCTCGCCAAACGAAATTGCCTTTGCAGCAATAATATGCTCCAGCGGGCCACCCTGTATGCCCGGGAAAACCGCCAGGTCAAGCAGTTTGCTTATCGGCTGTGTGTTGCCCTTATTATCTTTTATACCAAAAGGGTTTTCAAAGTCCTTACGGACCATGATGATACCGCCTCTTGGCCCGCGAAGCGTTTTATGCGTGGTTGAAGTAACGATATGGCAGTGGTCAAACGGGTCGTTCAATAAACCCTTGGCAATCAAGCCTGCGGGATGGGCAATATCCGCCATAATTAAAGCACCCACTTCATCGGCAATCTTTCTTATACGTTCGTAATCCCAGTCGCGGCTGTAAGCGCTTGCTCCGCAAATGATCATTTTAGGTTTTACCTCGCGGGCCTTGGCCTCCATCATATCATAATCCACGCGGCCATCCTCTTTCTTTACCCCGTAGAACTGCGCATTATACAATTTGCCGCTGTAATTAACAGGGCTGCCATGTGTTAAGTGGCCGCCCATGCTAAGGTCTAACCCTAAAATTGTATCGCCGGGGTGTAAAAGCGCTAAGGCCACTGCTGCATTTGCCTGCGCGCCGCTGTGTGGCTGAACGTTAGCATATTCTAAGTTAAATATCTGCTTTAAGCGGTCTATCGCTAATTGCTCGCTTTGGTCAACTATTTCGCAACCTCCGTAATAACGCCTGCCGGGGTAGCCTTCAGCGTATTTGTTGGTCATTACATTGCCCATGGCCTGCATCACCTGCAGGCTGGTAAAGTTTTCCGAAGCTATCAACTCAATGCCGTGGCGCTGGCGTTCCAGTTCTTTTGCTATAAGGTCAAAAACCAAAGTATCTCTTACCATCAGTGGAATTTGCCGCAAAGATAACGGAAAGAAGGTTGTACTACAGGCTGGAGACAAGAAGTGGAAAACTTTGGTGGAACGTTAGAATATTATATCTTATTAATTTAAAATGAAGAAAATAGTATGCATATCTAAATTGAATGTAATTTCACTTTGATTTAAGCGACCTGAATTGTTAACCACCTAAGTACTGCAACGATGAAACGCATTCTACCCTATTCAGCCCTATTGGTATCTATTTTAATTTCTGTTTGCGCAAATGCGCAGGTAACCAAAATAGGCGGCAGCTTTAATAGCCAAATTTGTACACTAACAAACAGAATGATTGTTTTTGAAGACAATAGCGGTCAAAAATTAGGATCAACCGATGGAACCGGCCCGATTGAGCAGTTTGGATCAAACCTCACCATAGTAATTTCGTTCTTTACTGTTTATAATGACAAGCTATATTTTCTTGCCTCTTCCTCTGCAGGCCAAGGGGTGTACGCAACAGATGGCACGGATGCTGGTACCTATCTGGTAACAAGTAAAATACCAGGCTTTCCCAGAAATGCAATTGTTGCTAACAATCTGCTCTTTTTAGAAGGATCTGCTGCAGATGGCAGCTATCAATTGTGGGAAACAGACGGCACTGATGCGGGTACCAAAATTGTAAAAATTATTGCAAAGGGGTTGCCCGCTTATGATTACCCGTTCGCAAAAAACAATACAGTATTTTTTGCTGCTGATGATGGGGTAAATGGCGGCGGCCTCTGGAAAACAGATGGCACCGAAGCAGGCACTATGCTTGTTAAAGCCATCCCTTCTACAGATCCGCACTATTATGAAAGCTATGGGCTCGGTTTCATAGATTCGATTAACGATAAAATATTGTTTAGCACGCATGAGCTAAGCGGCATTATTGCAACATGGGCTACAGATGGCACCGCCGCTGGCACTGTGCAACTTCCGGCTAACCCAATGTACTCATCGAACTTTAAATTAAACAATGCGTATTATTTTACGGCCGCCTCTCCCACCAGCCCCGATTATAGAGCTTTATGGAGTACTGATGGAACTGTTGCCGGCACAGTTGCAATACAAGACTCTACCAATTTGGCATCAAACAAATGCATGATTTTAAATGGAGAAATAATCGGCGTGAATAATGCCGAACTCGACGTGTTGGACGGAACCCCGAATGGAACCGTTGTAATTGACTCGTTTCCCAACCTTCCTTCTGACCAATTCGCATACGGTCCTGTAACATTATTCACGGCTGGAAATAATGTTTTTAAGAAAAATGAAGCCTTTTTTATCGGTAAAGATAGCACGCATGGCAACGAGCTTTGGACAACGGATGGAACTGCCGGAAACACCAGGATAGTAAAAGATATTTACCCTGGAGTTACCAGCTCGTTTGATTTGGTGACCTATGATGATTTTGGATATCATCATCAACAATATGTTAGCTATTATTATACTGCCAAAGGCATTTATTTCGCTGCAAGCGATAGCCTGCACGGAATGGAATTGTGGCAATCTGATGGTACAGGAGCCGGCACAAGAATGGTAGAAGATATTAATACTGGTAGTGACGATTCTGACCCGGCGTTTGTTGGTACATTTAAAAATCACTTATATTTTTCGGCTGTTGATAATGGTTATGCGGATCCTAACACTACGCCTAGAAGCCTTTTTGTTATTGGTGCTGATACCAGTTCCTTACCAGTTAGTTTGGCGGTCTTTACCGCTATACCTGATAAAACTGATGTGCAGTTAAACTGGAGTACTTCAACTGAAATAAATACCAGCCATTTCAATATTCAAAAAAGTGAAGATGGCAATGGCTTTAAAAATATAGGCACAGTTCAGGCGGTGGGTAATAGTTCTGTTACAAATAACTACCAATACACAGACGTTAATGCACTTTCAGCCAATGTATCGGTGTTATATTACCGCTTGCAAACAAATGATAAGGATGGCAAGATTACTTATTCAAAAATTATCTCAATATCTGTAAAAAAGGGATCTAGTGGCATTACTATTTATCCAAACCCGGCAAAGAATGTAATACAATTGATATACACATTACAAAACACAAATGCAGAGCAAACAACGGTACGCATTATTAATATTGAAGGTAAAACAGTGCTAAACAGCCAGTTGGGAAATGTGCAGGGTAATAACCGGGCAACTTTAAATATAGCTTCGTTAGCGGCAGGTGTTTATTATCTGCAGGTTATAACAGGTAAAAAAGTTCAAAATACCAGTTTTCTAAAACAATAAAAATTTTGTAAGAAAATGCAGGTTTCATAAAAAACTCTCCGACATTTGTACAGCGGTTTTTTTGAAACTTGCCATCATCAATTCTTCCTAACCTTTAACAGACGTGGTATTTACCCTATTGGAACCCTGGTATCTCTAATCCTTCCCTATAAAATCAAAGCCATTGGCTACTGCGTCAGTAAAATTGTTCCCCCAATGTAACCGGAAAACAGGTACTACGTAAGGAGTTAATAACTAAGCGGAAATAGCGCCGGGTGTTACACGAACACTTATTAAGGGCTGTGCCCGTTTATTTAATCAATGTGCTTATGATACCCGGAATATTTACATTTTATAATCAATCACCTTTTATACAACACCTTAAAATTGCTAATTATGAAACAACTTTTACACTACTGTATTCTTTCCTTTCTTATTATCATGCCGGCTGCCAGTACAGCACAGGTTACCAAGCTTTCCAACAATACCAATATCAGGTTTGGTATTCCTTTTAACGGGAAATTTTTGATGGCTGATTCAAGTGGTTCGCTGTGGACTACAGATGGCACGGCTGTTAACACAGTAATATACACCACCAAAGTAAAATTTGATATGTTGGGCGGCATTGCCATAATAAACAACAAACTGTATTTTTCAGGGGTAAGTACTGCCGATGGATCAGAACTGTGGGTTACCGATGGCACCGACGCTGGTACAAGCCTGGTAAAGGATATTAATGCTGGCGTAGACAGTTCATCCCCCAAACATTTTAATGTTATCAATAATGTCATATATTTTTCAGCCAACGACGGAACCCACGGAAATGAATTATGGAAATCGGATGGCACAAGTGGCGGAACGGCGATGGTAAAAGATATTAACCCGGGTGCGGCTGGCAGCCTTGATTCTGCAACCTTTTTTCTAAATAACAGCATGTTATTTTTTACAGCGAACGACGGAACCCATGGTTATGAATTATGGAGGTCAGATGGCTCGTTGGGCGGTACGATCTTATTAAAAGATATTGTAGCCGGCAGCGGCGAACCTTATTTTGGCCCCCTTACGTCTTTCGGTACCAAAACCATTTTTGATGTTGTTGTTGGGGGGCTTATTTTGGGGAATTCAGAACTTTGGATTAGCGATGGTACATCAGGGGGCACTACTTTAATAAAAGATTTTGGCTCTTTTTCAGGTACACCAACATTTGGCTATACAAAGTTTAATAACAAAATATATTTTGACGGTACCCAGTCTCTTTCAACGGGTACTGAGCTATGGGTTACAGATGGTACCACTGGAGGAACTAATATTGTAAAAGACATTTATCCGGGAATAAACAGCTCATTGCCATTTTTGACCACCAGCGTGAATTTCACCGGCAATTTTATGTTTACCGCAACAACCGGTACATCAGGTACTGAGCTATGGCTTTCTGACGGCACGGGTACAGGTACCACCTTAATGGACGATATTAATCCGGGAAGCGCTTCTTCCAATGCAATTGCTCTTATTGGTTTTTCTGCCTTCGGCCAAACCAGCAGTACATTATATAAGGGAAAAATATTTGTTAGTGCAAATGATGGTACGCATGGCACTGAATTATGGATTACTGATGGTACCAAAGCAAATACGAGTATGGTAAAAGATATACAACCGGGCAGTGGCGGATCTTTAACAGGCACTACGGGTTATTTTTATACCGCCCAGGGGTTATACTTTAGTGCCAACGATGGTTCTCATGGATTAGAATTATGGACATCTGACGGCACTTCTGGGGGAACAACACTTGTCAAGGATATAAACCCCGGCAGCAATGGGTCTTCTCCCGAATTTATGGGCATTTTTAATAACCACCTCTATTTTACTGCCGATGATGGTGACAATACTTCAGGCAAAAGGGATCTGTACATTGTTGATGCTACCACAACAACTTTGCCTGTTAGCCTGGCAAGCTTTACTGCTGTACCTGTTAAAAATGATGTGCAGCTAAACTGGTCAACTTCAACTGAAATAAATACCAGCCATTTCAATATTCAAAAAAGTGAGGACGGCAGCAGCTTTATAAACATAGGCACGGTTAAAGCGGCAGGTAATAGTTCTATTACACAAAACTATCAGTATATTGATGTTAATGCTATGTCGGCAAATGCATCGGTATTATATTACCGGCTGCAAACAAATGATAACGATGGCAACGTCACCTATTCGAGGATTATTTCAATACCGGTAAAAGAAGAATCTGTAAGCGTAGCCATTTATCCAAACCCGGCAAGAGCTGCTATTCAGTTAACATACACTTTGCCAAATGCGAATGTGCCTCAGTCAACTGTGCGTATTATTAACAGCGAAGGCAAAATCGTGTTGAGCAGCCAGTTGGGCAATGTACAGGGCAGCAATAAGGCAACCCTTGACATATCTTCCCTTGCGGCAGGCGTTTATTACGTGCAGGTTATAACCGGTAAAAACGTTAAAAATACAAGGTTTGTAAAGCAGTAAATAACTGAAGGAAAATGAGATTTTAAATAAGGGCTGCCCTGCAATTTTACAGGGCTGCCTTTTTTTAGGTTGCCATCATAAATTTTTCCTAACCTTTAATAAAACCCTTATTTGTTAGCCGTAAAGTAAATACATTTATTAAGTAGTTGTAACTATATCAAACTTCCATTTCATCATATCAAACCCTTTCTAAAAAACCGCTCCCTTAAAGCAAAAATAAAATGGAGTGCTTTTATATTGCTGTTGCTTTGGTTTTGGCTTGCTTTGCCTGCGCATCTTTTTAATGCCCGCACCTCATTTGTGATTACCGATAAAGATGGCAACCTGCTTAATGCCTCTATTGCTCCAGACGGCCAATGGCATTTTCCATACAATGCAGACGTGCCCGATAAATTTGTTGAGTGTATCACCACATTTGAAGATAAGCGTTTTTTCTATCACCCAGGTGTTGATCCTATGGCTATAGCGAGAGCGATGACCAGAAACATGCGTAACAAAAAAGTAGTAAGCGGTGGCAGCACGCTTACCATGCAGGTGGTTCGGTTATACAAAAAGAACGACAGCCGTAATATTTGGAATAAGCTGTGTGAAACTATCCTTGCATTGCGGGTTGAATTTTCCTATAACAAAAAACAAATATTAGCCCTGTATGCGGCCAATGCACCTTTTGGCAGCAATGTAGTGGGGCTTGATGCCGCGTCATGGCGCTATTTCGGCAGGGCGCCCGATAAACTTAGCTGGGGCGAAATGGCTTCTCTCGCCGTATTGCCCAATGCGCCTTCCTTAGTGCATCCCGGCAAAAACAGGGATGAATTGTTGCGTAAAAGAAATGAGTTGCTGGATAAGCTTGTTAAGAATAAAGTTATTGATGCCACAACGGGCAGCCTTGCCAAACTGGAACCATTGCCCGGTAACCCAAAGCCCTTGCCACAGTTGGCATTACATTTATTCAACCGGTTTAAAAAGGATTATCCGGCCCTTAAAAGTAACGACGTTTCTCTTACCACCGAAATTCAAACCACTATTAATATTAACCTGCAGCAACAGGTAAACGACATTATTTTCCAGCACCATGAGCAGCTAAAAGGCAACCAAATAAACAATGCTGCCGCTATGGTAGTAGATGTTGAATCGGGCAATATATTGGCTTACGTAGGCAATGTGTATATTCCATCTGATACTTCTATTGAGAGCGATGTTGACGTGCTGGCTTCCCACCGTAGCCCCGGCAGCACTTTAAAGCCGTTGTTGTATGCTTCTCTGCTTACAGAAGGCACTATGCTTCCGCAGCAGCTTGTTCCCGATATCCCAACGCAGCTGGGCGGCTATGCACCCGCAAACTTTGATCTCGGTTACGATGGTGCGGTACCTGCAAACAGGGCACTTTCCCGCAGCCTGAATATTCCTGCAGTGCGTATGCTTATGCAGTTTAAGTATCAAAAGTTTTATGATGTGCTTAAGCAATGCGGCATTACTACTTTAAACCGGCCGGCCAATACTTATGGTATGAGCCTGGTACTGGGTGGCTGCGAAATATCGCCATATGAGCTTGCGGGGGTTTACAGCAGCATGGCGCGTATGTATAACCACCAGGGAAAGAATAATGGCAAGTGGAATCAAAAAGATTGGTTTATGCCCGGTTATGTAACAAAGGAGGGAAGGAAGGTAACAGATAAGAATGTCCCGTCTACACAGCTTTTTGATTACCCTTCCCTGTGGCACACATTTACTGCGATGAACGAAGTAATGCGGCCGGGAGAGGAGGGCCTGTGGGGATCATTTTCATCCGCCCAGCATATTGCCTGGAAAACTGGTACAAGCTTTGGCTTCAGGGATGGATGGGCTGTTGGGTTTACCCCGAAGTATTGCGTAATTGTGTGGGTGGGCAACACTACAGGCGAGGGCAGGCCGGATCTTACCGGCATTAGCACAGCAGCGCCTGTGCTGTTTGACATATTCCGTTTGCTGCCGGCATCTAATTGGTTTCAACCACCAGCTTCGGGATACGTATATATGCCCGTTTGCCATGAATCAGGGTTTAAAGCCGGCCCCGACTGCACAACAATTGATACCATATTGGTTTCAAGCCGTGCCGTAAATGCGCCTGTTTGCCCGTATCACAGGGTGATACACTTGGATAAAACCGGTGCTTACCGGGTAACAGAAAATTGCATACTACCTTCTGAAATGGTGCACCGTTCCTGGTTTGTGCTGCCACCCACTATTGAATACTATTATAAGCAAAAACATACAGGCTATCAATCTTTACCGCCTTTTATGGCCGGTTGTACGAACGAAACTTTAAAGCCACTGGATATCATTTACCCCGAGAACGATGCTAAAATATATATACCGCTTGAGCTAAGCGGCGACCGCGGAAGAACCGTGTTTACTGCAACCGACCGAAATAAGAATGCAAAAATCTTTTGGCACCTGGATGATACTTATATTGGGGTTACTACCCAATTTCACCAAATGGCATTAAACCCATCACCAGGTAAACATACTTTAACTATTGTAGATGAAAACGGCGAAAGTGTTGTGAGAAACTTTGAAATTTTACAAAAAGAGGCAGACGATAAATAATTTTTCTATCTCCTCAATCCCAATCGCCTCCTTTTTTATTCAGCTTTATTACCTTCATCAATAAAATTCTAAAGAGAATTTAATAACAAAAGCAGTATTCTTAAATTATATTGCGCCAAACAGGACACGCGATGAGTAAGATTGATCTAAAGTTTGCTGTGATAGGCTGCGGTCGAATTGCGCAAAGGCATGCGGAACATATTCAAAAAGTTGGCAGGTTACAGGCAGTGTGTGATATTGTTACAGAAAAGGCTGATACCCTTGGCGAAAAATATGGAAGTAATATTTACTATTCCCTTGGCGAACTGCTGGAATCAGAAAAAGAACTTGATGTAGTTTCTATTTGTTCGCCAAATGGCCTTCATGCTGCCCATGCCATTACCGCCTTAAATGCGGGGATACATGTATTGTGCGAAAAGCCAATGGCGATCACTTCTTACGATTGTGGCGAGATGATAAAAACTGCTGAGAAAAATAATAAAAGGTTGTTTGTTATTAAACAAAACCGCTTTAACCCGCCTGTGGTTGCGGTAAAGCAGGCGATAGACAGAGGATTGCTTGGAAAAATTTATAGCATCCAGCTAAACTGTTTTTGGAACAGGAATGAGGATTATTATAAAAACTCGTGGAAGGGAACAAAAGAATTGGATGGCGGAACATTGTTCACGCAATTCAGCCACTTTATTGACCTGTTATACTGGATGATCGGCGATGTAAAAAGGGCATCTGCGTTTATGGGTAATTTCGCGCACAAGCAAAGCATTGAATTTGAAGATACGGGCGTTGTGGCGCTTGAATTTAATAATGGTGTTTTGGGTACTGTTAATTTTACCGTGAATAGCTATCAAAAAAATATGGAGGGCTCTATTGCTATTTTTGCAGAAAAAGGAACGGTAAAAATAGGCGGCCAATACCTGAATGAACTGGAATATCAATGTATAGAAGGGTATGAAATAAAAGATCTGCCAGAAGGGAACAAAGCCAACAATTACGGTACCTATACAGGTTCTATGAGCAATCACGACAAGGTGTATGAGAACTTAGCAGATGTATTGAAGAATGGGGCTTCCATCACTACCAATTCTTATGAAGGGTTGAAGACTGTAGAGATAATAGAAAAAATTTATGCAGCAGCGCAAGGCCGTTAAACAAACCGCTTGATGAATAAAAATAAGAGGCTTAATGTTTCCGTAGCCGGTGATGTACTAATGGGTGATAACGTTACCATTGTTGAGCCCTGTAATTTATATGGCTGTAAAATTGGCAACAATTGTTTTATAGGGCCATTTACTGAAATACAAAAGGATGTAGTAATTGGCAACAACTGCAAAGTACAATCACATACATTTATTTGTGAACTGGTTACCATTGGTAATGATTGCTTTATAGGGCATGGGGTGATGTTTATAAACGATGTTTTTGCAAAGGGCGGTCCTGCGCGCGGCGATAAGAATTTTTGGAAGGCAACCAATATTGGCAACAATGTTTCCATAGGCAGTAATGCTACCATTTTGCCTGTTAATATCTGCGATAATGTGATTATTGGCGCGGGCAGCGTGGTTACAAAAAACATTGAGAAAGCGGGTGTTTATGCAGGCAACCCGGCGAAGCTCATCAAAACATTAAAGTAACCAGGTATAATGAATATTCCCTTTGTAGATTTAAAATTGCAATACAGCAACTATAACTGAAAGCCAGATAGATTATATTGCAGATGCAATCAGCAAATTTTATCATGTTAGTATATGATATTAAGCATTATTAGTCCGTGCTTTAATGAAGAAAAATATATTGCACAAACCATAGAAAGTTTTTTGCAGCAGCAATGCCATTCATTCGGCCTTGAGATACTGATTGTGGATGGCAGGTCAACAGACAATACAAGAAATATTATTAACGAATATGCATTAAAAAACCCGCAGGTAAAACTCGTTGATAACCCCAAACGTAAAACGCCTTTTGCTTTTAATGAAGGGTTAAAGGCCGCCCAGGGCGAGTATATCGCCATTTTAGGTGCACACAGCGTTTACGAACCCGGTTATTTGCAAACCTGTTATGATGAGCTTATAAAAACAGGTTCTGTGGGGTGCTCGGGAAGGGTTATTACGCAGTCTGCTTACAATAATATACAGGCTATGCTGTGTGAGTGGGTCATGTGCAGCGTATTTGGTGTATCTTCCTTATCCTTTCGTATTGTTAAGGAAGGCTATGTACATTCAGTGAATTTCCCCGTATTTAAAAAGCAGGTGGTGCTTGATATTGGCGGGTATAATACACTGATGGAGCGTAACCAGGATAACGACCTTAACCAGCGTATTCTTGATGCGGGGCATAAGTTATATTGTACATGGAAAACAAGCTGCTTTTACAGGCCCCCTGCCGATTTGAATAAACTTTTTTTCTATGGCTACCGCAATGGCTTTTGGAATGCCAGGAGTTTTAAATTATTTCCACGCTCAATGCGGTTTCATCACCTGGTACCGTTTTTGTTTACTACGTGTATTATTTTTCTCTTATTTGTGGGGATGATAGAAAAATTGCTTTTTCATTCTTTATATGGGCTTGATCTGCTGCTCTTGTCCTGCGGCTTTTATTTTTTCATAGCATGCCTTGCCACTATTGTATCCATCAGGCAAAAATTTGATATGCGAAAGCTATTGATGCCTTTTATCTTTTTTGCCTTTCATTTTTCTTATGGGTGGGGAACACTAAAAGGGTTTTTGCGGAAGGAGAACTAAGTCACGCTTATATGTCCTGTAGTAAATTATTCCAGAGGGTGCGTACGTTGCTCCAGTCATATTTCATGGCAGACTTCCTTGCTGCCAAGCTTAGCCCGTTGGCTATTGCAGGATTATTTAAAACGTTGTTTACGGCTGATACGAATGCATCCGCATCTAAGGGTGGAACTAAAACGCCATCCTGGTTGTTTGTTATTAAATATGGTAGGCCGCCTACATCCGTACTTATCACCACCATGCCTAACGCCATTGCCTCAATTACACTAACCGGCAGGTTGTCAAAATTAGTGGTGTTGATAAAAAGATCGTATTGCACTGAAAGCGCGGTCCATTCTTCTTTGGTAACAAAACCTTTAAATAGAATATTGCTTTCTACTTTTAACTCTTTGGCCAATTGAATGCATTCTGCAAAACTGCCGTCTTTGTCGGGGCCAATCATCAGAAGCACCGCATCAGGGTATTCCGGAACTAATTTGGCAAGTATGTGAATGGCAAGTTTAGGATTATACAATTGGTGAAACGACCTTACCCAAAGTAACCGCGGTTTGCAGGCTGCTCTTTCCTTAAAATTGTACAACTCAATGTTAATTGGATTTGGAATGCAGGTAGCGGGCCAGTTATTTTGCTGCATCGCCTGTTGTAAATACCCTGAAACGGCAACGTTGATATAGGCTTTGCCAAATATTTTTTTTGATAATGAGCGTGACTTTTTTATCCGCCCCGGCAAATCGCCGCCATGCAGGCAGGGTATATATTTTATATTAAGCAGCCTGCAGTATGATGCGCAAACGCAGGCGAAGTAGAACGCATCTGTGCTGTAGGTTGCAATAAGTGCTATCGAATTTTTTCTATTTGCCCAGATCGTTTTCAGCATATCGGGCAACCTCAATGCTTTATTTTTTACATTACTTGAACAAATTATTTCATAACCTTCTGTTCGTAATTGCTTCACCAGCACTTCTGCAATGGTAGGCAGGTAACCATGTTTGCTTAAAAAATTGTCTATATAAATTATTTTCTTAGTCATGGTTTTTCCTGCCCAGCTTTGAAATAACAGCCTGGAATTTCCCGTTATTAGTCAAAGGGATATTTTCTACTTCTTCAATAACAATGTTCATTTCACCTAACTGGCTTTCAATTCTTTTATTAATAAGCATTCTTTCATCATCTCCAAGTTGCCCGTCTGTAACAAGCCTGATAATAATATCATCCAAACTTTCCTGTATCACCTGTGCCTGTTTTACCGAATGCAGCCCGTTAAAAATACCATGAAACCGCACCATTTCCCTTCCATCTTTCCCTATAACAACATCTTCTATGCGCCCGGTAATTTCCTGCACAACAGGCATCGCCCTCCCGCATGAGCACGTCTTATCTGTCAAAATAATTTGATCGCCAATTTTATAGCGTATTAACGGCTGGTCAACATTTAAAAAGCCGGTACAATAAACGTCCCCGGGCTCGCCTGCTTTTGCAGGGTTCATATTGTTATCCAGCACTTCAATAATACCCGCATCGGGGCTTATATGCAGGCTGCTGTGTTCACATTCGGTTATCAGGCCGCAAGCCTCAACGCCGCTCCATCCGTCAAACGTTTTGCAACCATATACTTCTTTAAACATAGTGCGCATTTCATTCGTAAGCTTTTCACTTGAGGTTATCACACATTTTAATTGCGGTGCATCAATCCCCAATTCTTTGAAAAACCTTGCAAGAAAAAAATTACTCATGGCATAGCCGGTCATGTATTGTGCATGGTGTTTTTCCATGCCCTGCCTGTAGTTCCCCGCATTTTGCGCGCTGATATGGTATGCAGAAAAATATACCTGTTTTTCAAAAGAATTATACCGGTAAAATGGTGGCTTGTTTTCTGCGCCGGCCAAAATTCTCCGGCCACCTATCATACCCCTGGGGATAAGGCTGCTTACACGTGCCCAGTTTCTTACCCTTGCTTCAAATATGGCAAACCATCTTTGATGCATGGCGTGTGAATACATGATTTGCGTGGGAGTGCCGGTGCTGCCACTACTTGCAAAAAAGACGCCGCCATGTTCACGTTTGCCGGATAGCAAGGTTGATGAGCCGTATTTGCGTAGATCTTCTTTAGAAAGCACCGGCAATTGTGAAATAGTATCAACCGAAATCTTTTTTATCACATTTGTATCTACACCTTTTTTCTTAAAGGACTCTTGGTAAAAAGGCACATTTTCAAAACTGTGTAAAAGCACTTGTTGTAAATGTTCGTTTTGATAATCCATCCATTGTTCCGCAGCAAAGTTTTCTCTTTCCTTTGCTTTTAAATATTCCTGCTTAAAAACACCTCCAAACCTTCGCTTCCTCCACGTATAGCCATACGCAGATACAAGCAGGTTTTGAATAAAAACCGGGCTGTTATTATATATTTTTTCCTGGAATCCCAATAAATAGCTTTATGTGCGTTAGATGAAGATAAGTTAAATGAGAATTATTACTAATTGGGATGATAGATGCGTTCTGCATTTTTGTATATCTCTCCCTTGTCAAATGTCATTGGCTTTGTTTTTTGATGGGTAAACAGATCAGCCTGGTCGGCATAATGCGGACTTCCCTTTTTATTGGATGCGCCATAACAATTGATGCTTTCTATTACAGGGCCATCTTTGGTAAACCTTACCAGCTCAATATAACTTTCTCCTTGTGCTCCTCTCACCAACCCATTCTTATAGGGAATCGCATATATGGCTGATATTACATCGGGTATGCCCTGTAATGGTAATATTTTATTATCCCTCACCAGCTTTTGGTAATCGCCCAGGGGGACAGCTATTTTTTTGAAATGATCAAGTAAATAAGCGCGCGCGTATTTAAACAGGTCAACAGCTTTGGCGGTACTAATGGTGCTATAACTCTTGCCCGTTTGCAACTCGTTCACCACTTCGTAATAAATAATGTCAAATAATGTGGCGCCTGTGCTGGTTACATCGCCTTTTCTATCCCACTGTTGTAACAGCTTTATCACATCGGCAATCTCGGGGTGTTTTTGCACAGGAATTGAAAACAAGGTATCTGTATTCACCATGTACGACAGCTTTGCCGGCAATTGAAGGTCGTATTTTATGCGTTTCATATCGGCATAGGTAGGCCTGTTGTATTGTTTTATAAGTTCCTGAAAACGCAGGCTCCTGTTGTTATCATACCTTTCATAACCCATTGTTTCATCGTAACCTTTTAATGGAAAATTATCATCGCCCCCAGTTGCATGAAAGGGGGTATTATTGGTATTATAAACATACCCCGAAGATGGCTGCAATACTTGCGGAAGATCACTTATAGGGTGCATTTCTGTCCATAAAGTTTTTGAGGTATTCCCAGGTAATGTGCCTTTCCAGTTAAACGATTTGTCGCGGACAGGGATCTTGCCATTACTTAAATAATAGATCGTGTCATACCTGTCGGCATACACCAGGTTGTAGCCGGGTATTGCTTCCATTTGAAGAATATCCCTGAATTCTGTAAAGTTTTTTGCCTTATTCAGCATATACCATTCTTCCAACCCCCTTATATCAAACAATGCCGGCGTCCTGATTGCGAATGCCCCTTTTTTTGTAATAACAACAGGCCCGTATTTGCACCAGTAAGCATCTTTATTTATACCGATGGAAGTAATGCCTGCCACTAAAACATTCAGGTGCACTTTGGTGATCTCCAATCTTTCCCATTTGCCATCAAATTTATATTCCAGCTTATTTTTTGGATTGATATCAAGTTGGTAGATATCCAGTTTATCAGGACTATTCACTGTATGCGCCCAGCCAAGGTATTGATTGCATCCATGAAGAATGCATGGCGAGCCCGGGAACAAGGCCCCAATAATATTCCAGCCTTGGTTGCTGCACAAATGGGCCTCGTACCAGCTTACCGGCCCCTCAAGCGGCTGGTGCGAATTAATGGCAAGATATACCTGGCTGTCTGCTGTAATTTTTGAATTGAAAGCAAAAGCGTTTGAGCCGCCAGGCTTCATATCATTCAGCACAGCGACCGATCCTCCATAAATTGATTTTAATGCATCATCTACGCCGGAAGATATACACAGTTGAAGTACCGAATAGCAAAGCATATCTTTTGGCGTTAAGGGTAAAAGCTGTTTTAGCAAAACTTCTTTTGGATGTGACCTTGCATAAGCATTAAACCCTGCACAATAGCCCTCAAGCACTTTTTTATATTCCGGTGAAATATCGGTCTCGTATTTAGCGTCCACCAGTTCGGGTATCCGTAATAAATGCACCACATAATCTATGGCTGCTCCATCTTTCCCTTTCAACCTGCCCAACATTGCCTTGCCTGCCAAAAAAGAAGTTTGTATGGTTTCAAAGTCATCTTCAGCATGGGCATAGGCAAGCCCATAAGCAACATCCGCGTCAGTATTACCAAAAATATGTGGCACCCCCCACTTATCTCGTACAATATCAATTTTAGAAGCATCAAACTGTGCTCTGGCTAAAGCAAATAGCATGAATGACAAAATAGTAGCAATTGCAGCTTTTAAACTCATAAGCTTTGGGAGGTTCCGTAAACAAAGCTATTGTTTTAGCGAATCGGTGGGTAATAAATCCTTGATAAAAAATTAACATATATGGTTTTAGCCCCGAATACAGCCGGAATTGCTATTATCCAACACTCTCACCGGAAACCGCTTAATGGTTTATCCTTTACCTTTGTGGTGAATTTATTGATTATGACCTTTTGGAGACAAATAGCTGAATACCTTTTTATAAAAAAAAGAGACCCCAACCAGCCGCGCAATACTTATCTTAAATATATGCATGGTATGAACCGTATTTCGTTATTGATGTTCATTACAGCGCTTATTATTATGCTGGTAAAATTTGTGATTATTCCGTTATTCCGCCACTAACAGTTTTTGCAAACAACTATTTTAAGAGCCCTCGCAAAATAAATAAACGCCGGGGCGGTAACGCATAATACCACCCGGGCGTTTAGCAAGAATAAATATTTTAAAAAACCTGTATTACTGTTTTAGAAATTTAAGCGCGGCAGAGTTCATGCAATAGCGTAATCCTGTTGGCTGGGGGCCATCATTAAATACATGGCCCAAATGCGCACCGCACCGGGTGCAATACACTTCTGTACGTTCCATACCAAGACTGTTATCAGTTCTTTCCCCCACGTTTTGTTTACTAATTGAAGCATAAAAGCTGGGCCAGCCGGTACCGCTTTCAAACTTTGTTTTACTGCTAAAAAGGGCCTGCCCGCAGCAAACACAATAATAAGTACCGGTTTCATGGTTGTTTAGCAATTCGCCTGTAAAAGGCCTTTCTGTGCCAGCCTTGCGGGTAACTTCAAATTGTTCAGGCGTTAGAATTTTTTTCCATTCTTCATCAGTTTTGGTAACAGCAAATTTTTGTGCAAAAGCCCCTGTAACAATAGCAAGTAACATTAAAAGAAAGAGTAGTTTTTTCATGATTTGTGTGATTTGAATAAGATAATAACGATAAAAAGCCGTCATTGGTTTGACGTTTGCTTCTAATTATCCCCTGTTAATAAATTCATAAATGCTTTTCGCTGCCCGTGCCGATGCGTCACCTCCCGCCGATAATATATTCTTGAGGGACTGATAATCTACCTCCAACTGCTTTCTTCTTTCCACATTATTCAATAGCCCTGTTAATTCTCCCGCGAGGTTTTCAGCGGTAAGGTCATTTTGAATCAATTCCTTTACAACAAGCCTATCCATAATAAGGTTTACCAACGATATATATTTGACCTTTATTAAGCGTTTTGCTATTTGATAGCTAATGCTGCTTCCTTTATAGCAAACAACTTCAGGCACGCCAAACAAGGCAGTTTCCAAAGTAGCAGTTCCGCTGGTTACAAGCGCCGCCCTTGATTGCTTTAATAAATTATATGTTTGATTACTAACGGAAGAAACATTATTAAAAGGCTGGAGCATCGTCTTGTAAAAACTATCTTCCTGGCCGGGCGCCTGCGCAACAATAAACTGGAATTGCGGGAATAACTTACTAACCTCCAGCATGATTGGAAGTTTCTTTAATATTTCCTGTTTGCGGCTTCCGGGGAGTAAGGCAATAACGCCTTTATTTGATAGTTTTTCACTTTTCACCTTTGATCTTTCTTCATCAATAACCTTAACTAAAGGGTGCCCTACATATTCTACCTCCCAGCCCCACTTATTTTTATAATATTCCTTCTCAAAGGGGAGTATAACCAGCATTTTATCAATGGTCCTCTTCATTTTGGGCACGCGGTTTTCCTTCCATGCCCAAACCTGCGGCGAAATATAAAACACTGTTTTATAGCCATTTTCCTTTGCCCATTCTGTCATGCGCAAGTTAAAACCGGGATAATCTATAAAAACTACTACATCAGGCTGAAATTGAAGTATATCCTGCTTACAAAATTTCAGGTTGTTCAGGATGGTTTTAAGGTTCATTATTATTTCGGTAAAACCCATAAATGCAAGATCGCGGTAATGCTTTACCAGCGTTGCACCAGCAGCCTGCATGAGATCGCCACCCCAGCAGCGTATATTTGCACCTGCATCCAGCAAATGCAACTCTTTTATAAGGTTGCTGCCATGTAGGTCACCGCTTGCTTCGCCCGCTATAATGTAATATTTCATAGGCTCCCAACCCATAAAGGGTAGTTTTAGAGTATCATCTTTCAAATCTTTTTCACTTATCAACGCTCATCAGTCAACTTTCTTTCCTCTCAACGCTCATCAGTCATCCATTCATTACATCAACAATTTTATAATAATCGTAGGTATAGCATAAGCTAATGTGGCAATGAAAATACCGATGGCTGTTTTATCAAGCCGGCGGTTTACATAATAGGTAAAGGCGATTGCATTAAGCAGAAGAGAAAAGCTGACCATAGCGGTTAGAAAACTTTTGTTTTGAAAAGCCATTTGAATAAATTCAGTCAGCCTGCTTGAGCTTGCTTTCCAAAAATAAAATATAAGCACCCCAAGTATGGGCGCAGTAAAGCCAAGAATTAAACCAAGAACCAGTTTGTTTTTTCTCAAGATTATGAAGTTAAGGATTGTTGTAATTTTTCTTTCAATTGATAATTTGTAAAATCAAATTCTATCGGCACAACACTTATATAATTGTGCTCAAGCGCCCATACATCTGTATCCTTCCCTTTATCAAAATTTACAAATTCACCGGTAAGCCAGTAATAATCCCTGCCTGATGGGTCTTTTCGTTCATCAAATTTTTCCTCGTATTTAGCGTAAGCCTGGCGGCAAACTTTAAGGCCCTTTAATAATTCTACCTGTATCTTGGGCACATTTACGTTAAGACAAAGATGCTTGTCGATCTTTTTTTGCAATATCTGCTCCACAAGTATAGGAGCATATTTTTTAGCACCTGTAAAATCAGCTTCCAGGCTATGGTCAAGCAAGCTAAAACCAATACTGGGAATGCTTTCAATACTTGCTTCAAGCGCAGCACTCATGGTACCGGAATAAATGACATTTATTGAATGATTGGCGCCATGATTTATGCCGCTAAGGCAGATATCTGGTTTACGGTGCAATACTTTGTCAACCGCCAGCTTTACACAGTCAACAGGTGTGCCGCTGCATTCCCAGGCTTCAATACCTTCAAAAATATGTACCGGGTGCAATCGTAATGGATAACCTATGGTAATGGCATGCCCCATACCGCTCTGTGGCTTATCGGGCGCTACCACTACCACTTTGCCTAAATGTTTTACCGAATCAACGAGTGCCCTTATGCCGGGCGCTGAAACGCCATCGTCATTTGTAATCAAAATTACAGGCTGATGTTTTTTTGCCTTCTTCACTTTTGCCATAAGTGCCGCAAGATACGAATAAGGTTTTTTCTATAAAAAACACTGCCTCTCAGCTAACAAATAAAGAAACAACAATCATACATTTGGGAATGAAAAAAATAGCCTTTTCGCTGTTAATTGCCATTATAGCGTTCAATACATACGCGCAGGATATATCTGCCACAAAAGTTTTTCTTATTGACCCTTCTAAAACCGCCGAGGCAATACAAACCGTTCACGGCCCGCATGTTGCGATATATAATAAAGCGGTTACATCAACGCATAAATTATTTTTAATGATCGTTGGCACTGGTGGCTTTGCGACCGAAACAAGGGGTATGGACAGCATTATTGCAGGCATGGGGTATCATGCAATAAGCATAGATTATAAAAACACGGTTATAACAACAGTTTGCAACAACAGCCCCGACAGCGCCTGTTTTGATAAATTTCGCCAGGAAATAATGTTTGGAACGCCGGTAAGCGACTCAGTAAATGTGGATAGCGCAAACTGCATTATTAACAGGGTACAAAAGCTGTTGCTTTATCTTGTAAAAAATGACCCTTCCGGGGGATGGGGTGAATTTATTAAGAAAAATGATATTCAATGGGGCAAGATAGTTGTGGGTGGCCACTCGCAGGGCGCGGGACATTCAGCTTTTATTGCACAGCATTTTAAAGTAAGCAGGGCGCTTATATTTTCAGGGCCGCAGGATTACCGGGTTGCATTTCATTCACCTGCGTTGTGGTTATCGCGGAAAAGTGTAACGCCGCCATCAAAATATTTTGCCTTCCTGCATATTAATGACCCCTATGATGTTACCAGGCAGTTGGCAAATTGCTCAACGCTTATGCATACGCCAATGCCTGATTCAATATCAGTAAAACCTGGTGTTCCGATCATTACTTCCAAACATATTCTTGTAAATGATATTTCAAAAGGTGATCCTCACATGTCAACATTGCTGCCAGAGTTTAAAAATGTATGGGAATATATGTTGAATGCAGATATTGCAAAATGAACACTGATTCGACAAACTAATAGTACCGATCGATCCAATATTTGGCAATAAAAAAATCACTGTATTTTTATTACAGTGATTTTGATATATATGTAGAGTTGTTATTAAAAAGTGTACCGGATACCTAAGCCACCCCATCCGCCTTCAAAATAATTATAGCCTACAAAAGTAAAAGATGGTTGCCAGTCTAAGCTAAAGTCTAATGGAGCGCCCTTTGTTTTATAATCAAGGCCAAGAACGCCATCAACACCTATGGCTACACCACTGTTCCTATCCGGAAATTCCTTAACCCAACTGCTGTTCCAAAAACCAATATGTGCGCCGGGGCCAACATACCATTTCAGCCCCTCCACTCCTTCAATATTGGCATGTATTTCATATAAACCTGTCAGGCGAAATTGATCCGGGCTAAGATATGCCAGCCCTTCAAGCGCATTGTTACCCTGTATAAAACTTTTAATACTAAAAGCGCCGGGATAAAACTTAACACCTATAGCAGTTTTGTATGTACTGCCCATATTCATATTTTGAGCATTGGCAATAAAGTAACCGCCTATAATAAGTAAAAGGGATAGAATAATTTTTTTCATAAGTTTTTTAAGCTTTATCATTTTATATGGGAAATAAAAAATCATGCCATATTTTGTCGCATTCATTTAAAAGGTGTACCGTACAGCTAAACCACCATAAGCCGGTGTAAAGCCCGCCGTGCCTATTAACGTTACAGCCGGCTCCCAATCAACACTAACATTAATGGGTATTTCTTTAAATTTATAATCAAGCCCTATTATACCATCAATGCCAACATCGGCTTTGCTGTTATAATCTTTGCTGTATTGTTCTTTCCAAAAACCAATATGTGCGCCGGGGCCAACAAACCATGCAAGGCCATCTACATCTTTGAAAGTGTAAAAATTAAATTCATATAAGCCTGCGACGCGAAACCCTTTATTCCATTCTGTTAACTGCCCCTCGATGCTATGCGTATCGGTTACAAATTTTTTGTAAGTAATTGATAATCCACCCGGAAATTTTAAACCTATCGCTTGCTTATAGCTTGATCCGGTAACAGTTGCAGTTGTATCATTTGATTGTGCATGAAGCTGAGATAGGGCAAATAGCAGTACAGCAAAACCGGTAAGTTTTTTCATGCTTATGAAGTTTATGTTTTTCCTGTGCATGAAACGTAATATGTGGCTTGAGGTTTATAGCAAGGTTGTTAAATTGTAGTGAAAGACAGGAAGAAAGATGACAGATGCTAGATGACAGTTGACAGAAAAAATGGAGGAGGAATAAATATCTTACATCTTTTTCTATTTCACTTAAATGATCAATTAATGCTTAGCTGGGCTATTTACTTGCTCAGTTCCATCCTGTCAACTGTCATCTAGCATCTGTCAACTGCATTATGTATCTTTGCGCCCTTATTTATGAAAGTTAGAACGTTAGAAAAAGACAGGGTAAACATTATTACACTGGGTTGCAGCAAAAACCTGGTGGATAGTGAAGTGCTGAGTGGCCAGTTAAAAGCCAATGACTTTGATGTTGTGCATGAAAGCGGCAAGCTTGACCATAACATTGTGGTGGTAAATACCTGCGGGTTTATTGATAAAGCAAAAGAGGAAAGTATAAACACAATTCTTAACCAGGTTGACCTGAAAAAAAGGGGCAAACTTGATAAAGTATATGTTACCGGTTGCTTAAGCGAGCGTTACCGCAACGACCTGGAAGCTGAGATACCTGAAGTGGACGCCTGGTTCGGAACAATGGAGCTGCCTTTGATATTGAAGCAATTTGATGCGGATTATAAAAAAGAATTGCTGGGTGAACGGATGCTTAGTACGCCAAGGCATTATGCATACCTTAAAATAAGCGAAGGCTGTAACAGAACCTGCGCTTTTTGTGCAATACCGCTAATGCGGGGGCAGCATATAAGCAGGCCGATTGAATTGCTGGTGGCAGAGGCTGAAGGGCTGGTTAGAAAAGGGGTAAAAGAAGTGATGCTTATTGCCCAGGAATTAACTTACTATGGGTTAGACCTTTACAAGAAAAGGATGCTTGCCGAATTGCTGAATAAACTGGCTGATGTAAAGGGATTGGAATGGATACGGCTACATTATGCATACCCAAACAAATTTCCGATGGAAGTACTGGATGTGATGCGTGAAAGGGAGAATATCTGTAACTATCTTGATATGCCTCTGCAACATGCCAGCGATAACATGCTTAAGGCTATGCGCAGGCAAAGTACACGCGCTGAAATGGAAGAACTAATAGCTGCAATACGGCAAACAAACCCAGGCATTTGTTTACGCACTACTTTAATTGCAGGTTTTCCGGGCGAAACAGAGCAGGATGTAGAAGAACTTAAAGATTTTCTGCAAAAGCAGCGGTTTGACCGTGTAGGTATTTTTACTTACAGCCACGAAGAAGGTACATCCGGCTACGAACTTGAAGATAATGTGCCCGCCGAAGTAAAGCAGCAAAGGGCGCAGGAGATAATGGAAGTGCAGCAGGAAATAAGTTATGAAAAGAACCTGGAAAAAGTTGGCAAAACCTTTAAGGTGATCATTGATAAAAAAGAGGCAGGCAAATATTTGGGAAGAACAGAGTTTGACAGCGTGGAAGTTGACAACGAGGTTGTTATTAAAGCCAATCATAAACTTACCCTTGGCGACTTTGTAAATGTAAAGATCACGAAAGCGTACGATTACGATTTAGAGGGGGAGGTGGTGTGAAGGGTTCATAGTTCATGGCCAGTGTGAAGAGCCAATAATTCGTGTCATCAGTTTTTATTCGCGAATATTCGTGATTTACGATTTACGAAGTACTTTACGGGTGGTTTTAAGTATTGGCAATAAATTTCTTATTTCGTACTAATAATTCAAGTTTGCATGCAAACTGATTGTACTCACATACCTTACCAACTAACCGGCTATTTCTCAAAAATTGTTACAGATTATTTGGAAGAGCACCCGGACATCCTGCCTTTTTATGCTCATAGTGTTTCATTAGAAGGGATAGCCAATGCAATTAAAGCAAGGCAATCATTCATACAGGATAGAAACCTGCTTGTTAGCGAACTTCATCAACAATACAATGGCATTGAACAACAGGCGGAAGTACAGGATAATATAAACGCCCTTTCACAATCAAACACCTTTACGGTAACAACAGCGCATCAGCCCAATATTTTTACGGGCCCGGTTTACTTTATATACAAAATTCTGCATGCAATAAAACTTGCGGTGCGCCTCTCACAGCAATTTACGTCATATAAGTTTGTACCCGTTTATTATATGGGCAGCGAAGATGCAGACCTGAAAGAATTAGGCAGCATAACTATTAACAGCCAAAAATATACGTGGCAAACAAAACAAACCGGCGCCGTTGGAAGAATGAAGGTTGATAAAAACTTTATTGCCCTAATGCAACAGTTACACGGACAGGTAGGTGTTGAGAAATATGGGGAGGAACTGATAGCTTTATTCAGGTGGTGTTATCGGGAAGGCGCAACTATACAGCAGGCGACTCTTGAATTAGTAAATGCACTTTTCGGCAAATATGGGTTAGTGGTGCTAATACCCGACAACCCAAACTTGAAACGCAGCTTTGGCCCTGTCATAAAAAAGGAATTGATTGAAGGTTTTTCATATCCGGCCGTTAAGGAAACAATAACTGAACTTGAAAAGAAATACAAAGCACAGGCAGGCGGCAGGGAACTTAATCTTTTTTATCTTATAGATAACAAGCGCGAGCGTATTGAAAAAGAAGGAGATACGTGGAAAGTAAAGAGCCTTAAGATTGAATGGAGTGAAGAAGATGTAGTAAAGGAACTGGATGATCATCCTGAGCGGTTTAGCCCGAATGTGATACTAAGAGGGGTATTCCAGGAAACGATATTGCCCAACATAGCTTTTATCGGCGGTGGTGGCGAACTGGCGTATTGGCTGGAATTAAAAAAGGTATTTGAAGCTGTAAGTGTTCCATATCCAGTACTCATCTTACGTAATTCGTTCCTTTTAATTGAAGAACGATGGTATAAAAAAATGCAGGGCCTCGCTTTTAGAGAAGAAGATTTATTCAAACCGGAGCAAACCTTGATGGATATAGTAGTTGCCCGAAATTCAGGGAACAGGTTTGAACTGAATGGTGAATTAAGCAGCATAGAAAATGCTTACGATGAAATAAAAGCATTAGCGGGCAAGATTGATACTACTTTAAAAGCGCATGTAGAAGCACTAAGAACCAAAACGGTGAACCGTTTGCTGCAATTAGAAAAGAAACTAAAAAGCGCCGAAAAGAAGAAATTTGAAACAGAACGGCTGCAGATACAAAAGCTTAAGGAAGCTTTATTCCCCAATAACAACCTTCAGGAACGTATAGAAAATGTTGCTGGCTTTTATGCCAAACATGGCAGCAACGTATTGCAGAAGCTGCTTGATAACTCATTAACCCTGGAGCAGCAATTTACCGTGTTAGAGGTTTAGCAAGGTTGTTTTATTCATCAAAACTATTAGGCCAATCTACGGATAATTTTTTCACTTTATCTATCACCGAATCATTTAGCCCTTCCTTATATTTTTTCATTTTGGCTGCCACCGTTTCATCCGAAGTTGCTATAATTTGAGCTGCCAGTAAGCCGGCATTCTTTGCCGCGTTTAAGGCTACCGTTGCAACGGGTACACCATTTGGCATTTGCAGGATTGAAAGCACAGAATCCCACCCGTCAATACTATTGGACGATTTAATTGGCACACCAATAACAGGCAATATAGTAACTGACGCGACCATTCCCGGCAAATGTGCCGCGCCGCCCGCGCCCGCGATGATTACTTTTAGGCCTCTTTCTTTTGCGGAGGAGGCGTATTCAATCATACGGATTGGCGTGCGGTGTGCAGATACAACTGTGAGTTCAAAAGGAATGTCAAATTCTTTTAATATTTCAGCAGCCTGCTGCATAATGGGCAGGTCACTGTCGCTACCCATAATAATACCAACTTTATAGTTTGTGGTTTGTAGTTTGTGGTTTGTAGTTTGTAGTTCGGGCATAATACAGTTTGTGGTTTATATTTATATCAAGGGTTATCTGCCTTTAAATTTTTGGCCTTTAATGAGTGAATCGTTTAAATATTTTATAAATGAAGTTAGCATTTTTGTAAGCTCATCTGTCATTTCATATAATTCATTAGGGAGTGCTTGCGATATATATTTGATATTTTCGAATTAAATCCCTTCTAATTAAAAGGCACATCAGCTAAAAAACACACTAGTCTCAGCCTGCCCATCCGCACAAAAAACTACAAACTATCACAAAGTGATCCCTTTGGGACAAACTACAAACTACAAACCTTCAGCATATTCTTTATTTTGTGCGCTTTGTGTGTAAGGTCAAGCCGCTCCCTGCTTACAATGGTCACATGCCCCATTTTTCTGCCGGGCCTTGTTTGCGATTTTCCATATAAATGCACAAAAACATTATCCATTTTAAGCACGTCCTCAAGGCCGTCATAAACAGCTTCGCCGGAATGCCCTTCCGCACCAATTAAATTTACGAGAGAGGCCGGCAAAATGGCATCCGTGCACCCAAGCGGATAGCCCAGCATTATTCTCCACAACATATCAAACTGGCTGCAATAATTAGCCTCAATAGTATGATGGCCACTATTATGAACCCTGGGCGCGGTTTCATTTACGCTTACATCATCGTTCCTGTCAACAAAAAGTTCAATGGCAAATAAACCAGGGCTGTTTAATTCTTTTACTATGCGCAGGGCAATTGCCTCTGCTTTCCATAAAACTTTTTGCGGTAATTCCGCCGGGCTAAGCTGGTAATCAAGCAAATTCAATACCTGGTCAAAAACCATTTCAACCGGCGGGTAAATGGCTGTTTGGCCCTTGTCGTTCATGGCTATAATTATGGCTATTTCTTTTTTTAAGTTCACCATCTTTTCCAAGACAGAAGGGGCGTCAAATGCTTTTGGCAGGTCTTTTTCATTCTGCAATATTTGCACGCCTTTGCCATCGTAGCCACCCATTCCTATTTTATGTACGGCCGGCAGGAATGAAATATGCTGGTTAAGATCATGCAGGTTTTGTGTTATAATAAATTCGGGGGAAGGTATTTGATGGTCTTTATAAAACCTTTTTTGCGTAACCTTATTTTTGATGATACGGATAGTTGCTGTGTTGGGATATATTTTAACCCCTTCGCTTTCCAGCTTTTCCAACGCCTCTACGTTCACCGATTCTATTTCAATAGTAATTGCGTCAAGCCCTTTGCCAAAATTATATACGGGTTCAAAATCCCGTATCTCCCCTTTTACAAAATGATGGCACAAATGCGCTGCAGGGGCATTTTCATCATTTTCAAGCACATAGGTTTCTACCACATAATTGGCTGCAGCCTGCAATAACATGCGGCCCAATTGGCCTCCTCCTAATATTCCAACTTTCATGTGGCGAAGATAAGTTCCATTAGCATTTCTAATTCACATTTGTATCTTTGCTCACAAATGTTGCCGGATTATCCTCATAAAATTTTTAGCGACAGGCGTTATAAATATTTCCTTCTTATGGAAACGCTTGCTATGGTATAACGGTAAAAAATAGAATTTTCATATACTATCCCCTAAAAGCCAACTTTTTTCATTAAAAAATATCTGTTTATTTTTCAAACTTTTACTTTTCACTATTAACCTTAATTATTATTATATGTCAATATTGGCCGGGTTTAAACAAACCATAGAACAACCAATTGATTTTCTGCCACTTGAAGGCACTGACTACGTGGAATTTTACGTCGGTAACGCCAAGCAGGCAGCGCACTTTTATAAAACCGCCTTTGGCTTTCAAAGCCTGGCCTATGCGGGGCCTGAAACAGGCGTAAGGGATAAAGTAAGCTATGCCATACGTCAGAACAAACTCACCTTCGTTTTTACCACTGCACTGAGGAAAGATAATGCTATTGCAGAATACGTTCATAAACATGGGGATGGTGTTAAAGCGCTGGCTTTGATGGTGGATGATGCTGCGGATGCGTGGGAGCAAACTACCATGCGGGGAGCAAAAAGTTTTATAGAACCCGTTACCCTTACAGATGATCTTGGCAAAATGGTAATGAGCGGAATACATACCTACGGGGAAACAGTACATTTATTTATTGAAAGAAAACATTATGCAGGGGCTTTTATGCCGGGCTACAGGCCCTGGAAATCATCTTACAACCCGTCTGAAACCGGGTTGTTATATGTAGATCATTGCGTGGGCAACGTGGGTTGGAACCAGATGAATAAATGGGTTAAATTTTATGAGGATGTGATGGGTTTCAGGAACATCCTTTCCTTTGACGACAATGATATTTCAACCGAATACTCTGCCCTGATGAGTAAAGTGATGAGCAGCGGCAACGGTTTTGTGAAATTTCCGATAAATGAGCCGGCAGAAGGCAAAAAGAAATCGCAGGTGGAAGAATTCCTGGAATTTTATGATGGGGAGGGTTGCCAGCATGTGGCGCTTGCTACCAAAAATATTGTGGAAACGGTGACCCAATTGCAAAGCAGGGGTGTGGAGTTTTTGAAAGTACCTTCTACTTATTATGATGATTTGGAAGAGCGTACCGGCAAAATTGACGAAGATGTAGAGCCATTGAAAGAATTGGGCATATTAGTTGACCGGGATGATGAGGGGTATCTTTTGCAAATATTTACAAAACCTGTAGAAGACAGGCCGACGTTATTTTTTGAAATAATTCAGCGAAAAGGAGCTAAAAGCTTTGGCAAAGGTAATTTTAAAGCCCTTTTTGAAGCCATTGAGCGTGAACAGGCTGCCAGGGGTAATTTATAATTGAACTTGTGTGGACAACTTAAGGTATATATAAAATTTTGTCAACATATAATATTTAATGCCATTAAGCAGTTTAACTTGTATTTAAGTATATGGTATCGTTAAACGAATATTTTTGTACTATGAAAATTGTTGTTATTGCATTTATTGCCGTCTTTTTATCCGTAAAAGCGTTCGCGCAGCCTTCTTTTGTGGATTACCAAATGAAATTTCCCCATGTAGCCTTTGCTGCAAAACAAAAAGAAGATACTTTAAGAAAACAATTTGAGGCCAAGGGGCTGCAATGGCCTGTACGCCAGATGTATATTCGTTCTTTTAAGTACGACAGCCAACTGGAAGTATGGGTGCGTAATAATAACAATGAGCCATATAAACTTTTTAAAACCTACAAGGTTTGTGCAATGGCCGGCGCGCTGGGCCCAAAACGCATTGAAGGCGATTACCAGGTACCGGAGGGCTGTTATTATATAACTGAGTTTAACCCCAAAAGTGAGTACGACCTGGCACTAAAACTGAACTACCCTAACGAATCAGATAAATTGCTTAGCGACTCTTTAAGGCCGGGCGGCGGTATTTATATACATGGCAGTTGTATCACCGTAGGGTGCATACCTATTATGGATGAGCAAATTGAAGAAGTATATTTACTTGCTGCAAATGCAAAAAACAACGGCCAGGACTTTATACCTGTACATATTTTCCCCGTGCGGTATAACAATAAACAAAGCCTCGACTATCTGACCAAAACTGCAAAAGATGATGAGGATCTTCAGCATTTTGCGGTAAAGCTTAAGGAGATCTACGATTATTTCGAAAAAGAAAAAAGGCTGCCTGTTATATCAGTAAATAAAGAGGGAGAGTATGTATTTATGTAGCTTCTCCGATGGCTTCTTACAAAGTAAATTTGAATATTATATACAAGATTTACCTGGTAGAAAACACTCAATATTCAATAATCAATGCTCAATGCACAAGTGAAAAACAACGAATTATTCATCCATTGAAAATTAAGTGTTGATTATTCAGAACAAATACTTCATTGCAATTTACTTTTTTATTTATGCAGCACCTGCACCATTTCTTTTGTTTGCTGTTTAAGCACAATATCTTTTCCGTCGGTCATTGAATGTAAAAATTCGGGTGTGAAATGGCGGATGGTTAATAAGCTCAATCCTTTCTCCACCTGAACGTCAAATATGCTGCCGGCTTCTGCAGCCAATTGATCTATTTTCTCTGATCTGTTGTCCATGCATATCTGTACACTGATCGCCCCAGTTTGAATAAGGTTAGGCCTCATTTTAATTTGTGCAAATATTTCATACAGCCGGCTTATAGGTTCTTCTCCAACGAACGAAAAATCCTGGCTGTGCAGGTGTATCAATACCTGGTCTTGTTTAATAATTACCATGGGTGGCAAGTGTTTTGCCTTCTTCTTTGTAATGGTGGTGCCCGGAAGAGAGGGGTCAAGAAAGCATTTTACTTTAAGCGGGATACCTTTATTTTCTAATGGCTTAATTGTTTTGGGGTGAATAACCTGTGCTCCGTAGTATGCCATTTCTATTACTTCATCAAAGCTTAGTTCTTCTATAAATTGGGCATCGGGAAATTGTTTTGGGTCTGCGCTCATAACGCCTTCAACATCTTTCCAAATGGTAAGGCTTTCTGCATCCAGCAGGTTTGCAAATATGGCTGCGGAAAAATCGCTTCCCTCGCGGCCAAGCGTAGTGCTTTCGTTCTCGTCAGTGCAGCCTATAAAACCCTGTGTGAGTATAATTTTATTGCCGGCGAAGGCAGGCTTAATAACCTGTTCTGTTTTTTGCGCGGCATAATTCCAGTTAACGTTTGCATCGCGAAAATTATCATCTGTTCTTAATATATCACGAACGTCTATCCATAAGTTTTCAACTTTCATTTCCTCCAGGTAGTGGCTTACAATACAGGTGCTTATCAATTCGCCTGCACAAACTACCTGGTCGTAATAATAATCAAATCCGCGAACAGGTTTATCATGCAGCAGCCACTCTACTTCGGTAAAAAAATCATTCAGTTGCGCTAAGCAGGAATTAAAATGTGTGACCAATAAATATTTTGCAGTAGAAATATGCTGATTTTTTATCACTTCAAATAAATGCAGGGCGTCCTGTTTGTTCCCGGCAAAAAAAGCTTCAACCACTTTTTCAAGCGCATTGGTGGTTTTGCCCATGGCAGAAATAATGATCATCAGCTCTTCACCTTCGTATAACTTTATTATATTTTTTACATTTTCAATCCGTTCTATGCTGTTAACGCTTGCACCGCCAAACTTAAAAACCTTCATACAATAGCCCTTTTATTATTTTCAACAAATATAGGGGTGTAATTTATCTCATCTTTTACTCATAAGCCCACTTTTTGGCATTCTGCGCTATTTCTGGTACAAAACTTGAACCATTGCAGCAAACCTGTCTTTTATGAAATTTGCTAAAATTCTTCCAACTATCCTTTTTTCGGCTCTTATCGTTGGTATTTCATCGTGCCATAGAAAAACAATACCCGCAAAATCGCCATCAACGTCAAACGCCGATAACAATAATGTGGCAGGGGATACTGCCAATATGAAACAGGATATACTGTTTTATATAAACCAGCACCGTAAGTCAATAGGTTTGACTACCCTGCAAATGCTGAATATTGCTTCAATTGAGGCAACAAGGCATTGCACCAACATGGCAAACCACCGGGTAGCTTTTGGGCATGATGGTTTTGAGGCGAGGGTAGCAGCTATTGCCAGATCGCTCGGTACCGTTTCTGCGGCAGCTGAAAATGTAGCTGACGGCCAGCTTACTGCCAAGCAGGTGGTTGACGGCTGGCTGCATAGCCCCGGGCATAAGAAAAATATAGAGGGAAACTATGCATTAACAGGCATTGGCATTGCGAGGGACGCCGGAGGTGTACTTTACTTTACCGAAATATTTATACTCAAATAATTGTTTCCATCTTCGTAATATTCATCTAAGTTATTTCTCCGATTTTTAGCGTAAAAAAGAATGGTCGAAATAATTGAATATGAAGAAAAATATTTTGAGGAGTTTAAGACGATAAATCTTGAGTGGCTTGAAAAATACCACCTTACGGAAGAAAGTGACCTTGAAGTGCTGAACGACCCCCAAAAGAAAATATTAGATGGCGGCGGCTGTATTTACCTTGCAAAGGCAGGAGATGTAATTATTGGAAGCGCCGCGCTTATCAAAACCCATGACAATATTTATGAACTCGCTAAAATGGCAGTAGTTCCTGCCTTTCACGGTAAAGGGATCGGTAAAATTCTACTGGAACGGTGCCTGGAAAAGGCGAAAGAAATGAAAGCCGAAAAACTAATACTATATTCAAACAGCCAGTTAAAAGCCGCTTTAATAATGTATGAAAAATATGGTTTCAGGCATATTCCGGTTATTGACAGCCCTTTTGTTACCGCCGATGTAAAAATGGAATTATCTTTATAGCCTAATACTCATTATGCAAAAAGTAATTATATCTGTAAAAAACCTGGTAAAGAAGTACGGAAAACTGGAAGCAGTTAAAGGAATAAGCTTTGACGTATATGAAGGCGAGATATTTGGCCTGCTGGGCCCCAATGGCGCCGGCAAATCAACCACACTTGAAATAATTGAAACTTTGCGTGATAAAACAAGCGGCGAAGTAATAGTGGATGGCTTTAACCTTGACAAAAGCCCCAATGAAATAAAAAAGATCATAGGGGTGCAGTTGCAAACATCGGGATACTATCCAAACCTTAAATTAACAGAGTTAATTGTACTTTTTGCCGGTTTGTATAATGAAGATGTTGACCCGCTGAAATTGCTTGATACTGTTAATTTGCGTGACAAAGCAAAAAGTAAATTTAAAGAATTGAGCGGCGGCCAAAAGCAGCGATTCTCAATTGCCACAACATTAATAAATAAGCCCAAGATCATTTTTCTGGATGAGCCAACAACCGGCCTGGACCCGCAGGCCAGGAGAAACTTGTGGGACTTGATTAGAGAAATACGGGAGCGCGGAACCACCGTTATAATTACTACCCATTATATGGATGAGGCAGAAATATTGTGCAACAGGGTAGCGATAATTGATTCAGGGGTTATTATTTCACTTAAATCGCCGGATCAAATGATTGACGATCTTGTGGCGACAGGTTTTGAGCGGCCCAAAGAAGTGAAGAAGGCGAACCTTGAAGATGTATTCATACACCTGACAGGCAAGCATTTAAGGGAAGAGTAAGTGTTGCTTATTCCTAAATTAATGATGATTAAAAAACTCTTTATTTATAGAATCAATATTCAATAATCAACACTCAACATTCAATATTCAAGGGAAGAAAAAGCTGCATGTTTTTATCATTGCCCGGATATTTTATACACACCACAAACTAAATTATTATGTCAGACGACCTCCGCTATCCCATTGGCAAATATGAAGCCACGCCATTTTCGAATGAGCAAAAGGAAAAATGGCTTGCCGATCTGCGCTTTTTGCCTGCCGAGTTGGAGCAGGCTATCAATAACCTAGATGAGCACCAATTGAATACACCTTACCGCAATGGCGGGTGGCGGGTGCAGCAACTGGTTCACCATGTTGCTGACAGCCACATGAATGCATATATACGTTTTAAACTTGGGTTAACAGAAAACAACCCCCCTATAAAACCTTACGAGGAAAAAGATTGGGCAAACCTTGCAGATGTTGATGCATTGCCTGTTAATGTTTCAATTACCTTGCTGCATGCTTTACACCTGCGTTGGGTGGCTGCAATAAAAGACCTTACCGATGAACAATGGCAACGTACCGTATTTCATCCTGAGCATAAAAGGGAAATGAGCTTGTGGTTTTTGCTTGGCATGTATGCATGGCATTGCAAACATCATGTAAGGCATATTACAGCCTTGAGAGAAAGGATGGGATGGGAGTAAGGGATGACAGGAAGAAAGTTGACAGAGGAAAGATGAGAGTTGAAAGTCAGTAAGTCATTGGGTCAGTAAGTCATTAAGGAAGTTGA
>Ga0206922_1004_pt1 | contig 100269 bp, 86 predicted proteins | sample Alteio_BWOrgHeat_63_FD_152976 | JGI IMG/M metagenome (GOLD analysis project Ga0206922, IMG submission 152976) | Enriched cells from forest soil in Barre Woods Harvard Forest LTER site, Petersham, Massachusetts, United States -... | ecosystem: Environmental > Terrestrial > Soil > Temperate forest >... | reverse complement strand
AAACACGTGAAAATATTGTATAACGCGGGGTTTATTTCCATACAGGACATTGGCAGGGAAAGGCACTGTACACTAAAGCAGGATGGCTTTAAAGCGTTGCAGGAATGGATAAACTTTTTTGACAAATTCTGGGTATCGAAACTGCAAAAATTAGAAACGATATTAAACAATAAACTAAAAAATAAAAACTAAACAACATGAAAAAGCAAGATTTTACTGCTACCATTACAGCAGCTATTACACCAGCCGAAGCATATAAAGGCATTACCGAGGTTTCTGCCTGGTGGTCAGAAAATTTAGATGGCAGCTCAGAAAACCTGGGCGATACTTTTACCGTTCACTTTGGAGAAACTTTTGTAGATTTTAAAATAACAGAAGCCGTTGCCAACAAAAAAATGGTATGGCTTGTTACCGACTGCTACCTGCACTGGCTGGCTGATAAAAAAGAGTGGAGCGATACTCAAATTGTTTTCGAAATTGTGCCGGTTGGCAACGCAACACAGATAAATTTTACCCACGTTGGCCTGGTGCCGGAAGTTGAGTGCTATGACGGTTGTGTGAAAGGCTGGACTGAATATTTTAAAGACAGCTTGTTTAAACTGCTGACCGAAGGCAAAGGCAACCCGCAAAAGAAAAAAGAAGCGGTTGCGGAAGCGGTGCATTAAGAAAAGTTATTAGTCATTGGGTCAGTAAGTCATTGGGTCATTAGTCACTAAGTCATTAAGTAACACGCATCGTCGTTGCGAAAAAATCGGCGTGGGTTTGTGTAGGGGATTTTTGTGGCAATCTGCTGAGGTAAAGCCCGATGTAGAAAAAATCTACCTTTACAAAAACCTCACCAATGATATTTCTTACACAACTCGTTTACATTAAGGAAGGACAGGGAAAAGTATTTGATGAATTTGAAGCTATTGCTATTCCGGCTATTTTAAAATATAACGGGCGGCTTTTGCTGAGGGTGAGGCCAACCGAAAACAGTTTTATAGAACATCATATTGATAAGCCTTATGAAATTCATTTAGTTGAGTTTGATGCTGAACAGGATTTTATAAATTTTAGCCAGGATGAGGAACGTAAGAAATTTTTGCATTTAAAGGAGCAATCGATAGAATCAGTTTGGCTGATGAAAGGAGTGAAATTATAGTTGACAGAGAAATAGTCATTGAGTCATTGGTCAATAAGTCATAAGGGAAGAAAAGAAAGTCCGAAGTGTCGGACATTGGGTCATTGGTCATTAAGTCATTAGGAAGAAAAGAAAGTCATTGGGTCGTTAGTTATTCAGTCAGTAAGGAAGATTGGACGCGGGTCCCCGTATTTGCCGGGACAAGTTTTGGGGGATTGTTAAGATGTACAGGATTTTTATTTTTGCAAGACACCGGATAATAGTTGACAGTTGATAATAACTGAAATAATTTTGTGTATTTATGACCAAGAATCTTGTTGAAACTTTACTGTTTGCTTCAGTGGCCATTAATGCGGCACTATTATTATTTATTGCAGGGGTGCTGAGAAAGATGATGAATGCTGTGGATGCTGCCACCTTTAAAAATTTGATTGACCTAATGGTACGTTATTCAACGAAATCTCCCTTCATGATCATCGCGCTAAACATTCCTCTTTTAATCGCTATGCCTTACTATTATTTTTATGGGTTTAGTAATTGGTGGCTAACGGCAGGCATTGCGCTGTGGCTTGTAGCCGGAAGCATTGCAAAGGTGTTTAAATTGCCGGTTTATAAGGCTATCGCCAGTCTTAAAAGCGATGAGGCAGATCAATTGAAGGTGCAGCGCCGCAAGTTTAATATGGGGAACATTGCACAGGCGGCACTCTACAGTGCAGCAGTTGTTTTGATGTTGTTTGGACTGAATTGAAGTGAGTCATTGGTCAATGAGTCATTAGGTCACTAAGTCACTTAGTAAAGAAGTTCATAGTTGACAGGACAATAACAACAGAAAATAAACCGCTAGTTTGCAGTGTTGGCTTTAACAAATTTGTATTGAGAAATATACTTATTGCTATCAATGCAATACAACGTGCCATCAGTAAGGCTTAGTTGCACTTTGTGAAAATAGATGAGTGTTGTGTCGCCGTGGAGGCGAACAAATGAGAGGGTCATTTCAGAAATGTGTACAATGGCACTCCCGTCCGGACCTTTTTTAGAAACACTATCCTGGTTGTGTTCGTTTGGAATGGTTACAACAAATATTGGTTTTTCATCCTGTTTGTATTTGTCGTAACTGGATAAAAGAATCGCTCCATTTTTCTTCTCCCAAAGCCCTTCCGTAAAATTTTGCCCAAGGCATCCATGGTCATGAAATGTAAACATGCCATTCTCTTTCAGTGTTAAATTAGCAGTGTACCAAATAGTACTGTTGTATTGCCACAGGCCAGCCAAGGTATCGGGAGATTGCGTATTGACAGCTACCGCTAAGTTGGTAGTTTCCGGCAAGTAAAGATTGCCTGGCGTAGGTTTACAACCTGTAAAAAGTAACAGCCCTAAAACGGCCGGCATTAAGTTGCGAAGTGTTACCATGCGATAATTTTAAGGATTCAGCCATTGGCAAATTTCGCTGCCATCGTTTAATGAAGTTACAAATATTCAGTAACTTATTGCAGGGAAAGAAAGTTTGGCATTTCTTTCTCAAATGGTTTAGGCAGGGTTGGCTAATTTAGCCCTGTAGGAAAATGTTTTCGGTAGCACTGTTCTGCTGTATTTATCATAATATCATAAATAACCTGTTTTTATGCGTTCACCCTGCCCGCTGTTTCTATTGCTTTGTTTTTCTGCCGCCATTCATGCCCAGGCGCCCGCCGGTGCAGTTGCGCCCGCAGATGCCGCCTTTGGTACATTGTATGCCAACCGCAGCATCCCGAAAATTACAGGCAGGCTTCTAAACCTGACTGCTGAGGAACTGAAAAACCTTCCCATCACCTATACCATTGTAACGCCGTTTGCAGAAAGCCAGGTAAGAAGAACTGCTTTTGCACGGCCGGACGGTAGTTTTAGTTTACAGCTTGACTATGCATTGCCCTACCAGCAGGTATGGTTTGGGGTGGGCGAACTTTTTTATACCGGCCTTTATGTTGATAAGGATCTGTACCTGGAACTGGATATGCAAAAAATTAAGGAGGTTAAGGAGGTCAGTTTTAATGGCGATGGCGTACGCTACTTAGGAACGGATGGCCAACTGAACACTTACATGAACAACTATGTGTTGTACAAAAGGCCTGAGCAACTGCGATTGTCAGCTGAGATAAACGGGTTGTTGTTTTCTGCCAGTCCAGTGGCCGATACTGTAAACATAGCGTATAATAAACTCTACGATTCCCTTAAAATATTAGCCGATAGCTACGTAACCGCCAACCCTTCGCCATATAGCTGGATACTGGAAAACGAAAGGACGAGCGACTATTATGCAGGCCTGTGTACAAAATACTGGTACAAAACGATGGATGATACCCTCTGGCAAAAAATGAAAAACCATCACAGCTATCTTATATCCAACAGCAGCGCAGGGTTTTATAACTATATGTGCACTTACATTACGACGTTGCCCGATAAAACGGCCCCTGCAACCTGGAAAGATGTGGCAGAACTGCCGGGTTTGGATGCGGGGGAAAGGGCCATTATTGATTCGCTGAGAACTAGCGAGAAAATGCACCCGGCCTACCCTTATACACCGGAAAACATAAAAAAATGGGTGAAGCAGCTTGAACCACGCACACAAAAAATAGCATTGTTACGGTCGCTTGATAAAACTATTCACAGGATAGACAGCATGTTCTCCCCTGCTACCGCTGACTTCCTGAAGCTGAGGCTGAGCAGCAGCCACGACTTAAGTGAACAAGCGGTGGCGTTGCAGCACATTATTGGCAGTGTGCATACGGCATGGTGTGCAGAAGTAATAAAAAATGAATACAAGCTTACCGCTAAAAAAATAGATGATATTAATAAAACGCTTGCAAACTCAACAGGTACCACGCAACAAACCAGCTTTGGCAAACCACTGGTTGAAACTTCATTTGGCGCAACCATGTACAAAGCACCGGGTATAAAAGCGGTTGATTTCCTGGCAAAGCTTAAGCAAAATTTTCCGGGTAAAGCTATTATTATTGACTTGTGGGCTACCTGGTGCGCACCGTGCCTGGGTGAAATGCCACACAGCAAAAAGCTGCAGGAAGAGTCGAAAGACCTGCCGGTTGTATTTGTTTACCTGTGTACAGCACACTCTTCCAGCGAAAGTAAATGGAAATCGAAAGTAATTGAACTACAGCAACCGGGGCTGCACTTTTTTATTGACGAAACGCTGGATGCAGAGTTGGCAAGCTATTTTTCATTCAGCGGTTATCCTGGCCATGCTTTTATTGACAAAGCGGGCAATTATAAACCCGGCGCCATTAAATGGATGTCGGATATAAAAGACGGGGATGCGCTTGCTGCAATTGTTAACGAGTAAGATACCGAAGAATAGTTGACGGATGAAGAAAGTCATTGGGTCAGTAGTCAGTAAGGAAGAAGTTGACAGATTGGAGTCAGGAAAAGTCATTGGGTCATTAGTCTCATTGGGTCATTAGTCAATAAGTCATTAAACGATACGCATCGTCATTGCGAAAAAATCTGTGCGGGGTTTGTGTGAGGGGATTTTTGTGGTAATCTGCTGAAGTAAGACCCAACGGATAACCACAGCGTAAGCCTTCACACATCGCCTGTAGTCCGCTTCGTTATGACGGCCATTATTCGTCATTGCGAAAAATCAGCGTGGGGTTTGTGGTGGGGGATTTTTGTGGCAATCTGCTATGCTTCCTTTTATTCGGCTTCTGAGCCTTGAACCTGCCTGCCCTAAGGCAAGTGCCAGAGCCAGCCTGAAGTCTCAAGCTGGCTTTTATTAGATCCAAAGAGCCTCGCTGAACTTTTCATATAGCCGGGTGCTGCTGCTATTCACTTTTTTGATACTGCAGGGCAATTGCGCCGGATTTAAATAGCTGTGTGTGCTCCAGTTGGAAGTTGAGTTTTTCCGGAACGAGGAAGAGTTCAAATAAGCGTTTGTTTTCTCCTACCAAAACCGGGTGGACAATTAAATAAAGTTCATCGATCAGGCCAAGTGCCAGCATGCGCGGAAGCAGTCTGGTGCTGCTGAAGGCAATTTTTTTTCCGGGTTGCTGTTTTAATTCGCGGATCAAGCCTTCGGGATCTTCACTGACTATTCTTGTATTTTCCGCTGCATTTTTGAGTGTGCTTGAAAGGACGATTTTTGGGATTGGCGTCATGGCGTCGGCAAAGGCAATATCGCAGGGCCTGTCATCCAGGTTTTTGGCCACTTCCGGCCAATAAGGGATCATTAACTCGTAGGTTTTACGACCATAGACTATCAGGCCGGTGTCCAGCATAAGCCGGGTAAAATAGTCCATGAGTTCCTCATTTGGGGTAAAATTGGTATGCCCGTAACAGCCATCAATGCTGATATTCATGGCGAACATTACTTTTCTCATATTATTTATAATTTACTTTTTAAAACCCTTTTTCAAAATTCGCCTTTGCCGGTGTTTTCACCGGAAAAGAATCTATATAAAAGGATGAAGAAATTGAATGTTGGTGAAGTGGCAATCTGCTGAGGTAAGGCCAACAGATAACCACAGCGAAGGCCCTCTCACACTGCCTGTAATTCGCTTCGTTATGACGGCCATTACCTGTCATAGCGCCCGGTTTTTCTTTCTATTGCCGTTGTATTAAAGTTGCCAACAGCTCGTCCAGGTTGTTCAACAACATTGTAAATCCTTCCCGGAAGCCCATTTCAATCATCCTTTCTAAGCGGGCAAGGGATTCATTGTAAATACTAATGCTGACTTTTGTCGTTCCGTTCTGTTCGCTGAAATTCAGGTCCCAATCAGAACCTGGCAATTCAGGGTTTTCATCTTTGTCTGCAAAAACACTCGTCATTTTAAAATTGGTTGTTGGACTAATGGAAGTAAATTCCCAAATTGACCAACCCTCCTGTCCTTCCGGGCTCACCATAGCCCAAAATCTTCGTCCGCCAACTCTAAAGTCCATATACTTTGTTTTGGAAAGCAAGGGTTTTGGCGCCCACCATTGGTCAAGAATTTCTTTTTTGGTAAATGCATCCCAAACTAATTGTTTTTCTGCTTCAAATTCCCTGGTTACAACTACCGTTTTTGTTGATTTGTTAACGGTAAAATCAAATAATAAACTGTTTGTCATTTCTTATTTTTTTATAGTTTGCAATTCTTTTTCGCCTTTGCCGATGTTTTCACCGGCAAAGAGTTTATAAAGAGGCGAAGAAATTTAATGTTGGTGAAAACACCAACATCGGCGGAAATTCGCTTCGTTATGACGGCCATTACTTGTAATTGCGTCCCGTTTTTCTTTCTATTGCTGTTGCGATAAAACTGGCAACATCTCATCCAGGTTGTTAAACATTAAAATAAATCCTTCCTTGACGAAGCCTCCTTCAATCATCTTTTCCATTCGGTCAAGTGATTCGTTATAAATGATAATGTCTACTTTTGTCGTTCCGTTTTGTTCGGTGAAATTCACATCCCAATCAGAACCCGGCAATTCAGGGTTTTCATCTTTGTCCGCAAAAGCATTCTTCAATTTAAAATTGGTTATCGGGCTTATGGAAGTATATTTCTGAATTGACCAACGCTCTTGTCCGTCCGGGCTTACCATAGCATAAAATCTTCGCCCGCCAACGCTAAAGTCCATATACTTTGTTTTGGAACGCAAGGGCTTTGGCCCCCACCATTGGTCAAGTATCTCTTTTTTAGTAAAGGCATCCCAAACTAATTGTTTTTCTGCTTCAAATTCCCTGGTTACAACTACCGTTTTTATTGATTTGTCAACGGTAAAGTCGAATAATAAACTGTTTGTCATTTCTTATTTTTTTTAATAGTTAGTAATACCTGGTCTAACTGGTTAAACCGGGTTTGCCAAATCTTTTTAAATTGTTCAATCCATTTGTCAACCTCATTCATTTTGCCTGCATTTATGTGGTAATAAATTTCTCTCCCTTTTTGTTCCTGCTTCACCAACTTACATTCGGTTAACATTTTAATGTGTTTTGAAACCGCCTGGCGACTGGTGTTAAATTCTTGTGCAATAGCATTAGGCGTCATTGCCTGTAAGGCAAGCAACAACAAAATGGCTCTCCTGGTTGGGTCGGCAATGGCCTGAAATACATCCCGTCTCATTTAGAAAATATTTTATCGCGCAATAGACCGGTTGTACCGGCAGCGGTGTTACTTTAAGAAATTGTTCATGTAGGCCAAAATCGTTGTTGACTGCATCATCAGGGTTACATGCCCTTGTGAAGGAACAATGGCCAATTGCGATTTTGGCATGGGCCCCAGGTCAGCGGAAACACCACCTCCCAACAGGTTGTATGTTTTCATCAACTCAATTTTATCCAGTCCATCATTGTCGCCAGATATGATCAATACCGGCGCAGAAATTTTGGAAATATTGGCGTCGCCCAGGTCGAATGGCACCCCGGCGAAAGCAATCATCTGCTCTAAGAAATTTGTCCATTTTGTTTTATCAGGCGCCACTGCATCGTATGCGGCTTGCATAGGGCTATTGGTAAAAAATTCAGGCTTAAATGCTTTAAAAGCATTGGATACCTGGGGGAGCCAACCAGTGCTTTTATAAGTTGAAGAAATGATCACTAATTTTCTTAACCGTTTAGGGCTTTGTATAGCAAACTGGTAAGCCACAGAGCCACCCATACTATACCCTGCAACATCGGCACTGTCAATTTTCAGGTAATCCATTACGCCTTCTACATCACTTGCTAAAGTTGGAAACGATAATTTTCTATCTGACAACGGAGTATGCCCATGCCCCTGCAATTCGATGGCAATTACTTTCCTGGTCTTTGACAGCTCAGGTATCAATTGGGCCCAGTTCAAACCAATGGTATAAAAAGCACCATGCAACAAAACTAAAGGAGTGCCCTCGCCATATACTTCGTAATAAACTTTTATGCCATTAACAGGTGCGTACCCACTGTTGGAAGGTTTGATCTGTTGCCCGTTTGAGCGGGGTGCTGCAAACACAATAGCAATGAGTAGCACCAATTTTAGAGGGTTACATGTTTTGAATAAATTTTTCATAACGCTGTTTAGATTTTATTTGGAATACTTTATAGTGCAACAATTCGGTTGCAAATATATATGCAATAATTTGGTTGCGCAAAATTTTTTTCAAAAAAAATTTATTGAACGCTAAAAATTCAGAAGTCATTGGGTCCTTAGTCAATAAGTCATTAAACGGCAGACATCGTCATTGCGAAAAAATCAGCGGGGGTTTGTGGGTGGGGATTTTTGTGGCAATCTGATGAGGTAAAGTTGACAGATAACCACAGCGGAAGCTATCGCGCATTGCCGCTATTCCGCTTCGTTATGACGAGCATTACTCGTCATTGTGAAAAAATCAGCGTGGGTTTGAGGGGGGATTTTTGTGGCAATCGGCTGAAATAAGTTTTATTTGGCTTCTGAACCCTGAACCTACCTGCCGGAAGGCAAGTGCCAGAGACAGTCCGAGGTCCCGGACTGGATTTTATTAGCAAATTCGCAGAGCCCTGCGGAGCTCTATGAATTGCCGGGGAAATTTATTTTTGACTGCGTTGTCCATTAATTGCGTTTTGTTTCGTAGTGAAGGGCAATGACTCCGCAAGGAAATGTTTTCGTTTCTATAAGTTTCAGTTTAGTCGTTTCAGTAACATCTTTAAATAGCGGCATTCCTTGTCCAAGCAATATCGGATTAACAAATAACCAAAACTCATCAATTAGTCTGTGACTCATTAATGAATGAGAAGCGGAAGGGCTTCCAAAAATTAAAATATTTTTTCCGTCTTGTTTTTTTATTTTATTTATGTTGTCTGTAAGCTGGTCGCTAATAACTATAGTGTTGTCAAGTCCTTTTTCACTGATTGTCTTTGATAAAACGATTTTTGAAACTTTGTTATACCAGGCCGAATGTTCTTTGTCGTGTTTAGATGCATTTGGTTTTTCACCAGCATTTGGCCAATAACTTTGCATCATTTCATAAGTTACCCGTCCATAAAGTGCAGTGTCGGCTTTGTCTGTCATAGTAGCAACAAAGTCAAACAGAGCATCGTCTAAATTTATCCAGTCCATCTCTCCGTTAAGTCCAGCCACAAAGCCGTCAAGTGAAGTGTGCATAAAAAAAATTAAATTTCTCATTTTGTTATTTGTTTAAATGTTTCCCCTCCACCGCAATGTCTCCCTGGTGGCCCTATGCCGGGCGGATGATCCCACCCTGCGGGAAGGTGTGTATAATGATAAAGTTAAACTATTTTACTAAAGCCAAGAATTACGGGCAATATATCATTAGGAAAAGTCATTGGGTCATTGGCCAGTAAGTCATTAAGGAAGAAGTTGACAGATGATAGTCAGGAAAAGTCATTGGATCATTGGTCAGTAAGTCATTAACACATACGCTTCGTCATTGCGAAAAAATTGGCGGGGGTTTGTGGGTGGAGATTTTTGTGGCAATCTGCTGAAGTAATAGTTGACAGAGGATAGATAACGGTTAACAAATAACCACAGGGCTGTAGAGCAAGCTTTTGGGGAGAAAGGAAAAGTTTTAATTTAAATACTCATTAAAAAACCAATTAGATTGTCATTCCTGCCAAGCCCCATTTTTTTCCTTAGCCGATAGCGGGCCAGTTCAACACTTTCATTAGAAATATTCATAATCTCTGCAATTTCTTTGGATGACATATTCATTAATAAATAGCAGGCCAAATCCAGTTCCCGGGGAGAAATATCGGGGTATTTTTCCTTTAAACGCTTAAGAAAATCAAAGTGTACATTTTTAATATGCCTTTCCAAATTATTCCAGCCATTGTCTGACTCTAAATCTTTAATAATACTTTTAGTCAGTTTATGCAGTTTGCCTTTTGTAGGTTCTTCCACCGTTTCATCATCAATATTTTTAATTTTTTGTATAATCCCGTTCAGCATTTTATTTTTCTTAACTACCTGGAAGGAATTATTTACCAGTTCCTTGTCTTTTGCCAGCAGGCTGATCTGTAATTTTTCAATTTTTAATTGCTTTATTTCTTTTTCGAGTTCATCCTGTTCCAATTTTATCCTGGCCTCCTTTTCAAGGTATAGTTTCCGTTGTTCTATAGTTTCATAATATTTGTGTTTCCTGATCTTCATTTTTATCCGTAATTGCAGCAGAATAATGCAAATAATGAGAATACTTAGGTATAACAAATAAGCAGCGGCATGCCTGTAAAAAGGGGGAGAGACATCAAATGAAACAACAGCCGGTTCAGACAAAGCCCCAAAACTGTTTCGTGCCCTTACATACATCTTATAGCCACCTTCATGCAAATTGGTATATTCTTTAATATTTAAACGCGTCCAATCACTCCAGGCATTGTCAAACCCCTCCAGTTTGTAAGAAAATTCAATATTCTCCAGGCTTTCGTACATGGGAGACGAAAAGGTGAATTTTACATTATTTGATTGATAAGGTATTGCCGGTTTTTCAATCAGCGTGTGCTGGCTGTTACCAAAAATCAGCGTGTCGCCCGGGAAAGAGAAGCTCCTGATATAAACCCTGGGTTTTGCCAGCCTGTTACTTATGAGCATTGGATTAAAATGACCTAAGCCGTTGGTGAGCCCAATAAAAACATTCTGTGTATCAACGACGTTAACGGATAAATAATCATATACAAGGTTTCCCTTAAGGCCTGCAAATGGCGCCGCTACATTCAGGTAATTGCCATTCCCTGTTTTTTTCAACATGCCAAAGGATTCGTTATATACATACCAGATATTCCCATTCGCATCCTGTTGTAAAAATCGTATAGGAGGAACATCTTTAAACAGACCGTTTATTTTTTTATCTTCCCTGAACATACCGAGTTCTGTCCAATAATTATAAAAGTGATTGCCGCTTTGGAAATAAATTTTATTGTTTAAAAGATAGACACCTGATACCCCTTTTACTGTATCAGATAAGTTCCGATATGTTTTAGTTAATTTAAACCGGCTAAAATTATTGTTTAATTTCATTTGATAAAGCAGGCTGTCTTTAAGTAACCAGACGTCTGCTCCCCCAATTTCAAAAGCATTTCCTGATGTGCCATCACCTTCTATGTTATTTCTAAAAACCCATTGCCCGTTCTTTTTTTCAAAAATGGAAAACCCGTTATAAAGCGAACCCATGAATAGATTTGGCTGGCCAGGTATTTTTTTAATGCACCAATACCCATTTGCATCAAGGATTTTAATTGCTCTGGGGCCGGAGATTAGTAAAAGCCCTCTATTGCTGGCGCAAAATAACTGGCTGTCTATTTCCTGTATGTTCCAGGCCTGGCCGGTTGTGCCTTCTACAAGCGTAAACTGATCTTTATTTATTGATTTACCTAAAGGTTGGTAAAAAAGGCCCTGGTTGGTGGCGACATAAAGGTTCTGTTTATACAAAATGGAAGCGTAAACGGTGCTGATATTATAACTGGAACCAAAGTAGGTTATCGGCGAACTTTCGTTAATAAAATCAATCCCATTATCCAGTGCCAGCCATAAATTATTCTTGTTGTCAACAAAAGAAGACAGGATGGTATTATTTTGAAGCCCGTTTTTCTCATCCAGGTGCTGTACTATTTTTCCGCTGGTATCAGAAATGATCGCGCCATCAAGCACAGAATTGAAAACGATGTAGTTATCTTTTATACTTACCCCTCCTAGGGAACCCTCCCTTTTTATAAAATTACCTGCATCTGTATTCCATGGAGTAAGGCCATTAAGGGTGTAAATAAAAGCGCCTTTATTTAAGGTGGTAATGAGAAGCCTGTTGCCGCTTAACGGGAATATACCCCAAACCTCTGCCGCATTAAGCATTTCAGTGCCCGGCAACGGAACCAATACATTGTTTTTATATTCAAAGAGGCCGGCAGATATGTCCTGGAAATATAATCTGCCTTTAACTATAAAAGAGAACTGAAAGCGGTTGGGGGCTTCCAGGTACCTTATTTTTTTACCATCATAAATGTAGGCCTGTGTAAAAGATTGAAATATTACCTCGTTGTTAAACAGGTGTATCTTCCATATAAAATCAATGGACTTTCTTGAGCTTTCATTTAAAAGAGGCAGCAGGGAATGGTAGGCCAGTTTGCCCTTTTCATCCGGTTTAAAAAAACCAAACTCATCATGGCCGCCTACATAGATCCTGTCCGAATCACCCACCCTGAGCGACCGGACAGCGGAGTGGTTAGTAAGGTCGAATTTGTTCCATGAACTGCCATCAAACTGAAATAGCCCGGCATTGTTTGCAAAATACAGGTTTTCGTTTTTATCCTGGTCAATATTCCAATTTTGGGTTGCCCCATTGTAATCATACCGTTTGTAATTTTTTATTCCTGGTAGCCCGGTTTCCTGCACCTGGGCACCTATTTTATTTATTATAAAAAGGCATACAATAAAAAAACAGTAAACCTTGAATAAATTCATGGCAAGTATTTTTATTAAATTCGGGGTATTTCTTATTTACAACCTTTACCGAATATTGCTTTCGCAATATTCTTTTAAGAGGTGAACCTGGAAATAATTAGCCTATAAGCAACCGTTTAACGAATGTAGCCACTAATTCAATCTACAAATGCTTGCAAGCCTGTTTAACAAATTAACATTTTTAACATTCGATTTTTTATATATTAACTCATTGATAATCAGTTAATGTAAAATAAAAAAATGTGTTTTTGTAGGGTTAGAAACTTTAAAATGATGTGTTTTTGTAAGCCCGCTATTCTTACGGACGCCTTTGCAAATTGTTTATTTTCGAATTACAAGATTGCAAAACAAATTTATTGAATTTCATTTTCATTAATCCTCAAAAACCACAAAAAATGATTGCCATTGCCAAAACACACAAAAGATCTTTGTGCGTCTGTTTAACGCTGGTCATACTATTTCTAAGTTTTTTTAGTACCAGGGCCATATCCCAAACAGTTACCCCCTGGATGACTACGGGTGACCAAACCACCCTATTGCAACAACAGGCCAATGTTAGTTTTGGAACTAACATTACACCAACATCCGCTACCGTCACGTTAACTACCGGTACTACCTATCAATCCATGGAAGGCTTTGGATGGATGATGACTGAAGGCAGCGCTGAATTAATCACCAGTTTAGCATCAACCCAGCAAAACGCGCTGCTGAATGAACTGTTCAATCCCACAACAGGATTGAGCGGTTCCATAGTGCGTATTGGCATCGGCGCCACTGACCTGAGCAGTTCGGAATACAGCTACGACGGCACTGCCGTAGATGTTAACATGAATAATTTTAGCCTTTCCGGTCCCGATCTTACTTACCTGGTGCCCGTACTTCAAAAGATACTGGCCATTAACCCCAATATAAAGATACTGGCTACTCCCTGGTCGCCGCCGATATGGATGAAATCGAACAATGCCTGGGTTGGGGGCAGTTTGCAGACCCAGTATTACGCAGCATATGCACTCTATTTTGTAAAGTATTTCCAGGCCATGAAAGCCTTAGGCATCAACATCTGGGGCATAACGCCGCAAAATGAACCTGAGAACCCCAATAATGACCCAAGTATGTCGATGGCCTCTTCGGAGGAGACAAATTTCATCAACCAGCAATTGGGCCCTCAAATGGCTTCGGCCGGCTTTGGCTCCATTAAGATCATCGCCTACGACCATAACTGTGACGATACCAACTACCCCACTTTTGTATGCAATAACAGCAGCTATGTGGACGGATCGGCATTCCACCTGTACGCAGGCAGCATTTCTGCTTTAACAACAGTATACAGCGCTACCAACAAGAACGTCTACTTTACAGAGCAGTTCACCGGCTCACCAACAAATTTCTCGGGCGACTTTGGCTGGCATATCCAAAATGTGGTGATCGGCTCGGCCAACAACTGGAGCAAAACCGCCATTGACTGGAATGTTGCAAGCAGCCCTTCACTCGGGCCACATACACCAGGCGGCTGTACTTCCTGTCTCGGCGCGTATACCGTCAACAGCAGTACAAGCTATACCCGTAATGTTCAATATTACATTATCGGGCAGATATCTAAATTTGTAAAGGCGGGGGCGCTCAGGTTCTCTACATCCAGCAATAATACTTCAGTGGTATGCGCCGGGTTCCGCAATCCCGATAACTCAATAGCCCTGCTCGTTTACAATGCAGCCACCACAAGTACAACAGTACGGGTCATTTCAGGCTCCGCTGCATTTGACTATACCATTCCCGCAGCATCTGCGGTTACCTTTAACTGGACGACTGGCGCGCCGGTGGCTGTTACAGGTGTTAGTGTAAGCCCAACATCAGCAAGTGTTGCCGTGAACAGCACCACCCAGCTTACCGCTACCATAGCGCCTGCAAACGCTACCAATACAAATGTAACCTGGTCATCAAGCAATGCATCGGTGGCTTCTGTAAGCTCCACCGGCCTTGTTACAGGCGTAGCCGCCGGCACTGCAACTATCACGGTCACAACACAGGATGGCGGTAAAACAGCAACTTCCGCCATTACGGTAACGGTGGTTGCAACAACTGGCGTAACCGTCAGCCCAACAACCGCATCCATCTATCCCAATCAAACACAGCAGTTAACAGCAACTGTATCGCCGTCTAACGCTTCCAATACCAATGTCACCTGGACATCCAGCAATACCGCTGCGGCAACGGTAAGCACCTCGGGACTGGTGACTGGTGTTGCACCGGGCACCGCAACCATTACTGTAAAAACGGTGAGTGGAAATTTTACTGCAACCAGCGCTATAACTGTAAATGGCGAGCAGCCATATTTGGGCAGCCCGGTTGGCTTGCCGGGTATAATACAAGCCGAAAATTATAATTTGGGCGGCCAAGGTGTTGCCTACAACGATTCAGACCCGACCAATGACGGTGGTGCATACCGCCCCAATGAAGGGGTGGATATTGCGCAGATATCAGGCACCAGCGGTTACACCGTTGGATGGACCGTCGATGGTGAATGGATGGACTATACGGTAAATGTAACTGCCGGAACCTATTCATTCCTGGCCACGGTGGCATCGCCCAATTCAGGAGAGCAGATGATCGTGAAATTAGACGGGGTTACCTTAACTACCATTAATATCCCAAATACCGGGTCGTATAGTACGTTCCAGGTTGTAACCGTTGCAAATATTGCTTTCACAGGCGGCAATAATAAAATATTAAGGCTGCAAATTGTTGGCGGAAGTTACAACATAGACCAGGTTGAAGTGAGAAATGTAGCAACTATCCCGGTTACAGGTGTTACTGTAAGCCCCACAACAGCATCCATTGTTATAGGCTCGACAACACAGCTTACAGCAACTGTCTCCCCGGCCAACGCCACCAATACAAATGTTACATGGAGCAGCAGCAACACATCGGTTGCCACAGTAAGCACCACGGGTTTGGTGACTGCTGTAGCTGCGGGTACCGCCACTGTTACCGTTACCACGCAGGATGGCGGTAAAACGGCCACCAGTGCCATTACCGTTACCCCGGTTGCAGTTACAGGCGTAACCGTCAGCCCAACATCGGCAACGGTAAGTATTGGTTCAACGCAACAATTAACCGCCACTGTTACGCCTGCCAACGCTACCAATAAAACCGTTACCTGGAGCAGCAGCAGTACGGCCATTGCCACCGTAAGCACAACAGGTTTGGTAACCGGCGTAGCCGCCGGTACAGCCACCATTACGGTTACCACGCAGGATGGCGGCAAAACGGCAACCAGTGTAATAACCGTTAGTACATCAGCGTTCCCGGGCTATTACAATATTCTTTCAAGAAACAGCGGTAAAGGTTTAGATGTTACCAATAATTCAACAACAAGCGGTACGCAAATTCAGCAATGGGATGTTACAAACGGCGGCGGCAGTAACCAACGCTGGAAATTTGCAGATGCAGGCGGAGGAAACTACAACATAATAGTAAAATCTACCCAAATGTGCCTTGCCCCTTCTGCTACCGGTACTGTTAACGGTGAAAAAGTGCAGCAAAGAACCTGTACTTCAGGCAATGAGTTCAAATGGACGGTAACTTCCCTTGGAGGCGGTTATTATAAAATCATTAATCTCAATAGCGGTAAATCATTAGACGTACAGGATGTTTCTACTGCTAACGGTGCAAACATCCAGGTATGGGATTATACCGGCGGCAATAACCAGCAATGGCAATTTGTACAGGTAGAAACAACCAGCTTGCAAGCAATTAAAAAAGTGCAGCACTCCGCAATTCCCGTAGACGATGGTACGGATGGTACGGCCGCCGCTACTATTATTTATCCTAATCCTGCTAAAAGCAGCTTTAAAGTCGCAATAAAGGAAGCCGGAAAAAGCACCATAGAATTGTACACAATTGACGGCAAACTTTTGCGGCAACTACCAGTGACTAATGGAAGCAACATTGATATTTCTACTTTACAACAGGGCATTTACTTAGTTAAAATAATTACTGAAAAAGGCACTTATAATAAAAAAATAATCAAGTACTAAAGCCGTAAATTAGTATTAAGCAGAAAATTTGGAATTCTCTTAAAAAGATATTAGGCAGCTTGTTATAGGCTGCCTAATTTTTTAAGTGGGTTTTTGTGACATCCTGCTGAAGAATAGTTGACAGACGATAGATGACCGTTGACAGAGAAGAAAAATCATTGGGTCATTGGTCAGTAAGTCACTAAGGAAGAAGTTGACAGATGAGAGTCAGGAAAAGTCATTGGGTCATTGGTCAATAAGTCACTAAGGAAGAAGTTGACAGATGATAGTTGACCGTTGACAGCGAAGAAAAGTCATTGGGTCATTAGTCAATAAGTCATTAAGGAAGAAGTTGACGGATGATAGTTGACCGTTGAAAGCAGGAAAAGTCATTGGGTCATTGGTCAGTAAGTCATTAAGGAAGAAGTTGACGGATGATAGTTGACCGGTGATAGCAGTAAAAGTCATTGGATCATTGGTCAGTAAGTCGCTAAGGAAGAAGTTGACGGATGATAGTCAGGAAAAGTCATTGGGGTCATTAGTTAGTAAGTCATTAAGGAAGAAGTTGACAGATGATTGCCAGGAAAAGTCATTGGGTCGTTGGGTCAGTAAGTCATTAAGGAAGAAGTTGACGGATGATAATCAGGAAAAGTCATTGGGTCATTGGTCAGTAAGTCATTAAGGAAGAAGTTGACAGATGATAGTTGACCGTTGATAGCAGTAAAAGTCATTGGGTCATTGGTCAGTAAGTCATTAAGGAAGAAGTTGACAGATGATAGTTGACCGTTGACAGGAAGAACAAGCATCGTTATTGCGAAAAAAATAAGCGTGGGTTTGTGTGTGGGATTTTTGTGGCAATCTGCTGAAGTAAGTTTTTCTTTGGCTTTGGAGCCTTGCATACCCGCCAGGCAGGCTTATTATAAGAATCCGTAGGCAGAGCCATATGGATAGCGCGAATAACGTTTGATTTGATAAACTATGCTACCGAGAGCGGGGGTAGGGAAAGCCGCATCCGGCCTTAGTTTTGTTAAGCTGCGGCTAGCGGGGTTACTTATTATTTTTGCGGATATTTAGCGTGATATTTTTGTCATTAGCCCTGCGCTTGCGAATTCTGTCGGCAATCACTTTTCGTTTTGCTGCATTTTTAACCTCAGGGTTTAAAAAACTATTCTCTGCTTCTTCTTTTGAGCTATAACTAAAAAACTCAGGGGTTACATATTTACCTTGTTCTTTGGCCGTCTTTTTTATTTCTGGTTTAAATTTGGTGGCGTTAGCCGCATTGTCTTGCCGTATGGCCGTTACCTGCCACGAAACTTTTGCACCCGGCGTACCTCCTGCAATTGTAAAGCTATTGCCCTGTATCTCATCCTTTATGTATAATCCCGGTGATGGCCTGCCAATAGCTGTTACCTGGTACCGGAAAGATTTGTTGAGCGAATTAAAGTACGATGGCAATTTTACCACAACTTCCCCGTTGCTGCTAATGCTTTCAAGTCCGTCATAGAACGTCTTCAATTCAGGTGCCTCAACGGCAGCATGCGCAAGAAACATATTTGCAGGGTCGTCAGGATGGTCAATCCTAAAGCCTTTTGCCCCAGATACATAAAAATCTCCATACACGTTGACATTCCCCATAAACAATCCTGCTGTATAACGGTTTACAACTAAACGGGTTGATTCTACTCCCAACCGACCTTTTTGGGTGGTAGAAATATTTACATTGCTAAATCTTCCCGCAGTTGCCGTGGCATCATCAGTTTCGCCAGCTACAGCATCACCTCCAGCTTCAGTTGTGCCATATACCCCCGTTCCGCCGTTTTCAGACGAGCCATATACCCCGGTTCCCGAAAAAGCGAGCCCCATTACGCCATTGGTAGTATCATCCACCGCTGCGGTAAATCCGTTTATACCGTCTCCGGTATAGCTATCGCCATGAACACCAACCCCGCCGTTATTTGCAAATCCCATTACGCCAATATTATTTCCAAGCCCGAAGACACCAGGCGGAACAGTGGATACGCCTATAACGCCAGGCTTGGAAAAGCTTGTGCCAGCAATGCCTGTTCCCGTTTTTGAATCCCCCCAAACGGCGACTTCTACAACGGTTCCCGGGGGTTGAAGTTGAGAATAATACGGTTCTAAAGTGCTGGCGTCGCCTATAATGACATGTTCTATAAATTCAACTGGCATAAAATAAATTTTGGATCTTGATAAATGATAGGATTATTATTCGATTATTTCTTTTATTACTTTTTCCACATCCCCTTCAAGGTCGCCGATTAGAGGAAGGAAGGGTGGAATGCGCTCAACTTGCCCAATGGGTATATGCGGGAGAAAGAATCTAAGAAATTCCATCCCGTTAATTACACCCAGCCCCGTACAGGCGTCCCATCCATTTACAGATTCGAAACCTGGGCAAAAAACAATATCATAAGGCGGTTGCGGGCCGTTTATTTCTTTATAACACAGTAGTCCGTTGGATATTCCGTCTGCAATATCCCTTAATGCTAAAGGATTTGCAAGTTTAGCCTGATAAAGGTATGGATTTATAAAACCAAGCCTGTAACCAAGCCTCGCGTTCATTACGGCTACCAGGCCTGCATAAAGCGGCGCCACGGCGCTTGTGCCACCAATTGTGGCAACTCCGTCCTGGGCGATGATGTTATAGCCGCTTGCAGGGCTTGCATTACCTGCAATGTCTGGAACGCCGCGCATTGTAAATGGGTTTACCAGGAATTCATCAATAGCGCTCCCCTCTGTTATTTGCCAGTAGGGCCTTGAGAATATCTTGCTTATACCCCCGCCTGTGGCACCGCCGACTAAACCAATTTCGCCTGCATTTTCCCTGTTATTCCAGGTATTTTCAGAAAAATGGCCATCGTTAACGTTGCTTATCACGGTACCGCCGCAGGCTGTAACCCAGTGGTCTGACGCGGGGTATTCAACATGTGGTAATCCGTCGTGTACACCTGAATTTGCCCCGGCATCACCAGATGCTGCTAAAACAGTAATGCCCATCAAAGATGCTTGCTGAAAAAGAAGGCTTATGGCCCCAAGGTCTCTCGGCGCCCAGGAAACGTCTTCGGCGCCTCCCCAGCTTATAGAAAGAATTGATGGATTGTTTACCTCGTCGTTTATTGCTGCCCAAATAAGGTCTTGCCATCCAAAACTGTTATTTGCGCCAAAATAAACAACAATAGTTGCTTGCTGGGCAACAGATGCAGCCACATCAATATCAAGTGCAATTTCATAAGACGCATTAAGTTCAACAATCCATGATATGCCACCCGTACTTTCGGCATTCTGGTCGTTAATGGCTCCATCTTTAAGCACCGGCACCACCTTTGAAGCAATAAGTCCCTGTCCGTTAAAAAAAGAATCTATATCAGTTGGTTTTCCTTGATCGTCTATCCTGTAGCCGCCCGCAAACTCTAAAACACCTATTGTTTGGCCTTCAGCCGAATTAGCCGGAAAATTATACAGGGCTGCAACTTGCGCCGGCGTTAGTGGTGCGGTGGTGCCGGGGGAACTCAGCCTTGTAGAAACCGGCCTGTTATCCATCCCAAAAATATGGGTGACTATGGCAGACAGTTCGTTTGGCAAATGAATTTCATTCGTATTAGCGTGATATCTTTTTCCGCCGGTTTCATAATACGTTATGCCCGCTTTAAATATCTCATTGAATTGCACCGCAGTGCCTGAAACAACAACGGTTCTTTTGGAAGCACTTTTTTCAACTACTTTTAGGTTATGCAGGGCGGCAAATTTTTCCAATGCCTTTAGGTCTTCCTCATCGGCGCCGTAAATATCTGCAAATTCCCCCCGGGTAAGGTATTTTCTTTCTTTGAACGAAGTTTTGGCCCAATATTCATCATCGGGCAAGGGTGGGTGCCCCGGTTTCATGCGCAGCCATAACGAAAGCATGATAATTTGGCTAGTGTCCACATCTGCAACCTCTTTAAAATATGAGGGTACCGGCCTTTTTTGTACCTTCTAAACGAGTGTGTTTGCTTTCCATTTGCAAAGGTTAAATAGTAAAAAAAAACCCAATTAAATATATTCGGATATACCATGAACCCAACATCTTATTAGATAGCCCGGCGGATCATAGTTGCAAACAGGGTATTAATCCATCACAAGCCAAGTCAGAAGGCTTTTGTAAGCCTTAAATGAGGGGGAAATTGGAAAAACCAGCACTATCAAAACTTATTGCCAGACTTTAGACTTATATGACAATTGTCAAAAAAAAATTCTTGTAAAAAGACCTATACCTTGACAGTAAAGCTATATATCCTAATTGGATTGTGCAAGTCTTTGCCAAAAAAATTTCGAGGTTTTTTTCAGGGCATATAAGAATAAGTTTTATTCGGCTTTGAGGCTTTGAGTGCCCGCCAGAGGCAGGCTTACTATAAAAATCCGTAGGCAGAGCCATACAGATAGCGCATGTAACGTTTGATTTGATAAACTACGCTACCGAGAGCTGGGAAGAAGTTGACAGATGATAGTTGCGGTTGACAGGAAGAAAAGTCATTGGGGTCATTGGTTAGTAAGTCATTAAACGATACGCATCGTCATTGCGAAAAAATTGGCGTGGGTTTGTGGGTAGGATTTTTGTTGCAATCTGCCGAAGTAAGTTTTTATTTGGCTCTGGAGCATTGAATGCCAGAGACACTCTGGATTTTATTAGTAAATTCGTAGAGCCCTGCAGAACTCTACGAATAGCCTTGGGCAATCTGCCGAAATAAAGTTTTATTTGGCTTTGGAGCATTGAATGCCAGAAAAATTCTGGATTTTATTAGTAAATTCGTAGAGCCCTGCGGAACTCTACGAATAGCACGGGTATTTTTGTGGCAATCTGCTGAGGTAAGTTTTTCTTTGGTTTTTGAGCGTTGAATGCCCGCCAGAGGCAGGGTTCTATTAAAATCCGTAGGCAGAGCCATACGGATAGCGCGTGTAACGTTTTATTTGATAAACTTCGCTACAGAGAGCTGGGTTTAAGGATATTGATTATGGAAGCAAGCCCAAAAAAACATCACTATATTCCTGAATGTTACCTAAATGCCTTTGCGGACTCCAAAAAGAAATTTTGGAAAAAAAGGAATGATAATGGGATAATTTCAGAATCAAATCCCGCGAAAGTTTGCTATGAAATTGATGCCAATAGGATAAGAAATAAATCTTCACTTATCTTTAGTAATCTCCAAGATGAATATTTTATCGAAAAAATGGCTTTTAGACGCCAAGAGAACAATTATCCAACGGTTCTTTCCAAACTTATTAAATACTCTGATTTCCCATTAATAGTGGATAAAAATAAATATCATTTATTTCTGGAGACTTTGATAACAATTAAAAGACGTAATCCAACATCGAGAAAAAGGCTGATAGGCGGATTTATCGATTCACGCACCTCTTCAGAGGCTATCGAAGCATTCAAAAAAGAGTTGGGTCGTGAATTTAAAATCACTCATTTTACACCTGAAATGGATAACCAAATTAAATATTTTTTTGAAAATGAAGCTCAAAATCCTGACACTTTACATGATATGTATTTAAGTGCTTATGTAAATAAAACAGAATATACAACAATAGCTGAAATTACAAATCAACTCTATTCTTTGAAACAATATGTTCTGCATTCTCCTTTAAATAATCAGTTTGTTACATCGGATAATCCAGGATTTACGAAATGTGGGAACGACATTATAAGCCTAGGCGGATTTGGCGGCGATTTTATGTTTTATTTCCCCATATCGCCAAATACATGCTTGTTTATTAATACAAATAATGTGGAACAACAAGGTATAATTGAAAAACCTATTTATCCTGTTTTTGTCAAATCTGAGATAGTATCTGAAATAAATCAATACACAAAATCTATTGCAAATTCGAAGTTATTTGCATACAGTAAAAGCATTTTAGGAAACATATAATATAATCTGTTGTCAGAAGTATTCCACATTACGCCAAGATATCCGCAGAAGCATTTTATTTTTATACAAAAGCCCTTTTTTTAAAGAGTATCCACGATTCAGCGGGAATTGGGTTTCAAAACTATAGATTTATTATCATGGATCTTCTTAATCTAAGTGAACTGTGCAGACTTTTTTTCTATCAATGGGAAAAAATATTTAAGGAACATCTTTATGTAAGGATATAATTAGTTATTTGTTTTCCCTAAACAACATTTTGTTATGTCTGGTTTATCTGGTATTTTTAAATATCCCATACCAACTGATATGACAATTGAAGAAGCCTACAAGTTTTTAGAAGCTGACTATTCGGCCACAGAGGATCAACTCAAAAAGAACTTTCACGAATTAAGTCTTAAAAATCACCCGGACTTAAATGAGCAGAACACAGACGAATTTCAAAAATTGTTGAACGAAGCTTACGATGTTGCGGTTACTAGTTGCAAAACAAGGTCTTCTAATCTAATTTCGTTAGCGGTGGAGAACTCTTTATCTCAATTAAATAGAAATTATGAACTTATACACTACAGAGGCGAAGCTGATTCTTTCATAAAAAAAATATATACCACAAAAATAGCAAGAACTAGGCCTGTATCATATATGCTTTGGTTATGCACAGCCATATTAGGTATCGTCGCATTTTTTGGAAAGGAAATATTCCCAACACTTACCGTTTCCCCGACTATGCAAAATAATGCAAAGCTTTTTACCGCAATAATTGGATTGTCGGCGTTGATCTTTCAATTTCTCAGAGATAACATTAAAAATAGAATTGAAACAATAAGTTCAGAATTGCAGGATAAGAAAGTGGCTGCTTTAGAACTTTCAAAATTATTGAATTTTAAGAATTTGGAGACATTCGATAGTACTAGTTTGGTGATAGGAAATGAGGATTCAGAAGCACCGACATCTACAATGTTTTTTGGTTTAAATGCCAACGAGCGTGTAAAATTGATTGTACTTAAATCGAAAGAGCATGGCTTAATAGAGCCAGTTAAATCATCGTTTCTGACGCCTAATTCTATGGATTTATATATAATTAAGTTTAAGCCAGCGGAATTTATTGTGCTTAACACATCTTTGCGACAGGAAATAATTCGAACAGAAAAAGACATCATAAATGACACAAGGATTGGGCTGGTGCTGTTCACAGTTGGTTTTATTTCTACAGTATTGATCATTTATTTTTTAAAAAGCTATTGGGCGATCCTTAGCGGATTTTTTACTATTGGTGGTTTCATCTTATGGTTAAACTCAAAGTCCGAGTTCAAGGATAAATTATCAGATAAATAAAGTGAAATCTATTTATTGAATAGACTTATAAGGTTTTTGAAATCTTATAGTTCTATGCTCCCTACAAAAAAAGCCGCTTCTTTCTTTCGAAAGAAACGGCCTTGTATTTTACTCCCTTCACCCTTCAGGGCTGGGGCTTTTACTCAAACTTTAAATCCAGGCCCAAACCTCTCAGTTCATGCACCAATACATTGAATGATTCCGGTATGCCGGCCTTTGGTATGTTATCGCCTTTTACAATTGCCTCGTAGGTTTTTGCACGGCCAATAATATCATCCGATTTAATGGTTAACAGTTCCTGCAGAATGTTTGATGCACCGTAAGCTTCCAAAGCCCATACTTCCATCTCACCAAAACGCTGGCCGCCAAACTGTGCTTTACCACCCAATGGCTGCTGCGTAATAAGGCTGTACGGCCCGATAGAGCGTGCGTGCATTTTATCGTCAACCATGTGGTGCAGCTTTATCATATAGATAACACCTACGGTTGCCTTCTGGTGAAAGCGTTCGCCTGTTTCGCCATCGTACAGGTGGGTATGGCCCATGTTGGGTATGCCGCTTTCTGTGCAATACTGCTCAATTTCTTCAACGGTAGCACCATCGAATATCGGCGTCGCAAATTTTACACCCAGCTTTTTACCTGTCCAGCCAAGAATGGTTTCATATATCTGGCCGAGGTTCATACGGCTTGGTACCCCCAGCGGGTTAAGCACTATATCAACCGGCGTACCATCTTCCATAAACGGTAAGTCTTCCGCGCGGGTTATTCTTGCAACAATACCCTTGTTACCGTGGCGGCCCGCCATTTTATCGCCCACTTTAAGCTTACGCTTAACAGCGAGGTACACTTTCGCAAGCTTTAATACACCTGCAGGCAATTCATCACCTATGGAGATATTAAATTTCTCACGTTTGTAGCGGCCCAGCTCCTCGTTAAACTTAATATTAAAATTATGCAGTAACGTGTTCAGCAGGTTGTCTATTTCACTGTCGTTTGTCCAGCCTAATGGGTTAACATTCTGGTAGTCAATTGCGGCCAGGTTCTTTTGATTGAACTTAGCGCCCTTGCCTATCAGCATTTCGCCAAAGTTGTTGCTTACGCCCGCAGATGACTTATCTTTTAATACGGTCTGCAGTTTGTTCAGCAATACTTCCTTAAGGTCGTCCACGTTCTTTTCGTGTACTTTTTCTACTTTTTCCAATTGTGCTTTTTCACGCACTTTGGCATTCTTATCCTTTTTAGCGCGCTGGAAAAGTTTTTTATCTATCACCACACCTTCTGTACCGTTTGGCGCCTTTAAAGAGGCATCCTTTGCGTCGCCGGCCTTATCGCCGAAGATAGCACGCAACAGTTTTTCTTCCGGTGTAGGGTCGCTTTCGCCTTTAGGTGTTATCTTACCAATCAGTATATCGCCTTCGCGCACCTGGGCGCCTATGCGGATGATACCATTTTCATCAAGGTCTTTGGTAGCCTCTTCTGATACGTTGGGTATATCGGGTGTTAATTCCTCTTCGCCCAGTTTGGTATCACGCACTTCCAGTTCATATTCTTCAATATGTATAGAAGTGAACAGGTCTTCACGAACTACTTTTTCGCTTATTACAATGGCATCCTCAAAGTTGTAGCCTTTCCATGGCATGAACGCTACCAGCAGGTTGCGGCCCAATGCCAGCTCACCGCCTTTGGTTGCATAGCCTTCGGTAAGAAAATCGCCTTTCTTTACTATCTGGCCTTTTTTAACGGCCGGGCGAAGGTTGATTGAAGTGCTCTGGTTTGTTTTGATGAATTTGGTGAGCTTATAAATCCTCAGGTCATCTTCAAAGCTTACTAAGCGGTCAATATCATTCCTTCTATAGCGAACATGTATTTCTTTAGCATCTACAAACTCAACGGTACCATCGCCTTCGGCATGTATCTGGATACGTGCATCGCGGGCAGCCTTGCCTTCCAAACCTGTACCCACGATAGGAGATTCAGGAAGAATAAGCGGAACAGCCTGGCGTTGCATGTTTGATCCCATCAGTGCACGGTTGGCATCATCATGCTCAAGGAACGGAATAAGGGAGGCGCTTAACCCAACAATTTGGTTAGGGGCAACGTCCATGTATTCCACTTCATCTTTGGCCAATATCGGGAAGTCGCCTGTCTGGCGGCTAACGATACGGTCTTCAATAAAGTTTCCTTTATCGTCCATCAATGAGTTACTCTGGGCAATTTTTGCAGGATCTTCTTCTTCAGCACTTAAAAACTTAAGGTGCTTAAGGTCAACCTTGCCATTCTCCACCCTGCGGTAAGGCGTTTCAATAAAGCCCATTTCATTTATCTTGGCATGCACGCAAAGCGTAGATATCAAACCAATGTTCGGGCCTTCAGGCGTTTCAATGGTACACAGGCGGCCGTAGTGGCTGTAGTGTACGTCGCGTACTTCAAAGCCTGCACGTTCACGGCTTAAGCCGCCGGGCCCGAGCGCTGAAATACGGCGTTTATGGGTGATCTCAGACAATGGGTTTGTCTGGTCGAGGAACTGTGATAATTGTGAGGTACCAAAGAATGAGTTGATAACGGAAGATAATGTACGCGCATTGATAAGGTCAACAGGCGTAAATACTTCGTTATCGCGCACGTTCATTCTTTCTCGGATGGTCCTGGCCATACGTGCCAAACCAACGCCGAACTGCGCATACAACTGCTCGCCTACAGTACGTACGCGGCGGTTGCTCAGGTGATCAATATCATCTACCTCAGCCTTGGCGTTTGTAAGGCGAACGAGGTATTTAATGATCTCGATGATGTCTTCCCTTGTAAGCACTTTATTTTCCAGCCTTTGGGTTACGCCAAGCTTGCGGTTTATTTTGTAACGGCCTACTTCGCCGAGATCGTAACGCTTATCGCTGAAGAATAATTTATCAATGATGCCACGGGCAGTTTCGTTATCAGGTGCATCAGCACCGCGCAACTGGCGGTAAATGTGCTGGACAGCTTCCAACTCACTGTTTGAGGTATCTTTATTTAAGGTATTGTAGATAATGGCATAGTCGCCGCCTACATCTTCCCTTTGAATAAATACGCTTTTAACATCCAGGTCGGAAATAGTTTCAATGGCGTCTTCATCCAAAATGGTATCGCGCTCCATCACTATCTCGTTACGCTCGATAGAAACCACTTCACCGGTATCCTCATCTACAAAATCTTCCACCCATGTTCTTAAAACGCGGGCAGCGAGCTTTTTGCCGAGGTGGGTTTTTAATGATTTTTTGTCGGCTGGCACTTCGGTGGCCATACCAAACAGCTCAAGAATATCTTTATCTGTTTCGTAGCCGATTGAACGTAAAAGGGTAGTTACAGGGAACTTCTTCTTACGGTCAATGTAAGCGTACATAACATTGTTAATGTCTGTAGCAAACTCCATCCATGCGCCCTTGAACGGGATAACCCTTGCGGAGTATATCTTGGTTCCGTTGGGGTGGATAGACTGGCCGAAGAATACGCCCGGCGAACGGTGCAACTGTGATACCACCACGCGCTCGGCGCCGTTTATCACGAATGTACCGCGGGGGGTCATGTAGGGGATATTGCCCAGGAACACATCCTGAACAATGGTTTGGAAATCCACGTGCTCCTCGTCGTTACAGCTTAAACGCAGCTTTGCCTTAAGGGGCACCGCATAGGTTAAGCCACGCTCCATACACTCTTCGATGGTATAACGGGGAGGGTCAATAAAGTAATCCAGGAATTCCAGTACGAAAATGTTCCTAGTATCAGTGATAGGAAAATTTTCTTTAAACACACGGAACAAGCCTTCGTTATTGCGCTTATCGGGTGTGGTTTCTAACTGGAAAAATTCTCTGAAAGATTCTAACTGAATGTCTAATAGGTCAGGTGTTTCAGCAAGGTGTTTAGTTTTACCGAAACTTACCCTGGTTTGAACTTTTGTTGATGACATATCTGTATTTAACCGGTTTTGCTAAAAAAACTTCCTTTATTTGTGGGTTTTTCAAAATTTCTAAGGACGAAACTTTGACCGGGTTACTCAAAACGTATTGAGAATTAAAAATTTACGTATGTAAAAAAGTTTCCCGTAAACCCCTGTTGCTAATTAGCCCAAAATAAAGGATGGCAAAATTAAGAAGATAAACGCATATAATAAAACAAATTTTGTACCAAAGTATAAATGTGGGTAAGTGGGGGGATAAAAGGGGGAATTAGGTGCAATTTAAGTGATTGGCAAATTAAGGGGTAGACTTATTTAAAATTAATTGGTTGTTATGATGAAAATAAACAGGGAATGTAATTTTTGCGGCATTTTTCAAGAATATAAACCTCCTGAAGTAAAAATAATTTAATTTTATAAAAACCACGGATAAAAAGATGACCATTGAAAGAACAAGTGAAGAAATTATTATACGGCTTCCAAATTATGTAAATACAAAGGAATTGCAGAGGCTTGTTGACTATTTAACCTATAAAGAGGCGACTGCAAAATCAAAAGCCAAACAGGCTGATGTGGATAAACTGGCAAAAGATGTTAAGGCAGGCTGGTGGGCAAAAAACCGAAGCAGGTTTATAAAGTGAAAATAATAGTTGATACCAATATTATTTTCAGCGTGATGCTAAGTTCGAATGGAAGCATAGGAAATTTGCTGTTTGATTCCGATAAACATTTTGAGTTTTACAGTTGCAATTATATGCGTTATGAAATACATAAGCATTGGGACCGATTGAAAGAAATCTCAAAGCTTACTGACGACCAACTTGAAATATCTTATATACAGGTACTGTCGAAAATAAATTTTATAAATGAGGATTTGATAGGCGAAGAAATATGGTTAGCTGCGGAAAGCCTAACAAAAGGCATTGATGTTGATGATACGGATTTTGTGGCGATGACCCTTTTTTTGAAAGGGTATCTGTGGACGGGTGACAAAGCACTTTATAAGGGCTTAAAAAAACTTCATTTTAAAAGGGCTCTTAATACAACTGATTTGTCGGAGCTTAGATTGTCAAGAATGTGAACGAGGAAGAAAAAATATTAGTTTATCCGTTTATTCCATTGACTGCATATAGGATTGCCTTTTCTTGAAAGATGCTTTATCTCATTGATTTCCTCCAACGATAATACCTTTGCCTTTTTGTTTCGTACAATAGGTTTGTTTTCAGCAATTAACCTTCGTATGCGTAATTCTTTTAGCAAGAATTCCCTTTCTTCTTTTTTTAGCTTTTTAGCTTCGATAACAATTTGCTCTAAAGTACTGTCCATATTATGGCGAATTCTTTTTACGATGATTCTCCTTACAAATATAATAAAATTTGAGTGTTAAAAACAGGCCGGGCAATCAATAGCTTACTTTTTGCCCAATGAAAAACACTTATTCCAAAAAATTGCCGAATTTAGAGCGCATTCCATAATTTCAAATTCATGGATACACTAAATGAGCTTGTAATTCAAATAGAACTTCATTCGGTTGAGGGCATAAAGGAATGCTTTGCAAATGGCATTAGCCCTAACGCCATTTTTGATGGTAAACCACTTATATACACCATGATAGAAATGTACACCCGTACACCAAGATTTAAGGATTGTGTAAAATTGTTTGTTGACAATGGTTTGGAATTTGACGATAAAGTATTGCTGGCAGTGTTGCTGGATGACGCACAATCGCTTAAAAAATATATTCTGCATGATCCAGCATTGATACATAAAAAATATTCTTTAAACAATGCTTACACACAAATGATGGACGTTTCGCTGCTGCATATTTGCGCGGAATATAACCATGTTGCCTGTGCCGAAGTATTGGTTAACTACCAAATGAGTGTGAACATTACAGCAGGGACAGACAAATATGGCTTTGGGGGACAGACACCTATTTTTCATACTGTAAACCAAAACTTAAATAATTCCAAAGACATGCTGGAATACCTGCTCGTAAAGGGTGCCGACCTGACAACAACCGTTAAAGGAATTATTTGGGGCAAAGGTTACGAATGGGAAACACTTATACCGGCGGTGAACCCCATTAGCTATGCGATGATGGGGCTGCTGCCGCAAGTGCACAGGAATGAAACAACTATATCGAAAGTAGTGAGCATCTTACTTAAGCATGCTTATGGAATTGATTATACACCTGTAAATGTGCCTTGTAAGTATTTGAAGAAGTAGGGAGGGTTAGTATTTTGTAGCAAAAGGTATATCTGTAAAAAAAAAATTTATTAATCGCCCAGTACAAACATCTCTTCAAACTCTTTCTTTGTTAGTATTTTCAGTTTCTTATATTTCTTTTCAAGGTTTTCTTTTTCGGAAAGAATATCAGTATCGCCGGATGTGATAAAACCCGAAGAAGTTTGTAAAGCAAGTGCAATTAAATAATCATCATTTTCGTCATTAGGCAGGTAGCGCTTTATGGGGTGAATAAGTTCCTGATGAAGAGTAACATCTTTTATATAAGCTGCTGCGAAAATGGGGCTTATATTGTATTTTGTTAAATGAGGATACATTAAGACTTTTGTAATTTCGTTTAACAACTCATCGCAGCTGTAAACGATCAATTCATTTTCATTAATCATTTCAGCCAATTTTTCATGCCTTTTCGTAATTAAATAGCTAATCCAAATATTACAATCCAGCACAAACTTATCAATCCGCATTCTTCTTTTCCGCCTTGTAATTCCTTGCTTCATGCTTCCATTTATTAATTTGCTTCATACTGGGCATTCTAATTCCTTTAGGAGGATTGGCTACGGGTTTTATGCCGTCTTTCAATAATTTTTTTATACGCAATCTATAAAGCAGTATCTGCAATTCTTCATCATCAAGTTTTTTGGCATACTTAACTATTTCATCAATAGTTTTTTGCTTCGCTAATACTGTAGGCATGTTTCAGTTTTTTTGTGTCCATACAAATATAATATAAATTCTGCTATTACTATTTACCAGGCCAGGCTCCATCCGCATTGTGCTTTTTCGCCTTGTAATTCCTTGCTGCATGCTTCCATTTATTAATTTGTTCCATAGCAGGCATTTTGGGAACCACTTTCCCTCTTTTTTATCTCGCCCCAACTACTTATCTTCCAGTATCAGAACCAACCACACAATATGAAAAAAGCCCTTCTTTTTTCGCAAATTATCATGGCTTTGCTATGTTTAGTTGTTATGGTTAATGCCCAGGGTACGCACCCTGATACCGTTAAAACGGGCATATACGTTACCAGCATACATGATATTGATTTTAAACAAAATGAATATACTGTTGAATTTTGGTTATGGCTAAAATACAAGAATAAGGACTTTGATTTTGTTCACAATCTTGAAATACCACAGGCAAAAAGCGTTGAAAAATCATTCTCTACAGTAGATTCGTCCGGCGGAAGAATTTACCTGCTGATGAAAATACAATGTGTGATGCAGGATTCGTGGAAGATAAATAATTTTCCTTTTGACCGCCAGCAATTAAGGCTTTCCATTGAAAATTCGCAATACGACAGGCGTTACCTGGTTTTTGCACCCGATACCCTTGGAAAACATTACGACCCGCGGTTTACCCTGAAGGGATGGAATATTGACAGCTTTCTTATTTCAAGTAATATAAAACAATACGAAACCGGTTTTGGCGATGAAAGCCTCGCCACGCCACATACTGAGTACAGCGCTTTCAGGATAAGGATTGGTGTTAAAAGAGATGCTAATGATTTGTTCTGGAAAATGTTCCTGGGCATGTATGTTTCCTTTCTTATAGCTTATATATGTTTTTATATTCATGCTGATAATATTGACTCGAGGTTTGCGCTAAGCGTGGGCGCCTTATTTGCCGCAATAGGCAATAAATATATTATTGACGCGTCATTGCCGGAATCCATTTCTTTTACCATGGTTGATTTGTTGCATATTCTTACGATGTTCTTTATTTTTCTCGTTATTACTTTTTCCACTTATTCTTTGAGGCTTGTAAAACAAAATAAAAATAAACAGGCCATGCGCTTTGATATGGTTGCCGCGCAAACATTGCTGATCATTTACATTTTAGTGAATATTTATTGTATTTCAATTGCGAAGGCAGCGTGATATGTAAGCCAAAACAATATGTTCCAAAAATGATTCGTGTTACCTGTTCACATATTTCTGCCGGGGTGTTAATATTTTCAGGTTAATTAAATCTTTTCTTCAAAATCAATTCTTTATCTTACTTCATTATAATACAGTACAATTATGAAACAAGCCCTTCTTTTACCCCTGTGCTTAATAATTATTTTTTCATGTTCTGCTTTAATTTCGCATGCCCAGGGAACGCACCCTGATACCGTTAAAACGGGCATATATGTTACCAGCATTCATGATATTGATTTTAAACAAAATGAATATACCGTTGAATTTTGGGTTTGGCTAAAATATAAGAACAAGGATTTTGATTTTGTTCACAACCTTGAAATACCGCAGGCAAAAAATATTGAAAAATCTTTCTCCACTATAGATTCTTCGGGTGGAAGAATATCCCTTTTGATGAAAATACATTGCGTAATGCAGGATATGTGGAAAATAAATAATTTTCCTTTTGACCGCCAGCAATTAAAGCTTTCCATTGAAAATTCGCAGTACGACAGGCGCTCCCTGGTTTTTGTGCCTGATACACTTGGCAAACATTACGATCCAAAATTTACATTGAAGGGATGGAATATTGACAGCTTTCTCGTTTTCACTAATATAAAACAATATGAAACCGCTTTTGGTGATGAAAGCCTTGCAACCCCACATACAGAGTACAGCGCTTTCAGGGTACGGATAAGTGTTAAAAGGGATGCAACGGAATTATTTTGGAAAATGTTCCTTGGTATGTATGTTTCTTTTCTAATAGCCTATATCTGTTTTTATATTCATGCGGATAATACCGATTCGCGTTTTGGGTTAAGCGTAGGAGCCTTATTTGCCGCAATAGGCAACAAATATATTATTGATGCCTCACTGCCTGAAACCATTTCCTTTACCATGGTTGATTTTTTACACATGACCACTATGTTTTTTATTTTTCTTGTTATTGCTTCCTCTGCCTATTCGCTATGGCTGGTAAAACAAAATAAAATGAAACGGGCAAACCGGTTTGATATGATCACCGCACAAACCTTGCTGCTGATATATATTATTGTAAATGCTTATTGTATTTTACAGGCAAAGGCAGGATGATGTTTAAAATGAAATAAGTAGTAATTTGTACAGTCACATCAACTAATACATCCCGATCTTGAAAGAAGTATGTTGATATGTCACCCGCCGCGGCGGGTTTATCTGCATTTATTCATTCCTTTCTATAATAATGTCAGCCCTCCGGGCTTCAATGTCCGATAAATTTTGTTCTCCTTGTACAATACCATAGCTAATCCTTATCGAACTCATGCTAATTATTTTTTTTAAACTCCTCTATTTCGTCAAGAAAAAACATTGCCCTGGTAACGGACGTCCATTCAGTGCTGTTGAACAAAACTCTGAACCATTTTTTATTTTTATTTTTATAGCTGATGTTCTTATATAACCACAAAGCTGCAATTGTAAACAATCCCGTAACACTTATGACAATCAGCCATTGCCACATACTCCAATTATAAAGCATGGAAGGGGTTAGAAAGAAAGTAGCATAAAAAGGCAGTTGCAGCCAAAGGATACCAATTATCCGTATAGTGGATGATTGAAGTAATGCCAGCTTTCTTTGGGTATCTACAATATTTTCACTGTTATCTATTTGCCGTATAAGCACTACATGCTTTATATACACTATTATAGCAATAGCAGTGATAAGGACTATCATACCTGCGGAGATATTAAAAATTATTCCCTGCCATGTAAGCCTGTTAAAAATAAGAAAGCTTAAAAACAGCACCCAAACAATTCCTAAAACAACTGCCCCAATTTTAAAAGATGCTAACCTGTTGAGTTTGGTTTTAGCTTTTTGCATTTGTATTGCCTCAAAGCTCTTAAGGTTAAGCGCCCATGATTGCAGGTTCAACACGCGGGACTCCTCCAGCTTACGGTCATACTCTGCCCAAATTTTTTGTAATTCTATGTCTTCCATTTTTTACTTATTTACGGTTAAAAGTTTTTGTTTCAGTTTGTCTTTAATACGGTTTATTCTTGTAGCCACATTTGTTTCGGTAAGGCCTGTTACTTCAGCAATTTCCCTATAGCTTTTTGCTTCTAAATAAAGTATCATTAATGCCCTGTCTAGTTCTTTCAGTTCATTAACTGCCTGCTGTAGAAGGCGGAAATTTTCTTCCGTTTCATAACCCTCCCCGGTTTTATCTTCAATATCTATATCGCCTTCGCTTAAAGAAACAGTTGCGCTGTTTTTGGCCGTTTTGCGGTAAAATGAAATAGCTACATTTAAAGCAATACGGTACATCCAGGTAGTAAATTTATAGTTGCCATCAAAGTTGTTGCCCGATTTCCATAGCTGATAAATTATTTCCTGCGCCAGATCTTCCCTGTCGTTTTTACTGGCACAATAGGAATTACATATTTTAAATATTATTCCCCTGTTTTGCTCTATCAATTGTAAAAATGCCGGGTTGGCTTGTTGCTTATTCATTAACCTGCTTTACTATTTCTTTTTATCATTATTCGCAGAAAGGAAATAAAAATCACACAATTCGGGGAGATTTTTTATTTGTAATGAAGATACCGCAAAGTTTTATCGCACCCGATACCCGGGCAATATTGTTTAATGTTTGATTGCCTGATACTTCCACAAAAAATAATATAAAATGTTAATTAGCATTATCCATTAAACTTTTTGATGAATTAACAATCTCATGCTAAAAGCAATTATTATGAAAAAATATTTTTCCATTCTTTCTTTACTGCTGCTTTTTGCTGCTGTTGAAGCCAAAGCCCAATATGGAACCAGAATTTATGTTGTACCAGGCTATGTGCGGCCTTACGCCCCCCCGCCTCCTGTTCGCAGGGTTGTTCGTGATAATTTTCAGCCGACACTTAATATTAGCATCGGGTACGGCTTTCCCAACCTTGACAGGTATGCCCTGCAAGATTTTTACGGCCAGTATAAAGGAAATGTAACAGAAACAGGCCCAATATCCGGCGCGGTTGATTACCAGTTCAGCCGTTATATGAGTATTGGCGTTATGGGCACGTACAATAAGGTATCCGTACCTTATTTTAATAACAACTCCAATAGTGGTACGCCCGCTTTTACCGGCAACTCTGAAAATTATAGTATAATGCTTGATCTTATAAGCTACTTTCCAACTTATAACCATGGTGTATCTCCTTATTTAAGAACCGCCATTGGTGTAAATAACTGGAATCAAAACTATGAAGATGCTAACGGAAATAAGGTTGCCCAACCACAGGACCCGGGGATTTTTGCTTACCAGGCTTCTTTGGGTGCGAGATTTAATTTATCAAGAGGAGCAGGATTTTACCTTGAAGCCGGCTATGGCAAATACATTTTAGCAGGGGGAATAACATTTTTGTTCTAAGTATTTTTTGTCATAATTAGTTCTATACCAGCCCGCCTTTACAGGCGGGTTTTTTATTGTATTAGATCACCTCCTCCGTCAAAATATATAAAACAGCAAACAGTTTTTCTTCATAAAACGCAGCATCGCCATGCAGGTATCTTGCTGTATCACCTGTTTTCGGTATTGCACACCCTGTTATTTAAATCAACCTTGTGCACCAAATAAACAAGTTTTATGAGAAAAAATTTTACGCGGATCGCTGCGTTTTTTTTATTCGCGGTAACATATAATATGCTGGCGAATGCCCAAAATACCTTCCCTGCCAGTGGCAGTGCGGGCATAGGCACGCTTAGCCCCAATGCCTCGTCGGCACTGGATATTACTTCAACTACACAGGGCATGCTGGTACCGCGCATGACCACCGCCCAACGCAATGCCATAGCTGCCCCCGCAACGGGTTTGCTTATTTATGAAACCGACGGTGCAGCAGGCTTTTATTATTACACAGGTGCAACATGGACAGGCGTAAGAGGCGGTTTAGCAACAGCTACACTGTCAAATCTTATGGCCCCTACAAAAGTGAATGTAACGGTACAGCCCGGGGTTGATAACAGTGTTGACCTTGGTGCAAGCGGCTTTACGTGGCGCAACCTATATGTAACAGGCATAGGGTATTTAGGCACGGCACAATTAGGTAATTATGGAGGTGCACCGCAGGCAGGCATGATACGATGGACGGGAACGGATTTCCAGGGATATAACGGTGCTGTATGGGAATCACTTACTACAGGTACAGGATGGTCGCTCACAGGTAACAGCGGTACCGTTGCCGGCACAAATTTTATTGGTACTACCGATGCCCAGGCGCTGATGTTTAAAGTAAACAGTACCAAAGCGGGTTATGTTGATTATGACAGCACTATAGGTAATACCAGTTTAGGTTACCAGGGTTTAAATGTAAATAGTGGAAACTATAACAGTGCTTTTGGCAGCCAGGCACTTGTTTCAAACACAACAGGCTATTCCAACGTGGCCATTGGCATAAAAGCATTATATTCAAATACAAACGGGCACAATATTGTAGCTGTGGGTGATTCTGCCTTATTTAACGAAAACGGCGGTTATGGCGATTCCAGGATATCAAACAACACAGCCCTGGGTTCAAAAGCTTTATTTTCAAATACCGCAGGTGGTGATAATACTGCCAGCGGTTTCAGGGCGCTGTACACTAATAAAACAGGCTCTCAAAATACAGCAAATGGTTCTTATGCCCTTTATCTAAACATAGGAAGTCAAAATACGGGCAATGGTTTCAGGGCGCTCTATGCCAATTCAACAGGCATAGACAATACGGCCACCGGCGGAAGCACCCTTAATTCAAACACAACAGGAAGTTATAATACATCGAATGGAGCCAGGGCCATGTATTTTAACACAACAGGCGCTAATAATACTGCTAATGGTTCATACGCCTTGTATAGCAATTCAACCGGCTTTTCAAATGTTGCAATGGGTATTAACGCATTATACCTCAACACGGCTGTAAGTAACTTGGTTGCCATAGGCGACTCAGCGTTATATAACAACGGCTCCGGTGCTTCTTATCCATTCCAGGCACAAAACAACACTGCAGTTGGCTCAAAGGCGCTGTTTGGCAATACCCTGGGTTATGCTAATACGGCTACTGGTTATCAAAGCCTTTACCTGAATAATGTTGGCTGGGGTAATACAGCCACCGGGTTTAAAAGCCTTCCTGCTAACACAACCGGCAATTGGAACACAGGCACAGGTGCATATGCACTTAGCCAAAATACTTCGGGCAATTTCAATATAGCTGCGGGGTCACAGGCGCTTTTAGCAAACACAACCGGCAGCAATAATGTGGCAATAGGTACTTCTGCACTTCAAAGTAACCTCACAGGCACTTCCAATGTAGCTATGGGTATTTATGCATTGTACAGCAATACAGCAATAAGTAATCTTGTTGCAGTAGGCGATTCGGCAATGTATAACACAATCGGCGGTTACGGCTACAATACTGCATTAGGTTCTAAGACATTATATACCAATACTACGGGCTTTAATAACACCGCAACCGGTTACGCCGCACTGTATTCAAATGTAACCGGCAACAGTAATACAGCGTTTGGTGTTAGCGCGTTAGGCAGTAATACTACCGGCTACAGCAACGTTGGCGTAGGTATTTCCGCATTGTACCAAAACAATACGCTGAACAACATGGTAGCTGTTGGCGACTCTGCCATGTACCATTCCAGCGGCGGCGCAGGTGCCAATACAGGTATTGGCTCAAAGGCTTTGTATAACAACACAACCGGTGCGTATAACACTTCTGTTGGCTTCTGGTCGATGTATAACAACTCAACCGGTTCAAACAATGTTGCCCAGGGCTACCTTGCCTTAGCCGACAATACCAGCGGCTTCAGCAATGTGGCCATAGGCATTAGTGCGTTGCTTAATAGCACAACTGCAAGCAATCTTGTGGCAATAGGCGATTCGTCTATGATAAGCAACCAGGCGGGCGGTGTTTACAATACTGCGGTGGGGTCAAAAACTATGTACGCAAACACAACAGGCAACTCCGATGTTGCCGTTGGATACGAAGCAATGATAAAAAACACCACCGGGTACGGTAATACTGCTACCGGTTACGAGGCTATGTTTGACAACTTAACGGGATTAAACAATACCGCAACCGGTATTTCAGCGCTTGAATTTAATAATTCAGGAGGCTACAATGCTGCATTTGGTGCAGGCGCGCTTGGCAGTAACACAACAGGTTCTTCTAACACGGCTGTGGGAGAAGCAGCACTGGCAGCAAACTCAACAGGTTCAAATAATACTGCTTTGGGCAGTGATGCCACCTTTAATGGCGCTAACTATTCAAACACCACTGTAATAGGTGCAGGCGCATTAGGTACAGCCAGCAACCAGGTTCGTATTGGCAACACCAGTATAACAAGCATAGGGGGTTTTAAAGCATGGACAAACCTTAGTGATGGCCGCTTTAAAAAGAATATTAAGGAAAATGTACCAGGCCTTGCTTTTATTAAAAAACTACGCCCTGTTACCTTTAATATTGATGTTACCGGCATAAATAATTACTTAAAACAAAATACGCCTCAAACTGCCAGCCAGCAAGGCAGCTTAAAAAGTGCCGGTGCAGGCACGCTACCTGCCGGACAAGATCAGGCATCTATCGCCGCCCAGGAAAAAATTGTATCAACAGGGTTTGTTGCCCAGGAAGTGGAAAAAACAGCCAACGACATGGGGTATGATTTTGATGGAGTGGACGCGCCAAAGAACAACAACGATTTTTACGGTTTGCGTTACTCAGAATTTGTTGTTCCCCTGGTAAAAGCGGTTCAGGAGCTATCTACCCAAAATGATTCGCTTAAAACGGATAACAGTGCTTTAAAATCGGATGTTGCATCGCTTAAAACAGATAACACCACACTTAAATCAACTTTAAAAGATGTGCTTTCACAACTGTCTGACTTAAGAAGCCAGTTAGGGGAACTAAAAACTGCACAGGAAGCATGTTGCTTTAATGCAAATCAGTCTGCATTGGTAAACCCGCAATCGGTTGTTACGGGCGACGCTGCAAAACTGGAACAAAACGCGCCAAACCCATTTAACAATAATACAATCATCCGCTACTATATTCCTTCAACCGCGCAAAACGCGCAAATGATGGTAACCAATGTTAGCGGGCAGGTATTAAAATATTACTCCTTAAGCAGCAAGGGTACCGGGCAAACCACCATTTATGGCGGCGAACTTGCCAGCGGCAATTATTTTTATACCCTGATAGTTGACGGCAAAAAAGTTGCCTCTAAACAAATGGTGTTAACGAGATGATCTTCCAGGCTTTACAAAAAAACCGTCCTGTTAAAGCGGGACGGTTTTTTATGATCATTTTCATCACCCGCTTTAGCGTTCATGCCGGTACCTTTTTAACCAGCTTAATATACAGCCCGGGGCCATATATTTTTTTAATAACCAATACAATGGCCCATAAAGCGGCTGCATAAACTGCATACCATAAGGTTTCCTGTGCCGGGCTTACATGCGGCGGCCCAAACATAACAAGGAACCCGGTTGAACTGGCATGCATTAACTGGCACAGCAATATGCTTTTGGTATTGGTGTATATCCAGGCAATTAAAACACGCATAGCGGTCATTAATACAATAAAAGAAAGGGAAAAAGGCACTAAATATGCGCCATGCGGGCTGGCAGCGCCTAAAAAGTCAATCACCGGTAAATGCCATAAACCCCAAAAGATACCCAAAATAACGCTTGCTTTAAAGGCGCTGTATCGCAAATTAAGCCTGGGGAAAGCAAAGCCCATCCAGCCGGTTTCTTCAAAAAAACCTGCGGGAATACCAAATAAAATGCTCAGCAGGAAAAAGTTAGGTGCAAAATGGGGTGAGAAAAAAGCTGAAAGGAATAAGAGTACAGCTATAATTACAACCGGGGGTATAAGCAAAGGGGCATACCAGCGAAAACCAACCCCGCCCCGTCCCATTTTTGAAAAAAGCCCGCGAAGGCCTGCCTTGCCATCCAGCGTATAGTTTAAAATGATGCCTGTGAAAAATGGGCCTGCAAGCATTATGGGGAACATGATAATACCATCCATTTTACCTATTGGTACGCCGTGCAATAATTTTGGGGCAACCAATATAAAAGCGCCTGACCATGATATAATATATGTGATTACAAAATAGGCAATAGCGGGATAGTGCCTTATAAGAACCTTCATCGTATTAATTTTGGCGGGAAAATTACCGGTAAGATAAATAAAATATAACCTGGAAAGGAAACTTTTCAGGATCCCTTATTCTCCTCAACTAATATTTGATCCAGCATCACAACCACAATTTTCTGCCAATTTTAGAATGAAATTTTGTCACTCTGCTGTAAAACCTTTCCTTTGTGCCCCTTTTAATGCCTGCCAAACGATGCTTACCGGTATTTTTGAAAGGCATAAAAATGAAATTTTGGCTTTTTTTAAACCTATGGCACAGAAATAGTTAACCACACGGTTGTTAAACTCAACTGTTCATTATCTAAAAAATCAATACACATTATGGCAAATCAGGTAAATTGTGAACTTTATGATGATAGAGTTCTTATTAAACCAGCTCCCGCTGAAGAAAAAACCAAGGGTGGTATAATCATCCCTGACACAGCAAAAGAAAAACCCCAAAAGGGAACCGTTGTTGCTGTAGGCCCGGGCAAATACGCAGAACAAACGGGTAATCTCATTCCTCTTAAGCAACAAATAGGCGATACCGTGCTTTATGGCAAGTACGCAGGCACTGAGATAACTATTGAAGGTGAGGATTATTTGATCATGCGGGCATCCGACATTTTAATGAAAACCAAGTAAGGATTTCCATTGTGTTAACAACGGGTTTTCAAATTCTAAATTAAAAATTTTCAAATCTTATTTATTATGGCTAAACAGATATTCTTCGATATTGAAGCAAGAAACAAAATGAAAAGAGGCGTTGACATTTTAGCCAACGCTGTTAAAGTTACCCTGGGCCCCAAAGGCCGCAACGTGGTAATTGAGAAAAAATTTGGCGCTCCTGCAGTAACAAAAGATGGTGTTACCGTTGCTAAAGAAATTGAACTGGATGACCCCATTGAAAACATGGGCGCACAAATGGTGAAAGAAGTAGCAAGCAAAACTGCTGACATTGCAGGTGACGGTACTACTACTGCTACGGTTTTAGCCCAGTCTATCATCAGCGAAGGTTTAAAGAACGTTGCTGCCGGCGCTAACCCGATGGATCTGAAACGTGGTATTGATAAAGCTGTTGCGAAGGTTGTAGAAAACCTGCAGAGCCAAAGCCAGGCCGTTGGTGATGACAGCGAAAAAATTGAGCAGGTTGCTTCAATTTCTGCCAATAACGATAATGAGATAGGCAAATTAATTGCCCAGGCTTTTGGAAAAGTTGGTAAAGAAGGTGTTATAACTGTAGAAGAGGCAAAAGGCACCGATACTACTATTGATATAGTGGAAGGTATGCAATTTGACCGCGGGTATCTTTCAGCCTACTTTGTAACCAACAGCGAAAAGATGGAAGTGGAGTTGCAAAACCCTTATATTCTGATCTATGATAAAAAGATATCTGCTATGAAAGATATTCTTCATATCCTGGAAAAAGTTGCACAGGGCGGCCGCCCGCTTTTGATAATTGCTGAAGACCTTGAAGGGGAAGCATTAGCTACCTTAATTGTAAATAAATTACGCGGTACCCTGAAAGTGGCTGCTGTAAAAGCACCGGGTTTTGGCGACAGAAGGAAAGAAATGCTGCAGGATATAGCTACCCTTACCAACGGTACTGTTATAAGCGAAGAACAGGGTTATAAACTTGAAAACGCTGATATTAGCTACTTAGGCCAGGCAGCATCAATAACTATTGATAAAGATAATACAACAGTAGTAGGCGGTAAAGGTGAAAAAGAAAACATTACATCCCGCGTGAATCAAATAAAAGCGCAGATAGAAGTTACCACTTCTGATTACGATAAAGAAAAATTACAGGAACGTTTAGCCAAGCTGGCCGGTGGTGTAGCCGTATTATATATTGGCGCTGCCACTGAAATGGAAATGAAAGAAAAGAAAGACCGTGTTGACGATGCATTGCATGCAACCCGCGCAGCTGTTGAAGAAGGTATTGTACCAGGCGGCGGTGTAGGTTATATTCGCGCTATTGAAGCCCTGGAAGGGTTTAAAGGTATTAATGCTGACGAAACTACCGGTATTGCTATTGTAAGGCGTGCACTTGAAGAGCCCCTGCGCCAGATAGTGGTAAACAGCGGTATTGAAGGCAGCATTGTAGTACAGAAAATTAAAGAAGGCAAAAGTGACTTTGGCTTTAATGCCCGCACTGAAGTGTATGAAAATTTATTTGCGGCAGGCGTTATTGACCCAACTAAAGTAACCCGTATTGCTTTGGAAAATGCAGCATCAATCGCCGGTATGTTATTAACTACCGAAGCTGTAGTTGCTGATAAACCAGAACCTAAGTCCTCTGCACCTGCTATGCCAGGCGGTGGCGGAATGGGTATGGATTATTAATAAGTATATTGCCTGTTGAGGCTTAAAATAAAAAAGTTTCCGTTAATTTATTTTAGCGGGAACTTTTTTTATTGGCTGTAAAGAAGTTCGGAACAAGAAAAGAAGAAATAAATTATAAATGTTATAATTGTTGTATCCCTGAAGGGGGTCAACCTGCCTGTTGGCATAAAATATTAAACCCCGCCGCGGCGGGTTTACCGCACTTTTTTATTATTCACCCCGTATTTCATACGGGGCTATTAAAATTCAATCCTTTCAGGATTGGTTGCGGCATTCCTTACCCCGAACTCCTTTGGTAGTAACAATTATCGTTTTATAAAACGGGTAGCGCCTGTAACAATAAGAAACACAGCCAGGCCATAGGTTACCATTACCAGTATATTTAGCAGCAGCATTATATCATCTTTTAAAAAAGCGCTGTATAATTTGCTTATGGCTAACAGCGAATCTGAAATAACAAACAGGATAGCTCCCGGAATAAAATTCCGCATAGCCAGCCTTCGTACTCTTCTGCCCGTAATAGTATATATAGCTGTAAGGGCCATAAAACCTATAACGGGTGAATAGATCATTATAGGCAAAGCCAGGTTTTGATCCTGGATTTTTGTCCACATCGCTGTTAAAAACAAAACAAAATAACCAACGGTTAAACAGGATATGATTACTATAAACGCAGTTCTTTTTCTGGTAAATGGCTTTAGCCTGTAAAAAAAGATACTGAAAAAAATATGTGCCACTAAAAAACTGGTAAGCCCGGCAACAAAATAAGAATATTGATCTCCCTTTAAAAGAAACAGGTCCCCCGCAAAACAACCCAATAAGGCGATCCCGATAAAAAATTTTGATCTCCTGTGGGTTGTATTAACTGTTTGAACCGCCATTAAAATATACAGCAATGGCACAAGCAGGGGTTTTGTATAAACCCGGTACTCGTTATATTGATTTAATATTAAAATGCAATCAACAAATAAAATAACCCAAAAAAAGGTTATAATAAGGGCAGTGGCAACTTTCATACGGCGTGGTTTTGGTTAGTACCCAAGAAATTAATGTTCAATTTTTATGGTACGCTGAAAATATTTTTGGATGGAATCTCTTACATATGCAGTGTCGCGCACTGCTATCTTTGCCCCGATATACAGGTGGTAGATCATGCTGGAATCGCTTTTTATGCTGTCTATCTTTACAGGGTCTTTGTAACTTCTCAGCGTATCAAACCGCCTGTAAGCCCTGGCCCTGTTTTCGGTTGTTTCAAAAATAAATTTAAAATAACTGCTGTCTGTTGGCATGCCTTTTATGGTTGCCGGCTGTTTTTGCGTTATTGCTGCAGTATCAGGCTTGTTTTGTACAGCATTGGTATCAATTTTATTTGCCGGCGTGTCGGCCTGCACAGTATCGGTTTTTTTCTGTCCAATATATTTATAAATACCCCATCCTAATGCCCCGGCAATAAGTATAACAATTAAAAACGCTATAAATATCACTACATTGCGGCTTGCCTGCTGTTTGCTGCTTCCCTCAGTTACCACTTTAGTACCAGGCCCCGCATCAGAAACTGAAATATTGCCATGGCCTGCAACAAATTCGTATTCGCCCAGCCTGTTTAATGAGATCATACCGAGGTTTGCGAAAGAATATACTTTACCAAGATTAGCATATTGCCGTATATCTTCAAAAAGCGAACCCAGGTCTGAACTTATTAAAGTTTTGCTTTTGCCGGTTTCGGCAACAATAAAATCTATTAACGCTTCATCGGTCTCAGCCTTCCTGTTAAATTGAAAACCTATAAACTGGGGATGTATCACTTTTTCATCTGCGCCGGGGTTAGTTAATACGAAGGTTCCAATTTTCTCAACAGATAATTCACGATTCTTTAGCAAAAATTCTTTAAGGTATTGATCGTATTTACTCACTTTTGTAATTTGACACGAAAAGTAGTAATTAAAGCTAAATGCTGCATAAATTTTTATAAATAACGTTTATAAATTAATAATCCCTTCTAAAAATGCTTTCACCGGAAGAAAACAAGTTCCTTGACTACTGGGCACAAAACAGGGAAAGGGAAAAAAACATATTCAGGCAGATTTTTTTTGGGTTACCTTTTGGCTTATTATTGGGTATAGGAATAGTTATTATGCTGGAGTCGGGATGGTACCAAAGGGCTAATATGGTTGCCTATGCCCAGTCAAGCCCATATATACTTTTAATAGCTATTGCAGCAATTGCCGTTTTTACCGGAATTTTTTACAAAAGATACAAATGGGAGGCAAATGAACAGCGGTATAAAGAGTTAATAGTAAAAAAAAGAGACAGTTAAACAAAAATCAAGCAACGATTTAATATTTTTCGTAGTCATTTATAATAAAAACCAAAAAAAGCATGAAAAAATTTCTGGCATTTGCAATTGTAGTATCTGTAATATTGATCGCTTGTGTTAAGGGTACTACTAATACGGGTACCACCACTACCTGTACAAATGTTGATACTACTTCGGAAGACCCTGCAATACAAACTTTTTGTAATAAGGACAGCGTTACTTTTAAAAGGGATGTAAGCGGCGTTTATTACCATATAACCGATACCGGTACCGGCGTTTCTGCAACATCAGCATCAGTAATAAATTTTACTTATACGGCCACTTTGTTAAACGGTACAATATTAGGCAGTGGCGCCGCACAGCAGGCCATATCTGGTTTGATCGAGGGTTTTCAGTTAATGGACAGTTATCTTAAGTTAAATACACATATAGAGATGGTAATACCATCTTCACTGGCTTACGGCTGCACGGGGGCAGGTACGGTAGTACCTTCTAACTCGGTTGTATCTTATGATGTAATTATAACGGCCATTGAATAAACTATTTTTCCTCAAAGAAAATACCGGGAACAACTGTTTTCCCGGTATTTTTTTATCCATATATTTTAAATGTCAATTCCCCTATCTTTGCCGCTCACTAAAATTAGGTAAACCCTTTCCAGTATGCAACTTAAAGGTTTGGTGCGTTTTTTTGCGATTGCGCTTATTTTAATATGCCTGTATCAACTGTCATTTACATGGATCGCGCGCAGCCATGAAAGCAGTCTTGACGATAAAGCAACCAGTTGGGTTAAAGCTCATTATCCTTCTGCTGCAAAGAAGTACCCGAACGATAAAGCGCTCCGGAGCGCCTACCAGGATTCACTTAACGACTTTAAAAGTTTAAAGTATAAGCGGCTTGTGGATAGTACCCTGGATAGTAATATCGGCCCGTTTGGTTTAACTACTTACCGCAACGCCCGTGATAAGGAGCTTCAGCTTGGCCTTGACCTGCAGGGTGGTATGAGCGTAACAATGGAAGTTGGTTTGGATGCTTTGATACGCTCACTTGCCAACAATTCAAAAGACCCGGCCTTTAACAGGGCGCTTAACAATGCCGTAAAATTAAAGGCTAACAGCGGCGCCGACCTCATCACTTTATTTGGTGAGGAATATAAAAAAGCTAACAGCGGCGTATCGCTGGCAACCTTTTTTGTTGCACGAAGCAATGGCAGGGTAAAATATACTGATTCTGATAATTCGGTGCTCACTTATTTAAGCGACCAGGCAAGCACCGCTTATGACAATACCTACAAAATATTGAATAACAGGATTGACCGTTTTGGGTTAAGCTCGGCTACCATTAGCAGGGATAAGGCCAAAGCAATCATAAATGTTGAATTGCCGGGCGCAAATGACCCTGACAGGATAAGGCATAACCTGCAGGCTACAGCTAACCTCCAGTTTTTTGAGGTGTACAGAATGCCCGATGTGTATGAAGGTATAGTTGCCGCTGAAAAAGCGCTTAGCAACTATTTGAACGGAACCAGTGCGGATACCACCAAGCCTACAGTTGACACAAGTAAAACAAACACCGGTAAATTAGCTAAAAAAAGGCCGGATACAACTAATAAAACCATTGCAAAGGTTGTTGATTCCACTATAATAAAAGCTAATCAATACCCGTTGCAAAAACTGATATCTTTTGACCAGGGCAGGCAGGATAAACAAACCGGTGCAGCAGATTACAGGGCTGCTATTGGTGTTGTAAGAATAAAGGATACCGGTTTAATAAACCAGTACCTGAACATGGATATAGTTAAGAACAAATTTCCCGGCGATCTGATGTTTTTGTACGGCCCGCTGGAATCGGATGATAAAAACGCAGTAAAGAACGACCTTGATCTATACGCGGTAAAAACCCTGGAAAATGGTGCAGCCAAACTGGAAGGCGATCATATAAGCAGGGCATATGCAGATTTTGGTGAAAAGGGGCCTATCATTAAAATGGAAATGGATGCAACCGGCACAACCCTGTGGGCTGACATGACCACTAAAAATGTTGGGAAACCAATAGCCATTGTTCTGGACAATGTTGTATATACTGCGCCTAATGTAATTAATCCAATACCTAACGGTTCATCAGAAATAGAAGGAAGTTTTACTACTAAACAAACCCAGGACCTTGCTGACATTCTGGAATCTGGTAAGCTGCCGGCCCCTGCAAGGATAACTGCCCAGCAAATAGTTGGCCCAACATTAGGTATAAAAACCATTAATGCAGGCGGGTTGTCTTTCCTTATCGCCTTTGTAGTAATTTTTGCTTTAATGCTTATTTACTATAATACAGCAGGCTGGGTAGCAAATGCTGCCTTAATACTTAACCTGTTATTTACCATAGGCATTTTAAGCGCTTTGGGCTTTATGTTAACGGCACCGGGTATTGCAGGTTTGGTGTTAACCATAGGCATGGCGGTGGACACCAACGTAATTATTTTTGAAAGGATAAAAGAAGAATTAAGCAAAGGAAAGGGATATTTAACGGCTGTGTCAGATGGTTACAAACGCTCTTATGCGCCGGTATTGGATGCGCACGTTACCACGTTTTTAACCGCAGCCATACTCTTTATTTTTGGCCTTGGCCCTGTACTTGGTTTTGCCACTACGCAAATGCTGGGTATATCGCTAAGCTTGTTCTGCGGCATTCTTATATCGCGCCTTATCACTGATATTTATACAAGCAAACAACGCCACTTTGAATATTTTACCGGTATTTCGCGCCGTATATTCAAGCACTCTGCCTTTAAATTTATCGAATACAGAAAAATAGCTTATGGTATTTCAGCAGTAGTGCTGTGCTTAGGCATAGGCGCGATGATACATGGTTTTGATGAAGGGGTTGAGTTTAAAGGAGGCCGCAGCTACTCCATAGATTTTATGTATAAGGTGAATACAGAAAACCTTGGGAATCAATTGAAGAATGTATTTAAAGAATACCCTACCATTAAAACAGTAGGCACAGGTAACGAGCTAAATATTACCACATCGTACAAAATAAATGACGGGGGCAACAATATTGATTCGGTGGTAGAAACAACTTTATTTAAAGGGCTGCAGCAATATTCATTCATCCCGCAAACGATCAGTTATAAAGAGTTTCAATCAAAATATTACCAGGGGTCGCAAACAGTGGAGCCATCTATTTCAAGCGAACTTAAAAGTGGCGCAGTAAAAGCAGGTATAATAGCCATTGTAATTATTTGCCTGTACATTTTTATACGTTTCCGCGACTGGAGGTATTCTTTAGGCACCATTGTATCGCTTTTTCACGACGTATTTGTAATATTGGCAGTGTTTAGTTTTTGCAAAAGCATTGTGCCGTTCCCATTGCAAATAGACCAGTATTTTATTGCCGCGGTGCTAACGGTAATTGGTTTCTCGATGAACGATACGGTAATTGTGTATGACCGTATTCGTGAAGATGTAAGGCTGATGAAGGGCGAAAGCAAAGAAGCCATCATTAACAAGGCCATTAACCAAACTTTAAGCCGTACGGTAATGACATCCTTAACCGTATTCCTGACCATACTTATCCTCTTTATTTTTGGCGGCGAGGTAACGAGAGGCTTTGCATTCGCCATGCTGGTAGGGGTGATCACCGGTACTTATTCATCCATTTTTGTGGCAGCGCCCATACTTGTTGACTTTGCCCGCAGCAAGCCTTTGGGAAGCACTGATACTGCAAGGAAAACAGAATCTATCAGAAGATAAAATAACTATTAAACGTGCAAACCCCCCGCCTGCGAGGCGGGGGGTTTTGTATTTATATTCATAAAAAAGCCAGTGCAGGCCCGCAAAAGCACAAATATTAATTAAAAATAAAATATTGCTTTTAACATAACTTAAAACCTGTAAGTAATAACTTTGCAAACCGATTTTTAACAATAGTGAAAACCATACGTACATATTTGTCCCGGTTTATAATACTTATAGTAGCGCTGCAAATACTTAATTTAAGTGTGTATAGCGGCGATATTGATGTACTTGCAGCCAGCAATAACCAGAAGATCATTGGTGAATATAACCAGATAGATTTTTTGATTGAATATGTGGCGGAGATAATGCTTGACCACAAAGACGCTTTCCCTGAAAATGGCGTACACAATCACAACAACTTCTCGCATCAAATGAAGCATATTTGTATTAAGATCATCAACTTCGGAAGAATCTGTGATGCCCCGTCCTATTGCTCATCTTCATCCACACAAACGCCTTTAAAAGAAGAATATAAATATCTTTTCTCAAGTAAGATCATCCCCCCTCCTCCCAAAGCTTAAAATACCGGCTAATACATTTTATTAAAAAGGTTGAATTGACCGGTTTGTTACGATTATTTTATTATTAATATAGTTATGCCCTGGCTATTATTTATTTTAAAAATATGAATTTATATATGCGATCTGTAAAAGTAATTATAGTTTGTTTATTGCAGCTTGTGTTTGGTTTGGCAAAAGCGCAAACACAGGCGCCGCAATTTCAAACAGACACCCTTCACTTAACCCTCAACAGCGCTGAAAGCATGTTTTTACAAAACAACTTTCAATTATTAGCCCAGCGGTACAGTATTGATTCAGCAAAGGCAGAGGTTATACAGGCAAGGCTGTACCCCAATCCAAATTTCGCATACGAAAGAGGCCCGGTTATACCCATAAATGACCCCAATTCGCAATACCCTCATTCCAATTTCTTTTCACACAGCGAAAATGCAGGTAATGTATCACAGCTTATTTTATTGGCAGGAAAAAGGAATAAACAAATTAAAATAGCACAAGCCAATGTTACACTGACCGAATATCAATTCTTTGACCTGCTGAGAACTTTAAAATATACGCTGAGAACGGATTTTTATAATATCTATTATTTACAACAATCCGCAAAAGTGTATAACGAAGAAATAAACTCATTGCAGGTTGTAATAAATGCTTACAACCAATTACAGGGCAAGGGTTATATTTCGGAGAAAGAAGTGGTGCGTGTAAAAGCGCAATTGTACAGCCTGCAAAGTGAATATAATGACCTGTTGAACCAGGTGAACGACCAGCAAGCCGAATTGAAATTGATATTACAGGCTAAACCGGTTAATTATATTGACCCCCTGGCAGATTCCGCTGCAATTGAAAGCCTTGATCCCGGTAAGTATGCACTATCCACACTGATGGATTCCGCTTATCATAACAGAACCGACCTGCAGATTGCCATAACAAACGCAAGCATCAGTGAGCTAAACTACAATTACCAGAAAGCTTTAGCAGTGCCTGACCTTACCCTTGCATTATCGTATGATGAGCAGGGAAGCTATGCGCATAATTTTAACAGTGTAGGCGCGTCAATTGACCTTCCTTTTTTTAACCGTAACCAGGGTAATATTAAAGCGGCAAGGGCTACCATTGAAAATACCGGCTTAATTCAAAAAAGCACACAGGCAACCGTAGAGCAAAACGTAGCGAGGGCGCTGGAGAAGGCCTTTGCCGAAGACAGGCTTTATAAAAATATAGACCCAAAATTTGCCGGCGATTTTGAAAGATTGATGCACGAGGTTTTGATAAATTACCAAAGAAGAAACCTGGGGCTTTTAGATTTTCTTGATTTTTACGATTCGTATAAACAAAATATCCTTCAGCAAAACTCAATTAAGTTTAACAGGATAAGCGCGCTGGAAGATATTAATTATTACACCGGAACACCCTTTTTCAACTAAAAATGAACATGGTTATGCAAAAAATATTGAAACTAAAATATGTACTGCTATTTATTTCTGCAACGGTATCCATACTTTTTACCGCCTGTAATACAAGTGCAGACAAGAAGCCTGAAGAAAGGCAAAAATATATAATACCCGATTCGCTTTTAAGAGCATTAACAATAGACACCGTTACTACATGCCCTTTGGTAGATGCCATAACGCTTACGGGCAGTGTTGATTTTAACCAGGATAAACAGGTAAATGTTTACCCGCTGGTAAGCGGCAATGTTCAGGACGTAAAAGTTCAATTGGGCGATTATGTTACCGCAGGCGAAGAACTGGCTGTGGTTAACAGCAGCGAGATGGCCGGTTACAGCAACAGTTTGGTAATTGCCGAAACAAATGTTACATCTACCAAAAAACAATTAGATGCGCAGAAAGACCTTTTTGCAAGCGGGCTGGCATCGCAATTAGATGTTACGTCTGCCCAGGCCAATTACGACCAGGCCTTGTCGGCGCTTGAAACCGCAAAAAGAGTGTTAAAGATCAATGGCAATAATACCGAGGGTAAATACATTATTAAAGCCCCTATCAGCGGGTTTATCGTGCAAAAAAATGTTACAAATAATACCGCCATCCGTACAGACAACGGAACTAATCTTTTTAGCATTTCTGACCTGGAGGAAGTATGGATACAGGCAAACGTATATGAATCAAACATAAGCAAAGTTCACTTAGGTGATAACGTTATTATTACTACGGTATCTTATCCCGGCCGCGTTTTTAATGGCAGGATAGATAAAATGCAGAATGTGCTTGACCCCGCCAATAAAGTGATGAAAGTGCGTATAGTGCTTAACAACCCCGGCTACGCGTTAAAGCCACAGATGTTTGCGAGTGTAACCGTTACCAACCCGGAAAATAAACAGTCAATATGTATTTCTTCAAAAGCCTTGATATTCGATAACAGCCGGTATTTTGTATTAAAGTATAATGGTAATGGCGATGCAGATATAACACCTGTAGAGGTATTAAGCACACTTGGCGACAAAACATATCTTTCAGGCGGTGTAAAAATAGGGGACCATCTTATAACCTCGCAGGCGGTGCTTATTTACGGTGCACTAAACAATTAATACTCATCCCTTCAAATCAGTAAAATGATCAAGGTACTAAGAAGTATAATAGCGTTTTCGCTAAAGAATAAATATTTTATATTATTTGCTTCACTTGCGCTTATTGTAACAGGTATTTTCACTTTCAGCAGCATGCCAATTGAAGCTTTTCCCGATGTAACTAATACAGAAATAGATATAATTACCCAATGGCCCGGCAGAAGTGCTGAAGAAGTTGAAAAGTACGTGACCATTCCGATAGAAATTGCGATGAACCCGGTTCAGCAAAAAACCAGCCTTCGCTCCACCACCATATTTGGGCTGTCTTATATAAAACTAATTTTTGATGATGAGGTAAAAGACCCACAGGCAAGGCAACAGGTAATGAACCTACTGGCAAATGCGGCATTGCCCCCCAGCGTTACACCCGCAGTGCAACCTCCTACGGGCCCTACCGGTGAAATTTACCGCTATACTTTGAGAAGCAGTTTTAGGGATGTGCGTGAATTAAAAACCATGCAGGATTGGGTGATAGACCGCCAGCTAAGGTCGGTACGGGGCGTGGCGGATATTAATGCTTTTGGGGGCAAAACCAAAACTTACGAAATAAGGGTTGACCCCGGAAAACTAACATCGCTTGGTATAACCCCTTTAGACGTGTTTACAGCCGTACAAAAAACCAATATTAATATTGGGGGTGATATGATCATTAAAAACGACGAGGCTTTTGTGGTAAGGGGCATCGGTTTGTTAAATGATATTAATGAAATAAAAAATATTATTGTTGAAAACAATAATGGCGTACCGGTTTTAGTAAAAGATGTAGCTGATGTAGAAATTTCAAATTTGCCGCGTCTTGGATGGGTGGCAAGATCTGATGGCTTAATTGATTCCGCTACAGGCAAGCGGGTTGTTACCGATGAACCAGATGTAGTAGAAGCTATTATTGTAATGCGCAAAGGCGAAAACCCATCTGAGGTTGTAAAGGCTATAAAAGATAAAATAGATAAACTCAATAATTCCATTCTTCCTGCTGATACTAAAATGGTACCCTACTACGACCGTTCAGACCTGATTGAGTATGCTACACATACGGTTTTGCATAATCTTATAGAGGGTATTCTCCTGGTTACTATATTGGTATCACTTTTCATGTTCAACTGGCGTACTACGCTTATTGTATCTATCATCATTCCACTGGCACTTTTGTTCGCCTTTATTTGCCTTCACTTAATGGGCATGTCGGCCAACCTGCTTTCATTGGGCGCTGTGGATTTTGGAATCATCATAGACGGGGCCGTGGTGATGGTAGAAGGCATGTTTGTGATACTGGACCGGCAGGCGATGGAAATGGGTATGGAACGGTTTAATAAAATTATTAAACTGGGGCTTATAAAACGCAATGGCGCGCAATTGGGAAAAGCTATTTTTTTTGCCAAAGTAATTATTATTACAGGCTTATTGCCCATTTTCGCTTTTCAAAAAGTAGAGGGCAAAATGTTCTCCCCGCTTGCTTTTACTTTGGGTTTTGCCCTGCTTGGCGCCCTTATTACTACGCTAACATTAGTGCCGGTACTTATAAGCATGCTGCTGAAAAAAAATGTGCACGAAAAACACAACCCTTTTGTACATCACCTTACCGGCTTTATGCTGTTAGGGTTTACAAAGGCGTACAGGCACAAAGTACCTGTAGTTATTGTGGCGCTTATAATAATGGTGGTTGGGCTTTATTCATTTAAATTCCTTGGCTCGGAGTTTTTGCCTGAACTGGATGAGGGTTCTATATGGCTTCGTGTGCAAACGCCGTATAGCATATCGCTAGAAAAATCAGTTGAAGTATCAAAAAAAGTCAGGGGCATTGTAATGAGCTTTCCACAGGTAAAATACGCGGTATCCCAAACAGGGCGGCCGGATGATGGTACTGATGTTGCCGGGTTTTATAACAACGAATTTTCGGTAATGCTTTACCCGGAAGAAAGCTGGAAACCTAAGATAAGCAAGGAGGAATTGATTGATGAGATGAACAAAAAACTTTCGGTGTTGCCCGGTGCTGACCTTAACTTTTCGCAACCGATCATGGATAATGTGGAAGAAGCTGTGAGCGGCGTAAAGGGTTCTATTTGCGTTAAGATATATGGGGACTCTTTAAACTATATGGAGGACAGGGTTAATGCTGTGTATAATATATTAAAGGATGTTAGGGGAATAGAAGACCTTGGCGTAATACACAATATAGGCCAGCCTGAGCTGGATGTAAACCTTGATCAGCAAAAAATGGCGCTTTATGGCGTTGCGACGGCTGATGCAAACGCCGTTGTAGCCATGGCCATTGGCGGGCTTGCCGCCTCAACGTTATACGAAGGCATTAAAACATTTGATATACGCGTAAGGCTGCCGGAGGAATTTAGAAAAACGCCTGAGGATATTGGCAATGTGCTGGTGCCTACCCAAAATGGCTCTAAAGTACCTATTAAAGAAATAGCTGATATATCTGAAAAAACCGGCCCCTGCCTCATCTTCAGGGATGATAATCAAAGGTACGCTGCGCTAAAATTCTCTGTGCGCGGCAGGGATATGGGAAGCACTATTGCAGAAGCGCAGGAAAAAGTAAATGCTGTGGTTAAATTAAAAAGAGGGTACAGTATGGCATGGCAGGGCGACTTTGAGAACCAGCAAAGGGCAGAGAAAAGGCTTGCACAGGTGGTACCCATAAGCTTATTGCTTATATTTCTTTTATTATTTACCATGTTTGGTAATTTTAAAGATGCAGCGCTTGTGTTTCTTAACGTACCGTTTGCCATAGTAGGCGGGTTGTTTGCACTGCATATAACTGGCACAAATTTCAGCATATCGGCAGGTATTGGTTTTATTGCGTTGTTTGGCATTTGCATACAGGATGGCGTGTTGCTTATTACTGTGTTTAAGCAAAACCTTGAAAAGGTAAGGGGCCAAAGCAGCTCGCTATACACTTCCATCAAGCTGGGTGTTAATTCAAGGATAAGGCCGGTTATGATGACGGCCATGATGGCGGCCATAGGCCTGTTACCGGCTGCCGTTTCGCATGGTATAGGCTCTGAAAGTTCAAGGCCGCTTGCAAGGGTTGTAATTGGCGGCATTTTATGCGCGATGATATTTTCGCTGTGGGTTTTCCCGCTTATTTTTGGATGGGCTTACCGCAAATTTGAATTAAAGAACAGTGATAAGATAGATGAAAAATAACGGGGTGTAACGGAACTGGTGTGACGGAACACAGATGTTACTAAATCAAGAAGGGAAAAGTTTATTGAAGTACGTTTCAATAAACTTTTCTTTTTTTTTTTGCCGCCCGTATAATTAAAAAAGTTAAATCCTGTATAGCATATAACGAATAACATGTACTTTATACCGACTTTAAAAAAATAATAACAGCCTATACTTCTTTATCCGTTATCTTCATAATTTTTATTATTGTATAGCTATTAAAGGCATTGTTATTTAAAAAATAAAGATTTTAAAACCTAAGTACCCGTTCAAAATCTGCCATGTTTTTTAAAGAAGAACAAATTATTTTTACTTAATTTAATTCAAATATGATCAAGGTTCTTAAAGGTGTTCTTGCATTCTCACTAAAAAATAAGTATTTTATTTTATTTGCTACTTTAATACTGCTGGTGGCCGGGGTTATTACTTTTAAAACCATGCCTATAGAGGCATTTCCCGATGTAACCAATACAGAAATAACCATCATTACCCAATGGCCCGGCAGAAGCGCTGAAGAGATAGAAAAATTTGTTACTATCCCGTTAGAAATTGCCATGAACCCGGTGCAGAAAAAAATAAGCCTGCGCTCCACAAGCATTTTTGGGTTATCGTATATTAAACTTGTTTTTGAAGATAAGGTTACTAATGATGAGGCACGTATAAGAGTAAATAATCTTTTGGGCGACGCAGACCTGCCGGATGGTGTAACGCCTGATATACAACCGCCAACAGGCCCAACCGGTGAAATTTTCCGCTATACACTAAGAAGCACTTTTAGAGATGCCAGGGAGTTGAAAACATTACAGGATTGGGTGATTGACCGCCAGCTAAAATCAGTGCCAGGTGTTGCTGATGTTGTAAGTTTTGGCGGCATGACAAAAACCTATGAAATAAAAATTGACCCGGCTAAACTGTCTAACCTTAATATTACGCCCCTTGATGTTTTTTCGGCAGTACAAAAAAGTAACTTTAATATAGGCGGCGATGTTATTATTCAAAACAACCAGGCGTATGTTGTAAGGGGCATTGGCTTGTTGAACGATATTAACGAGATAAAAAACATCATCGTTGAAAATTTAAATGGCGTGCCTGTTTTAGTAAAAGATATTGCCGAGGTAGAAATATCTAACCTGCCGCGGCTTGGACTTGTGGGCAGAACGGATGCAATAACAGGCCCGGGCGGCAGCAGAACAATAGCCAATGAAGACGATGTTGTAGAAGCAATTGTAGTAATGCGTAAGGGTGAAAACCCATCGGACGTGATAGATGCATTAAAACAAAGGGTTGACAAAATAAATGCCAACGTTTTACCTGCCGATACAAAAATAGTTCCTTTTTACAATCGTGAAAATCTTATAAATTTTGCCACAAACACGGTGCTGCATAACATGATAGAAGGTATTTTATTAGTAACATTAATAGTTTCCCTTTTCATGTTTAACTGGCGCACAACCCTTATAGTTTCTATAATAATACCGTTATCCCTCTTATTCTCTTTTATATGCCTGCGGCTAATGGGAATGAGCGCTAACCTGCTTTCGTTAGGCGCTGTTGATTTTGGTATTATTATAGACGGAGCAGTAGTAATGGTTGAAGGGATATTTGTGATACTTGACCGTGAGGCGCATGCAATGGGTATGGAAAGGTTTAACAAGGTTATAAAATTAGGATTGATAAGAAAAAATGGCGCCCAGCTTGCCAAAGCCATCTTTTTTGCAAAACTGATCATTATTGCGGCTTTACTGCCCATTTTTTCTTTTGAAAAAGTGGAAGGAAAAATGTTCTCGCCTCTTGCTTACACTTTAGGCTTTGCACTATTAGGAGCCCTGCTGTGTACTTTAACGCTGGTGCCGGTGTTGATAAGCATGCTTTTAAAAAAGAATGTAAAAGAAAAAAACAATCCTATCGTAAATTTTCTTGTAAACTCCGTGGTGCGCGGCTTTACTTTTACTTACAGGCACAAGTTTACAGCAGTAATTATTTCTTTCATCATTATAATAATAGGCTTATACTCTTTTAAATTTTTGGGAAGTGAATTTTTACCTGAGCTGGATGAAGGTTCTATCTGGCTTCGCGTGCAACTGCCCTATAGTGTTTCGTTAGACCAATCAGTTACAATTTCAAAAGATGTGCGTGCAAAAATGATGACTTTCCCGCAGGTATCAAATATAGTATCACAAACCGGCCGCCCCGATGATGGAACAGACGTTGCAGGTTTTTACAATAACGAATTTGATGTGATGCTTTACCCGGAAGACGACTGGAAACCGCACATTACCAAGGATGAGCTGGTTGACCAGATGAATAAAAAATTATCATCCATACCTGGCGCGGATCTCAATTTTTCGCAACCAATTACAGACAATATTGAAGAAGCTGTTTCGGGTGTAAAAGGCTCTATTTGCGTAAAAATATTTGGGGATTCGCTTGATTATATGGAGGGGCAGGCTTATGAAGTTTATAATATACTAAAAACTGTGCAGGGTATAGAAGACCTGGGTGTTATAAAAAATATTGGCCAGCCGGAACTTGATATAGACCTGGACCAGCAAAAAATGGCGCTTTACGGTGTTGCTTCCGCTGATGCGAATGCTGTAATTGAAATGGCAATAGGCGGTAAAGCAGCTTCTACGTTGTATGAAGGCATAAGAAAATTTGATATCCGTATCCGGTTTCCTGAAGAATACCGCAAAACAAAAGACGACATTGGCAACCTGATGGTACCAACGCAGAGCGGATCAAAAGTGCCTGTTAAAGAAATAGCCAATATTACTACTAAAACGGGGCCCTGTTTAATTTTCAGGGATGATAATGAACGGTATTCGGCAGTTAAATTCTCCGTTCGTGGCCGCGATATGGGCAGCGCCATTGCAGAAGCGCAGGATAAGGTTAATAAGGCAATAACTTTAAAAAGAGGTTATACGATGGTTTGGCAGGGCGATTTTGAAAACCAGCAACGCGCAACAAAAAGATTGCAGCAGGTTGTGCCGATAAGCTTATTATTAATTTTTCTTTTACTCTTTGCCATGTTTGGTAATTTAAAAGATGCGGGCCTTGTATTCTTAAATGTGCCATTTGCCATTGTAGGCGGTATTGTGGCATTGTTTATTACCGGTACCAATTTCAGCATTTCAGCCGGTATTGGTTTTATAGCCTTGTTTGGTATTTGTATTTTGTTTGGTGTACTGTTAATTACCGAGTTTAAAGAAAACTTAGTTAAACATAAAAACCAGGCGAATGCGTTATATAAATCAATACGGCTGGGAGTAAAGTCGCGCGTGCGGCCAGTAATGATGACGGCTTTAATGGCTGCGATAGGTTTATTGCCCGCAGCTGTTTCGCATGGCATAGGCTCAGAAAGTTCAAGGCCTTTGGCAAGGGTAGTTATTGGCGGTATTCTCTGTGCCATGTTCTTTTCCTTGCTTATATTTCCCCTGATATTTGCCAGGGCTTACAGAAAATTTAATACAAAGGACAGCGATAATATGACTGAAAAAGAAGCTTAAAGTAGAATTACAAAATATAAATAAATGGCTGCAGTTGTGCGGCCATTTTTATTTGCTGAGATACCTGTTGCATTGCTAAATTATATTATCTTATTATTAAGTATATGATGGTTGAAACTTGGTTGCATTAAGAAATGCAGTAAAACGCATAATTTAAAGGATGAGCTTTTATCTTTGCGCCGCATGAACAAATTATTTAGATTAACCCTTTTTTTACTGCTATGCATGCAGTTAAGTGCATACGCACAAAAAACTGATTCTTCGGTTAATAAAAAGTTTTCCTTTCATGCGCAGGCAACGCTTATACCCCAGTATCATTTTGATTTCCATTCCCCTTACCAGGGTACAAACAGCCTGTTGCCGGATGAGCCTGTGCGCACTTCTTTTACAGGCACTTTGTTTATGGCTTATAAACCCTTTAGCCACACCTATATTGTTTTTGACCCTGAAGTTGCGGGCGGCAAGGGCCTTAGCAAAACATTGGGTATCGCGGGCTTCCCTAACGGGGAAATTTACCGCGTTGGCGACCCCAAACCAGAACCCTATATAGCCCGGCTGTACGTTGAGCAGCGGTTTCCCCTTTCGCGGGCAACGGATATTGTTGATGATGATATAAACCAGGTACAGGAAGTTTCGAGCAAAGATTATATCTCCATACTGGCTGGCAAATTCAGCCTTACAGATATTTTTGGCAATGCAGATTTCAGCGACGACCCGCGTACACAATTTCTCAACTGGTCGCTAATGGGGCTGGGTGGCTGGGATTATCCTGCTAATACACGCGGTTATAATTTAGGCGTTATTTTAAGCGTGTATTACCATAACTGGGTGTTCAGTTATGCCAATACCGCAGTGCCCACCGAAGCAAATGGACACGACCTGCAATGGAAAGGCAGCAAAGCAATGGGCCAGGTTTTTGAAGTAGAAAAGGATAGCCTGTTTTATAAAAATACTACTCATTTTTCAACACTGCGTGCTGGCATATTTATGAATTTAGCCCGTATGGGCAGTTATGCCGAAGCGCTTAAATCAGATACTCCTGATATAACACAAAGCCGTATGTACGGCAGAAGCAAAAAAGGATATTATATAACGCTGGATAATACACTCGGCAACTTTCATTATTTTTTTAAAGATAGCTGGAATGACGGCGCTAATGAAACATGGGCGTTTACAGAAATTGACGCAAGCGCATCTGCAGGCGTACAATTAGATGGCAAAATTTGGAAAAGAAATTCTGATAAGCTTGCCCTTGCCTATGTGCAGAACAATATTTCTGACCTGCACAGGCAATACCTTGCCAAAGGGGGTTATGGTTTTTTAATTGGCGATGGCAAGCTTAATTACGGCCCTGAGCAAATTACAGAGTTATATTACTCCCTCGCTGTTGGGCATCACCTTGTGATAAGCCCCGATTACCAGTTCGTTATCAACCCCGGTTATAATAGAGACCGCGGGCCCGTGCATATAGTGGCATTGCGGCTGCATATTGTGTTTTAGATTTAAATAATCCTTAGGGATTGAATCTATATTATTTATTGAACCCTGTAAGGGTTCAAAAGAAATTCATCACGTTAACCCCGCGCTTTGCACGGGGTTATTCAAATTTTAATTCTTCGTTGCTTATCACTACTTCACATTTAATGTAAAAGTTTAAAGGGATTAGAAACACCTTAAGATTTTAAATTACCCCGTTGGAAAATTTGATTTTTCAAAATCTTTTATATATTTGAAAAATCATATACCAAAACACTTAAAACAACAATCATGACTAAACTCTTAAAATTATTGTGCGCAGTTATTCTATGCGCATTACTGAGTACCAGCGCAGTACACGCAGCTTTTCCACTTTCAAAAGAAACTAAACAGGCAGTAGTAACAACGCCTTCTTCAACGGCAAACAATGTTGCCTCAAATTCAGTTTCCAAAAGAGAACTTAAGAAAGAAGCCAAAGCCCAAATGAAAGCGCGTTATTCCGGCGGAGGTAAAAAAAAGATGACTGCCGCTATATTGGCAATTTGTTGTGGGTTTGTTGGCGTACATAGTTTTTATATGGGCAATACCACAAAAGGCATCGCCCAGGCTGTATTGGGCGGGGGTGGCATTATTTTGTATATAGCAGGTGCTGCTTCTTATGTTTCAGCTGCTGCGGCCGCTACAACTACCGCGGCGACCTACCCGGTGATATTTTTCGTGGGCTTGGCAATGTTGCTGGCAGCCTCTATTTGGGCTATAGTTGATTTCGTACGCATTCTTACAGGCAGCCTGGAACCGGAAGAAGGATTTGACAGCTAATTTTTAAAATGATATATTATTTATTTAAAAAGAGGCTGTATATTATGGCCTCTTTTTTTAATCCTTTTCTATAAAATTTTCAACCTTATCTTGTCAATTACCGTTAAATCTTATTTTAGATGCTACAGAGCAACCGGTTAAAAGTGATCTTCTGCGTTTTAACGTTCTTACTCTTTTCTTCTTCTTTACATGCTTCAGGCGATACCCTTTATTTTGTTGGTAATATAAAGGTGTCAAAACAAGTTACCTATACCTACGACCTGAGGTTTACAATAAATGCTGCCAACCAGGTAACAGGCTACAGCCTTACAGATGCAAGGGGCCCAAATGAAACCAAAACAAAAATATTTGGCAGCTTTGACAGTTCAACTAAGATTTTAAGTTATGAGGAAAAAGGAATTTTGCGCTCTAAAGTTGATCTGCAAAAGAGTGGAGAGTATCTATGTTTTGTAAAAGCTTCCCTTAAACTCAAAAAAAGCAAACTTATTGAAACGCTGTCGGGGAAATTTACGGGGGTACAGCCCGGAAAAACAGAGCCATGCGCTGACGGGGAAATAAAATTGATAAACTCAGCAAAAGCAAAAGGCATACTTGACTGGATAGACAGAAACCAGCCCAAACAAAACGAACCCAAAGAAGAAACCAAACCCAGGCAACCGGCGCCAACAGATATAATAAAGGTTGCAGACAGCAAAGGGAAGGAATTGCTTTTTACAGGGGCTTATATAAAATTCACCATTTGGGATAATGGCGTGGTGGATGGCGACAGGATATCATTAATGATAAACAATAAATACATTCTTCAAAATTATACGCTTGACTCAACGGTAAAAATTATAGAAACAACCCTTGCGAACAATGATGTTGACACGATAAGAGTGATCGCCCTTAACGAAGGCAGTTTACCACCTAATACGGCGATGATAAGAATTGAATCAAAAACTGAGCTATACCCCATTGAAGTACGCGCCAAATTAAATGAAGTAAGGGAAATTTATTTAAGAAAGAAAAAGCAGCAGTAGGGTATTTTCTGAAGATGTTATAAATATTTCACTTTAAAGCCTGCTTCATTAATTAAATTGTTAAACTCTGTATCGCCTGTAAGCAGCACTGCTTTTTTATTTATTGCCAGGGCGGCAGCAAAAGCATCTGCAAAGCTTAAGGAATACCGTGCTTTTATATAAGCCGCTTTATGTGTAAACTGTAAATCGGCATCTGTTATTTTTATAGGAAATTGCTGTAATGCTTTCCATACCAAAGCTGCTTTATCAGCGCCGTCTTTACGGTATGCCATGTAAAAAATCTCGCCGGCATTAATACAAGCCATAAATAATTCATGTTTGCCTGCAGCCGCTTCTAATAATATTTTTTCAACTATTTCGCCGCCGGCTTCTTTTCTAAAATAGGCAAGCATAGCATAGCTGTCTAATACATATCCAGGCATAATATTTTACTTTTTTCCAGGGTTAACTTTTCTTGCTTTGCGGTCTTCCAAAGCCTTCTCTTCGTCTTTCATTTCTTTCAATTCTTCTTTAAGATTTCCCGTGCCTTTTAAAATACCGGCAAAAGACCTAAAATATTCTTCGTTCATGGGTTTAAGTATAATACCATTCTCCGTTTCTTCAAATACCATTTTTACCCCGGGTTTAATGCCATATTTATTTCGCAGGCGTTTAGGTATCAGTAACTGGCCTTTTACTGTTAATACAGATGTTTCCATTATGCTATTTTTACTACTAAATTACAAAGTATTACTTAATAAAAAAGTAATACTTTTTACCTTAGTAAGAATATCTCCGATTGTCAAGTCTTTTGGTTAACTTTCTTAACAAAACCACTGCAACATGGTTGCAAAAGCCAAAGAATTGATAAAATGAATAATTTTTTACCTGTCTGTATTAACCTTGCGTTTAATAAATAGTCATACCTTAAATAAATTTGATTCACCTTCAATAAACGATTATGAAAAAGAAGTTTAGCTCAATCATCGGCATCCTGATCGCAGGCGCGATAGCAGTATCATGCAGCGCGCCAAGATATGCCAGTGCGCAATCCGATGATAACGGCTATAATAATTCACAACAGCCACCGGCTGATCAGCAGAACCAGCAGCCCCAGGATGACCAGGGTAATGCTACTACTGATCAAAATGGCCAGTACGACCAGTCGCAGGGGGATGTTGACTTTGATACATTTTATGATGATCTAAGCCCTTATGGCACATGGGATAATGATCCTTCTTATGGCCAGGTGTGGATTTGCAATGAACCTGGTTTTGTGCCTTATTATTCAGGCGGTAACTGGGCTTACACCGATGCCGGTTGGGCATGGAATTCCAGCTACGACTGGGGATGGGCACCTTTCCATTATGGGCGCTGGGCATACAACAACCGCTGGATGTGGGTACCGGGCTATCAATGGGCACCAGCCTGGGTTAGCTGGCGTTCAGGCGGCGGATATTATGGCTGGGCACCTTTAGGGCCGGGCATAAATATTGGGTTTGGCTTTGGTTATGGCGGTTATATTGCTGCCGAACGCTGGAACTTTTGCCGCGCAGGTTATTTAACAAACCGTAATTTTTCAAACTATTGCCTTGGCAGGGGTGAGAATTACAATTTTATAAGAAACACATCAGTTATCAATAATATTGGTACCTACAGAAATTCAAGGTATGTAGCAGGCCCCGACAGGCGCGAAGTGGAAAGGGCCGGCGGCAACAGGATCAACCAGGTTTCTATACGCAATGCCTCAAGGCCGGGTGCAACTGTGATGAACAGGAACGGCTTACAAATGTACAGGCCAAATGTTAGGCAGGCAGGCAGCAACCTTGTAAACCGCAATAACAGTACAGGCCAGCGCCAGGGTGTACAGCCTCAAAATAACAGCAGGCAGAATACTGCCGTTAACAGGCCCGCCCAAAATCAGGGCTTCAACAATGCACAAAGGCAGCCGGTTTATAATAACAGGCAACAGCAACAGAATAACGCCTTAAATAACAGGAATTATAGCCAGCAACAGCCCAGGCAGCAGGCATACCAGCAGCCTAACAGACAGCAGTACCAGGCACAGGCAAGGCCACAGTACCAGGCACAGCAAAGGCAAATGTACCAGCAGCCATACAGGCAACAGCAACAATACAGGCCACAGTACCAGGCACAGGCAAGGCCACAGCAATATCAGCAAAGGCCCCAGTACCAGCAACAATACAGGCCACAATACCAGGCCCAGGCAAGGCCGCAATACCAGGCGCAGGCAAGAAGTTATGGCGGCGGTGGCGGCGGATACAGAGGTGGTTACAGCGGCGGCGGTGGTGGTGGTTATAGAGGTGGTGGCGGTGGCGGCGGCTACAGAGGTGGCGGCGGCGGTGGTGGATATAGAGGCGGCGGTGGCGGCGGCAGAGCAGGAAGAAGGTAACAGCAAAATAATGCCAGTTTATAATAAGTTAAGTCCCGTAATAAAAATACGGGACTTTTTTATGTGCCTATCCCGTGCAACAAACTCCAAAAAACGTTTGGTAACAAAAAATTGTCCTGTACTTTCTCATTACAAATTATATTTGCCACTCACTTTTTGCAAAATCCTTTGCAGCCATTGTAATTCTTCAACCAAACGATATAATTATGAGCATGGTAGATTCTTTTGAAAAAATTCATGTAGAGATCTTTTCAAACACAAAAAGTGGTTCAGCTTATGTAGCGGCTGAAATTGCGGAACTGATAAGACAAAAGCAGCAGGCCGGTGAAAAATGCGTATTGGGCCTTGCTACAGGCTCTACCCCCATTAGTATGTATGCGGAGCTTGTTCGCCTGCACCGGGAAGAAGGTTTAAGCTTTAAAAATGTGATCACTTTTAATCTTGATGAATATTTTCCTATTGAAAGGGATGCAAGGCAAAGCTACTGGAGCTTTATGCACAGGCATTTATTTAACCATGTTGATATTGACGGCGCAAATATTCATGTTCCAAATGGTAACCTTACCAAAGAACAGGCAAAGCAGCATTGCATAGAATATGAGCAGATGATTGACAACGCCGGGGGAATAGACCTGCAGGTATTGGGTATTGGCAATAACGGCCATATTGGCTTTAACGAACCGGGTTCCAGCATCTTCTCCAAAACAAGGCTTACCAATTTAGACAATAACACCCGCACTGCCAATGCAAAGGAGTTTCCTAATATTGCCAAAGTGCCCCGCCTTGCAATTACCATGGGTATAAGCACCATTATGAAGGCAAAACGTATTTTATTGATGGCCTGGGGTAACAAAGCTGCCATTGTAGCAAAGGCTGTTGAAGGCAATGTAACGGAACAATTACCGGCAAGTATTTTACAACAACACAATAACTGCACATTTGTGCTGGATGAACTGGCTGCGTCGGACCTTACGAGGTTTAAATCGCCGTGGTTAACGGGGGAAATTGAATGGTCGCCAAAAATGATAAAACGTGCCGTAGTAAATTTAGCATTAAAGCTGGAAAAACCCGTTTTAAGCCTTACCACACACGACTATAACGAAAACGGGCTTGGTGACCTGCTTGTTGAAAAGGGCGATGCTTATGAAATAAACTTGCAGGTTTTTTATTTGATACGCGACAGCATTACCGGCTGGCCGGGTGGCAAGCCAAATTCGGTGATGCCAAACCATCCTGAACGAAGCACCCCTTATCCCAAAAGGTGTGTGATATTTTCGCCGCACCCTGATGATGATATTATAAGCATGGGCGGAACATTTATGCGCCTGCACGACCAGGGGCATGATGTGCATGTAGCTTATCAAACCAGCGGTAATATTGCGGTAACTGACGAATTTGTTACACGCTTTATTGACTTTGCCGTAGGCTTTCAGCAGATGTTTGATATGGACAATGAAAAGAGCAGGCAAATATTGGCAGAGGCGCACAAGTTTTTATCAACCAAACAACTTCACCAGATAGACACACCTGAAATACGTTCAATAAAAGGATTGATAAGAAGATGCGAGGCAAAAGCTACGTGTAAATATGTTGGGTTGAAGGATGAGAATATCCATTTTCAAAACCTGCCATTTTATGAAACAGGTACTATTGAAAAGAAACCGATGGGTGAGGAAGATGTGAGAGTAACAATAGAATTGTTACAAAAATTAAAACCACAACAGATCTATTGCGCAGGCGACCTTGCTGACCCGCACGGCACACATAAAGTATGCCTTGACGTAGTTTTTGAAAGCCTGCACAGGTTAAAAGCCGCAGGCGAAGAATGGGTGAAAGATTGCTGGATATGGCTGTATAAAGGCGCCTGGCAGGAATGGGATATTGCTGATATTGAAATGGCTATACCTATGAGCCCCGACCAGGTAATAAAAAAACGCTATGGCATTTTTATTCACCAGAGCCAGAAAGACAGTGTGCCTTTCCAGGGTACAGACAGCCGCGAGTTTTGGCAGCGTGCCGAGGAACGTAACGGTAACACAGCCAACCTGTATGCGGCATTGGGGCTAACCAAATACGCGGCTATGGAAGCATTTGTAAGATGGCATTATTAATACAATTTTTAACAGGCGGCATGTAAATATGCCGCCTGTTTTATAAACCGGTAACAGCGTTGGATAATGTATATATCAGAAATAAAACAAAACTGGAAAATTGAATTCAGCGCACGGTCTTTTAAATGGCAATCCATTACCGGGTTGATCATCGCAGTGGTTATACTTTCATGTTTACCGTTCTTCTTTCAATATATAGAAAAGAGGGAAGGATTTACCATAAACGATACCTTCCTGCAAAACCTGCCGGTAAAAAATATGTCTGTGCCTATTTTTATCACCATCTGGTGCATAGGGCTCATAACCGCATTCAGAGTGTTTACAGACCCAACAATATTTATTAATTTTTTGTGGTCGTTTATCTTTCTTACCCTGTTTCGCATGGCCACTATAACATTAACACCGCTAAATCCCCCGGATAAGATCATTCCTTTAATAGATCCCTTAACCAATATGGTTTACGGCAAATCTTTTGTATCAAAAGACCTTTTCTTTTCGGGACACACTGCTTATATGTTTGTTATATTTTTTTGTTTAAGGAACAAGGTGGAAAAAATACTTGCCTTAGCAGCAACATTTATAGTAGGCGCATTGGTTTTGGTACAGCATGTGCATTATACTATTGATGTGGCAATCGCCCCCCTGTTTGCGTTTCTTGCTTTTTATGCAGCCACCAAAATAACCAAACGGCCCCCTGGCTCGCCCGCCAACCAGTTAAAATAAAAAAAAAGCAAAGCAATTTTTACGGTGTAACCTTATATATCCAAACGCTTGCATCGCTCCCCGATCCAGCACGCCCTGCAAGTATAAAAAGGTTTAAAGCAGGCACCAGCAACGAGGTTCTTGCCCCGTTGCGTGTAGGGATATTTGCAATTTGTTTATATGCACCTGAATTATCGCGCCTGAACATGTTTATATAACCGCTTCCGCCGCTTACAAATATTTCGGCTGTCTTCTCATCATAATACAGATCATCTGCGTCACCGGCCATATCTAATAACGCCATTTCGTTGTCCATAGCGCTAAGCACCTGCAGCTTTGCGGGATGCCGGTAACCAATAAAAATGAGGTGGCTGGCCGTATCCATTGCCAGGGGGAAATTAGCAGAGAGCGTATTTCTCTTCCATTCACTCATCACCTTTAAAGTACCGAGGTCAATCACCACTATCATATTATCATCCGGCACATTTACGTATAATTTATTTTCCTTTTTATCTATTTGAAAAGATTCAGGGTGCCCCATAAGCTTTACATCCCCTGTTTGCAGGTGTGTAGCGGCATTTATGATGGCTATGCCGCCGTCGCCATATCCCACATATATTTTTCTTTCTGCGGCATCATAGCGTACATCATCCGCATCTGATGAAAGCTTTATTACTCCTGTCCTTTCGTATGTTTTAGCATTAAAAAAATAACACTCGCCGTTGCCACCATTCGCAACAAAAATCTCGTCCTGTCCAGGGATGTAAGCAACCCCTTGTGGTTCGTCAAGGCCGTTTATACTATGCAGCACTCTTCCGCTGTTTATATCAACAACTTCCAGTGTATTATTGCCCAGTGCGGCCACATACAACAATCCGGCTTTAAGGTTAATATCCATATGGTCTATCCTGCCTTTTATACCCGGCATAGCAATAACTTTATTTAACTGCAGGTAACTGGCGCCGAACGATTGCTGGCTTTTACAACTGCCGGCAAAACAAATGATGATTGAAAAACATATAACACTTGTGCATTTGTTGATAATATTCATCTTTTTGAATTTGTTTTATCCAGCGCAGCCTTTAGCCCCATTGCCAGTTTGGCCGGATCATCAACCGCCCAAAAATGCAGCATGAATAACCGCGGGTTATCGTACAGCATGTGGTTATGTATAGCCGTAACCGCTATGCCATTTTCCGTAAGTGCTTTCACAACCTGGTTTACCTCATCCGGCAACAAAACAAAATCGCCGGTGATTGCCGCAATGCTTCCATCCATCTGAAAATTAATGGCTGTTGCCATGCCTATGGCTGCAGGCATTTCCATGCCACTCTCGGTTAATGTTTCTTTTCTTGCAAAGCTATATTGTAAAAGTATGCCATTGTGTTTTCCGGAGGTACCTAATATTGCTTCTACCTTTGACCAATCAGGAGCCGGCGACTGCGATGCCGGTGGAGGGGCCAGCGGTGTAGCAGTTACTGCAAGCACGGATTTGATGCTGTTTGCAAGCTGCAGCGAATTACCATCACCGGAAAAATGAATATATTTTATATTGGGTTTTTCGTTAACCAGGTGGTTATGGATAGCGGTTATTTTTAAGCCGGAAGCAACTAGTTTGTTAACCACAGGTGCTACTTCGGAATCAAGCAGAACAAGATCGCCCATCATCATTGTTTGGGTGCCCGTTGTATAAAAACCAATCCATGAGCCTAATGCAAGGCCAGGCGCTACAGGAAAACCGTTTACTTTTACTTTAAGGTCGTAACGCGGAAAAGTGATCTTGTACACATTTCCTGTAACTGTTCCCTTTTTACCGAATACTGTATTAAGGCCGGTAGAATCCACTTGTGCAAAACTGCCATTAATAATAAAGGCCGGTAACAAGGCAAGCAACAATTTTCTTTGGAGGTTCATATTTACTTTTTTGGAGGTTTGAATAATATCTAATCTATATAACAAGTTTTAAAATAAGTGTGCAAATATGTAACCGGGCAATGTTCCGTCAGGAACAAAATATTGGTAGAAATAAAACCCACATTTCACAGCGTGCCGTAGGCAAGCAATATCTTCTTATAGAACATCATGGAAAATATACCGCTCATCAAATTCAATTTCATATTTTTTTTAAATATGCCGTACCTGACGGCACGGCATGACATTAAATTATTTTTTCTACCAATATTAGGTTCCTCTGGAACTTTAAAAGTTTAATCCTAATAGCTTAAAGAATTATAATAGCTTATCCCGAACCCACGTTATATAACCAATTTTAAAATAAGCCCAATACATGCTGCCGCAAGAATGATATAAGGTTCCTGAATTTTTTTTACATATATAAGCGTTAGAATAGCTGCCACAGCGATCAATGCAGTTGGAATATCATATATACTGCGTAAAGCTATTATAATTACAGCACCAGCCAGGGCGCCTATAACCGCGGCAGTAATACCATCAACAAAAGCTTTGATAGAGATGTTCTTAGCGATCTTTTTAAAATACGGCGCGGGAATAACAGTAAATAAATAACAGGGCAAAAACGTAGCAAGCGATGCAACACACGCACCGGGGAAACCTGCCACAAGGTACCCTATAAAACCAACCGTAATAACCACGGGGCCAGGCGTGATCATGGCAACGGCGACGGCATCTACAAACTGCTCTTCAGTAAGCCAGTGATGCTCTGTTACCACCCCGCCGTGCAGGAAAGGGACAATGGCCAATCCGCTGCCAAATACAAATGCGCCTGCTTTGGCAAAGAACACTAATATCTCCGGTAAAATGCCGGGCTTATAGCTCCAAAATCCAGTTCCCGTAACAAGGAGTATGCCCGGCATTACTTTTCTTTCCCTCATCCATTCAGGTGGTGCTTTTATGATCATATAGGTTAAACCGGCCAGTACAAAGAATAATACCTGCTCTGACCGGGTGACAACGGTTATTATCAGCCCTGCAACATAAAATAACCATAACAGCCAGTTTTGGCTGATGGCTTTTATATTGAGCTTACTAACTGATTTAAGCGTAAGCTTATACGAACTCATTATAATGATACCGATGACTGCTGCACCTACTCCATAAAACACTGCCTGCATCCATGGCAGGCCTCCAAATAATTTATAGGCCATGCCAATAAGCACCACCATTATAAAAGAAGGCAATACAAAAGCAATACCTGCCAATGTAGCCCCTAAAATCCTGTAATGAACAAAACCTAAGTAAATGCATAACTGGGCCGCCAATGGCCCCGGGGCAAGCTGTGCCAGGGCAAGGCCTTCCTTGTAATCTTCTTCGGTTATCCAGCCACGCTTTTCAACAAGGTCGCGGTGCATATATCCTACCAATGCAACAGGGCCGCCAAAACCGCTGTACCCAAGTTTTAAAAAATACAGGATCAATTGCCGTAAAGTATAAACAGGTAAAACGTTTGCAGCCATGGCAGCCATTATTTATTTGTATTACGCAAAAAAGTAAACATAGCCAGATGCTTACCGGTAAAATAGAACAGGATTAACTTTTTGTATTGAAATGACTTTTTTACTTATTTTTTTGTGCCAGGAGGGTTTGTGCAAAAAAACAAGGGGATGATAAACCCTATCTTTAACACCCCCTCTGCCGTAATGTTTATACATTTACATCCCTGGTAAAAAATTAAGGGTTATGCAGCTAAAAAATGTTTTACCGGATGGAACAAAAAGGGTTAGGTAAAGGAGTTTTGCCCATGCAAAGATCAGTTAATAATAACGGGTTTATTTGTGTTTGGCAGCAGGATATGGTTATAAAAAGCATAGTAGTACCCTTGTAAATATTTTAGCCCTGCCGCACCTGTGCCTTTGGCCGGGTATCAACAGCCATGTTGTGGGCAAATACTAAATAATTTTTATTTTTGAGGGATGTTTGCCGGCTAAGCCATCATACAAAAAGGGCAGTACAAAAAAATAATACAGGCGGTCTTTACCAATATCAGTATTTTTATAACCGTAAATATTAAACTTATATCATACTTAAAACATTAAGTTTCATTTAAAAAAGGAAAAAAATAAATATTATTCCTTTAAAATTTACAATTTTGTAATATTGGCGTTAACAGTTAGTTTTATTAAATAAAAGAAACCTCCCAGTCCCCTAACAGGATTATATGAAAAAAATAACAGAACCCGTTTTTACATTGGGTGAAAAGTTAACTGAAGAGCAGTTGCATTATTTTGACAAAAATGGTGTAATAGTCTTCAGAAATTTTGTTACCCCGGAAACTGCTAAAATATTTTTAAGTGAGGCGACAAAAATTGAAAAGCAATGGATTGAGGAAGGCAGGGAAAAAGTAAATGGCACACCGCTTAAATACGGCAAAGACGAAAATGGTAATTTAACAATTCAGCGTTTATGCTTTCTCTCGCTCTACAGCCCTGTATTACACCAGCTTTTACAAGACCCCCGGTTGCAAATGTTAACCGAATTTCTTAAACCATACGAAGGAAGGATAGGTGAAAATGAGAAAGATGGTTTGGTGATGAATAATTATGTGCGTACCCCTAACAGCGCTTTTTCGCAAATGGGGTGGCACACCGACGCCCCACGGGATATTTTTTTAGGGCAAAAGATTATGCCTATGCTTAATGTTGGTATTCACTTAGATAATTGCCCCTTTGAAAACGGCGGCCTTAGAATTATTCCCGGCACACATAAACAGGGTGTATTAAAGCTATTATTTGCCAAAAAATATTTTGTTGATAATAATTCCGACAAACGCGAAGCGGGTTTTGATATGTTTGCCGGCGACCTGTCAGTGCATGACGGAAGGCTATGGCACCGTGTGCAACAGTCACCAAATTATGGGGAAAAAAGCCGCAGAAGGGTAATGTACATACCAATAATAACCGGCAAATACAAACCAAAGACTGAGGACAGCAAAACACCTTTCTATCATAAATTTGCCTCAAAAGTTAACCGTTAATAACCTTAGTAAAAAGTATATTTGGGGCCGCGCTGATTGTGCGGCCTTTTTTATCTTAAACATCATTCATGTCATTTGCATTAATTACAGGCGCCAGTAAAGGGATAGGAAAGAATATTGCTTTTGAGCTAGCTAAACGTAAAACAGATGTTCTGCTTGTTGCGAGGAGCGAAATGTTACTTAAAGAGTTGTGCAGTACACTGCGGGCGCAATTTGGTGTTAAAGCATATTATTTTGTTGCCGACCTGTCACTCACAAATGCGCCCGAAAATATTTTACATTGGTGCACCGCCAATAATTACCCGGTTAATATATTAGTAAATAATGCAGGCTACGGGTTAAGCGGCTCATTTGAAAAATATTCTGCCAAAGAACATGCGGATATGATGCGGGTAAACATGCTTGCACTTGTGGAGATGACTTCTTTATTTCTTTCTTTACTAAAAGAGCAACCGCAGGCATACATTTTAAACATCGCCAGCTCTGCAGCTTACCAGGCCGTGCCTTATTTAAGCGTTTATGCAGCCACCAAATCATTTGTGGTAAGTTTTTCAAGGGCTTTGCATTACGAGCTTAAAAAGACAACCGTTTCTGTTACCTGTATCTCCCCCGGCGCTACGGATACTGATTTCCCTAACCGGGCGAATGTTGGCGCAAAAGGCAAAAAGGCGGCAGAAAAATTAAACATGAAACCGGAGGAGGTTGCAGCAATTGCGGTAGAAAAAATGTTTGCCCGCAAAACTGAAGTTATTACCGGCTTTATTAACAAGCTGGGAGCGGCGCTGGCATGGCTGGCGCCAAAAAGTATTGCTGAAAAAACGGCTGCGAGTATTTATGAGTAGGGGGGTTGTAACAGGGGTGACCAACAATAACAGGGAGTGAATATCGAACAAGGAACAAGGAATTTTGAATGTTGAAGGGACGGAGCATAAAACAAAGAAGTGTTATTGATCAGGCAGCAACACTTGTTTGGGAGATCACAATTGTCCACGTTCTGCCAAAACCGTGAGGTGACGTCCTGCCTTCGTAGGCATCTATAAATTTAAACAAGCATCTTATTTATGAAAACTCTTTTTTCACCGAACTCGTTCAATTTGTTGAGATGCCTTCCTTCGAAGGCATGACGATCCGGCATTTACTCTTTAAACATTTTTAGCAACGCGAGTGGCCTGCCTGTGCATGACGATCCGGCATGTACCCTTTAAATATTTTTAGCAATGCGAAGAACCATGTTGCTTCTGTCTTGTGAACGCTTAAGGCCGGGCGGCTAACAATAACACCGGGAAACCATTAATCAAATTCTTCAATATATTCGCTTCGTTGTTTAGCCCATTTTTCAAGCATGCTTATCAGTTTATCTAATTGTATCGGCTTGCTTATATAATCATCCATGCCCGCATCAAGGCACTCCTGGCGGTCTTCTTTTGTGGCGTTGGCTGTCATGGCAATAATTACGGGTTGTTGCGCCTGTTGCTTGCGAATAATGCACGTTGCTTCCAGCCCGTCAATTTCGGGCATCTGCACATCCATGAAAATTACATCAAATAAGCTTTGTACCACTTTTTCCAGCACTTCCTGGCCGTTTGCCGCTATAACAGGCGTATATCCTAATTTACTAAGTACATGTATTATCAGCTTCTGGTTAATTAAATTATCCTCGGCAATAAGTATTTCAAGCGGATATTTTTGCGCGAGGTTTACAGCCGGCATTTTTGTTGCCGCCACCCCGGCTCCAGCAACCGGCTTTTCTTTTGATTTTAATACCTGCACAATACATTTATACAATGCATGCTGCTTAATGGGTTTATTAAGCACCGCGCTAAACAAGTCGGGGTATTTACGGGAATGTTCGTCGCCAATGGAGCTTAATAAAATAACAGGTAACAACGGATGCTTTTGTTTTATCAGCTTTGTTAACTGTATGCCATCCATTTCGGGCATATGCATATCAGTAATTACGAAATCGAACCTGGTGCCTGACGATAAGGCTTCAAGCGCCTCAGTGCCTGAAGCAGAAAGAACTGGATTGAGCTTCCATTGTTCAAGTTGTGTGTAGAGAATACGCCTGTTGGTAGAATTATCATCCACCACCAGCACTTTTTTATCTTCCAGGTCTACATTATTGTAGTGTACATATTTTATTTGGGGCTGGCTGCTTGGTTCTGTAATGATATTGAAAGAAAATGTTGTTCCTGTTCCTAACTGGCTGGCAACATAAATATTTCCTCCCATTAATTTTACCAGCTTTTCGCAAATAGCCAATCCAAGGCCTGTTCCGCCGTATTTGCGCGTTGTTGAAGAGTCAACCTGCGAAAACGCTTTAAACAGGCGGTTAAGCTTATCCGCCGGTATGCCTATGCCGGTATCGCGTACTTCGAACACCAGGTTCAATTGAGATGGATCCGGTGATTTGGAAAGGTGTACGCCTACAAAAATTTCGCCCTTATTGGTAAATTTAATTGCATTGCCCACCAGGTTCATCAATACCTGGCGCATCCTGTGCATATCCCCTATTATCTGTGAAGGAACGTTATGGTCTATCTGATATACAAGGTCTATTTCGGTTTTTGCTGAGCTGCCGGCAAACACATCCAGTACTTCTTCAATACAGGCGCGAAGGTCAAAGTCTGTGTGTTCAATTTCCATATTGCCCGATTCTATCTTCGAAAAATCCAGGATGTCATTTATTACCGACATCAGGCTTTCCCCGCAACTTTTTATGGTACTGGCAAAATCTTCCTGCTCACCTGTTAACTCTGTTTCTGACAATAAAGACGACATGCCGATAACGCCGTTTAAAGGCGTGCGTATCTCATGGCTCATCGTTGCCAGAAATACGCTTTTAGCCCTGTTTGCCTGTTCGGCTTCAAGCCTTGCATTTTCTTCATTACGGCGGGCAGTTCTTTCCTGCTCTATTGAATGTGCCAGTTGCAGTGTGCGCTCGCTCACCTGTTCTTCCAGGTGCTCTTTTTGGCGTTGTACCATTCTTATACGCATCCTGAAAAAAGTTGTTGCTATGGCTATAACTGCCAATACTGCCAACACCCTAAACCACCAGGTTTGCCAAAAGGGGGGTGTGATAGCTATACCAAGAACAAGTTCTTTTTCGGTTGACCACTGGCCTTGATTATTTAGTCCGCGTACCCTTAATGTATATTTTGCCGGGTTAAGGTTTGTATAAGTAACCAGGCGTTTTGTGCCAATATTATTCCAGTTCTCATCAAACCCCTCCAGTTTATATACGTACTGTTTTTTATTGACAGGGCTAAAATTCAACGATGCAAACTCAAATGAAATAACAGATTGCTTATACGACAGTGTTATGTTTTTTGTTTCAGAAATATCTTTTGTTAAAGGAGATGAGGCATTTGAACTGTCGGCAACAGGAACAGGCTGATTAAATATTTCGAAGGCAGTAAATACAAGCGGGGGGTCAAAAGGAACCCTTTTTATTTTGTTCGGGGAAAAAACATTAAAGCCATTATTGCCGCCAAAATACATTGCCCCCGATTGGCTTTTGCAGTAAGCCATCTCTTTAAACTCATTACCCTGCAAGCCATCGGCAACGGTAAAATTCTCAAATTTGCGGGTGAGTAAATTTAATTTTGAGATCCCCATGTTGGTACTTACCCACAAATTATTGTTATCATCCTGTAAAATACCATATATAACATTGTTGGGCAGCCCATCTTTTGTTGTATAAACAATAAACTTATTGGTTTCGGGGTTAAAACAATCCAATCCGCTTGCCGTGCCTAACCATAAATTGCCATTATGGTCTTCAAAAACAGTTTCTACGCTGTTATCAGAAATACTGTTTGCATTATCATCGTGCAGGTAACGTATAAATTTGTTATGTGCCCTGTCAAACAAATTTAACCCTCCTGCTTCAGTGCCAAGCCAAAGCCTGCCTTTACTGTCTTCAAATACAGTGCGTACTTTATTGTTGCCAATACTGTTAGGATCTTTTTCATCAGACAGGTAGTGGGTGAATTTTCCTGTTTTAGGGTTATAGAGATTAAGCCCGCCGCCAATGGTACCTATCCATATATTTTTTTCCCTGTCCTCATAAATTGACCATGCATTATTACTGCTTAAGCTTCCCGTATCGGCGGTATTGTTTTTATAGTGTGCCCAGGTGTTTTTTTCTTTGTTAAAAACAGTTAACCCATCGCCCCAGGTACCTATCCAATAATTGCCTTTGCTATCCTGCGTTACATGCAATACATAATTGCCGCAAATACTGTTATTACTACCTTCTTTATGCATATAATGGGTAAACAGGCCTGTTTTTACATCAAGCATATTCAAGCCGCCACCGTCGGTGCCTACCCATATATTTTGCTTATTATCTTCATATATACACAATACTTTATTACTGCTAAGGCCCGACTGCAGCGAACTTTGGCGGTAATGTTCAAAATTGTTGTTGTCTATATTAATAAAATCAACGCCACCTGAAAAAGTGCCCATCCATATATTGCCCTTGGTATCTCTGCAGAAATGGTAAATGGAATTATTGCTTATTGAATTATAATCTATGTCGTCATGCAGGTAAGTATTAAAAATACCCGTTACAGGATTATAAATGCAAAGGCCGCCATTTTCGGTACCCAACCACAAATTTGCTTTATCATCTTCCCAAATATCAAAAACCGCGTCTCCTGACAAACTGTTATTATTGCGCGGATCGTTTACAAAGTGTGAGAATGTTCCTGTTTTCCGGTTCAGTAAATTAAGGCCACCACCGTTTGTGCCTACCCATAATTGTTTACGGCTGTCTTCATAAATACAACGCACATCGTTATAGCTTAATGAAGAGGCATCGTTGTAATTGTTTACATAACGGGTAAATGTGCCGGTATTAGTGTTAAGCACGCTTAGCCCGTTATTAATTGTGCCTACCCAGATATTATGCTCCTTATCTTCATAAATGCTTCTTATAAAATCGTCACTAAGGCTATTTGCATCACCGGGTTTGTTGCGGTAATGGGTAAATGTTTTTTTAACATGGTCAAATTTATCAACACCCCCTCCTTCTGTGCCAATCCAAAGATCTCCCCTGCTGTCTGCCAAAAGGCAGTTAATATAATCACTTGAAATGCTTGCAGGGTTTTTGTTATCATGCCTGAAACTTACAAACCTGTTTTTTTGCCTGTTAAAACTGTCAAGCCCTCCACCAACTGTGCCCAGCCATAAAGTTCCGGAACTGTCCATGGCCATGCCAATTACATAGTCGCCGCTAAGGCTGTAAATATCATCAGGATTGTTTCTGTACACGGTAAAATTATAGCCGTCGTATTTGTTTAAACCGTCGCGCGTAGCAAACCACATGTAACCACGCTTATCCTGCAAAATAGCCAATACATTGCTGTGAGAAAGGCCGTTAGCAGTGCTAAGATGCTCAAATTTGAGGTTCTGCCGTTGCGATTTTGATGAAAGGGCAAGCAATAATAATATGAAGGTGAAACACCGGTTAAAACTCATAGGAAATATTACTTTACGCAATATTGGATAGGTGACATTGAATTTTATATGCTTTTGCTAAAGCGAAACAATATGCAATTTTACAAAATGATAATGACAACAGCCCCAAAATGAATTAAGCGCGCCTTAAAATAATAGTAAAATTGGGTTAATCAAAAATATTAAGGCTCAATATCTTATCAATTACTCACTTTAGTACGCTTCCGGCAAAATTGCGGTTTTGTTTTGTAAGCATATTTTCGTAAAAATCATGGCCTCCAATATCCCATGCATACATGCTGTACAGGTTAACGGCCTTATTTGATGAATGATTGCCACTAATATGATATTCTGTAAGCAAAGAGGATAACGATAAGGTATTACCAACAGTTTTGCCGCTGCCTGCCGCTGTATAATATGGATCAGTTGAAAGGTAAGTTGCTTTGCCATGAAACATTTCCTGGGCATCATCATGTTGCAGCCACTCCTTTATGCTATGCACCGGCACATTGTTGTAATTAAACAGGTAAGCATTGTTATAACTGAAATAGTTGTTTGATAAAAATAAAATGGCGTCTGTATCAAGCGGTGCATCGCTGTTAAGAAATCTTGCACTGCCATTTGTAAGAAAAACATTATTGGCAACAATAACATGGCTAAAGTGGTTACCCAAAGCCATTACAGCAGCAGGAATACCATTTACAACATTTGCGCCATTAACAAAAACAGTGTTATTATATACATAGGTATTGGTTACTTTAAACGCATCATTCACGCCCCAAAACGATATTGCCCCATATCCATTTTTTCTGCCATCGTTTTGGCTTATATTAAACCTTACTGTATTATTTGTAAAAGGCAGGCCGGCGCCATATTCCGCCAGTAAATAACCAGCGCCTTCGTTATCGTGCGAATAGTTATATTGAAGTATGCAACTGTTACAACCACCGTCAATATCAAAGCCGCCACCGTCTTTATTAAGCCCGGCATGGTTATGGTGCGATTCGCAGTGCTCAATAATACCATCTTTGCAAAGCCACATCCATATACCTACAGGGCCGCCGGCCGTGCAATGGTTATCAGCACCATTCTCATAAGCCAGGCAATGGTCTATCAGCAAATGCTCCACACTGCTCATTACTATGCCGTTGCCTGAATGGTTAGTAGTTTTAGAAGGTATGCCCTTATTTAAAAAGGCCCTGCATTGTGTGATATGAATATTGGTGTGATGAAAAGATGTTTGCCCGCCCGAAGATGCTATACCCCCTTCGCCATTGGCGGTGGCAATGCAATTGGTTATAAGCACATTATTGTACCCTTTAATATTTTCTCCTTCGGCGCAACTGATGAGGATACCGTATTGGTTAAACCCTTCTGCAATGCAACCATCAATAACAATGTTGTTGCACTGTTTATCAACCCTGTCGGAATAAAACATTATACCGCTGCCTGTGTTTGCATTTACGCCGTTGCCTTTAAAATGAAGCCCTGAGATTTTTATGTTGGAACAGTTGTGTACAACAATGCCGCTTGCACCGCCGGCATCAATAACAGCCATTTGTTTACCATACGATGAAATAACAACAGGGTTGGCTCCTGTGCCGCTGGCATTATCTATGCGAACATTACCATAAAAAATTTCGCCACCTTCAAAAAGTATTTTATCACCGGGGCTGAATATAGTGCTGTTTACTTTTGCAATGCTTCTCCAGGCTTTAGCAATGCTGCTGCCATCGTTGCCGTTACTGCCGTTTGCGCTAACGTAATAGGTATGTACCGCTAAAGCGTGCTGTGCAATACATAGTATGTTGATGGTTATAAGAAGAATAACCGGCAATAACAATCGTTTCATTATAAAAAGGTAATTGACTATCCGCATATATCAACCTAAACAATGTTATGAACAGCCTTTGTGCCCGCCCGGATGACTGGTCGGACGGGTGCTTTGTGCTCTTCCTTTGAGGACTTTGTGGTAAAAAAAGGAACAGAACCACGAAGGCCACTAAGAAAATGCAACACGAAGAGCACCAAGGATCGCAATATGCGGATAGTCATAAAAAGGGTAAATGAATAAGAGGCAAATATGGCTTATACCGATCCGTTGCCGGAGCTATGCTCGTTTTGCAGTTTTGCCAAATGTTCCCTGGTAAGCGGTTTTGAAATAAACCCTTTTACATAAGGGTATTCCATTGCCTTCTTTTGATCTTCCGGGTCAACAGTGGAAGATAAAATATATACTTCCGGAACCTTGGATACAGACTTTGCCCATTCTGAGTACCATTCTAAAAATTCCCACCCGTTAAGTATAGGCATGTTCAGGTCAAGCAGAATAAGATCAGGAAAATTTTGAAAGTCTTTTAAATAGTCAATGGCTTCCTGGCCGTTAATAACCGATCGTACTTCGTTTGCAAAACCAGATATTTCTATAGTTCTTTTGCAAACCAGTATGGTGATAGGGTCGTCTTCAACAAGTAAAACTTTATCAAATAAAGGCATGATCGCAGCTTTGCAGGGTTAGTAATTATAAAGCATTGAAATTATAACAATTTTTGTTTAGGCAATAACTTTTTCTTCAACCGTTACCAGATCAGACAGATCAACGCTCATCGGCAGCATCCCTATTTGCACTACAGCCCTTTTGCCCCGTATTTCTTTTACCTCGCCTACCTGGTGGTTCTTTTTCATCTTCACTTTCATGCCAACTGCAATAGCAGCGTTTGTTTCAAGGTATTTTGAGTTTGCTTTTTTTGCCAGCTTATTGTCTATTGCCTGCTCTTTCTTCTTAAACAACAGGTTCTGTATTTGCTTCAACACTTCTTGCTTATTCTCGCTCTTTCTCCATTCCAAAACAATCTGTTTTAATTTTCGTTCGGTATCTTTTAAGTAATCTATCCGCTCTTCGGTTACGGTGTTCTGGTGTTTTAACAGTTCCACCTGCTGCCGGTGCCGTTCTTTATCCATCACTGTTTCCATCTCTTTCTTCAGGCGGTCATTTTCTTTAAGCAGCCTCTGAAGCTCTTTTTTTTCCTTGTCTAATGCCTGTAAATCCTGTTCGGTACTGTTAAGCAATTTATCTAACCTAAAATGATCTTCTTCCACCAGCGTTCTTGCCCTTTTAATTAAATACTGTGGCAAGCCAATACGTTCTGCAATAGAAAATGTGTATGAGCTGCCGGGCTTACCGGGGATAAGCTTATACAGTGGCTGCAGGTTAGCTTCATCAAAAGCCATAGCACCGTTTAAAATACCATTGGTGTGGTTTGCCATTACCTTAAGATTAAGATAGTGCGTGGTAACTACGCCAAAGGAATGCCTGCGCGATAGTTCCTCCAGTATCACTTCTGCAAAAGCACCGCCGAGGTTAGGGTCGCTGCCGCTGCCAAGCTCATCAATAAAAAAAAGGGTTTTGCCATTGGCATTCTCAATAAAAAATTTCATGTGCAGCAGGTGCGATGAGTAGGTGCTTAACTCAAACTCAAGGTTCTGCGTATCGCCTATGTGAATAAATAACTGTTTAAATATACCCATTACCGATGTTGGGTGCACCGGCACCAGCAAGCCGCTTTGCATCATCATTTGGTTAAGCCCAATCGTTTTCATGGTAACCGTCTTTCCGCCTGCATTGGGGCCGCTTATAACCAGTATGCGGCTTTTTTCATCAAGGGTTAAGGTAACAGGTATTGTTTTTTTGGAGGAGCGCTGGTTGTATAAATAGAGCAATGGATGATAAGCATCTTTCAATTCAATATGGGCCTTATCAACTACATTGGGGTAATTGCCATTCATATCAATTGCCAGCTTTGCCTTGGCACAAATAAAATCGTATTCGCCTACCACCTGGTACCAGGTATTTAATAAACCGCTATAGACAGAAAGATTTGCTGAAAGCGTACGCAGTATGCGTAGTACCTCCTTGCGCTCATCATTCTCTAAAGCAAAAACATCGTTATTAAGATGGATGGTTTCTTCCGGTTCAATAAACGCTGTTTTACGGCTGTCGCTTTCGCCGTGCAAAATGCCTTTTACCTGGCGTTTATGTTCAGAAAAAACAGCCACTACCCTTCTGCCATTGCTAAAACTCTCATCAATATCAGCCGTATAGCCTGCTTTTGCCAGCTTTGCTATTACCTTTTCAAATGCCCTGCGTAGCTCATTACGCTTTTTATACAGGCCCATGCGTATTTTCTGCAGACCGGCAGATGCGGTATCTTTTACACTGCCTGTTTCGTCCAGCACTTCATCAATCAAATTAATAATGGCCTTTTCGTACCATGTATCTTTTATTACCTGGCTTAGGGCGGGGTATGCAAGCCTGCGTTCATTATCAAACCAGCGGAATATTTTTTCTATACTTTCTGCCAGCTTGCGTATTTGTATAAATTGCTCGCCGCCCAATGAACCGCCGGGAATGCCCAGCAACTTTATTTCTTTTGAAACATTAAGTATATCATCATTGGGAAAATATTGGGCAAGCGTTAGCAGTAACTTAAATTCATGGCTTTGCTGCAATTGCAGCTCTATAAATTCTTTTTTGGTATGAACACGCAAATGCGTGGCCTTATTTTTTGCATATTCGCTTTTGCAATGCTCTGTTAATAATGCCTTTACCTTGGTAAGCTCCAACTGCACATCAGCCGTTTCCGGGTATAACTTCATGCTGTCCTTATATTTTCGGTGCAAAGGTAATATTACGGGGTATTTTTTTGCGTTTTACTTTTTTATCCAGCCTGTTAATGGCTGTGCATATTTCTAAATAAATGCGCATTAATTTACGCCCTTCTTTCTGTGGGCTATGGACTATGCAACATGGACTAAAATGAGCGCCCAACCCGAAACATAAAACCAAAACCCAAAACACAGCCGCTAAATAAAAAACGTCACCCCTTCAATAGCCAGTTGCGTATCAGGAAAAACTTCTTTTGTTTCGGTGAGAAAATCATCCAGCGACTCGTATTTGCTGCTAAAATGCCCGATGAGCAAATGTTTGGTATGTGCAAGCGCTGCTATTTTGCCTGCCTGCACCGATGTGGAGTGAAACCGTTCCACAGCTTTGTCTTCAAGGTCTTTTAGATAAGTGGCTTCGTGGTATAGCATGGTTACATTCTTCACCTTTTGTGCAAGGCCTTCATCATACAGCGTATCGGCGCAATAAGCGTAACTTTTGCCGGGTGTATTGGCAATGGTAACCAGTTCGTTTTTTATAACATCGCCGTTGGGCGCAATGTAATCCTGCCCGTCTTTAAGGCTCTCATAAAATGTAGCCGGGATATTATAATTCGTAATGGTTTCTTTATTTATTTTTCTCGGCTTCTTTTTTTCTCTTATAATAAACCCCCAGCATTCTATCCTGTGTGTAACAGCAAAACATTCTACTGAATATCTTTCATCATCCAATATCACTCCCTCTTCTTTCAATGCATGAAATACCAGCTCGTACGGCAAATGTGCATCAGCAGCAAACAGCAGCGGCAATATAATGCCTTTAAGCGCTTCTGGTGCGTATATGTGCAGGTGGTTCTCGCGGCCTAACAATCCCAGGCTGGTTATTAAACCGGGCAAACCAAAATAATGGTCGCCATGCAGGTGCGATATAAAAATATAGTTTATCCTGCTGCGACGTATTTTGTATTTACTTAACTGCATTTGGGTGCCTTCCCCGCAATCGATCATAAATACCTGGTCGTTCAGTGTTACCACCTGCGATGTTGGGTGCCTGTCGTAGGCAGGCAGCGCAGAATTATTTCCTAAAATAGTTACACCAAACATAGGCTATCACGTTAAAAAAAAGTATTCTGTTGCCAGTTACAGGTTACAAGTTGCCAGCTTCTGTTAGCGAATTAACAAATACTAAATAATAAATTGTGAATTTTTACTTTCCATGTTACCAGCAACCAGCAACTTGCAACCTGTAACCAAAGATAACCCTAACACTGTGCCGTGTTTTAAATATTTGCTTTTTATTCTGCCGTGCTATTGGCTACAATGTTATTTTTGAAAAAATATAACGGATTGAACAATCCCCTGGTTGCAATAGTGATACTTAATTATAATGGCAGCAATTACCTGCAAAGGTTTTTGCCGGGGGTAACAGCATCAACCTACGCCAATAAAAAGATCATCGTGGCAGACAATGCCTCCACCGACGACAGTATTGAGATGCTTAAGAAAGATTTTCCCCTGGTTGAACGGATATTATTGGATAAGAATTATGGCTTTGCCGAAGGCTATAACAGGGCCCTGGCGCAGGTACAGGCAGATTGTTATGTGCTGCTGAACTCCGATGTGGAAGTAGTTCCGGGCTGGATTGAGCCCGTTATTGAAGCCATGGAAGCAAACCCTGCCATTGCTGCCTGTCAGCCGAAAATATTAGCCTATAACGACCGTGAATATTTTGAATATGCCGGCGCCTGCGGCGGTTGGCTTGATGCATTAGGCTATGCTTTTTCGCGCGGGCGGGTGTTTGACGTGTGTGAGAAAGACGAAGGCCAGTATAACGGGGTGGAGAAGATATTCTGGGCTTCGGGGGCGGCCATGTTTGTTAGGGCTGAAGTATATAAACAATTGGGCGGGCTGGATGCCTTCTTTTTTGCGCATATGGAGGAGATAGACCTTTGCTGGCGTATGCAACTGGCCGGGTATTCCATTATTTGCTGCCCGCAATCGGTGGTATATCATATTGGCGGCGGCACCCTGCCCAAAGGTAACAGCAGGAAGGTTTTTTTAAACTTTCGTAATAACCTTATTATGATGGCAAAGAACCTGCCTTTTGCAGAGAAGGTTTGGAAACTGCCCTTCCGCATTTTGCTGGATATAGTGTTTGCCTTAAAAAACTTACTGGCAGGGCAAACGGCACCTTGCAAGGCGGTATTTAAAGCGCATTACGCGTTATTGGTATGGATGTTTAAAAGCAAAAAGCCCAATATACTGCCACGCAAACCACTAAAACAGCTTGACGGCGTTTATGCAAAAAGCATTGTTTGGGAGTATTTTGTTGAACATAAAACAAGATTTTCGGAAATTGTTAAAAAGAAGTTTACTTAATTTATCGCTCCATCCTTATTTTTGCATTGCAATTTTTAAAATATGGTACACGAAGCAGCATCACACGAAAGCGAAAATATAAGAGGAAAAAAAGAATTTGGCTATAACTGGGTTAACTCATCCCGTTTTTTGTTTTACCTGCAGGTTTTATGCTTTACAGCCGCAACTTTAGGCGGTTGTGCCATGTTGTATCAAAAGCGTTATAAGGGCAAACCGGATGTAGAAGTGCAGAGCAGCAGTGAATATACCCCTGTTTATAAGTAAAAAGGCATAAAAATTTTGCCATACAGTTCAAATTGCTATTTTTGCACCCCTTAAACACAGTTCTTAGAGAGAGATATAAGCGGAAGTAGCTCATTTGGTAGAGCACGACCTTGCCAAGGTCGGGGTAGCCGGTTCGAGCCCGGTCTTCCGCTCTGAAAAGTAAAGTCCCGCAGAAAAGGCGGGATTTTTTTTCAACTACCGCCCCGGTGGTGGAACTGGTAGACACGCAGGACTTAAAATCCTGTGACCCGCAACGGTCGTACGGGTTCAACTCCCGTCTGGGGCACTTAGCAGCCGCTTAATTTGAGCGGCTTTTTTTATGCCATATTACGTATACATATTGTTTTCAGAAAAACTACGAAGGTTGCGCTATTTTGACGAGCTTAGTCTATTTATAAGGCATTTGCAGAATGAAAGAAATTACAATTTTTATAATGTTTCTTTTGGTTACTATTTTCTTCTTTTATAAAATAGCAAGCGATAAAAATGGTAATGACGAATACTTTGAAAATCTTAATCTAAAAATGGTAGCGGTGATAACTGATGAACCTGATTGTACAAATGGGTACAATGGCTTTTGTGTTCTTGATTTACATGTTTTGCAATCAAATATTAAATATTATGATCTCCGTAATAAAGCTGATTATTATTATGGAATTATAAAAAACGATAAGGCGGAAATTTATCAAGAGGGAGTTAGAGGCTTTTGTAAAAAAGGGGATACCATTTTTATAGATTCAAAAGATAAGACTTTTCATTACAAAGGTGGCTGGGCTCCAATGATATTATATCATAATGCCTTCTTTTATGACTACATCGCAAAATACCATCAAAAATTATAAATCTAAAAAGCCGGGTTTTATATTCCTTCAACCTATAACCTGTACTCACCCCTGCTTTTTTATTTTTTAAACGTATCAAAGTTTTCTCCCTGCAGGTCATTAAACTGAATTTTCTTCTACAGGAGAGCTCCGCCCCCGGCCTTCGATATTTTTTTTAGGTATGGAACGGGCGGGCGGACGGACGGGTATAAACTCCTATTGTGCCCCTATGTTCCCTATCTGCCTATGTGTTTCATCTTCCTGTTACATACCAATCAACTTTTCTCTTTCGCCAATCAACTAATATTCTTTCTCACTGAATTTTAAAATTTGTATTTTACCCCAAATATTCAGCAATGAAAACATTTCTTCTTATAGCCTTTTTATGTATTGCAATAATAACGCTAAGGGCGCAGGATAAAAATACCATTAGCATTGGCATTATTGACAGCGTTAATTCAACCATACTAAAAGAGCAACGCAAAATATGGGTATATGTGCCCAATAACCAGGGCAATGCTATTTATGGAGGGGCGAGGTACCCCGTTGTTTACCTGCTGGATGGCGACGGGCATTTTAGCTCTGTTGTGGGAATGATACAGCAACTAAGCAGCGTAAACGGCAATACTATTTGCCCGCAGATGATTGTAGTGGGCATACCAAACACTGACAGGACAAGGGATTTAACCCCCACACATGTTGCTGGCGGGCTATATATGGACAGCGCTGCAACTAAAACATCTGGTGGCGGCGAAGCATTTATGGCGTTCATAGAAAAGGAACTGATACCGCATATTGATTCGCTGTACCCCACCACACCATACCGCATGCTTATAGGGCATTCATTTGGCGGGTTAACGGTAATTAATACGCTGGTGCATCATACAAACCTGTTCAGATCGTACATAGCGGTTGACCCAAGCATGTGGTGGGACAATCAAAAGCTTTTAAAACAAACAGAAGAATATTTAAGAACAAATTCATTTGCAGGCACGGCTATTTATATGGGCATTGCCAACACCATGGACGAAGGCATGGATACCACGAGGGTACAAAGCGACACCAGCGGCAGCACCGCACACATACGTTCTATTTTAAAACTAAGCCACTACTTTGCAGCCAATAAACAAAATAATTTACGCGTAAATTACAGGTACTATAATGAAGACAACCACGGCTCCTCCCCTTTAATTACAGAGTACGACGGGTTGCATTTTATTTTTAAAAATTACCCGCTCAAAATAAAGAACAGTTATTTTACAGACCAGTCATTTAAGATAGATTCATTTCTTACAGTGCACTACAAACTAATATCAGCCGAGTTTGGGTATAGTGTATTGCCCCCCGAACAGGATGTAAATGAAATGGCTTACCAGTTTATGGGGAATAAAATGTTTGATAAAGCGGAGAGCTTGTTTAAATTAAACATAGCAAACTATCCTGAAAGCTTTAATGTGTATGATTCAATAGGCGACCTGTACAGTGCAAAAGGCGACAAAGCACAGGCGATAGAGAATTATAAAAAAGCATTATCCATTAAAGAAACCCCGGATACAAGAAAGAAGTTGGGGGAGTTGCAGGGGAAGTAGTTTTTTTTCACCACATAGGCATAGAGGAAACATAGGGGCACATAGAAGTTTGTCCCAAAGGGATCACTTTGTGATGGTTTGTCCCAAAGGGATCACTTTGTGATAGTTTGTCCCAAGGGATCACTTTGTGATAGTTTGTCCCAAAGGGATCACTTTGGAACAAACCACAAACTGTAAACTATCACAAAGTGATCCCTTGGGACAAACTGTAAACTTTCTTCATTTCCTCCTGTCAGGCCCGGGCAGTGTAATAACGTTAAACATTTCACGCACACGGCTGCGCATGCGGTAACCGTAACGTTTTTCAAGGTCGTCAACGGGTATGTTGGTGGTTAAATGCATGGTATTAAAGGGCACATGCTCTTTTAGCATATACCGCATGTGAATTATTTTTTCCATCACCTCTAATTGGTTGCCATATTCTTTTATAATGCCCTCGGTGCCCAGGTCGTCAAACATCCAGCCCACCTGGTGCTGAAAAAAATATTGCGGCGTATTGCCATGGCCAGGTACGGGCCCTGCAAATGTTTCGCTGTAACGCAGCCCTTTGTCCCTGCATTTTTCTTCCACCTCGTTGCAGGTAACAGGCAAAAAACATTGCCGTTTATTTTTCCTGAAAGCCTTTAGCAGGTCGGTTTTGCCTACGCCCACATTGCCAATAAGCATTATGCCTTTGTTAAGGCTAAGCCCATTGCTTTCAAATAACGCATTGTTGCTAAAATACAGGCATAGCTGGTTAAAAACCGGTTCAACATATTCATCTAAGCAGTGCACTTTGCCGCTTATTTTTACCAGCACCTCCGCTTCTTTTTTTGCGAAATGAAAAAGCTCATTAGTGCTCCATGGCCTCAATGCTTCATCGCGAATATCTTTTTTCTCCTGTTGTTTTCGCTCCTCATCAAGCACAAAATATTTATTTCTCTTCGCATCAAAAATAGCGGAGTTTATTTCTTCATCGTTTAGCTCAACCGCATCAAACAGCTCTTTTACTTCGGGCGGCGGCGGTGGTAACATTTTTTTTATAGTATGTAATTGTTGCATGGTTTATTATTTTGTTTTTCACCACATAGGCATAGAGGAAATATAGGGGCGCATAGAAGTTTGTCCCAAAGGGATCACTTTGTGGTAGTTGTGTGTTGGACTTTGGGATTTAAAATTTGGAATTTTTCTATTGCTACGGGCATTTGCATTTCATGGCATCGTCCCTTGCGTCGCACACTTGTGCCATATATCGTTGATGAAGGTGGGCAACACGGTTTTACCCTGCAATGCTATCAGGCAGGCTACATAATAACAACGGGGGTGTTTATTAAAATCTATGTGTACCTATGTTTTCTTTGTGCCTATGTGGTGAAAAGCTGCATAGTTAAAAAGGTGTGCTGTAATCGTTTCGTGCACCAACTTTTGTATGATCAAACTTATAGGTGCTGCCTTTATTTTTTACATTTGCAATCCAGTTTTTTATATACGATGGCACCAGGTTATGAAAATTAGTTATCGGCGAGCCGTTTAAAAACCACGCGGTTGCTTCGTGCCTTTTAAAAAAATGATCAGCCATTTCAAGCGTGCCGCCGCTTCGCAAAAAAAACTCTTCCACCTGTTTTTTATCAGGCACTTTTGGCTGTCTAAATAAATTTGAATGTAGAATTTCAGGCCCGCCCGGATGATCCGTTCGGACGGGCCCGCGCGTAAATGAGCTTTCTTTGCTTTCGTTTTCTTTAATTTTATTTTCTTTTATTTCCTCTTCTTTGCTTTCCTTTTCTTTGCTTTGTGTATTAATGTTGTCATTAAGTACAGCAATGGTGGGGTTTCTGCATACATTTATCTCCTGGCATATATAAAGCTCAAACTCTATGTCCTTTCTTTTTTTTGTAGCCTCTAAAAACGTTTCCTGAATTTTCTTTGAGGTAAGCACCTGGTATGTGTTAAAAATATGCTCGTCAAAAACTTCAAAAGTTATCAATCTTTGTACTACATCTTCTACAATTTGCGGGGTTGCACCTTTTATCCTGCTAAGCAGCTGCATTTTATTCAACGGTTTCCAATGGGTATAGTACCCGTTTTGATATATGTCGCACATCAGTTTGATTGTTACCAGCAGGCCAGCGTCGCCAAATTCGCCTGAGATGGCTTCCATTTTCTTGTTCTCAAAAAGAGATACATCCAGCGGAAAATAATCAAGTCCGTATTTTTTTGGTCGTGCCATAATAAAAAGTTTTTAGTTTGTCCCAAATAGATCACTTTGTGATAGTTTGCAGTTGCATGTTTCTAATGTTAGTCCTCTTCATTCCCAATCTGCAACTCCTCCTTCTCCCTCCATCTCAAATTCTTTATCTCACTGTGGTTGGCGCCTTTGTAAGTCCATGGCAATACTTCGCCTTTGGTAACTTTAAACATTTTGTCGTAAAGGTCGGCGCGGTATTGTTTTTTGTTACGGCCAATATAAAACCGTTTGCCATCAATCATGGTAGTGCGTGCAATTTTTGGCGCCCTCAGCAAGGGCACATTTACATGAAAGTGTATCTCCCTTGTGTCCTGGTGATTTTTTGATTTAAGCATAGCAGACCCGCATCGCGGTATTATTATTAATTATTAATTGTTAATTCATTACTCTTCACTTTTAACTCTTCACTTCTAACTCTCACAATAGATTCCTTCAAACCCCTGTAACCATTGTCCACAGCGGTTTTGGCATCATGCACCGTAACAAATGTTTTACCCATTACGGTACAATGGGTTTTATGAATATTAATGCAGCAGCCCCGATAACTGAGCGACGGCATTATTTTAATTAAAGAGTTTAGCAGGTCGTTCATGTGAGCTGTTTCCAGTTTATAGTTTCCAGTTCGTTAACCACATAGGCATGTAGGAAACATAGAGGCACAATAGTTATGTATTGTGTTCTGTTAACCACATAGGCATGTAGGAAACATAGAGGCACAATAGTTATGTATTGTGTTCTGTTAACCACATAGGCATGTAGGAAACATAGAGGCACAATAGTTATGTATTGTGTTCTGTTAACCACATAGGCATGTAGGAAACATAGAGGCACAATAGTTATGTATTGTGTTCTGTTAACCACATAGGCATGTAGGAAACATAGAGGCACAATAGTTGTGTATTGTGTTCTGTTAACCACATAGGCATGTAGGAAACATAGGGGGCACAATAGTTGGCGGTTTTGTGTTCCTGTTCATTTGCCCGTTTACTTATCAACTACTCTCTTACCAATCAACTACTCTTTACAATTAATTTTAAAAGAGGCCCCACTTAGAAAAGCAGGGCCGTTTTTTAACCCCAAAAAACCTAAAACACACACTTTAATAGAGTTGACGGTTGACAGGAAGTGGTCATTGGGTCATTAAGTCATTAAAAAAACTGACAGATGACGGTTGCCTCCTTATTGACTTAATGACTTTTTTTATCATCCTTTCTTCATCACCTTAAGGTTGCCGATAAGCAATGCGTTTGGCGTGTGCACTTTTTTTTCGAATACTGTTTGCGCCAATTGCGATAGCTGGTGGGCATACTGCAGAATGTATTCATTCTTTTTGTCGACATAATAAGCGGGGTCTATCTCGCCTAATAAATTGCAGCTTTCAATATGGCCAAGCGTTTCTTCCAGCGACCGCAGATGCTGCTTTTGTTCCGTTATTAAAAAATTGCACATAGTTTCGAGTTTCAAGTTTCCAGTTTCCAGTTTGTGGTAGTCACTCGCCTGTTTACTAATAATTTTAGCATCATCTTTCAATAAAAAAGCAGGTATTTCTGCTTCTGTTTTAAAAGTAATTGACAGATCAAAAATAGCAATCATGTTTGAATAATACAAATATATTTGTGAGTAATTTACATATTTTTCAAATATATTTGTATTTACATGTAAATCAAAGGTTGACTGTTGGGACGAAAAGAATGATGTGAAGATAATTTCGCGAAGGTTTACAATTGTATAAGAGCGCACACTAATTTTGTGTACCTCACCAATACCAATAATAATAATTGGCATGTTAACCAATGAAATAAAGGAGTTTGTTAAAAAGCAAAAGCTTGGCTTTATTGCAACTGTTTGCGCCGACGGAACACCTAACCTGTCGCCAAAAGGCACAACCAATGTGTGGGATGATGATCATTTGATATTTGCCGATATTCATTCCCCCGGCACAATAAACAATCTTTTGCTTAACCCGTCCATTGAAATAAATGTGGTTGATATTTTTATTAGAAAAGGCTACCGGTTTAAAGGCACCGGCACGGTGTTATCTAAAGGCCCGTTGTTTAACGATATACTTTTATTTTACCGTGGCGCAGGCGTAAAGCATAACATTAAAAATATTGTATTGGTAAAAATTGAGCGGGTAATGCCACTGTTTTCGCCGGCTTACGATACAGGCATATCAGAAGATGAAGTAAAAAAGAAATGGATTGACTATTGGAATACTGTTTGTTGATCTTGCAGGGCGGCCAACAATAACAGGGAAGCGGCCAACAACAACGCAGTATTTTTCTTGTGCTAAAAAGCGCCGGAGTTTTACTACCACAAACATTATTTTGTAACAGAACTTACAAACTTATATTTAGAAATTGTTGCCTCAATATTTTTCCTGGCCGTTATTTCAGATTGAAGAGAATCAATGGTTAGCTGACAGTTTGTAAGCTCATCATCCATATACCCTTCCTTAAGCATTGTTGAATAATCAGCGGTAAACTTAGCAAGCATGTCAATAAGTGTATCAGTTTGAATGTTTTTAATATCTTCCATAAAATCTTAGCAGTTTTAAAAGCCGTGATAACATTTTTCCCACAAAGTTTATACCCCCCCCCCACTATGTTTAAAATCAGTGTTTTAGAAATAATATAAATATATTATATGTATAATCCTTTCCTCATTTTGGGGTATTGCCTTAATATAATAATGGCCAGGTTAGGCTACGCAAAAACAAAACTGGCAACAGAGCCTGTGGCACGGCCAAGTTCGTCCGGCGGGCTGAAAGGCGCATCATTTACCAGCGACGGGCAACGCCCATCAGAAAATAAAACATGGGCAAAGCCAACATTATTTATACTCGCTTATATTTATGAGATGCCTGCCTGCGCAGGCATAACGGGTTGCCCATTAATGTGCAACAGCACACGAGTGCGACGCCACTGCAGCCAAATAGCCATTCCCCAGCCTGTCCCACCAAACCCCCTTAATTTTAATAAAAACCCTTATCTTTCCCCCTACAAACCAGTTTGAAACCCCATGAGCGACTTTTTTGACCGCATTGAGCAAATACGCAAGTATAAAAAAATAGGCAGTATAAACCTGTTTGCCACCCAGTTATTGGGTTACAAGTCGTCTGAAAAAATAAACAGGCTAAAAACCGAAGGCAATATGCCCAGCATACAAATTGTAAACGACATACTAAAACATATACCCGAAATAAACAGCAACTGGCTTATAACCGGCGAGGGCGAAATGCTGCTGCAGCCTCCACAAACTACCGAGCCCGAAAAACAAAAGGGCGCTTATTTAAAAGAGCGCCGCACCAAAAAAAATGATGAGCCTGTAAAAGATATTCCGGTGTATGTGGGCAACACACGAGCAGGCACCATACAGGTGTACAGCGACGACCCCGAAATGCAAACTCCTATTGCGCATTTGCCTGTAAACGTTTTTCCCGGCTGCAACCACGGCGAAAAAGTAAACGGCGACAGCATGTACCCCCTCATCATGAACCAGGCATTTGTAGTAGGTAAAATAATTGACAAGCGCGGCATAATATACGGCGAAAAATATGGCATACACACCCGCTATGGCCAAAGCATGGTAAAATTTATACACCCTTCAATGCAGGGCAAAGAGTATATAAAAATTGTAAGCTACAACGACAAAATTCCCCCGCAGGACATACCCATTGACGACATAACATTTGTGTATAGGGTGCATTTTATAATAAACCCGTCGTAGGGGGTTGAATATCGAACAAGGAACAAGGAATTTTGAATGTTGAAGGATTTGAATATTGAACAAGCAATAAGAAAACAAACCCATAACGCATATTTCTTTAATCCCGCAGGGATGATATTATTATAGCAAATTATAATACATCCTGGTACAAACCCCAACGGGGTGACATACCAATAAATATTAAGCTTTTAGATCTAAAACATTTTTTTATGTCACTCCTTCGGGATTCAGCGCATTTAGTATTTCTTTTCTACAATATAATGTCACATACTCTCAAAAAGAACCCCAAAAACAAAAAACACAGAACAAGGGGTAATAAAAAATTTCTTTGGAATAACGGTAATTTATATTTTACTTTGTAATTCAAAGTGCTTTTAAATAACTCAAATGTTTCAATTTAATAAACGATATTTTGCCTTAACCATTTTGCTGTTTATTACAGAAGTGGTGATAGCTGCATACGCACACGATAGCCTTATAAGGCCATACGGCGGCGATTTTTTGGTGGTGATACTTATTTATTGTTTTGTAAAAAGTTTTGTAAACACTCCGGTTATAATAACCGCTCTATGTGTGCTGCTATTTGCTTACACGGTTGAGGTATCGCAATACTTTAAACTGGTGGTGCACCTTGGGCTTAAAGACTCAAAGCTTGCGAATATTTTGCTGGGGAATTCTTTTTCGTTCACTGATATATTGGCTTATACTTTAGGTATTCTATTAGTTATTATAATTGAAAAAATGATAGCTGCAAACCGGGCAAAAAACACAGTGCCCGGCACTGTATAAAATAAACTGTATGCAACCTTTTGTACCGGAAAATAGTATTGTGCGTAAAATATGGGGCAGTGCAGATACCATACTGTTTATTTTTGCCGGAGCCTCTGCTGAATTTGCTTTAAACAAAGCCGTGGACTGGCTTTATTTTACAGGCCGCCTGCCCAAAGACCCGCTTGCAAGGTTATTCTCTACCGTAGCATATGCACAACGGATCGTTTTTGCTGAACATGATGCTGCCCTTGCCAGCATTGACAGTATTACAGCCATACATAAAAATGTTGAGCAGCAGCGTGGCGCTGCCATACCCGACTGGGCTTACCGTGATGTACTTTTTATGCTGATTGATTATTCCATCCGCTCGTATCAATTGCTGCAGCGCAAACTAACTGTGCCAGAAAAGGAAGAAACATTTACTGTATTTTATACCATTGGTTTACGCATGGGGCTAACAGGGTTGCCCGCTACTTACAGCGAATGGGAAGTGATGCGTGCCGGCCACCTGCAGCAAAACCTTATTAAAAGCCATTATACAAAAGACCTTTTTAAACAATATAGAAAACACCTGGGCATTGGGCGTTACCTGCTTTTAAAACAGGCGCAATTGCTGGTGATCCCGGCACGGGTGCGCAGACTGCTTTCATTCACCAATATTTCTTTTTTATATCCTGTTGTACAGGTATATAAAATCGCACGCAAAATAAAGCTGGATGGTGTTTTAAAAAATGCTGTACTCCCTTCTAACTATAAAATGCAAATACGATTGTTGGATGCTGAGAGGCGGTGAATAAACGTAAATACAAATATCGAGCAAGGAACAAGGAAATGAATATCGAACAAGGAACAAGGAATTTTGAATGTTGAAGGGATGGAATATCGAACAGGGAACAAGGAAATGAATATCGAACAAGGAACAAGGAATTTTGAATGTTGAAGGGATGGAATATCGAACAAGGAACAAGGAAATGAATATCGAACAAGGAACAAGGAATTTTGAATGTTGAAGGGATGGAATATCGAACAAGGAACAAGGAAATGAATATCGAACAAGGAACAAGGAATTTTGAATGTTGAAGGGATGGAATATTGAACAAGGAAATGAATATCGAACAACGAACAAAGGATTTTGAATGTTGAAGGGACACAGGGCATAAAACAAAGAAGCCCCGGCGGGGTGGCACATTCATTCATATATGCCACGCTGCCGAAGCTTTGTTTTGTTAGTAATACTTCCCAATTAATCCCGGGCTAAAAATTTACTATTCTGATTTATCATAGTTGCCCACTTCTTCCAGGGCGCCGTCTTCTACCCGCACAAGTACGAGTTTTTTATCGGTTTCCATATTTATCACCCAAATGTTCCTGTTGTCTTCCTCCACGTTAATTGCTCTTGTTATGTTATAATTGTTATAACTGCCCTTTACAAGCTGCAGTACATCAGCTGGAACGTCTTTTTCAAAACCATAAGTGATGTGATAAATAAGCGACCCGTTTTTTTGAAACAAAGCCCTATTTTGCTGATCATTCATCATAAACTCTGCTAAATATTTCCTGTTAACTTTATACCATTGCGTGTTAACGGCATCAGAGAATGATTTATTGAAAGATCTGTTAACGGCTTTGGTAACATTGCTGGATGTTGTTACGGTAACAGGTGACAAAGTTTTTTCTTCCTGTCCAAAAGCAGTGCTGCGTGCCAATAAAAACATAGCGCCTGCTAATAAACAAGTGATAAACCGTAACTTTAATTTTAGTTTCATAATAATAGATTTAAAATGGTTAACAATACTATATAACCTAATAAGCTATTTGCAAAATCCGTGCAATCTTCGGGCTTAAAAAAGCTTGTTGCTTATATAATACCTTTTGTGTAACAATTTGCAGTTATATTTAACTTTTTGCTAATTACCTGTTGTTTTTTAGCCACACATTACCCTGGTTTAAATAAGCCCGCAGCGAATACACTATTTTGTAATAAATGTACCGCACACGTACCCTGACCGACAGTATGCCGTAGTTAAAGAAATGTAATTTCGGGGGGAGTGAAATATTATATATCTATCCTGTACCTGTAAATTACAGGCATTACACAACTGCCATAACCTCTGCGTTGTGTTTAAATTGCTCAAACTTTGACCTGAATAATATTTCTGATTGAATCTCTTCTATTTTTGTTTGGCAGTTGATAAATTCATTGCCCTCGTATCCCTCTTTAATCATTCTTGAATAATCTGAAGTGTACCCGGCAAGCATGTCCATTAGAACGTCCGTTTGCAAGTCTTTAATCTCTTCCATAACCGTTATAAGTTTTTATCGTAAAGCGTATTATATCTGCCATCAAAATTCATGCAACTCTTAATATTTTTCAAAATGATGTGTTTTGAGGCATTTTTTTTGTAAAAAAAGTACCGGTGTGGATAATATTTCACTTTTTTGGATCAAATTACACGTCGTGTTTTTACCCCACATACAAATACAAATTCCACACTTGTTTAACCTATACAAATAATTATTAAACCTTTGGTGAGGATAAATATTGCACCATATTTATTCTATAATTGGCCATTTTGCTAAACCAAACACCTGTAATAAAAAGCTAACGATGCAAATAATACAGTCCATTCAAAACAGGATATACGAAATAAGGGGCGAAAGGGTAATGCTTGATTTTGACCTGGCAGCCCTGTACGAAGTAGCCACCAAAGTGCTAAACCAGGCTGTTGTGCGCAATATAAAAAGGTTTCCTAAAGATTTTATGTTCCGGCTTACTGTAGAGGAATGGCAAAGTTTGAGGTCACAGACAGTGACCTCATTGGAAAACCAGGCCGGCATGCAGTCACAAATTGTGACCGCATACCAAAATAAAAGAAATACCAAAATAACCCCTTACGCCTTTACAGAACAAGGCGTGGCTATGCTCAGTGGGGTATTAAACAGCGATAAGGCCATTAACATGAATATTGCCATTATGCGGGCGTTTGTTGAAATAAGGCGGATAATGCTGCGCGAAAGTGACTTAAAGGAACAATTACTGGAGCTAAAACAACGGTTAGGCGAGCATGATATACAACTAAACCAAATTTATGATGCTATGGAAAACCTGCTTGACGAAAAGGCCGCAGACAGAAAATGGGGTGCAAGGGAGCGAATAGGATTTAAGAAATAAGGAGTGATGGGAATTAAAAATTAATAATTGATAATTAAAAGAAGAAGGCAGGAGTTTGACTGATAAACTATGCGGTCACAAATTGTGACCGCATCGGAAAATACCGATTCTTTAAGGTCACGATCTGTGATCTTAAAGGGAATGAGAAGGGGGTAGGAATTAATAATTAAGAATGAATAATTAATAATAACAGGAAGAAAGGTTGTTGAGTTTTTGATCCTCTAAGGTCACATTTTGTGATCTTAAGGAATTTGCTCTTGCTCATCCGTACGTTTTTATGGCTAAGCCCTTTTGTTACGTGCGTAAGCCCAGCCCTGCCGCGGCGGGGCGGCACATTTATTTTTATTGTTTCGCACCTACGGCGCTTTGGGCGAGGGGTATAATGTTTATTTTTCTACTAACGTGCCACTCCGCTGGAGTTAAGCAGCCGGGGACGTTGTATATATTTTTCTATAAACACGCCGCTCTTACAGAGCGATGGTAACAGGTTACTACTTGTTTTGTCTGCTTTATGCCTTGCCCTATCGGGGCAACGTGTTTATAGAAATATTTAGAAGTGGATGTTTTGGCTCCGTAGGAGCCACGTAAAAAATAGGCTGTATATTGTTGGTCAGGCGACACAACAACAACAGGGAAGAACTTATACATTATTTAATGAACAGGCCAACTATTTGATTGAGGATCTCTCCATGTTGTACATATTTTTATTAACGCTAATATGGCAACTATGATAAGAATATATCTAAGCCATTTAGGGATTTCATTATCGTTGTTTGTATTTTTCGCCATGCCCATCTTTCAATTACAGTACATAAATGTAATAAATTAACGCATTCCAGCCCCACCGTGGCGGGGCTTTGGGGTATGGATCTGTTTTGTTATCTGCTACTAACGTGCCGCTCCTATGGAGCTAAACAGCCGGGGAATCAATCATTGAAGCTGTAGTTGCTTTGTAGCCAGTCGATACAAAAACAAGAGAGTTTGACGAAACTTATCCTATCAATTGCCCCGCGCCCTTAGGGCGGGGGCAAAATATATGCAACATAGAGGACTTTAGCCCTCTATATTTTTTTGTGTTTTGGACAGAGCCGGGGGGTGCGCCTTTTATCCCCGCCCTAAAGCCCGCCCGCGCCGGTACGGACGGGGCGCGGGGCAATTAAAAAAAGCGCATTATCAAAAAATTATTATACTCCTCCAATTATTAATTCCCCATCTCCTCCAAAAACATTTGTTTTCTTCATTTATTTTTAGTAAATTACTAAATAATTTAGCAAAATAATATGACACAAACTATCAATCAAAACGAAGAAGCAAAACGCGGCAAAGCCGCCATGCAGGCCGAATTCTTAAGCCATCTTACTGAATCGTTATCCGTTACCAGCGCAGCAAAGGCCACCGGTATTACCAGGCAAACCGTGTACGACTGGCTTAGTAAAAGCCGCGCCTTTAAAATTAAATTTAATGCCGCTATGCAAACCATCAACGCTTACCTGGAAGACGAGGCCATTCGCCGCGCGGTGCATGGTATTGATAAGGCCATATTTCACCAGGGTAAAAAGGTGGACACCGTAAAAGAATATTCCGATACGCTGCTCGCCATGCTGCTTAAATCGCACATGCCCGATAATTATAAAGACCGCACAGCATCTGACGCCGCCTTCCCGGGTATCATTGACGATGACGGCCCTATGGATCTGGAAGAAGCGATGATGATAAATAAAATGCTGGATGAAAAATACGGAGTGGAGGAGTGAAGAGTTAACAGTAAAGTCATTGGGTCAGTAGGTCAGTAAGTCATTGGGGGAGACGAACAATGGTTAAAAAGTCATTGGGGGAGACGAACAATGGTTATAAAATGCTGGACGAAAAAATACGGAGTGGAGGAGTGAAGAGTTAACAGTAAAGTCATTGGGTCAGTAAGTCATTTTCGCCGTTGCAGGTGTTTTCACCTGCAACGAACAATGGTTATAATCGTTGGTGAAAACACCAACGATGGCGTAAAGTTAACAATGAAGTCATTGGGTCAGTAAGTCATATCCTGAAGTATCGGGAGTGAAAAGTTAAAAGTGGAGGGCGGAAGGGATTATGAAGCTTCGGAAATGAAAGCGTAAAGCATATAGCGTAAACAATTAAATTGCAGATGAGTAAACTTATAAAATCAGACAGGATAATACAGCGCAGATGTTTGAAGTCGCTGCTGTTTCAAACACAGTATTTTTTACGGGCGGCGTTATGGCCGTAAGTTTATTATAAACCATCATCACAAAACCATTTGTTATGCATTGGACAAAGTGCTTCGTGGCGAAATAACACGCCTCATCATCAATGTAGCGCCACGTTATTCAAAAACAGAGATCGCTGTAAAAAGTTTTATCGCGCATGGTTTGGCATTAAACCCTGCTGCAAAATTTATTCATCTCACTTATTCATCAAAGCTCGCGCTGGATAATTCGGAAGAAGCAAAAGAAATAGTGCAGCATGAAGATTTCAGGCGGCTGTTTAAAAAAGTGAGGATAACCAAACACAGCAACGCGAAAGACAAATGGTACACCACCATGGGCGGCGGAGTGTATGCGGCTGCAACAGGCGGGCAGGTTACCGGTTTTGGCGCCGGTAATATAGAAGAAGAAAATGAAACCATGCCTGCAAGCGATGCATTTGAAGTGAATGAGCCTGATATGATGGAGTTTAGCAACGCGATGTTTGAATTGAATGAGAAGGGATTATTTGGCGGCGCAATAATAATAGACGACCCCATAAAGCCCGAAGAAGCCCACAGCGAGGTTAAACGGGAGCGTATTAACGAGCGGTTTGAAACAACCATACGCAACAGGGTTAACAGCCGTAAAACGCCTATAATCGTTATTCAGCAGCGGGTGCATGAGAACGACCTTAGCGGTTACCTGGTGGCGAAAGAGCCCGACGTGTGGACCGTTATAACGCTGCCCTGCCTGCAGCCAAATGGTAAGGCTCTTTGGCCGCTTAAGCATACGGTAGCGGAACTGCTGCACCTTAAACGCATTAACGAGCTTGTGTTTGAAGCACAATACCAGCAAAACCCGCAGAGCATGAAACGTGGCGCGGGGTTTTATAAACTGTTCTCACAATCGCGCAACACTGTTGAAAATAAAATAATAAAAGGCCTGCCGCAATTGTATAATGCAAAACTGCCGCTGCACCTTTCGTTCGACTTTAATGTAAACCCCTACATCACCTGCACCGTATGGCAATTACAAAATAAAAAGGCATTACAAATTGACGAGGTGTGCCTGCCCAACCCCTTTAACCGCACAACCGATGTGTGCAAAAAAATACGAACAAAATACCCAAATCACAAAGCGGGCATGTTCATTTATGGCGACCCATCGGGCATACAACAAGATACCCGCACCGAAAAAGGGCAGAACGATTTTACCATCATCATGCGCGAGTTGCGGCAGTACAACCCATCACTGCGC